>Ga0209706_10000351_pt1 | contig 26222 bp, 20 predicted proteins | sample PPLLaktember2015_6_FD_187263 | JGI IMG/M metagenome (GOLD analysis project Ga0209706, IMG submission 187263) | Freshwater sediment microbial communities from Prairie Pothole Lake near Jamestown, North Dakota, USA - PPLs Lake P8 Core (1) Depth... | ecosystem: Environmental > Aquatic > Freshwater...
CAGGGTGCCCGCCACGAAGCCGGCCTGGACGGCCATGGTCAGCCACGTGGCCTCGCCGGGCGTCATCCGCAACTCGCGCGACAGCGCCGGCGTCACAGCGGTAGCAGAGAACCACAGCGTCATCCCCAGGAACTCGGCCAGGGCAATCACGAAGAGCTGGAACCAGGCGCCGCGTGTCGCGGTGTGCTCGTGGGTTAGGATCAAAGCGACGTGCAGATACCCTACACGAAGAAGACGCTCGACAACGGCCTCGACGTCATCGTGCACGAGGACCATCAGTTGCCGATGGTCGCGGTCAACCTGTGGTACCACGTTGGCTCGAAGAACGAGCGGCGGGGCCGCACCGGGTTCGCGCACCTGTTCGAGCACCTCATGTTCGAGGGGTCGGCGCACCACGACTCGGGCTTCTTCGAGCCGCTGCAGCGCGCGGGCGCGCTGTTGAACGGCTCCACCAACACCGATCGCACGAATTACTGGGAGGTGGTGCCCACGGGGGCGCTCGACCTTGCGCTGTGGATGGAATCGGATCGCATGGGGCACCTGCTGCCCGCGCTGACCGAGGAAAAGTTCGTCAACCAGCGCGACGTGGTGCTGAACGAGCGCCGCCAGAACTACGAGAACCGTCCCTACGGGCTGGCCGGCGTCGCGCTCTCGGCGGCGCTCTTCCCGCCCGACCATCCGTATCACTGGATCACCATCGGCGATCCGGACGACCTCCGCGCCGCCACGCTCGACGATGTGCGACGGTTCTTCGAGACGTATTACCACCCGGGCAACGCGTCGCTGACACTGGCGGGCGACATCGAGACCGCGCGCGCCCTGGACCTGGCGGAGCAGTACTTCGGCGAGATCCCGCGCGGCCCCGAGAACCCGCCCGTGGCCGTGGCACGCCCCGCGCCGTCGGACGCGTCGTTGCTGCTCGAGGACCGCGTCGAGCTGCCCCGTCTCTATCTGAGCTGGCATTCCCCGGCCATGTTCGAGACCGGCGATGCGCAGCTGGATCTTGCCGCCGACGTGCTGGCCCATGGCAAGACGTCGCGGCTCTACAAGCACCTGGTGTACGAACGGCGCGTGGCGACCGACGTGTCGGCTTACCAGCATTCCCGCGAGATGTCGGGCGTGTTCCAGGTGGCGTGCACCGCGGCAGCCGGCGTCGCGCTCCCGGTGCTCGAGCAGGCGGTCACCGAGGAGCTGGCTCGACTGGCCAACGAAGGCCCCACCTCAGATGAGCTCGAGCGATCCGAAGTGCAGACCGAGGCGCAGTTCGTGTACCGCCTGCAGACGGTCGGGGGCTTCGGCGGCAAGTCCGATCAGCTGAACGCCTATAACGTGTTCCGGGGCGACCCGGGATATTTCGACCAGGACCTCGCGCGCTACCGAGCGGTGACGCCATTGCAGATGGCCGCCGCCGTGCGGCAGTGGATCGTCAACGCGCCGCGGGTCGCGCTCAGCCTGGTGCCCCGGGGCCAGCGCGAGCTGGCGTTGAGTGACGCGGCCGAGGTCTCGGCCTCGTGACCCGCATCGATCGCTCGCGGCTGCCGGTGCCCGGGCCAGCCGGGGCCTTCACGTTCCCCCGCATCGCGCGCGCGCGCCTGTCGAACGGGCTCGAGGTGCGGGCCATCGCGCACCACTCGGTCCCCATCGCCGCCATGGTCCTGCTGGTGCCCGGGGGATCGTCCGCCGACCCGGCGGACCGCGCGGGCCTGACCTCGCTGGTCGCGGACCTGCTGGACGAGGGCAGCCGCGGCCGCTCGGCGCTCGAGGTGTCGGACCGCATCGCGCGCCTCGGCGGCGACCTCGACGTCGAGGTGGGCCCGGATGCCGTGGTGGTCAGCCTGACGGTGCTCGACCGGTTCCTCGCCGCGGGTCTGTCGCTCGTGCACGAGATCTGCACCGCCCCCACCCTGGCCGAGTCGGACTTCCAGCGCGTGCGGCACCTGAGGCTCGAGCGGCTGCGCCAGCTGCGCGATCACCCGAGTGCGCTGGCCGATCGCGCGTTCGCGCAGGTGCTGTACCAATGGCATCCCTATGCCCAACCAGGGCACGGCACAGCCGCGTCGCTGGGCGCCGTCACGGTGGATGAGGTGCGCGCGTTTCATGCGCGGATGTTCCAGCCCGCGGGCGCGACGCTCGTGGTGGCGGCCAACCGCCCCGTGGCGGACATGCTGGCCGAGGTTGAAGCAGCCTTCGGTGGATGGCGGGGTGATCCGTCGCTGGACCCGATGCAGCGGGACCGGGGCCGCGCGCAGGCTCCACGGACGCCGGCCGTGCGGCTCGGCGTGGTGCAGCGGCCAGGCGCCGCGCAGTCGGAACTGCGGGTGGGTCATGTCGCGGCGTCCCGGGCGACGCCCGACTACCACGCGCTGGTGCTGCTCAACGCGGTACTCGGCGGGCAGTTCGTGAGCCGGCTGAACATGAACCTGCGCGAGGACAAGGGCTACACCTACGGGGTGCGCACGGGCTTCGACCTGCGACGGGGCGAGGGGCCGTTCGTGCTGCAGACCAGCGTGGGCACCGACGTGACGGCGGCGGCATTGCGCGAAGCGCTCAGGGAGATAGAGGAGATTCGCGCGTCGCGGCCGGTGACCGCGGACGAACTGGCGCTGGCGCAGTCGTCGGTCGCGCTCGGCTATCCGCGGGGTTTCGAGACGGTGCAGCAGGTGGCACGGTCCGCGGCGCAGCTGGCGCTGCACGACCTGCCCGACTCGTACTTCGAGGAGTTCGTCCCGCGTCTCGAGGCGGTGACGCTGGAGGACATCGCGACGGCCGCCGCACGCTACCTGGATCCGGCTCGCATGGCCACGCTGGTGGTGGGCGACATCGAGAAAGTGGGCGCCACGCTCGGCGAGCTCGGCCTGGGCGATCCCGTCCCGGTCGTCCCGCCGATCTGACCGCAGTCCGCAAGAGTTGCATCAATCCCGGGGGGTATCGTGCCAGTCCCCAAGAGCATGAAAAGCGTTCGCTTTCATCAACATGGCGGGCCCGAGGTCCTGCAATACGAGGACGCGCCCACCCCGGAGCCGCGTCCCGGCGAGGCCCTGGTGCGCGTGCGGGCGTGTGCGCTCAACCACCTGGACCTCTTCCAGCGCCGCGGCCTCGAGCGCGTGACCATTCCCTTTCCGCACATCTCCGGCGCCGACGTCGCGGGCGAAGTGGCCCAGGCACCGGAGGGAACCTTCTCCATCGGCCAGCGCGTGATGCTGCAGCCTGGCCTCGCGTGCGGCCGGTGCGCGCGCTGCCTCGATGGCCGCGACAACGAGTGCCCGCGCTACGATGTGCTCGGCTACCAGAGCGACGGCGGATACGCCGAGTTCGTGCGCGTCCCCGTGCAGAACCTCGTCGCGCTGCCCGACGCCATCGGCTTCATCGAGGCCGCGGCATTCCCGCTGGCCTTCCTCACCGCCTGGCACATGCTCGTCACGCGCGCGCGGCTGCAGGCTGGGGAGCTGGTGCTGGTGCTTGGCGCGGGCAGCGGAGTGGGCCAGGCCGCCATCCAAATTGCGCGGGTGCACGGGGCCCGCGTCATTGCCACCGCCGGGTCGGACGAGAAGCTGGCGCGCGCCCGGGAGCTGGGCGCGTTCGAAGCGGTGAACCACGCGACGGCCGACTTCGCCGCCGCGGTGCGCCGCCTCACCGACGGCCGCGGCGTGGACGTCGTGGTCGAGCACGTGGGCACCGCCACGTGGGACAAGAGCCTCCGCTGCCTCTCGCGAGGGGGGCGGTTGGTCACCTGCGGGGCCACCACCGGCCACGAGGCGCGCGTGGACCTGCGGTTCCTCTTCAGCCGCCAGTGGTCCCTGCTCGGCTCGTACATGGGCCGTAAAGCCGAGCTGCTGCGCGCCTCCGGGCTGTTCTTCGCGGGCGAGCTGATGCCAGCTGTGGACCGCGTCTTCCCGCTGGCCGAGGCCGCCGACGCCCACCGCCGGCTCGAGTCGCGGCAGGGCTTCGGAAAGATCGTGCTCGCCGTCTGAGGAAACTGCCCGGGCTCGTCCGTCGTCCATTAGTAGGGCGCGGGGTGTATGATCCGCGTTTGGCCAGCCATGGACGTCAAGATCCAACGACAGTCCGGCCTCGGCAGCTTCAGCTTCAGCCTCGTTGGCATCGTCGGGCTCCTGGCCCTGATTGTCGCCGGCGCCACGGTGTGGCTGCTGCTCACCGACCCGGTGACCGTTGCCGAATCCGTTGAGACGGGAGAAGTGTCCCCGCTCGTGCAGTCGCTGGCCGGGTCCATCTACGAGGCGCTGGTGCGGCTGCTCAGGTACCTCTAGGGTTCCCGCCCTCGATATTCCCGGGGCGGCCCTGAGCGTGTCGAAGGGTCGGATTCTCGGGTTCTGAGGTTCTCGCCCCCGGGCAGGGCTACAGGTGCCGTGCCAGGAAGTTCCCCAGGTAGTACCCGTCCAGGAACTTGAACGGCGCTTCGCCCGTGGTGTAGTGGCCGCAGGGAAGGGCGGCCACCGTCACGCGCGGGGTGCGGCGCTGCCACTCCTTCACCAGCAGCAGCGACAGGTCCACGGGGAACGTGAGGTCGTACTTCGCGTACACGAGGAGCGTGTGCTTGTGGTGCACGCGGTCGAGGTAGGACCACGGGCTGATGGGCCGCCACAGCTCGCGCAGGCCCTCCAGATCCATGTGGCCTTCCAGGCCCTGGCGCACGTGCTCGGTGGACAAGCCGCGCCACACCACATCGCCGAAGTAGGGCGAAACATGGTTGAGGGCCTGGGCGCGCACCAGGGGCTCGTGCACGCCAGTCAGCATCGCGAGGCACGAGCCCAGGCTGGTGCCGAGCAGCCCGAGATGCTGGTAGCCCTGATCGCGCAGCCACCACAACGCCAGCCGCACGTCCATCACCGCCTGGCGGCACACCTGGAGCGTCCGCCCCACGTTCGACGAGACGATGTAGTCGGCCCGTGTGAGCTGGGGGGGCATGCGGTGGTCGTGATATGGGAGGCTGATGCGCAGCGAGGCGATGCCCAGCTTCGCCAGCAGCTTGCACAATCCGATGTGCCCGTCGGGATCGGAGTTCCACTGCGCCAGCACCACCACGGCGCGCCGCGCCGCACCCGTTTTCGGTCTGCGAACGGGATTGGCCGGGAAGTAGCGCGCGTACACGGTGTTGTTCTCGGGGTGCGGGGTCGTGAAGCCGCTGGGGAAGCTGAGCGTGCCGGCCTCGCCGCCCGCGCGCAGGGCCTCGTCCGCCGGGGTCAGCGTGTAATCGCGGGTGGCCGCCGGCGTGAAGAACGCGTCGGTGTCGCGCATCACCTCGCCCACCCACGCCCGGATCGTGTCTCTTGGATCCGTTGACGTCGTCTCGGCAGGCGCGCGCGGCTCGCTGTCTCCTGTCGCGGGCGCGAGGTGCGCGACGCTCGTGACGCTGGGCGGCACCAACCAGTCGAGGCCCCATTCGAACGGGCGCACGATGCGTTCGGCCCGGCTGACCTCGGCCAGCCGGAGCTCCCACCGGTGAAAGAACGGCGCGATCATGAATCGCCGAGCACGCGCTCGACCGCGAGCGCGTGTTGCAGCAGCCGCGTGGTGCCGCGACGCGGGCCCACCAGCTGGAGGCCGGCGGGCAGGGCGTCGCGTGTGAGGCCGCAGGGCATGGACAGGGCCGGATGCCCCGTGACGTTGAACAGCTGCGTGCAGCGCAGCATGGCCGCGCGCACGGGCTCGGTGCCGCCCTTCACCGGCGCGGTGGCCGCGCCGATGGTCGGTGCCGGGATGGACAGCGCGGGCAGCGCCATCACATCGACGTCGGCCAGAGCGCCATCGACCTCGCGCGACAGGCGCGCGCGGAGTCGCTGGGCCCGGACGTAGTCCTCGCCCATCACGTAGCGGCCCATCTCGAGCCGGTACCGCACGTTCGGCGTGTAGTCGCGGGGCTGTGTCTCGAGCGTGCGCGCGTGATACTCGGCGGCGTCGGCCAGCACCAGCGGCAGGTACACGTGCGGCGTGTCGGCGACGTTCGGGATCTCCACCTCGACGATGTGCGCGCCCGCCGACGCGAGCCGCTCGATGGCGCCGAGCACGAGTCGTTCCACGTCCTCGTCCAGCCGATCGAACAGGTAGCCGCGGGGCACGCCGACCCTGAGGCGCTCGATGGCGCTTTCGTGCAGGGTGGCGCCGGTGGCGACGCCTGCTCCCACCATCACCTCGTAGAGCATCCAGGCATCCGAGACCGTGCGCGCCATCGGCCCCACGTGATCGAGCTGGCGGCTGAGCGGCACCACGCCCTCGGTCGAGATCTCGCCCCATTGCGGCTTGAGGCCGACGATGCCGCACGCCGCCGAGGGGATGCGGATGGACCCGCCCGTGTCGGTGCCGACGGTGGCCAGCGCCATCCCGGTGACGACGGAGATGGCCGACCCGCCACTGGATCCGCCGGGGGACCGGCTGGGGTCGAGCGGGTTCTTCGCGGCGCCAAAGCCCGAGTCGTCGCTGGTGGTCCCGAACGCGAACTCGTGGAGGTTGGTCTTGCCGACGAAGACCGCGCCCGCCGCGCGCAGCCGCGCGGTGACCGGTGCATCGTGCGAGGCCAGATGGGCCTTGCGGACCAGCGAGCCGGCCGTCGTGGGCAGTCCGGCCTGGTCGATGAGGTCCTTCAGCGACACCGGGATGCCGTGCAGCCCGCCGCGGTGGCGGCCGCCGGCCATCTCGCGATCCGCCGCGCGCGCTGCGGCCAGCGCCTGGTCGGCCGTCACGGTGATGAAGGCGTTCAGCTCGGGCTGCCGCGCCTTGATCTGCTCGAGGCAGTCCTCGACCAGCCGCTCGGACTTGATCTCGCCGCGCGACAGGCGGAGGGACAGGTCAGCCAGGCTGCCGGCAGGCGGCGCCGGTTCGGGCGTGCTGGCGAGGCGCATGTGCTCGAGGTGGTCGGCGTGGCGCGCGTGCTCGGGGTGACGCGCGTGATCGGCGTGATCCGTGTGCCGCGCGAGACCCGCGTGACGTCCCCCCGCCCTATCTGCGCCATCTACGTAATCTGCGGCCCTGGCCCTGTCTGCGTCTGCGGCGCGCGCTTCCTCTGCGTCATCCATCCGCGTCGCGGCGTCCCTCAGGGCCTGCGTCGATGTGGCGAGGCCGTCCAGCAGCGGCACTACGGGCTCCAAGCCTCGGCGTCTGGCATCGGCTCCTGCCATCTCCAACCAGTCGGTCGCCTTCATCAGAGTGCCTCCACCTCGTCCAGGGTGGCCACCGCGCGACGGAGGTGGGGAATGGTGATGGACCCTCCGACCACCAGCGCCACGTTGAACGTCTCGAAGAACTCGTCGCGCGTCACCCCTTCCTCGCGGCACCGCACGATGTGGTAGGTCACGCAGTCGTCGCACCGGAGCACGAGCGAGGCCACGAGCCCGAGCAGCTCCTTGGTCTTCACCGGCAGGGCGCCCTCATCGTACGCCCGCGAGTCGAGCGCGAAGAACCGCTTGATCTCCAGGTTCCCGCTCTCGTGGATGCGGGCGTTCATCTTCTCGCGGAACTCGCGAAACGCCTTCAGTCGCTCGGTCATTTGCCCCGTCCGTGCTGTGAACCCACGCGCTGTGAACCTACGTGCTTTGAACCTTCGTGGATACCGCTACTCCGTCACCAAGCGGTAGCCACGTCGTGAAGAACCGTTCGTCGTGCGTCAACCGCTCGTTGTACGCGGCGATGGCCGCCGTATCCTCCGGGCTGCGCTCCTCGAGCGGCGTCATGCCAGGCACCACCGTGCCGCTCCAGAGCACGTTATCGGTGACCAGCACGCCGCCCGGCGGGAGGAACGCCGCCAACCGGTCGAGCATGGGCGTGTAGCCCTGCTTGTCCCCGTCCTGGAAGATCAGGTCGAAGGGTCCCGCAATCTTGTGGAGGAAACGCGCAGCGTCGCCGACCATGACGTTCACCTTCGCGTCCACTCCGGCCGCTCTGGCATGCTCGCGGGCCCGTGCAGCGCGCGCCGGATCGCGCTCCAGCGAGATCAGCAGCCCGTCGCCGGGGAGCGCCGTGGCCATCCACAGGGCGGAGTACCCGATGGCCGTGCCAATCTCCAGGACGCGCCTGGCGCGGGTGAGGCGCACGAGGGCGTGCAGCAGGGCCCCGGTGTCAGGCATGACGATCGGGAGCTTCGCATCCCGGCCTTCGCGCGCCACAACGTCCAGGTGAGGATGAGGGAGGCGGGACAATCCGGCCAGGTAGGCGACGACAGCGGGCGCCACCAGCGATGTCATCGGGACTCCGATTGTAGACTACCGAGGTGCGCCATACGAAGATCATCGCCACGCTCGGCCCGGCCTCCAGCGATCGCGCCATCGTCGAGGCGCTCGTTGCCGCCGGCGTCGACGTCTTCCGCCTGAACTTCTCGCACGGCACGCAGGCCGAGCACGCGGGCCGGTTCAAGGCCGTCCGCGACGCGGCGGCCCGGGCAGGACGCCAGATCGCCGTCCTTCAGGACCTGTCGGGGCCGAAGATCCGAACCGGGCCGCTGGCAGGTGGAACGCCCATTCCGCTGGCACCAGGCGACGCGCTCACGATCAGGATCGGAGAAGGCCTCGGCGAACCGGGACGGGTGTTCACTAACTACGCCCCGCTGGCCCGCGCGGTGTCCCCGGGCGATCGGCTGCTGCTCGACGACGGCCACGTGGAGCTCCGGGTGGAGGCCGCAACGGCCTCCGCCATCGAGACCACGGTCGTCCATGGGCGGCAGCTGGGCGAGCACAAGGGCATCAACGCGCCCGGCGTGCCGCTGCCGGCGGCCGGGGTCACCGACAAAGACGAGCGTGACCTCTCGTTCGGGCTGGCCCTTGGCGTGGACATCGTGGCCCTCAGCTTCGTGCAGTCGGCAGCCGACATCCTGGCGGCACGCGTCATCATGGCCCGTGAGGGCCGGCCCGATGTACCCATCATCGCGAAGCTCGAGCGGCCCGAGGCGGTGGCGCGGCTCGAGGAGATCCTGGAGGCGGCCGACGGCGTGATGGTCGCGCGCGGGGACCTCGGCCTCGAGATCCCGCTGGAGCGCGTGCCTCGCGTGCAGCGCGAGGTGCTGACGCGCGCCCGGGCGCGCGGCGTGCCGGCGGTGGTGGCCACGCAGGTGCTCGAATCGATGCGCACCGAGTCGAGGCCGACGCGCGCCGAGGTGAGCGACGCGGCCACGGCCGTCGCCCAGAGCGCCGACGCCATCATGCTCTCGGGCGAAACCGCAGCCGGCGCGTATCCAGTACGGGCCGTCCAGGTGCTCGACGCCATCATCCGGGAGGCCGAAATCGAGCCCGAGCCGATCCGGGCGGCCGCCAGCCGTGACCACGCAGCCGCGCTGTGCGACGCCGCGGTCACTCTGGCGCACGAGTCGGCCGCCGATGCCATCATCGCCGTGACGCGCGAGGGACGCACGGCGAAGCTCCTGTCCATGCGGCGTCCGCGCGCGATCATCTATGCGGCCAGCGATCGGGACGACGTGGTCCGCCGCGTGGGCCAGTGGTGGGGCACGCGGCCGCTGGTGACGAACATCGACGGGGACGTGGACGCCGTGGCCAGCCGGATCATCGACCGGTTGCACAGCTCAGGCCTGTTGGCGTCGGGCGCGACGGTGGTGCTGGTGAATGTCTCGCCCGACCTCGACCGGGGCCTGGCGAACTTCATCCGGGTGAGGAGGGTGTAGCACGAAGGTTCGAAGCACGGAGGTGCAAAGCACGGAGGTTCAAATGGTGGCGGCGTCGTGCACCAGGGCGCCGCGGGCGAAGCGGTCGGGGGCGAAGAGTGAGACGTCGAACGTCTCGCTGCGCCCGAGGCGGATCATCTCCGAGACGATCACGCCCGTGGCGGGCGACATCATCAGGCCGTGGCCGCTGAACCCCGCGGCGAAGACGAACCCGGAGCGTTCGGGATGCTCACCCAGCACGGGGTTGTGGTCCGGCGTCATCTCGTAGAGTCCCGACCAGCCGTGCACGTCCTTCACCTCGGCCAGCGCGGGCACCCGGCGGGTCATCGCGGGATGGAACTCGCGGGCCCATCGCGACTCGTCCGCCTCCAGGCTCTCGCCCTCGCGCTCGCGCCAGTTCGTGAACGCCGCGACGATGCGATCGTCCTGGCCCGGCTCCACCGGATCGTCGTGCCGCCAGTGCACCCCCCCCGGGTCGATCAGCATGGGAAACCGGTACGGCCAGTGGCGCGGCAGCGTGCAACGGAAGAGCATCTGCCGCATCGGCGTCACCGGCACGTCCAGCCCGGCCAGGCGCGCGACCTCGCCCGCCCAGGCGCCGGCGGCGTTCACCACCGTGCCTGCGTCGACGCGCCCGCCGCTGGCCAGCGTCACGCCCGTCACGCGCCCGCCTTCCACGGCAATCGCGGTGACGTCGTCTTCCACGTAGTCCACGTGCGCAGCCGCCGCCGCGCGGTGGAAGCCACTCAGCACCTCGCGCGGGTTCGCGTAGCCATCGTCGGGTCCGAGCACCCCGAACACGATGTCGTCCAGCCAGGCGTCGGGAACGATGCGGGCGATGTCGTCCGGCGCGAGCATCTGCACCACGGCGCCGGCCCGGCGCTCCTGTTCGTAGCGCTGCATCAGCGCGGGCGCCGTTGAGGCGTCGGCCAGGAACAGGTAGCCGCGCTGACGGAACCACGCGCGCGGCGGGACCTCGGGCGTGCCCATGCGCGCGTCGAACTGCTTCCAGAAGCCCACGCTGTGCTGGACCATCCGGACGGTGACGGCCGTGCAGAACTGCTGACGGATACCGCCCATGGCGAGGAACGACGAAGCGCGGCGGTACGAGCGGTCGCGCTCGACGACGATGATGCGACCCGTGAACCCGTGCTCGCGCAGGTGCCAGGCGATGCTCGATCCCACCACACCGCCGCCGATGACCAGCACGTCGGCCGTCATCCGAGCCTCGGGTCGATGACGCCGGACCACTCGAGGTGGATGCGCAACGCCTCGAGCGCGCGGTCCCACCCGGTGCCCATCACGTGGAAATAGCGTTCCCAGCGCGGGCCTTCGTCGTCGCCGGTCTGGCGGACGACCAGTTCCGTCGATCGATCGGTGCCGACGGCACGCGCTTCCACGCTGAGGGCCATGGGCCCGATCGGGTCGCCGTTGGGTGGGTGGTAATAGACCTCCGCGAGGAAGAACGACAGGCCCGGGCGGTAGTCCATCACCACGCCGTGCAGCGTTCCACCGAGCCTGCCGAGCACCTCGTCTTCGAACTCGGTGGGCGGCCACTGCACGGCATAGGGGCCGAGCAGGCAGGGCAGCGTCACGGCGCGCGACACCTCCCACCACACCGCCAGATCCGCAAGGTCGAAGAACGCGGCCAGCACCCGCTTCGGCGTGGCCCGCAGGCGGATGGCGCGCTGGAGAACGAGTCCCGGTTCGGGGGGCGCCATCGGTCAGCGGTAGAGGAGGACGCGCTCGCGCGCGGCGAGGAAGGGGCCGTGGCTGGCGGGCCATTCCGCCGCGATATGCTCGGCGGTATTGCCCAAATCGATCGCGGTGCGCAGCGCGGGCGATCCGGCCAGGATGTCGATGGGCATCTTGTCGTGCTCGTACTCGTACGGAGGCTGCCGCCACCCGAACCGTGACGGGTCTTCGCGGCGGATGGCCTCGACGAGCGCCACCCCCGTCAGCACGGGCAGGAACGCATGGCGATCCAGGACGTGGATCTGGCAGCCGCCGCAGGTGACGCGCGCGTGCTTCTGGAACGTGGGCTCGAACACCGCGGGCCGGAAGTGCACGCCCGGCAGGCGCCTCGTGTTGAGCCCGGCCGCCAGGCGCTCGGCCTGCACCCACGGCGCGCCCACCAGCTCGAACGGCCGAGTCGTGCCGCGGCCTTCGGAGGCCATCGTCCCCTCGAAGAGCACCGTTCCCGGATAGACGATGGCGGTGTCGAGCGTCGGGATGTTGGGCGAGGGCATCACCCAGGGCGCTCCGGCGTCGTCTGCGAACATGTGGCGAGCCCATCCGGTCATGGGCACCACCTCGAGGCGCGCGCCAATCGCGAAGTGCTCGTTGAACATCCGCGCGAGCTCGCCGATGGTCATGCCGTGGCGCATCGGGACAGTGAACTGCCCGACGAAGGACTCGTAGCCCGCCTCGAGCATCGGCCCCTCGACGGCGAGGCCACCGATGGGGTTGGGGCGGTCGCAGACGATCACGTCCACGCCGTGCCGCGCGCACGCGCGCAGGCAGTTGGCCATGGTGTAGATGTAGGTGTAGATGCGCGCGCCGATGTCCTGGAGGTCGATGACCAGCGCGTCCAGGCCGGCGAGCATCGCGGCCGTGGGCTCGCGCGTGTCGCTGTACAACGAGTACACGGGCACGCGCCGCCCGGTATCTTCGGCGTGCGGCGTCTCGATCATGTTGTCCTGCACGTCCGAGCGGAAGCCGTGCTGGGGGCCGAAGACGGCTGCCACGGTCACATCGGGCGCGGCGATCAGGGCATCGACGATGTGAGTGAACGCGCCGTCCACCGAGGCGGGGTTCGAGACGATGCCGATGCGCCGGCCCCGGAGCCGGGACGAGGCGAGCAGGTGTGTGGAACCCAGCGTGACGGGCACCGAAGGATTATAGTGGTCGTGTGTGGATGGGCTGCGGCCGCGGGAGGCGGGTGAGCATGTCTAGGACGCTTCTGGTGCTGGTAGTGAGCCTGGCCGCGGCCGCCTGCATGGGTGGCGGCGGTCGGCGGCCTTCGGTAAGCGCGTCGCAACCGCCCTCGCTCTCGCCGACCGAGGCGGCGCTGCTGGGCCAATGGGAGCTCGTGGGCCTCGAGGCTCAGGGCCAGCCCCGACAGGCCTCCGGCCGCCTCAGCTTCGACGAGTTCAACAACATCGCGGTGCACGCCGAGCTGGCGCCGGGCGAGGCCGGCGTCACGCCCCCGCGCGTCGTGCTGCTCGACTTCACGGCCAAGGCCTCGGTGAGCGGGCCGGACGAGTTCACCTACGTGGGCCTCGAGCCCCGCGCGCCCGCGGAGCAGATGGTGCCGCAGGCGTCGGAGCCCTCGGCCTGGCGCCACTTCGCCCTCGAGGGCGACACGCTGCGCGTGTGGCAGGAGAACGCCGAGGGCCGGACCACCGGCGTCATGACCTTCCGCCGCGTGCGGTAGCCTGCCGCCGAAGGCGCGTGACTCACAGCAGCAGGAAGGCGGCGGCGGCGACCAGCGTCGGCCCCACCGCCGCGACCGCCAGCCACAGCGGCGACACGCCATTCTGGAAGTACTTGCCGAGAATCGCCTGGCCCGCCGGGTTGGGCGCGTTGGCGATGACGGTGAGCCCGCCGCCCGTGACGGCGCCCGCGACCACGGCGAACTTCAGGGCCTCGTCCAGATCGGGCACGAGCGTCGCCAGGTAAGTGATGAGGGCGTTGTCGTTGAACGCCGTCAGCAGCGTTGCGCTCCAGAAAAGCGGTTGCTCGGCGAGGCCACGCAACACCGGCCCGATCCACCAGCCCTGGAGGCCGCCGTGCGTGACCAGGCCGCCGAGGAAGAACCCCACCAGCAGGGGCGGCTTCAGGTCGATGGGCGACTGATAGTGCGACGTGGCCTGCGCGAAGCCGAGGAAGAACAGGAACGCGCCGATGAACAGGGCGGGATAGTGTGCCTGTGCCACCACGAAGCCCAGGAAGGCCAGGTGCACCGCGATAATCCACCACGGCGTGACCGGCACCTGGTCGCCGTCGTCCACGGTGGTGACGGCGGCCGTGGTTTCGAGCGCGGTGAGCTCCTGCCTGAAGACGAGGAAGTAGCCGAGCGTGGAGACGAGGATGGCGATACCGGCCTTCCAGCCGAAGTGCGTCGCCATGTAGCCGAACGACCAGCCCCACGGTGCGGCCACCATCAGCACGGGCGGTGCGGCGAAGTGCGTGAACGTGCCGCCGATCGACACGTTGACGAACAGCAGCCCGAGCGTGGCGTAGCGGAGGCGCCGGCTGGGCTGCATCGAGTAGAACTGCCGGCTGAGCAGCATCGCGCAGATGGTCATGGCCGCCGGCTCGGTGATGAACGAGCCGAGCATCGGTCCGAGCGTGAGGATGGTGAACCACCATGCCGCGGGCGTGCCGCCGCCCAGCGCCGCCACCCGCCGCAACATGTTCTGCGCGAAGCCCACGACCGGCCGCGTGGCCGCCATGGCCATGATGACGACGACGAACATCGGCTCGGTGTAGTGGACGGTCTCTGTGATGTAGGTCTTGGCCGTGTGCCAGTCCAGGGTCATCGTGATGGCGGCCAGCAGCACCAGCACCCACAGGCCGAACACCACCTCGACCTCGCCGAAGAAATGCAGCATCTCGGCCTTGAAGCTGGGGTGCGGTGTCTCGCCGCGGGCGCGCAACTTGGCGTCGTAGGCGTGCTGCGCGTCGTGGGCCCACCGACGGAACGTGTTGGCCACGAACGTGTGCACGACGGCCAGGATGAACACCGCCGTGGCCACGCCGTTGATGGGTTGTGCGGCCAGCCGCGAGGCCAGCACGTCCAGGAGGGATCCGCCGACTGGGTCGGCGTAATTGGCGAGGGGGAGAGGGAACAGGGTCTCGTGCATCTGGTGATCTGGGGACCGGGTGATCTTATGATCTCGGGCATGGTTCCCCAAGCGGCAGTCGTGTACCGGACCATCGACAGCCCCATCGGGCCGCTCCTGCTCGCCGGGGACGCGGATGCGCTGCGCGTGCTGGCGTTCGTGCGCGAGGGGCGTCCGGTGCCAGACGCGGGGTGGATGCACGACCAGCAGGGCGTGCTCGATCCGGTCCGGCACGAGCTGGACCAGTATTTCGCGGGCCGGCTCGCGCGGTTCCGCACCGCGGTTGCGCCCCGGGGCACGGTGTTCCAGCGGCGCGTGTGGCAGGAGCTGCAGGCCATCCCGTACGGGCAGACCATCAGCTACGGTGATCTGGCCCGCCGGATCGAGGCGCCGAAGGCCGTGCGCGCGGTCGGCGCCGCGAATGGGGCAAATCCCATCGCCATCATCATCCCGTGCCACCGCGTGATCGGCGTCAACGGCTCGCTCACCGGGTTCGGCGGCGGCCTGCCCACCAAGCGTGCGCTGCTCGACCTCGAACAAGGCACGCGCCGCCTGTTGTAACGACGAAAAGAGACCACGAAGACCCGACGGACACGAAGGGCCGCACGAAGAACAACGCTTGGGACGTCGAGCCCCGAGCCCCAGGGCTCGAGATCCCACGACCCAAGACCCACGACCCAAGACCCAAGACCTGAAGAGTCTTCGTGCCCGTCCTTCGTGTTCTTCGTGCCTTCGTGGTTTCTTTTCGCCCGCAACACGCCTGTTACGGTTCGACGTTACACTCTGCGCATGAGACGGATTCCTCGCCGGCTGTTTCTCGCCACCGGCGCCGCGGCGGCGGCGCTTCCGCTGTTCCGCGGCAGGCGGCTCGAGGCCGCGCAGTCCGCCGCGGATCCGGCGTTCAGGCACGGCGTAGCCAGCGGCGATCCGCTGGCCGACCGCGTGATGCTGTGGACGCGGGTGACCGTGTCGGGCGGGGATACGGCCATGGTGCGCTGGGTCGTGGCGCGGGACCCGAAGCTGGCCCAGGTGGTGGCGCGAGGAGAGGGCCAGACGGGCGCCTGGCGGGATTTCACCGTGAAGGTGGATGTCGGCGGCCTGCGGCCGGGGACGACTTATTACTATCGCTTCGAGACGGGACGCGGACGGTCCGCCATCGGGCGCACGCGGACCCTGCCGGCGGCGGGCGTCTCCCGCCTTCGCTTCGGCGTAGTGTCGTGCTCCAACTATCCCTTCGGGTACTTCAACGCCTACGCTGCGCTCGCGCGCCGCGCCGACCTCGACGCCATCCTGCACCTGGGCGATTACCTCTACGAGTACCCCAACGCCCAGTTCGGTGACGGCACCGCCATCGGGCGAATCCCCGCGCCGAACAAGGAGATCCTCGCGCTGGCCGACTACCGGATGCGGCACGCGCAGTACAAGGCCGACCCGGACTCGCAGGCCGTGCACCGCCAGCACCCCTTCATCGTGGTCTGGGATGATCACGAGCTGGCGAACAACACGTGGTCGGGCGGCGCCCAGAACCACAACCCCGAGAAGGGCGAGGGCGACTGGTTCGTGAGAAGGAACGCGGCCGTCCAGGCGTTCTTCGAGTGGATGCCCATCCGCGAGGACGCGGCGGCCCTGAGCCCGCTCATCTACCGGACGCACCGGTTCGGCGACCTCGCGGATCTCGTGATGCTCGACACGCGCCTCGTCGGCCGTGACCAGCAGGTGGCGCGCGACGACGTGGCCGCCATCGCATCGGTGGACCGATCGCTCCTGGGCCGCGCACAGGAAGACTGGCTCCGCGGCGAGCTCACCGAGTCGAAGCGCGCCGGCGCGCGGTGGCAGATCCTCGGCCAGCAGGTGATGTTCGCGCCGCAGACCGAGCCCGGGAAGCCGTCGTTCAATGCTGATTCGTGGGACGGCTACCGCGCGTCGCGTGACCGCGTGCTCGACATGGTGTCGCAGTCGAAGATCGACAGCTTCGCCGTCCTCACGGGCGACGTGCACAGCTCGTGGGTCTACGACCTGCCGCGGCGCCCCTACGACGGCTACGACCCCGCCACGGGGCGCGGTTCGCTGGGGGTGGAGTTCGCGGTCACCTCGGTCACCTCGAACAGCACGCTCGGCAGCGGGCCGGAGGGCGAACAGCAGCTGGCGGGGCTGCGCGAGCGGATGCCGCACCTGCACTACGTGGACGGTCGCTATCGCGGGTACTACATCCTGGACCTCACCCGCGAGCGGCTGCAGGCCGACTACTTCGCGATGAGGACGGTCCTCGATCGCACGCCGGAGGAGCGATTCGTGAAGGGCTTCGCCGCGCCCGCCGGGCAGATGCATCTCACGGAACAGGCGTCGCCGGCGCCGGCGCAATCCGCGGCGGACCCGGCCCCGTAAGGGCCGGCCCGCAGGGCCGGCCTACCCGTCGGGCCCACCGCGCGAAGCGAGGCCGTCTTGACGCCCTCCGTCGCAGCAGGTACCTTGACTGGCTGCGCACACCTGGCGGCGTTCCCGCCTGCGCGCCCACCTCGACCATGTCGGAAGCCGACGACGCGCTCTTCTTTCAGTTATTCGATGCCAGCCCGTTCCCCGCGGTGGTCACCCGCCTGCGCGACCACACGGTCCTGGCCATCAACCAGCGCACGTCCGACGTTTTCGGCATCCCGTACGACGAGGCGGTGGGCCGGCACGCGCCAGACTACTACGTCGACCCGAACGAGCGGCGGAAGCTGGCCGAGCAGGTCGCGCGTGACGGCCGGGCCGACAACCACCGCTTCGAGCTGAAGCGGCCCACGGGCGAGACGTTCTGGGCGAGCGTGTCGTCGCGGCGCGTCACTTTCAATGGCGACCCCGCCATCCTCACCGTCTTCAGCGACATCACCGACCAGGTGCTCGCCGAGCGCATCCTGAAGGCCAGCGAGGCCCGGCTCGTCGCTCAGAGCAACGCGCTCACCGAGCTGACGGCGCGCCAGGCCGACTCGAGCGGCTGCTGCTTCGACGATCGGCTGCGCGGGATCCTCGCCGCCTCGGCCCGCACGCTGCAGGTGGAGCGCCTCAGCCTCTGGCTGATCGATGAGGATCGGCAGGCCATCCGGTGTGTCGGGCTCCATCGGCGCGCCACGGACAGCCACGAGTCCGGCGCGGTGCTCCGCCGGGCGGATGCCCCTGCCTACTTCGAGGCCCTCGAGCGCGAGCGCATGATCGCGGCCGGCGACGCCCACACCGATGCGAGGACGCGCGACTTCCGGGATGGGTATCTCGCCTCCAACCGGATCGGCGCCATGCTCGACGTTCCCCTTCGGCAGGATGACCGCATGGTGGGCGTGCTCTGCGCCGAGGACGGATCGGCGCGCACGTGGACCGTGGACGAGCAGAACTTCGCCGTCTCCACCGCGAACCTCATCGCCACCGCCCTCGCCGACCAGGAGCGGCGCGAGGCCCTGGCACGCCTCGCGGACAGCGAAGCGCGCGCGCGGCTCATCGTGGACACCGCGCACGATGCGTTCATCGGCGTGGACGCGGCCGGGCACATCGTCACGTGGAACGCCCAGGCCGAGGCCGTCCTCGGCTGGACGCGCGACGAGGCCCTGGGCCGTGACATGGCCGAGACCATCATCCCGCCGGATTATCGCGAGGCCCATCACCGCGGTATGCGGCGCTTCCTCGAGACCGGCGAGGCCACGGTGCTCAACACCCGGCTCGAGCTCACTGCCCTCCACCGCACCGGGCGCGAGTTCCCGATCGAGATCACGATCACCTCGCCCATGCCGCTGGCGGGCGGCTACTTCTTCGGCGCCTTCCTCCGCGACATCTCGGAGCGGCGCCAGCAGGAGGCGCAGCTGCGCGCGGCGAAGGAGTCGGCCGAGGCCGCCACCCGCGCCAAGAGCGAGTTCCTGGCGAGCATGAGCCACGAGCTGCGGACGCCGCTCAACGGCGTGCTCGGCTACACGCAGCTCCTGCAGCGCGACCGCACGCTGAACGCGGCCCAGCGCGACGCCCTCGAGGCCATCGCCAAGTGCGGCGCGCACCTGCTCGACCTCATCAACGACGTGCTGGATCTCTCGCGCATCGAGGCCGGGCGCATCGACATCGAAGCGACGGCCACGGACCTGGCGCAGCTCATCATCGACCTGAAGTACGTGGTGGCCGAAGCCGCCCGCCGCAAGGGCCTGCTGCTGACGATGACCGTCGCGCCCGACGTGCCGCGGCGCGTGTGCCTCGACGGCCGCCACCTGCGGCAGGTCCTGCTGAACCTGCTGGGCAACGCCGTCAAGTTCACCCACCAGGGCGAGGTGCGCCTGGCCATCGAGGCCGTGGACGACACGACGCTGTACTTCGAGGTGAGCGACACGGGCGTCGGCATCGAGCCCGAGGCACTCGGCCGCATCTTCGAGGCCTTCACGCAGACGCGCGATGGCGCCGCCGCGGGCGGCTCCGGGCTCGGACTCACCATCAGCCGGCACCTCATCCAGACCATGGGCGACGACCTGCGGGTGCAGAGCGTGCCTGGCGAGGGCAGCCGCTTCTACTTCGCACTGCCGCTGGTGCCGGCGGGAGACGGGGCGGCTCTGGGAGCCACGGCCGACGAACCGGAGCCGCCGCTCGATGCCCGCCTCGCCCCGGGCGAGGACCTCACCGCGCTGGTGGTGGACGACAGTACCGTCAACCGCCGCATCCTGGCGCGGCTGCTCGAGAGCGCCGGCGTGCGCGTGATCACGGCCGCCGGCGGCGACGAGGCGCTGCGACTGGCGCGCGGGCACCGGCCGGACGTCATCTTCATGGACCTGCGCATGGGTGACCTCGATGGCCTCGAGGTGACACGACGGCTCAAGGGCGAGGCCGCCGTCGCGTCCATCCCCGTTATAGCCGTGACGGCCAGCGCCTTCGGCGACACCCGCCAGGCCGCGCGCGACGCCGGGTGCATCGCCTATCTTTCGAAGCCGGTTCGGGCCGAGTCGCTGTACGCCGCCATCCGCGAGCACCTCGACGTCCAGTTCATTGTCAGCGTCCCGCCCGAGGCGCCAGCAGAGCCCGAGCTGTCGGACCACTCGCGGCGCGTGGGCCTCGCACGCCGGTTGCACGAGGCAGCCGGGATCGGCAGCGTCACCGACCTCGAGGCGCTGGCCCAGGAGCTCGTGGCGGGCGACGAGGGCGAGGCGGCGCTCGGCCAGCGCATCGCGCGGCTCACCGCACAGTTCGACTTCGAGGGGTTGCAGCAGGCGGCCAACCGGCTGCTCGGCGGCCGCGGGGAGACCGGTGGCCTGGCCTGACAGCGCCGCCGCCGACCACCGCGCGCTGCCCTCGTCCACGATCCTGGTGGTGGACGACAGCCCGGTGAACCTGCAGGTGCTGGTGCGCACGCTGCAGGCGAGCGGCCACCGCATCCTGGCGGCCACCAACGGGCGCGCCGCGCTCGACATCGCCGCGCGCGCGCGCCCCGACCTGATCCTGCTCGACGTGATGATGCCGGAGATGGACGGCTTCGAGGTGTGTCGCGCCCTGAAGGCCAGCCGCGAGACCCGCGAGAGCGTTGTCATCTTCCTCTCGGCGCTCGGCGAGGTCTCCGACAAGGTGTCGGGCCTCAGCATCGGCGCCGCCGACTACATCACCAAGCCCATCCAGGCCGAGGAGGTGCTGGCGCGGGTCGCCACCCACCTGACGCGCCAGTACCTGGAGCGAGAGCTGCGGCGCAGCCGGGATCGACTGGACCGCGAGCTGGCCAACGCGGCGGACATGCAGCGGTTGCTGCTGCCCCGGACGATGCCCGCGCACCCGGGTGCGGAGTTCGCGGCCTTCTACCAGACCAGCCGGCACGCCGGCGGCGACTATTACGACGTCATCCCGATCGGGGACGACCGCTACGGCGTGATCGTGGCCGACGTGTCGGGCCACGGCGCTCCGGCGGCCATCGTGATGGCCATGATCCGCGCGGTGCTGCACACGTTTCCGGGCGTGCCGGACGATCCGCCGGCCGTGTTGAACCACATCAACCGCCACTTCCAGTTCCTCTGGGACACGGCAATGTTCGCGACGGCGGTGTACGGCGTGCTGGACGTCGGGCGTCGGACCTGGCAGTCGATGTCGGCGGGCCACCCGCCACCGCTGCTGGTCCGCGGGGGCGAGGAGGTGGCGCCCGTGGCTGCCGCCAGCGGCATGATGCTGCTGTTTCGCGAGTTGGGCGAGGCTGCCTGCCCCGAGCAGGCCCTGTTCCACGGCGATCGCGTCGTGCTGTACACCGACGGGATCACCGATCGCCAGGCGCCCGATGGCACCCTCTACGACCGGGACCGGCTCACCGCGTCGCTGGCGCGCGTCGGGTCGCTGGCGCCGACCGAGATCGTCGAGCGGCTGACCCACGACCTCGAGACGTTTGCGGGGGGTCGCGAGGCAGAGGACGATCAGACATTGCTCGTCATCGGGATTGGGGACCCGCCCTCGCCCGCTTCGGCGCGGTAGGATCGCCCCCTCACGCCGACGGTAGGACGGCGCCTTCCGCGCGGCGGGATCGCCCGCTCGCGCTCGTGAGAGGGCACTCGATTCACTCGCGTCAGGACGGGCTACTATCGATCTGATGCGCGCGTTCCCCCGTTCAAGCCTGCTGGCCGTTGTCCTCGCCGCGTGGCCGGCGGCCTGTGCCGCGCCGATCCAGCGACCGACCGTCGTCACCGCGCCCAAGCCCGCGGGCCTGGCCGATCAGACCCCTGCCCCGCGTTATGCGGCCGCGGGGCGGCCGGTGGTGGGCGTGGCGTTTGGCGGCGGCAGCGCGCGCGGCATCGCCCACGTGGGGGTGATCCGGTGGTTGGCGGAGCACCGCATCCCCATCGACGTGGCCGCGGGCACGAGCATGGGCGGCCTCATCGGCGGCTCGTTCGCCTCGGGTATGGACGCCGACGAGCTCGAGGCCATGCTCGCGGCCATCAACTGGGACGAGATGTTCGGGTCGTCCACCTTCAAGTTCAAGAACATCCGCCGCAAGGCCGACGCGCGCGCCTATCCCTCGCGGCTGGAGTTCGGGCTGAAGCGCGGGATCGTGCCGCCCACCTCGCTCAACACCGGCGAGCAGGTCGAGCTGCTGCTGGGCGGCATCGCGGCGCCCTATGGCGACATCAGCCACTTCGACGAGTTGCCGACGCCGTTCCGCGCCGTGGCCGTGGACCTGGTGAGCGCGACCCAGGTGATCCTGGATCGCGGGTCACTGGCCCAGGCCATGCGTGCCACCATGTCGCTGCCGCTCATCTTCCCGCCCGTCGAACTGGACGGGCGCGTGCTGGTCGATGGCGGGGCGATGAACAACGTGCCGGCCGACGTCGTGAGGTCGATGGGCGCCGACCGGGTCATCGCGATCAACGTCGGCGATCTCAACGATCCCGAGGGGCTCAGCTACACCCTGCTCGGCCTGGCGGGAGCGACGCTCGACGCCATGATGCGGGCCTCGACGAAGTCTTCCATCGCCGCGGCCGACGTCATTGTCGATGTGCCTCTCAAGGCGTACGGATCGCTCGACTGGCGGCGCAGCGCCGACCTCATCCGCGAAGGCTACAAGGCGGCGGAGGCCCTGAGCGAGGAGCTGTTGCCCTTCGCCGTCAGCGAGGCGGAGTACGAGCTGTGGAAGCAGGACCGGCAGAGCCGGCGCCGCCAGACGCCGCCGCTGCCGGCCTTCGTCACCGTCGAGGGCTTCGCCGGCGACGATGCGCGCCGGCTCGATACGCTGCTGGCGCGCCATGTCGGCGTGGCGCTTGATACCGGCGCGCTCGAGACCGACCTCGAGCAGCTGAGCGGCCTCGATCGCTACGAGACCGTGACCTGGCAGATCGTCAGGAACGACGCGGGCGACCACGGCCTGCTGGTGCGCGCGCGCGCCAAGCCCTACGCGCCACCGTTCATGATGCTGGGCCTGAACCTGGAGAACACCACCTCGTCCGACTTCCGCATCACGATGACCGCGCGCTACCTGTCGTTCGATGTGCTGGGGTCGGGCTCGGAGCTCCGGGTGGACGGGACGCTGGGCTCGAATCCGGCCGCCGGCATCGAGCTGTACCAGCCGCTGGGGCCTACGCCGCTGTTCGTGGCGCCCTACGCCGGCGTCGGCACGGCCACGTTCAACCTGATCCAGGACGACGCGGTCGTGGCCCGCTATGGGCAGACCTTCCTTCGGGCGGGCGCGAACGTGGGCGTCAACCTCGGGGCATACAGTGACCTGCGCCTGGGGGCCTATATCGGCCACCTCGACGCCGGCATCGAGGTGGGCGACCCCGGGCTGCCCGAAATCGAAGGTAAGGAAACCGTGGCCGAGCTGGTCTGGCGCTACGACGGGCAGGACAGCACGGTGGTGCCCTCCTCCGGCACGAACGCAGAGACGCGATTCTCCTACGTCTTCGACGGTCCCGACCTCACGCTGCCGGTGGAGACCGTGCGATCCAGCGTGGAGCTCACGCAGCTGTCCGGCACGGCCAATCGCTTCTGGAGTCTCAGCGAATGGGGGCGCCTCTTCGCGTATGGGGGGCTGGGGACGTCGTTCGACAAGAGCCCGCTGCCGATCCATCAATTCCAGCTCGGAACGCCCCTGCGCCTTGGTTCCTACGACGCCGGCGAGCTGCGCGGCGACCACTACTACATTGCCACTGGCGGCTACCTGCGCCAGCTGGGCCGGCTTCCGGATTTCATGGGAGGGCCCGTGTACGCAGGCGGCTGGCTCGAGAACGGCGATACCTTCAACGATTGGGACCTGGCCACCTGGCGGACCAGCATCAGCGCGGGCATCATCATGGACACCCTCGTGGGCCCCGTGCTGATCGGCGGATCGACCGATTTCGACGGCCGGTGGCGCACCTACATCGGGGTGGGGCGGCTCTTCCGGTAGCGCGCCGCCGCGCGGACCTCTCGAGAGTCCGGGCGGCGAGGGCCACCGCGCGAGCGCGGCCCACGGACCGAAGGTCCGCCCACCGGGCGAAGCCGGCCCTATATAATCGCCGGTATATGCAGCGTACGGACGTCGGGAACCCGGACTACTACCACAAGGTCGTCGATTGCCAGTGGGCATGCCCGGCCCACACCAATGTGCCCGAGTACATCCGGCTCATTGCTCAGGGCCGGTTCAACGACGCTTACATCGTCAATCGCGAGTCGAACGTCTTTCCCGGGATCCTGGGACGCACGTGCGACCGTCCCTGCGAGCCGGCGTGCCGGCGCACGCGCGTGGACGGCAAGCCCGTCGCCATCTGCCGGCTGAAGCGGGTGGCCGCGGACCACAAGGACGACATCCGCGATCGGCTGCCCTCGGCGCCTGCGACGAAGAACGGCAAGAAGATTGCGCTCGTGGGCGCGGGCCCGTCGTCGCTGACCGTGGCCAACGACCTGATGCCGCTCGGCTACGAGTGCACCGTGTTCGAGAAGGGCCCCCGGCCCGGCGGCCTGATGCGCGTGAACATCCCGGCGTTCCGCCTGCCCGAAGAGGTGCTGGACGAGGAGATCGGCTACATCACCGACATGGGCGTGGTGATGAAGTACGACACGCCGGTGACCAGCCTGCGCGCGCTGGTGGAGTCGAAGGACTACGACGCGGTGTTCGTCGGGAGCGGCGCGCCCAAGGGCAAGGAGCTGGATCTGCCGGGGCGGCACGATACCGACCAGATCTTCATCGGCATCGAGTGGCTCGAGTCCATTCACTTCGGCCACATCGACACGGTGGGCAAGCGCGTCCTCATCATCGGCGTGGGCAACACGGCGATGGACTGCTGCCGCTCGGCCAAGCGCCTGGGCGCGACCGAGGTGAAGGTCATCGCACGCAAGACGCGCAAGTACTTCAAGGCGTCGCCCTGGGAGCTGGAGGACGCCGAGGAAGAGCACGTCGAGATCCTCGAGAACCACTCGCCGGTCCGCTTCGTGATCGAGAACGGGACGCTGACGGGCATGGAGTTCGACACCTTCACCGCGCGTGAAGAGAACGGCAAGCTGATCCAGGAGCCGGCCGGCCGGACGATCATCCCGTGCGACACGGTGATCCTGGCCATCGGGCAGGAGAACGCCTTCCCGTGGATCGAGCGCGACATGGGGCTCGAGTTCGACAAGTGGAGCATGCCGGTGGTGGACAAGCTCACCCACATGTCCACGCAGCCGGGCGTGTTCTTCGGCGGCGACGCGGCGTTCGGCCCGGCGAACATCATCTGGGCCGTGGCGCACGGCCACCAGGCGGCGATTTCGATTCACCACTACTGCCAGGGCATCCCGGTCACCGAGCGGCCGGCGGACGGGATGACGCTGACGAGCACCAAGATGGGCCTGCACGAGTGGGCCTACAGCAACAACTACAGCCCGGCGGCGCGGCAGAAGATGACGCACGTCTCGATGCCGCACCGCTTCTCGAAGATGACCATCGAGGTGGAGCAGGGGTTCTCGGCCGACCAGACGAAGGACGAGGTCGAGCGGTGCCTCAACTGCGACGTCGAGACCCACTTCACCGATTCGCTGTGCATCGAGTGCGACGCCTGCATCGACATCTGCCCGGTGGACTGCCTGACGATTGTCAAGAACGCCGACGAGCCCGACCTGCGGCAGCACCTGACGGCGCCCGCCGAGAACCTCGATCAGGCGCTGTTCGTGTCCGGCCCGCTCAAGCAGACGGGCCGCGTGATGGTGAAAGACGAGAACGTGTGCCTGCACTGCGGGCTGTGCGCCGAACGCTGCCCCACCTACGCGTGGGATATGCGGAAGTTCGTCCTGCAGCAGCCGTACGCGGGCGTGACCTTCATTCCGCTGGAGGCGGTCGGCCGGTGAGTCAAGTCAACGATTTCGCATTCAAGATTGGCACGGTGAACGGGACGGGCTCGGCGAGCGCGAACGGCCTCATCATGCAGGCCATCTTCCGGATGGGCGTGCCGGTGACGGGCAAGAACGTGTTCCCGTCGAACATCCAGGGCCTGCCGACGTGGTACGAGATCCGCGTCAGCAAGGACGGCTACACCGCGAGGACGCCGCACTTCGACCTGATGGTCGCGCTCAACCCCGCGACCTACGCGAAGGACGTGGCCGAGGTCCGCTCGGGCGGGTGGCTGCTCTACGACTCCACCTGGCCGCTCGACGAGAAGCTGAAGCGGCCCGACGTCACCTACCTCGGCGTGCCGCTGGCCGAGATGTGCAACGCCACCTTCAAGGGCGTGCGCGAGCGCATCCTGATGAAGAACATCGCCTACGCGGGCGCGCTCGCCGCGCTGCTCGGCATGGACACCGAGGTCATCAAGGGCCTGACGAAGGAGAAGTTCTCGAGGAAGCAGGCCCTGCTCGACTCGAACGAGAAGGCCATTTCGCTCGGCTTCGACTACGCGAAGGCCCACTTCGACTGCCCGCTGCCCATCCGCCTCGAGATGATGGACGCGACGAAGGACTCCATCCTCATCGACGGCAACACGGCCGCGGGGCTCGGTGCGCTCTATGCGGGCGCGACGGTGGGCGCGTGGTACCCGATCACGCCGTCGACGTCGCTGATGGAGGCGTTCAAGGGCTTCTGCCAGAAATACCGCCGCGACGAGGCCACGAAGAAGAACCGGTTCGCCATCATCCAGGCCGAGGACGAGCTGGCCGCGATCGGCATGGTCATCGGCGCCTCCTGGGCCGGGGCGCGCGCCTTCACCCCCACCTCGGGCCCCGGCATTTCGCTGATGAACGAGTTCGTCGGCCTGGCGTACTACGCCGAGGTGCCCGCCGTGATCTTCGACGTGCAGCGCGCGGGCCCCTCCACCGGCATGCCCACACGTACGCAGCAATGCGAC
>Ga0209706_10000353_pt1 | contig 26189 bp, 23 predicted proteins | sample PPLLaktember2015_6_FD_187263 | JGI IMG/M metagenome (GOLD analysis project Ga0209706, IMG submission 187263) | Freshwater sediment microbial communities from Prairie Pothole Lake near Jamestown, North Dakota, USA - PPLs Lake P8 Core (1) Depth... | ecosystem: Environmental > Aquatic > Freshwater...
ACCCCTGTTCCCCTCTGAAATATTTATCTCTTTTCCCGAATTCAGTTCATAGAGGTAGATATCTGAATTGGTGCTGAGCGAATAGTCTTTGCCAGTGAGTCTTTTTGTTGTATAGGCAATATATTTTCCATCCGGACTCCATGCAATTTCACCGTCATCGTAATATGGGGCATCAGGTGATTCAAACTTCTGTCCCTCCATTATGTCCTTCTCATCCAACACCTCTGACCCGTTGAATGAGGCTGTGAATATATGGCTGTAAGAGTAGTCGCTCCAGGTATTCCAGTGCCTGTACATAAGATCATCGATTATCCTGACATTTGCATTTGGCAGGTGGTGCTTTTCATTTGCGGTCTGGTCAAGCTTGACCCTTCTGGTAAAGAAGATCGCCTTGCTGTCAGGAGATATCCTGAAAGCTTCAAAGACCCCTATACCTTCCACTCTCATCTGTTCAGACCCATCGGCTTTCATTGTGAAAAGTTCTGTTCCCCTGACAAAGGCGATCCTGCCACCATTGTCGAACCATTGGGGAGAGCTTCCTCCCGCTGTAGTGAGTTGTTGCGGATCGCCTCCTGCTGATGATATTTTAAAGATGTTGGTTTCCCTGGCCTCACTCTGAACATCTATCGATGTAACGGTGTATAAAACCGTTAATCCGTCGGGTGACAGGGCAAATGTGCCTAAACGCCCGAATTTCCAGAGAATTTCAGGTGTCATCACCCCCCCTGATTTTTCTTCTTCCGTAAGCTGGTTGTTTATTTGAACCGGTTTTGTCTCATCTCTGACGACTGGCTCTTTTTGTCTGCATGAAACAGAAAGCAGGATGACAGCGATCATCAGCAGGAATGGAGATCTTTTCATAGTAAAAGGTGTGTGGATTGGGATATTATTTCTTAAGAGCTTCGAAGATTTTGGTTTTCAGCTCATCATACAATTCCGGATTATCCTTTATGATCTGTTTTACGGCATCACGACCCTGTCCGAGCTTTGTATCACCGTAGCTGAACCACGAACCGCTTTTCTTTATAATTTCAAAATCGACGCCAAGGTCAACAATCTCACCAAGCTGGGATATTCCTTCGCCGTAGAGAATGTCAAAGTCGGCCTTTCTGAACGGCGGGGCGAGTTTATTCTTTACTATTTTTACTCTTGTTCTGTTTCCAATTATCTCTTCCCCATCCTTCAGCTGATTTGTTTTTCGGATATCGACCCTGACCGAAGCGTAAAATTTCAGTGCGTTCCCTCCGGTTGTTGTCTCAGGATTGCCGAACATAATTCCGATTTTCTCCCTGAGCTGGTTTATAAAGACACAGGAAGTATTGGTTTTGCTGATGTTCGCTGTCAGCTTACGAAGAGCCTGGGACATCAGTCTGGCCTGCAGCCCCATTTTTGAATCACCCATTTCGCCTTCAATTTCAGCTTTAGGTGTAAGAGCGGCGACAGAATCGATCACAATAATATCGAGTGCTCCCGACCGTATCAGGTTATCGGTGATCTCAAGAGCCTGTTCACCGTTATCAGGCTGTGATATCAGCAGGTTTTCAACATCAACCCCAAGTTTTTCGGCATAATTCCTGTCGAATGTATGCTCAGCATCTATAATTGCAGCTATCCCTCCGTTTTTCTGCGCTTCTGCAATGGCATGAATTGCCAGGGTTGTCTTTCCGGATGCCTCAGGACCGTAAATTTCTATAACGCGTCCCCTCGGAAAGCCTCCTATCCCAAGGGCGGCATCGAGGCCGATTGATCCGGTTGAAATAACCTGGATGTTCTCTATTGCGTGATCACCCAGTTTCATAATTGTACCCTTGCCGAAATCCTTTTCAATTTTACCGAGGGTTACCTCAAGGGCTTTCAGTTTATCCTTGTTGATCTCTTTTCGTTCGTTGCTCATACTATTGATTAATTATTGATTTTGTTATTAGAGGTAAATTTACGAAGTTTGAACCGTAATCTGAAAAAAGATAAAACAATTATTATCAACATGAATTGTTTGAAAGAATAAATTTCAACAGAATTAAAAAATTGATAATAAGATAATTATGCAATACATGATAAGACCGGGAATGAGAATGACAAGCAGAGCTGGCTGGTTAATGCTTGTTTTGATTGCGACTCTGGCGGTTACAGATCTGGTGGCACAGGTTACACCTCAAAAAGCTTCTCGTCAGACAGCACTCAATTTATACTCCTCAGGGAATTATGAACAGGCATACGCTGAATTCATGATCCTTATGGAAAATTATACGAAGGACCCGCTGTACAAATATTATTCGGGCGTTTGCCTTGTCAGGCTGAACAGCGATCCCGGGACAGCTGCCGATTACCTCCAGGATGCCGTAAGCGGCTCAATGGAGATCAAGCCTGTTCCTGATGATGCATGGTTCTACCTTGGCAGGTCGCAGCAAATGTCAGGCAGGTTCAATGAAGCAATACGCTCATTTGATGAGTTTGTATCAAAGGCTGGGAAGAAGGACGCCAGGAGATACAACCTTTCACAATTTATTCAGGAATGCAGGGAGGGACGAGGAAAACTAAACAATCCGGGAACTCTTCATGCTGATATTTTAAAAAAGCAGGAAGCGGCGGTCATTCCCGTTGACAAGCAACCGGAAAGAGCTGAAGACCTGCCGTCCGGGAATAAAACTGTTGTGCAAAGGGAGAAGCTTCCCGACGAATACGACAAAATCCTGACTGATGGAATGAATTACCAGATGAAAGCTGACTCGCTTAATGCTGTTTCAACTGAATACAGGAAGACTTTTAACAGACTTCCTGAAGAGCAACAACAGGCATATAGTAAAAGGATCACCGCAACTGATTCGCTTGCAGCCGAATACCAGAAGCAGGCTGATCAGAAACTCGGAGCTGATACAAATATGATGAATGTCAATAAGGATGTCACGGCGGCAGTGAAAGAATCCGCTCAAACAGCTAAGCCTGTTCATGGTCAGGCAATATCGCCGGTGAATGATGCCGTGAACGGGAAATCAACGGATGCATCCAAACCACAGACAGGGGAAACTGTTGCTGTGTTTTCTCTTTTTGATATATTAACCAGTCCGGCAGCTATCAACAGTCAGAAGATTGAAATCGATCCGGTATTACCTTCAGGATTGATATACAGAATTCAGATGGGGGTCTTCAGCAAAACTGTTGCACCCACCTTTTTCAAGGGTATCACCCCGGTTATTGGCTTTAAGGTACCCTCCTCAGGAATGATCAGGTACTTTGCCGGGATGTTCAGAAGGATGGATGATGCAAACAAGGCTCTGCTAAGGATAAAGCAACACGGGTTTAAGGACTCATTTCTTGTTGCCATCTTTAACGGCTCGCCTGTTTCATTCGAAAGAGCCTCACTTCTTGAAAAGGAATGGGGACAGAAGCCACTTAATGAATTGGCGGTGACGGAACAAAAGTATCCATCCGAAGATACAGGTCCGCCGACCCTCAGTTACAGGGTGGAAATTGCACGGGCAGCAAAACCCGGGAAGGAAGATGTGGTGGACTCGTACAGGAAAATGTCAGGCAACCGCGGTTTTGAAATTTTAACATTGGAAGACGGAACCAGTGTATATCTGATTGGAAAATTCATTACCTTTGAAAGTGCATCCGACTATGCCGGCCTTCTTAACAGGAACGGTTACCGTGATGCTAAAGTTGTAGCTTACCTGGGTAACAGGGAGATACCGGTTGAATCCGCAAAACAATTATTTGAGAAAATTGAATGAAAGAGAGAACATTACATAAACATAACAAACTGAAGGACCACGGGGAAAAACATTCACTTATCCTCTATAATGATGAAGTGAATACTTTTGACCATGTCATCAAATCACTGGTCGAGGTCTGCGGTCATGATGCCACACAGGCTGAACAATGCGCCCTTATTGTGCATCTTAAGGGAAGCTGCGAAATCAAGCTTGGTATTAAGGAAGTTCTCCAGGTCATGAGCAGGTCGCTTAATGCCAAAGGCCTGAATTCAAGAGTCGAAAGTCTGTAAAATCTACAAAGTCCTATAGTCCGCAAAGCCAGCTAAACGATTGACTTTAAGGACTTTCAGCTAATTCTTTTCTTTTTTGAATATAACTGACAGGCCCTTGTCGAAAAATGCAAGGAAAAGAACTCCTATAAGTGCATATATTCCCCAGCCCGGCAGCCCGAGATCGGGGAGAGGTTTAAAATCCAGCAAAGGGAATGAGATTTTCGGATCCCCGGCCCATTTTAAGACTGACATACCGATTGATTCAGAGGAGTTTGCCGGGATAAATACAACAGCCAATATCAATACTGCTGTAATAATAACAGATACCAGCACTACCGGATTTCTGAAGAGCCTCCGGTGTACCTTTACCGATTGTGTTTCAATCCGGATCCTGGTCATGGTCTTGGCAGTGAATCCTTCGGGGGCTTTCTCAATCCTTTCAGGATTAATATACTGCCTTAGAATATCTTCTTCATACTGATCCTGCTTGTTCATTGTATACAGTGTTTTTCTTTTCAACTTTACTTATTATTTCAGTCATTTTCCGCCTGGCCCTGAATAATTTCACTTTGATATTCGATTTGCTGATGCCCGTTACTTCGGAGATCTCCGTTACATTCTTTTCATCATAGTAAAACAGGCTTATCAACGCTCTCTCTTCTTCATTCATCTTTTGCAGTGCAAAGCTGACAAGTGAATTCCGGAACTCATTTTCAGCCTCCTCCTCGTTTGGATGAAATGTAAGAAAGTCAATTGCATCGGCGGGAAAATCCTCAACTGAGAGTATCCCCTTCTTTCTTGACCTGATCAGTGAAATGGCCGTATTGTAAACGATACGGTAAAGCCAGGTATCAAATCTGCTCTTCATCCTGAAGCCTTTGAGCGCCCTGTATGCCTTGAGAAATGCATCCTGGGCTATCTCTTCTGCCTCTTCACGGTTTCCGCAGATCCTGAAGGCAAGGTTGAATGCCTTATCCTTATGTTTATCAACAAGATAGGAGAATGCATTAATTTTGCCTTCCAGGACCTGCTCTATATAGAATATATCACCTCTATAATCCATACTGGTTCTTTGACGCGCAAAGCTATGATATGGTTACCACGAAACCGTAAAAATAATTATATTAAATAATTTTTCAGACATTTTGTAACCATTCCCCTTTACCCCGTGTCTAAATGTTCGAATCAAGTACAAATTTAAAACAATAATCATGGAAACAGCTATCGTATTTATCGCCTTAATTGCCGCAACATTCGGCATAATGTACATCTTTTATTCGACCCGGCACAGGGAGCGGCTTGCCCTTATTGAAAAGGGAGCTGATGCCAGCCTGTTCAGTACCGGGAAAGAAGGAATGAAAAGCTCTCTTAACTGGAGCAAATTCACCCTTAAGTTCGGGATGCTCGCAATGGGAATTGCTGTTGGTATAATCGTTGGAGCCATCCTTTCGAATGCAGGTGTGCTTGATGAAGATGCCATGTACCCGGCAATGATCTTTTTCTTCGGTGGCCTTAGCCTGGTGTTGTTCTATCTGATTGACAGAAAAATCAAATAATTAATATGGATCTGGGGGCTGTTGAATAATTCAAAATCCTTTAACTCTGCCTGCCGGTAGGCAGGGTTAAAAAGGACTTTTTCAACAATCCCCTGTTATTCCGTATAAAACTCTATCATTTTTTTTACTGCTTCACGGCAAACGGAACAATATCCTTTATCAGCATTACTCTTCATCCTGCAATCGTACTCCGGCCTGAAGATCCCTTTTGACGAATACCCGCCGCCTTCAAACAGTCCTGTAGAATTATAGTACTGTTCCACTGCAGGAGTCGGAACCGGCGTCCCTTTGGAGATCAGATCCTTCCATTTTGAAGCAAAGTCTACCCTGGTGGTTATATTAGGTTCCCATGGTTCGACGTTTAAAGGATAAAACTCATCATATGCCACTTCAGATGAGTAATATTCATCAGCCAGCCCTGCAAAACCGTGACCGAATTCATGAATAAATACCTTCGGCGAAAGCGGATGATCCGTTGTGGTTCCGCTGTAATAGTTGTACACCCCGCCGCCCCCGTACCTGGGACTGTTTATCAGAACAATGATGTTATCGTGCGGAACGGAAGCTGCATAGTCGTTTACGGCTTTAATATCGTGAGTCGTGAGGTACCTGTCGAGATTGAAAGTGTAAAAGCTTGAATTCAGGACTGTATTCAGATAGATTTTTTCACCCGGAATATCTGTCCCTGAATCAGCCGAAACTGCTTCCACTGCCCAGATATTGATCTTGTTTTTATATCCTGTGAAGGGCTCCTCAGCGAAAAGAATCTCCTTCATCTTTTTCACATCACCTCTGAACTTTTCCATTTCATCCGCACTGTAACCCTCGGCAATAAATGCAAGGTCGACGCAGGTATGGGGATCACCCGAATAATGTATCCTTGTTACCCCTGCTGCAGCCGGCTTTTCCTTTCTTATAAAATAGTCGGAAGGATCTATTTCGGTTTCATAGAGTTTTGTGAAAGAACCGCTCCTTTCCCTGATGCTGATGACAAACCTGATCCTGTCCCTGGGGTAGGGTATTGTTGCAACCTCATAAAATGTCCGTTCCATGGTTTTTGCCTCAGGTGTGGTCTGCCATTCCTGGAAAAGGGTGCAGAACCCGCGTGAATATATCAGGGTGTTGCCGGAAGCATCAAAAACCTCATATTTGAAATTACCGTAGTTAAACGGATCGATAAGGTTGGTCAATGAACCTCCCCAGAATGGTTCCTCCTTCATTCCAACAGGGTAGACGACAGTCTTTTGAAAGTTGCCGGCCAGCATAAAATCAAAACGCAGAACCTTATCAGTGAACAACTTCTCAAAATTGTTTTGCGCAGTACCAGAGATTTGGCAGAAGATAAGGGCAAGTGATAAAAAGAATCTCATAACGTGATTGAATTTATTAATGGTGTAAAGCTAAAAATTATCAGTGATTAGGTGAATAATTTATATAATTTTGCCCCTGCTTAATATTTAATCAGATATGCGGTTTCCAAATGATCAGAGAATATGGCCTTCGGACCTGCTGGCAATGCTTCCCGAATTTAACCTGAAAGTGTTCCGGCAACCGACAGGCGACGACTTTCATGAATTTTAAGGAACAAAATAGTCTATTGGATGTTTAACAACAAAAAATTAAAATAATGGCTGACCTGAATACCAGAATAAGCGATTATATCTGGAAAGATCTGAACGAAAAGCATGTGAACGGCAGAAAAGATCCCTTTTGGGAATCGCTGCGTGAGACGGGTACTGAAATCTGGCTCGATACCGGCGACATTGAAGAAGCCGAAGCAAACTGGTCTTCTGAGATGAGCGCCCTCACTACTAATAACACACTGCTTAATAATGAGATACAAAAAGGCATCTACGATATTTTTATTTCGGAAGCCAAAAGTATTGTCAGGGAACTCCCCAATGAAGAAAGGGTAAAGGAGATTGCATTTATTGTGAATGCGAGGCACGGCCTCAGGCTCGCATCAAAATTCGGCGGTCTGGTAAGCGTTGAGCTCCATACTGATGCTTCCCATGATATAAAGGCTATTGAATACTTTGGCAGGAGACTGCATGATATCTGTCCCGACCAGTTCATTGTAAAGGTACCTTATACCGCAGAAGGGCTGATAGGAGCAAGGCGCCTCAGGGACGCCGGTGTCAGGATAAACCTCACCCTCGAATTCAGCGCAAGGCAGAATGTTCTTGTTACGAGCCTTGCCCGTCCCGATTATCTCAATGTATTCCTCGGAAGGATTGGGGCATTCATTTTCAACAATAAGCTTGGCGACGGTTCGGGTGCCGGCGAAATGGCGGTGATAGCTTCCCAGAACTGGGTTACCGGCCTGTCGGCTCAGAATCCCTGGCAGACAAAGCTGATTGCTGCCAGTCTCAGGCACCACAGCCAGCTTGAGATGCTTGCGGGTACCGATGTTTTCACAATTCCGCCAAAAGTGGCATCTGCCGGTAAAAAGGAATTGACCGGGAAGTTTTCGCCAAAAATCCATGAGAACTACGATGTTAAACTCTATTCTTCGGCTGAAGAAGCTCAAATTGAAAAATTCTGGAAAGTTGACGATAAAGTGCTCGCACTTGCTGAGCGGCTGACTGCCAAGATCCCCGGATCGGGCGCCGAACTTGTACACATAGTCCAGGAAGAGGGCTGCGGCGACATGTTTCCTTCGCTTACAAAAGATGAAAAGGCAGCCCTGGCATCCGACGGAAAAATCCCGGTATTCACGAGGTGGGAACAAAAAATTAAGGATGGGAAGATAGCACCTGATACACTGCTTACGCTTGCCGGACTGGCCTCTTTCAAGTCTGACCAGGATCTGCTTGATCAGCGGATCGAAAATATAATTGGCTGATTCAGGCCGAACGCTGCCTTAGTATTTCATACAGCAGGATACCTGCAGCTACTGAAACATTAAGCGAACCGATCTTACCGGTCATCGGAACCTTTACCCGGCTGTCGGACAGTGATAAAAGCTCTCTGCTGATTCCTTTGTCCTCCGATCCGAGAATCAGTACAACAGGACCTGTCAGCACAGCCTTAGAAGCTGCTTCCCCTGATCCTTCACCGGCACAGATCACTCTCAGCCCTGATTCCTTCAGGTATTCAATTGAGCGCACGATGCTTTTTTCCCTGCAGACAGGGAATGTATGCAGGGCGCCCGCTGAGGTTTTAATGGCATCGGCCGTTATCCTGGCCGATCCTTTCTCGGGGATCAGAACTGCATGTGCCCCAAGGCACTCGGCGCTCCTGACAATGGCGCCAAAGTTCCTCACATCCGACACCCCGTCGAGTGCAACGATAAGGGGATCTTCACCTTTTTCGAAGACCATGGGCAGAAGATTTGAGATCGACTGGAACTCAATCAGCGATAACCAGGCAAGTACTCCCTGGTGATTCTTCCGGGTGACAAGCTCAATCCTTTCGAGAGGTACAATCTGATAGGCAATGTTATGTTTCCTGACCTCTACCATAAGTTCATGGTATAATGCTCCCTGAAGGCCCTGTTTTATCAGCAGCCGGTCGATCTGCTTACCGGCCCTGACCGCCTCGATTACAGCTCTCAGGCCAAAAATACAATCCGTTTCCTTCTGCATGTCGGTTAAAGATCTTCCGGGTTATCGAGCCTGAAAACAATTCCCTTCTTCCAGCTGGCAACTGCCTGATCCCACAGTGTTACAAGTGTTTCGCTCCGGCTTAGGAAGAAGTCATTATCGGAAAATTTACCATCCCTTATACGGAAGTTGAACCAGAGGTAATTCTCCTGCAAGTGGACTCTTCCCCCCCATGAGGACTTAAGCACTGGTTTCCGGTATCCCCAGCTTTCCCCGTCAGACGTTTTGTACACTTTGTCGGGAGGGCCGTAGATTGTGTAAATCATTCCGCGTTCGGTCCTCCAGCCCTCTTTATAAGATGTGAAATAATAGTTTGAGTAGAGGATCCGGGTATAGTAGATCCTTATCAGCTCTCTTGCCTTTTCGACGTTGCCCGCACATTTGATCCAGAAATCATCCAGCGCCAGTTTTGGCTTTGCGGATGTCCGAAGAGTGTTCAGTTCCTCCTGCGATGCAATATAAGCAAGTGGTTCTATCATCACTTCCGGATTTATCATAGACGGATATGTCTCCCCGAAATTCATGAACGTGAATCCTTCGGTGGCTTCCCTGTCTATTGTGCAAAAATAGATGCCCTCGTTTGACAGCATTAACGGAATAGTGTCGGAATAAACAAAGGAGATCACCGTATCGGGATCGTAATCAATTGTTTTTTCAGGGAGCAGCATCGAAGGAGGATAAGGCACATCCCTCAGCGGCTGATAGTATGAGATGTAAAGGCTGTCAATCGGCATCCCCCTGTACTGGAGATTCACGTATTCATTGACCTTAACGACCGGATTGAAGAGCTCGTTTTTGGCAAAATAACCTCGCGCGGTGAAATGATACCGGTTACCGGATGACAAAGTGTTGAAAGGTACAAAGGACTGGATAACCTCAAGCCTCAGCCTGTCAAGTATTTTAACCTCAGCCATATATTTCTCACCAGGCTGAACCCTCAGGGGTATCCGGTAGACATACTCGCGTCTTGCTTCCTCCTTTACAATGCTAATGCTGAAGTTGGCAGTGTCGGCGAGAGTTCTTCCTTCTCCAAGACTGTAAAGCCTGACGCTCATCAGCATCTGTGCCGTCGCAATACCCTGTGGATTTGCTTCTGAAAAGAACAGCTCGGATGCAAAATACTTTACTGAAAGGACCGCCGATTCATCAGTCTCACTTAAAACTGTAAACCTTGGTTTTATTGAGCTTTTTGTTGGATTGTAAAGATAGGACAGATCCTTTGAATCAACGGCCGGCTGTGATGTCTTGCATGAAGTTATCCCCAGGAAAGCCAGCGCGGTTAAAAACGATATTGAGTATATCCTGAAAGAAATATTCCTGTTCATATTACTGCTCTGTTTACTTTATGAATGATTCTTTTTCCAGCTAATCCTGATCCTGCAGAGTTCGGTATTATCCGGAAGGCGAAGGATTGAATTGTTGAAAACATTTCCGTCAGCCTTGTCTTCTGCAATCCTGATAACTATGTTCTCATTAAACCGCGATTCGGCAAGATAGTTTATTTCAGCCGAAAAAGGAACATTATTCAGCAAGAAATCAAGGTCGTAACTATCGATAACCCATTTAAGGTATTTCACATTGTTGGTATGGTGATTTATATCGAGATCACTTGCCCTTACGTTGAAACTTGAAGCGATCCGTCCACTATTGTCAAACGGATCAAGCCTGCCGGCATTCCTCGGAAGGGAGTCCTTTTTTTGAGTCCCGGAATTATACCTCGACAGAGTGTCGTCAGGTCTCTGTATCTTTTTGCTGGTCTGGTCAATTATCAGCCATGATGATGAAGCCGATGCAGCAGGCCGGCCATCCCCGAAAAATGCCTCATAATCCCTCAGGGCAAATATCCTGTCGGTTCCCTTTGGCCATGTCCTTAAAGTGATCTTATCTCCCCAGACCGGCAATTCATAGATTACCGCATATATCCGTGACAGTACCCAGAAGTGGTTTTTCTTTACAAGGTCATCTCTTCCAAAACCAAGCTGTACGGCATGGTCCGATGCAATATCCTGAAAGTAATCAAACAACGAATAAAGACTGAGTTTTCCATCCGGACCGGTCTCATAAACATGTATCCTGTAATCTTTTTCAAGAAAATTGAGGGCCATTTCAGTTATTGTTTCTTAAAAAAAGCTCTATTTCGTGTGAGTATTGCGTCCACCTGTTCATCTCTTCATTCAGGTTGTGCTTAAGTTCCTCATACTTCCTGTAGACCTCCCCGCTGTCGCCCGGGTTTGAAGTATCTGCAAGTTGCCTGTCCATATCCCGCAATTCCTCTTCCATGCTTTCAATTTTCAACTCGGCGTCTTCAAGTCTCCTGCGAAGCTTTCTGATGTTTCTGTCAAACTCCTTCTTATCAAGGTATCTTTGCTTGTTGGTTGTGTTGTCTTCCCTTTTAGTTTCCCCTGACGCCTTATCCTTTCTCTCTATATCCCTCAGGTTTTCAATCTTCTTTTTACGGAGGAAGTCATAGATCCCGCCGATGCTCTCTTTTATCCTGTTGTGCCTGAATTCATAAACTTTTGTTACAAGACCGTCGAGGAAATCCCTGTCATGTGACACCACAATTAATGTGCCATCATATTTGATCAGGGCCTGTTTCAGGATATCCTTTGAGCGCATATCGAGGTGGTTCGTCGGTTCGTCAAGTATAAGCAGGTTGGTAGGCTCCAGCAGCAGTTTGACCAGGGCCAGCCTCGACCGCTCCCCGCCCGAAAGCACCCTGACTTTCTTTTCGACGTCCTCTCCCCTGAATAGGAAGGCCCCAAGCAAATCGCGGATCTTTGTTCTTATATCACCGACTGCAGCATCATCAATCGTCTGCAGGACAGTCCTGTTCTCATCAAGGAGTTCATCCTGATTCTGTGCAAAATATCCGATCTTAACATTATGCCCTGTTTTAAGCATACCTTCATGATCCAGTTCACCTGTTATGATCCTTGAGAATGTGGTTTTACCTTCACCGTTCCTGCCCACAAATGCCACTTTCTCGCCCCTGGTGATGGTGATAGCGATCTTTCTTAAAACGAGGTGCGATCCAAAGCTTTTGGAAAGGCTTTCCGCTTCTACCACCACGGTGCCTGATCTCGGAGCCGGCGGGAACCTCAGGTTTATTGAACTTGTATCCTCTTCATCCACCTCGATCCTTTCAACCTTGTCAAGCTGCTTGATCTTCGACTGCACCTGGACAGCCTTTGTTGCCTTGTATCTGAACCGCTCAATGAATTTCTCGGTGTCTTCGATCATTTTCTGCTGGTTGCGGTAAGCGGCAATCTGCTGCTCTCTTCTTTCCTTTCTCAGCTCAACATATTTTGACCAGGAGGCTTTATAGTCGTAGATTTTGCCGAGCGATATTTCAATAGTTCTGGTGGTGATATTGTCAAGGAAAGCACGGTCGTGCGACACCATCATTACTGCTCCCGGATATGACGACAGAAATGATTCGAGCCATTGGATCGACTCGATATCGAGGTGGTTTGTTGGTTCATCAAGAAGAAAAAGCGATGGTTTTCTCAGAATCAGCTTTGCAAGTTCTATCCTCATTCGCCATCCACCGCTTAGTTCCCTTGTAGGCCTGTCAAACTCCTTTCTTTCAAAGCCCAATCCGGTGAGTGTCTGTTCCGTCTCGCCCATATAACCGGTCCCGCCCAGCATACGGAACCTTTCTTCGGTTTCGTTCAACCTGTCACACAACTTAAGGTAATCAGCGGATTCATAATCCTGCCTGCTGGCGACCTCAATACTGCAGCTCTCAATCTCCTTTTCCAGGCCGATCAATTCTGCAAATGCAGTAAGCGTTTCGTTTAATACGGTTGTTGAATCATCCACTGCCATTTGCTGCGGGAGGTATCCAATGGTTACCTCTTTCGACATGTCGACCAGTCCCGATGTCGGGCTCTGCAAACCTGAGATCACTTTAAGGAGCGTTGATTTTCCTGCTCCGTTTTTCCCTGTCAACCCTATCCTGTCCTGTTCATTTATCAGAAATGAAATATTGGACAACAGGTCAAAACTGCCAAAAGAAACCGAAACATCCTGGACCGAAACCATGTCAAAAATATTAACCGCAAATATAGGAAAAGATATAGAAGCCTGTAGCGGGAGGTTAGGTTAAGAAGAGCTATCTTTGTAATGGAAGGATCATAATGGTTCCCATCTCTCGCTTTATACATATTGCATAAAAATTAAAACAATCAGGTATGATAAGGATTAACAGGTTTACAGGCAAGTCAGGAATGTTTCTTGCAGTTCTGATAATGGCCATAACTTCGTGCAGGAAGGAAGAGGAACCAGCATATAAATATCTTGTTTCTGATGAATTCGTGACTACCTTTGATATCGGCTACATTAACTATATACTCGATTACGCATCAAACAGCTATCCGGAAATAGATGAGCTGCGGCAATACATTACATCCGATTTTACAGTTCATAAGCTTATTTACGAAACTGTTGTTGATGATGAAAGTATAAATGCTTCGGGACTTGTTTGTGTTCCTTCTTCCCCGGGAGAATACCCTGTAATATGTTTCCAGAACGGGACCAACACCCTTAACTCATATGCCCCGACCGAATACCCTCTTAATCCTGTTCTCCAGATGGTTGAAGCAGTAGCATCGATGGGATATATTGTTGTAATACCCGATTATCCGGGTTTCGGTGCATCGGCGCAAATTACGCATCCTTATCTTATCGCTGAGCCAACAGTCAGGTCAATAACCGACATGCTTTATTCGGTAAATGAATTTGTGGCGGGTGAACTCGAAGATGTTGCAGTTTTAAATGATTATTATCTCCTAGGTTATTCACAGGGAGGTTGGGCGACACTTTCGCTGCATAAAGCCCTGGAGCTTGAGTTTGCTGAAGATTTTAATCTGATGGGCAGCGTATGCGGAGCCGGCCCTTACAGCCTGACGCATCTCTTCAGCGGGATGGCAGGGGTTGCTTCCTATCCTATGCCCGTTTACATCGGATACATAGTGAATGCCTATACCGCTTACCATCAGTTTACCAATCCTGTTTCAGATATACTTGACGAACCATACGCTACACGTCTGAGCTCCCTTTACACAGGACTGCTCGACTCAGACGAGATCAATGAACAGCTGACAACCTCGATCCCTGACCTGCTTACTCCGGCATTTCTGTCAGGATTTGACACATCACCGCAATATTCATCTGTCAGGGAGGCACTTGCGGCAAACAGTGTCACCGCATGGGAAACGGAGAAACCTCTGTACCTCATTCACGGGGGAAGCGATAGCTATGTTGCCCCGTCAGCTACTGATAATATTTATGACGCAATGATCTCAGCAGGTACTTCCACTGCCATATGCACCAAAGAGATCCTTCCGGGTCTGGATCATGGGGGAGCGGTCGTTCCCGCGATGGTAAAGGGGTTGAGGTTTTTAATTGAGATTGAAAGGGAAAGATAAAGCGCCTGATTACATTAAATCTGATTTAAGTGGGTCGAAGAAAGGAATTACCAATACTGGAAAAGGTGAGGATCACCGATATAGGTTCGGAAGGTAACGCTGTCGCCAGGGTCGATAATATGGTTGTTTTTGTACCAATGCTGGTGCCTGGTGACGTTGTCGATATCAGGATAACAAGGAAAAGAAAAAAATATATGGAAGGGAGCGTGATCCGATTCCATGAATATTCTCCGGACAGGATCAAGGCGCCCTGCATACATTTCGGGATCTGCGGTGGATGCAAATGGCAGCATCTCCCGTATAACCTTCAGCTTTTTCATAAGGGAAAGCAGGTGAGGGATAATCTTGAGCGTATTGGAAAGACCGCTCTCCCTGAAATCGGGCCGGTAACCGGATCACCCGATATTTATTTTTACAGGAACAAGCTTGAGTTCACATTCTCCGACAAGCGGTGGCTGACACGCGAGGAGGTGGCTTCGGATAATGAATTCGCAAAGGAGGACGCTATCGGATTCCATATACCAGGCCTGTTCGATAAGGTGCTTGATATAAGGGAATGCCATCTTCAGCCCGAACCATCAAACCTTATCAGGAATGCAGTGAGAGAGTATGCCCATAAGGACAGACTTACCTTTTTCAATCTCAGGGAACAGACTGGTTTTCTTAGGAATCTGGTCGTCCGGAATACATTATCGGGTGATGTGATGGTGATATTTGTGTTTTTTTACGAAGATGAAAAGAGGAGGGAGGGATTGATGGATTTTATAGACGGGAAATTTCCTCAGATCACATCGATGTTCTATGTCATCAATTCAAAAAGGAATGATTCGCTTGCCGACCAACAACCGATACTTTTCAGGGGGGCTGATCACCTGACGGAGGAGATGGATGGGCTTAAGTTCCGGATCGGGCCCAAGTCATTTTACCAGACGAATACCAGGCAGGCAATAACACTTTACAGAAAAGCAAAAGAATTTGCCGGATTAACAGGGAATGAAATCGTTTACGATCTCTATTCCGGCACCGGGACCATTGCAAATTTCGTTTCAGGGATGGCTTCGAAAGTCATTGGGATTGAATATGTTGAGGAGGCAGTGAGGGATGCTGTCATGAATTCGGAGATTAACGGTATAAAGAATTCGATATTTTTTGCAGGGGATATAAAAGCAATCCTCAACCAGGAATTTATCACGGCAAACGGGAATCCTGATGTGATAATCACCGATCCGCCGAGAGCGGGGATGCATGAAGATGTTGTTAAATCAATTTTATCAGCCGCGCCGGGGAGGGTGGTTTACATCAGTTGCAACCCGGCGACCCAGGCGCGCGATATCTCGTTGATGGCCGGGCAATACAGGGTAGCTGCGGTTCAGCCGGTTGATATGTTCCCCCAAACCCATCACGTGGAAAATATAGTGCTTCTGGAGAAGTTCATACTATAAATGGCTTAATCCACAATATTCACGGATAAAAATCAGTTTATCAGATAGTTTTGTTTAAAAGACTTCCGGGAATGAGGGAATTTGACAACAGACCTGCGGATCTTTCGGACCTGAACGACCAGGATGCTGAGGAACATCTTGCAAGTCTTCGTTATGCAGGTATGATACAGCGTGCATTAATGCCTGATCCTTATTTACTTAAGGGCATCCTTAGGGATATATTTGTCCTTTTTCTTCCGCGCGACATTGTCAGCGGCGATTTCTACTATACATTTGCAAGTCGTCAGTTTACCTGTATTGCGGCTGGCGACTGCACCGGGCACGGAGTACCGGGAGCACTGATGAGTATCCTGGGAATAAGCTTCCTGAATGAGATACTTCAATCGAAGGGTAATATCAGGGCTAACCGGGTTCTGAACCAGATGAGGGAAAAGGTAATGAAAGCCCTGAACCAGACCGGTGATGTGGAGGAGACAAAAGACAGTATTGATATCGGGCTTTGCATCATCGGACCGGGATCGTTGCAGTTTGCCGGTGCCGACCGTCCGCTGATAAGGATGAGGAACGGCGAACTGACTGAATTTAAACCCGATAAGATGACAATCGGCATCGCCCCACTGGCAGAGAAGCCTTTTTCCAACACAATCATCGATACACAGCCATTTGATACCTTTTACCTTTTTTCGGACGGCTTTGCTGACCAGTTTGGAGAAATTACTGATAAAAAATTCAAATACAACCAGTTAAAACAGATCCTGTTATCAATGACGGGGCTTCCATTGGCATCCCAGAAAGAGACGCTTGAGTATTCTTTTAGGGAATGGAAAGGGAAGTCACAACAAAATGATGATGTCCTCGTTTTTGGATTCCAGGTATGATATCAATACATTATGAGGCTCTTAGCTTTCAGGATAAAGAATTTCAGATCTGTTCTGGATACTGACTGGCAGAATCTGTCACCCGATAATATTACATGCCTTATCGGTCAGAATGAATCAGGCAAAACCTCAATCCTTGAGGCTCTTGAAGCTTTCTATACAGGAGTTATTTCCGAGGATGTCCTGAGAAGCGATCTTTCACTTCCCGAGATAAGCTGCAGATTCAGTGTTCCTGAAGGATGGCTGTTAAAGGCGACAGATAATCCGGGGGCAGACCTTAAGGAGCTTCTGGCAGGTCTGACCGAGTTTGAACTTACCCGGAAATGGATTGCCGATCTCTCTTCCGAGATTACCGTAAGCGGGACTATCAATCAGTATCTTGAATCGGTGGAGGATGACTGGAAGCATTACCTGGAAGATGTAAAAGACAAATTTGGTGATGTTGTAAAGCTGATAAATGAAAAAAAGCTTAAACTAAGTAACCTTGCAACTGAAATCGCAGAGACGAAAGAAAAAATACTCCAGGCGAAAGGGAGCAGGAAAGGTTTCTCCTTCTTTGGCAAAAAGGCAGTCGACCTGATTTCCGCACCAGAAACGCATTATCCTCTTTTGAAAAACCAGCTTACCGATCTGAAGAAGAACGAAGAGGAGGCTTCCAGGGAACTTTTAAAATATCAGGTTTTAAGCAGGGCCGGCGAAACCTGGGATAAGCTGGAAGCAAGGTGTTCGGCTGTGGACCGTCATCTCAGGGAAATTGCAGTCAAGCTTGAGGAGCGGCATCAAAAGATGACCCTGCTAATGAGGCCTGTCGACAACGGCGAAGATCTTGAGTGGAACAATATACTTAACGACTACAGAAAAACCCGTGATGAAAAGGAACAAAGAACCGGGGACCTCAACCGGCATATTGCAATGTCGGGCTATCTTATGGAAGGAGTGCCTGAGGATCAGGCAACCAGAAAAGTCAGGGAGATTGAAAGCCTGTATAAATCGCATCTTAACAGCCAGATACTTGGCAGGAGATATTTTGAGCATTGTCCTGTTTTTGAGATATTCGAGGACTTTGGAAGTCTGCTGCCCAACAGGATCGACCTGGTAGATATCATATCGGGCAATGACCAGGTGGAAGGTTATAAAGCGGCCCGGAACTTCCTGACGCTTGCCCAGCTCGATTATTCTTTCTTTGAACAACCATCAACCAGGATCCTTAAACAGAAGATCGAAAACCTTAATCATTCGCTTACCTGCAATTTCCAGGATTTCTGGCAGCAGTCGATAGGGCGTAATAACAAGATCAACATTCAGTTTGAACTTGATCATTACAGCTCCGATAATTCCGGAAAAGCCGGGAAGCCTTACCTTGAATTCTGGATAAAGGATGAAAGGGAAAGACTCTATCCAAAACAAAGAAGTCGGGGTGTACGATGGTTCCTGTCTTTCTATATGGAGCTGAAAGCCTCAGCATGTGACAATAGCAAGCCGATGGTTCTGCTTATTGACGAACCCGGGGTGAGTCTGCATGCCAGGGCACAGGAGGATGTACTGAAAGTTTTTGACGACATAAGCCAGAAGATTCAGGTTATATATACAACCCACTCCCCCCACCTTGTCGAGATAAACAAGCTTCACCGGGTTCTTGCTGTTCAGCGCGATGATGTTGACAATTACAGGAGCACTACCCGTATTCTCGATCCATTAAGGTTGTCATTGGCAACACCCGATACCCTGACCCCTTTGCACAGCATCCTGGGCAATCCGATGACTCCGGATGGATTCTCAACAAGGAATTTCAACCTTATCGTCAACGATACCGGAACCTTTTATCTGATTAATGCAATTATACATCTGAAGGGTTTTCGGGGTAACATAAGCCTGATTCCCTCAACTGATATTTCTTCAATGCCCCTGTTATGCAATATTCTCATGGGCTGGGGAATGGATTTCGGGGTCCTGCTCTTTGATAATGAGAAGGAAAATCAGATTGAGCAGAAACTCAGGGAGACGGTCTTCAATACAGAGACCGGCAGGAAGGATCTGATCTTAAAGCTTCCCGAATCTTTCCAGAATGCGGAGGACTTGTTATCCACACTCGATTTTAAGAATTTTGTTCTGAACACACGCGAAGGGATCACGGTATCAAATTCGGTATATGTCAGGGATAAGGAAGTGCCCAGGAATTTTGTGCTATCCAAATTGTTGAGCAAGGCACGATCGGGTGAGATAACGTTGACTGATTTTGATGAAGAGACCCTGGAAAACTTCAAACTTTTAACCGACCTTCTCAAAGCCCTTAAATAATTCAGCCGGGATTTTGCAGTTTATGGTTGTTTTCCTATTTTTGTCGCGCACTTGAGGGAACAGGAGAGATGGGTGACCCTCCTTCGCCAAGGCTACGGAGGGCGAAGGTGGCTAATCAGGTTAAAGATATTGGAGAGATGGGTGACCCTCCTTCGCCAAGGCTACGGAGGGCGAAGGTGGCTAATCAGGTTAAAGATATTGGAGAGATGGGTGAGTGGCTTAAACCAGCAGTTTGCTAAACTGCCGTATGGGAAACTGTACCGGGGGTTCGAATCCCCCTCTCTCCGCCAAAGACAAAATAAATCCCGCCGACAGGCGGGATTGTTATTTTACCGAAGACCCGTTGAAAGCTTGCTTTCAAAAGGGGCTGAAGGGAAAATAACAAAAACCCGTCAGGGTTTATTTTGGCTTTGAAGCCTCCCCCCCGGGGATCAACGAAGTTAATCCCCCTCTCTCCGCCAAAGACAAAATAATCCCCCGGCATAGCCGTGGGATTTTTATTTTGGGGGTTGACGAGCCATGCTTGCATGAATGAGAACACTTTCAGATATTCATGAATTCCCGGATGCGGGATCTTTTTTCACCGGCTTCTTTCTCAAAATAGGTGCCTCCAAGGTATGAACAGGTAAAACCCCCGGAAGCTATTGCCCACGACAGGGCTTCATTTAAATCAAATTTATTCTTTGTACCGTATTTAAGCTGTTCAGCAAGAGAAAAAATTATTCCACCCGTAAAATTGTCGCCGCAACCGGTTGTGTCACCATTCTTTCTGAATTCGCCGTTTACCTTCGACGAAACCGGAAAAGTAAAAGTACCGTTTGCGCCAAACAACAGCCCGTTTGAGTAAGCTGTTACCGGATCAGCCCCGTTGGTAATAATAAATGATTTAACATCAGTATTCTTAAACCAGGATATTGCTTCAGCCAGACTATTCTGTCCGCTTATTTTCAGGGCCTCCTCCCGATCCATTATCAGGACATCAATCCATTGATAACTCCCGGAACCATCGCCCAAAGGCCATGGAATTCCGGGGTTGTTCTTTTCATTGCGGAAATCATATACCGTACTGACAATGGTGATACATTTGTGTAACCTGGCTTTTGCAAGAAGACTTGTTAAATTATCGTGAATCAGGGGTACCAGGGCAGTGCCTCCGAAACATACGATATGCGAACCGAAAAAATCGTCCGTCAGCATTGCAGGTGCATAATCCCAGGCTGCCCCAATATTGTTTACAAAAGTACGTTCACCATTTCCATTCTCATAATCAGGGTCGGAAAAAACATCTGTAAAGGGAGTAGGCTTATTGCCAACAATTCGATAGTTTTTTAAATTAAGGGGTGTTTGCTTCAATTTATCAATGATCAGCTGAGCAGTTTTATCATATCCCAGGCTTCCGAAAAAATTCACTTCAAAATCTTTATTACCAAGTAATTGCGATGCATGGATCACCGATACAAGTCCCGGTCCTCCGATATTGAAAGCTACCGGCGGTTTATTTCCGGCTATTTCATTTAATATTTCCTCATAGGGCCGTCGGGAGAATTTTTCCAGAACTTCGGTGAAAACAAGTTTTCCGGGACTTAATCCTCCGTCGCCGGGATTTTTTGAAAAGAACCTGGAAAATCCTTCGCTTCCAAATGACACCGGGGAATACAAAAAATCAGCAAGTGCACATCCGGTACCCGATATAACGATTTTGCCTTCCTGCATGCCTTATAAATATTTATAATAATCTGAAGCCAGCAGGTAAAGGGGCATTTCATCCTCGATAATCTCTGGAAAACGGCCGACAGGTTTATAAAACCTGTTATCGGAAGTGTCGTCGTTAACGGCGCTCACTTCCCCTACAAATACTTTACCCTTGCCCTTTTCACCATAAAAACGGTGATATACACGCTGTTCCAGACAAATACTTTCACCTGGTGCAAGTATTACGGAATCGCCGGGATTTACTTTTCGCAATATTCCGTCGGTTCTAAGTTCGAAAGGTTTATCAGAGATGCTTTCCTTCTCATCCGAACTGTATAATTCAATTACTAAATTTCCTCCGCCCCGATTTATGATATCCTCCATTTTACTCCAGTGGAAATGCATTGGTGTTTCCTGTAACTCTTCAACTATCATTGCTTTTTCAGCATAAATTTTCCTGTCTTTTTTAAAATTTCCATTACGGAGTGTAAAAAGAATAAGTCCGCACCGGTGGAAATCGCCGCTTCCAAAATCGGTGAGATCCCAGCCGAGCATATTGTCGATGATTTCGCTACACACACGATATTTGCCTTTCCACTCTTCCGGTTGCCAGAAAGCCCATGGGGGAAGCTTAAAATTCATCAGGTCAAAAAAAGCAATCGATTCCTTAATTAATAAGTTTATTTCACTTCGTTTCATATGGTTTCAGAATATTTATAATGACACTTTCATCTGATTAGGTCGAACTTCATGGACTTCATTGAATAAGGTGTCTTCAAATTTAAAAAAGAAACCGATAACTTCCTATGTTGCCTTCCCTTTCTTTTAATCCCAATGTCTCTTAAGCAAAAAAAGAAATACGTATTATAAGACGTATTTCTTTTTATTTTAATATGTATTATAATACGTATTTTTATCTCTTTTAATATGTATTATAATACGTAGTTTATTCGTATGGTGAAACCAAGTACTCTTTATCGTTGACTTTATTAGCAACAATATTTATTACTTCAAAAACCTAACAGAGTTTTCAATATTCTGTGCGATTTTTCTTCCCTGTTCCTCACCCGCCTCACATGAGAGTCTGTAGTGAATTCCTCCATACACCCGGGAAGCGCCGATTGCGTTCGCCATGGCATCCAGGGAAGCATAAGAAAGAGGAGCCAGACCAAGGTAATCATAAGCATGATCGGTAAAAGAATAATCAGTTCCAAAAAAGCCTTCAAGTGTTTCAACAAAAGCCCCGGCAGATGCAGAATGGGCTGAGGTGAAATCGGGAAAAGGAGGTGTGACAATCGCTGAATTCCAGTCAGAATGGCCTAAAACACTCCTGATGTATGTTATCGGCCGCATCTGGTTATATTGGTATTTTACCCTGAAACAGCCAATATTTGCATCTACGAGGGCGATACTGGTTTTGGCAAAAACATGGGCTGTGAAATCCAGGGTTCGATTTTCATTCTCCAAAATTTGCTTAACTATGGAAAGGTAGTGGGCACCCCCATAACCAGGGGCTCCACGGTAATAAATGGCCAGGTTCAATTGTGCTGGTGTCAGAGCTTGCGAAATATCATATATCTCCTGAGCCATTTTATAGAAATCGGAGGATGGGTCTTCCGAATAAACCGGTGGCGGCGACGGTGCAGTTCCGTTGAGGCTTGTAGAAACCCACAGGCGGTTGTTTCCCCAGTACGGAATGGCGGCCGGAGCAAATGCAGGAGGCGTAGGAACCCATAGACCAGGTCCGACAGGTGGAACGTACGGTGCATTGGCGTTGGCAGATCTGTCGGTTTTAGACCATTCAAAAACCGTCTGTGCAACAGCTTTACCAAAATCAATCGATCGCTGCAATTCTTCCGAATCTGTCAACGCAGCATATTCCGTATTCAGCGCCAGTTCCAACGAGTCAACCGATGCCTTGCTTGCAGCAGTGGCTGCGGTAAATAAATTCCGGGTCATGGCAGCCATTGTCGCATTAACGCACGCAGGCCAATAATAGGCATAACCGGGTAGCGTTTCAGGCATGGAGGGCAGATCGGTAAGCTGGCCTGCTAAAGTTCTGTACGCAGGCATACCGGGTACCACCGATTCGTACATAGCAACAGCTCCGTAGACAAAATACCGCTGTGCCGGCGTTCCTCCAAGCGGTATCGGGTTTCGGCGGACCAGATAAAGTTGCATGTTCATCCATTTAAAAGCCACTTCGGAAGAAAAAGTCTTGGTTTGTTTTAAGTGGCCATGAGAACTATTTTCATTTGCGTTCGGAGCAATTTCTTGCGTCCATTCAGGCGAATCCATTTCCTTTTGACAGGAATAGACCAATGTGATTGCAGTAAGGAATACGGCTACACGTTCAATAGATCTTTTCATAGCGATGCTTTTAGTGATTTTCAACTGTTAAATTTGACAGGATAAAAGTAAATAGTAAATATTTCGCAGTCATGGTTCTGCAGTTCAACTATTTGTCAAATCAGTTCAATTTAATATGATCGCCTTAGGGCTGATTTTTCCTGACGATACTTCAGAGGAGAAATACCAAATTGCTTCTTAAAGGCGTGGCTGAAATGGGTACTGTTTTCGAATCCGCTCTCAAATGCAATATCAAGAATTGTTCTGTCTGTATTACAAAGCAGATTAAGAGAATGGGCCAGGCGTTTGTTTAAGAGCCACCTTGCCGGCGGCTCTCCATACTCATTATAAAAATCACGTTTAAACGACGACAGACTCCTGTTGCATAGCCTTGCATATTCTTCGAGTGCAAGGTTATAGCAATAGTTGGCTTCGATTACGGTCTGGATTTTATTTGCCAGGGGTGAAATCAGTGTATTCAGGAAGCTGTTGAGCTCTCTGTTTGCAGGATTCCCGATTATATTGTAGAGCAACTCCCTGAATTTCAACTCAAGCAAATCTTCCGGCGGTTTTACTGATGAATTAAAATAGGGTATGACCGATTCGTAGTAAGCCAGCATCCTCTCATTTACTTCAAGCGATATTACTATGTTATTTTCAAAAGAGATATTTTTCCCCTTTGTCAGCAGCGATCTGTTTTCCAGGAGAAAAGAGCGAAGGTAACTATCGGGTATAAAGAATGCCACCAGGCACAAAAATTCACCACACACTTTTTCAGTAATCCAAGCTCCCTTTTTAACAAATACTGCTGTGCCTGCCGAAAGCAGCCAGGACCTGTTGGCTGTATGGTAAACCTCTTTACCCTTAATGATATAAAGGATATAATTGTATTGCGACCAATTGTCCTGCCGGTTGTTCCCAAATGGACAATCGTAATACATGAACAAGAGTTCTTTAGAAAACAATTGTTTAAAATTTTTCGTGTTGGTCAGTCCTTCCTGATAATAATTGATCACAAAGAGGGTCTTTAATTGTTAAAGAAGAATTCAAAAACTACCGGAACACCTAAATAGCTAAATCCATACAATCTAAATTTTGTTCTCAAAATTCTTTGTTTAAGTGGTTTGCTTATTATTTTTTTCTAAAGAAATAATAAGACGGTTTTGTTGTTTCCAGTATCACTGATTGGCTCTGAATTACTGCAATATTGCCAGGCAGTTGGACGAAAAGGGTAAGTGGATTCTAAAGAGGTTTTACGTTCCTAAAATTCTCCATTCAGGTAAACAATTTCCTTGTGATATTGTTCGGATTCTTCATTAGATGAAGACAGTAGAAAAAAGTCCTTTATGCACCTTTGAGTTGACCTTTTTGTCGTTTGTGTTATGGATTTAATTTTTACTAAAAGTCCCCCTCACACAAGGGGGGAGGGGGACTTAGCGGCAGTGGCCGAAGTAAAAAATAGTAATTTGCATACGGGAGAATTAACTACCTGACCTTTGTCTTCTTCCCGATCTTCATCCCGATATTGAAATTCAATCCGCTCATCTCCCTGTTGGTGACATGGGTTATTGACACCTCCCCATTGTCCTCGTTGAGTCCTGTAACATACCGGTAACTTACACCTGCAACAAGCGTAAACCTGCTGCTGAGGTTCACTTCAAGATTCACACCCGGTTCCATCATAAAAAAGTGGACCCCTGAGATATTCCAGAAATTATCAAAAAGTCCTGTCTTCGGATTCTCATAGTCTTTTGTCGATCCGTAAGCCAGCACCAGCTGACCACTGTAGTGGACGAGCTTTGCTGGTTCATAAATAAATTGGCATATGCCTCCGAAATACCCGTAATTGACACTTGGATGCCCAAGGTTTACCCCGCCGGCGATGCCAATCAGGAAGGAACGGTTGATCAATGCGCCTCCGTAAACCCCGATAAGCGTTCCCAGATCACCCTGTATTGAATTGATTTTGATTTCAGGCGTCCAGATTTCAGTTACTTTCGTCCCCGGGCTGAATAATGCCTCAGTGGAATCATAATCCTGTGCAAATGTTCCCGAAGACGCGAACATCAATACGGCAACCAAAACGAAAAATAATCCGTTTACATTCATTTTCTGATTTTCAATTCTTGTTTTCATTTCTTTGTTTTTTAAGTTTAATACTATTGTAAGTGGTTGATAATTAAAGTAAATAGCTAAAGTAACTGGTCAAACAACTTCTTTTCTTTTTCCTTTCCCAGCATCCTGAAAGTGGAAATCATCCATCCGAACGAGATTATGAAAAGAAGCCTTTCCCAGATGCCGGCAGTCTCAGGGGCTTCGGTTACCAGAAGCATTAATAGTATGGCAAGCAGTCCGGTGAATATCGCCAGGTGCCTGAATTTCTGATTCTCAAGGACTGTTGCTGTGGAAAAAGCCAGGATTATGAAGGTAAGCCAGGCAGTGGAGCTAAAATACAGTTGCCACCCGGCTTCACTGATATTATGGTTTGTATCAGGAGTTTCCGGAGCGTTATTAAAAATGGCCGACAGTGCCAGCGAAACGGCGAAAAGCACAAGGATGAAACGATGAAAGGAAAAACCTTTAAAGCATTCCCAGCCCGAGATTAATGAACTGAATGAAAGAAGCAGGATTATTGAATTCATAATCCATGAAGACCGGGAAGATTGCGCACCGAGCTGACTGAGGGTATTTCTGATTAAAGAGTGGGCGGGTTCGTTTATAAATGGAAGTATGAACATTGCCGGAAACAGAATGATCGAGGCAGCTATCAGTAATATTATCCCAGTACTGCTTCGTTCTTTTCTATGACCCATGACTGATTTCATTTTGCCGGTTTTTGTTTTCTCCTGCAAACATAAAATCGATTCACCGGGTGGAACGAATCAGCCTATAGGAACGATGTACGCGCCTATAGGAAAAGACGGAATCAAGGGAATTCAGGAATGATAAATA
>Ga0209706_10000357_pt1 | contig 25945 bp, 19 predicted proteins | sample PPLLaktember2015_6_FD_187263 | JGI IMG/M metagenome (GOLD analysis project Ga0209706, IMG submission 187263) | Freshwater sediment microbial communities from Prairie Pothole Lake near Jamestown, North Dakota, USA - PPLs Lake P8 Core (1) Depth... | ecosystem: Environmental > Aquatic > Freshwater...
ATGCTGGTTGCGGCGATGAATCCGTGTCCATGCGGTTTCCTTGGGGATCCGAAGAGGGAGTGCAGTTGCACCACCCTCCAGGTTCAGCGCTATCGTACCAAGATCTCGGGTCCGCTGATGGATCGGATTGACCTGCACATGGAAGTGCCTCCGGTCCATTTCAGGGATCTTGCAGCCGCAGAAGGGGGCGAATCGTCCGCGGAGATTCTCTCAAGGGTCAAGGCGGCAAGGAAAATCCAGGGGGAGCGTTTTCAGAAAATGAAAATCTACACCAACGCGCACATGCACAGCCGTCAGATCCGAAAATTCTGTGCTCTGGATTCTCAGTCCGGAGACCTCCTGGAGCGGGCCATGGAGAAGTTCGGCCTGAGCGCCAGGGCTCATTCAAGAATCCTCAAGATCGCAAGAACCATCGCAGACCTGGGTGCAAGCGAGCAAATCACCTCGGCCCATGTGGCTGAGGCCATCCAATACCGAAGCCTTGACCGTCGGATGTATCATTGAAAGAAATGGGACCTGGCCGGAACTTCCCCCTTTTTCAACTATGGTGGATCGGGATCTGGACGGTGACCGTGGTTGAATTGATTCCTGTTTTCACGTCGATTGTTCCCCGAACCAGCCTTACGATCCGGTGGGTGATGTAAAGGCCTCTCCCGCGCCCTTCCCCTTCCAGGAGGCGGATCCTTTCTTCCTCAGAGATCGCTCCAGTGTTGCTGATTTCAACGCAAGCCATATCCTTCTGCGCGTAGGTTCGAATGGCGAGAACGCCCCCTTTTAAGGGAATAGCGTTTGTGGCGTTGTTGAGGAGATTGTCAAGGATTCGTTCGAGGTGAATGGGGTAGCAATGCACAAAGAGCGGATCGTCGAAAGGTCCTTCGTGGAGCGTCACGTTCTGCTTGAGGATCTCCTTGATCACCTCTTTGTTGATCTCGAAACGGTCGAGAAGCACCTTGGTGAGGTTGACTACCTGCTCTTTTCCGGCCTGATAGATGCTGAGGGCCATCTCTTGGAGCCGGCTCGTTTCCTCAAGAAGAATATCCGCATACCTCTTCATGGTAGCGGCGTTTTTTAAAGACTCCTCCTGTTCAATGAGTTTCTTCAGACGCCGCGCAAATCCTGCGGTGGCAATGGCCGGATTCTTGAAGTCGTGGAGGATGTCGTCAAGACGCTCCATGCGCTGGGCCTTCATGAGTTCCCTGCCCAGGAAGACGAAGATCTCGATTTCCCCTTCCGAATACGTCTGTCGCTGGTCCAGCGCATCAATGGTCATGAAATGGGTGATCTCTTCTCCGGAATTCAGGGGCACGTAGAGAATGGAGTTCATGTTGTGAGCCGCAGCAAATTGCTTCAGGTTCCAGGAGATGGACCCGCTTCTCTGCGGGTCCATGATGAGCACATAGGAAGGAGTGACCACCTCGAAGGGGGTTTCCACGTCATAGGTTCTGCGTTTCAGGATCAGTTCGAAGGCCGGTTCGCTCCGGATGGGAAACGTCTTTCCGATCCCGTGATAACCGATGTGTTCTGGATATCCCGCCTCAAGCACCACATTTTCGTCATCTTCGGTCACGGCAAACAGGGCGCAGCTCTGAAGGCTGATAATGTCGGCGAGCTCTGGGACCACCCGGTTGAAGACGTCCTTCATCTTGACTCCGGCCCGGGCACCGAGTTTGAGAAAGATTTTTTGGACAATGGCCTCTTTCTTCTCATTGATCCTGAACATGGAGAGAATCTTTTTTCTGGCCACCACAAAGCTGAGCCTGCGGGCCATCACTTCCGCCATTTTCACCTCCAAGGGGGTGAAATCGCGTTCTCTCTCCTCGTAGTAGATCTGGATGACGCCGATGGTGTCCCTTTCGTGGGGAAAAAAGCGGGGCACCGAGAGGGGGATCGCCATGATGGACGAGATCCCCATTTTTTCCACTCTCTCCTTGTCCTTGTAGAGATCCTCCGCGGAAATGTTTGGGACGAGGTAAGGCTGGTTGGTTCTGACCACCCTGCCGGCGATCGTACCCTCAAGAGGGATGAAGGTTGTCCTCGAATGTTCCTGAGGGGGATAGGATCCGTAGGAAAGCATTTTCTCGGTCCCAGGGTCATAAACCCTTACCGAAGCGGAATGGGCTCCCAGAAACTCGACCATGTAACGCGTGACCATGGAAAAGATCTCCGGCTCGGAGAGGTCCGGGTTGATCTCTATGATCTCGTCGACCTGAGTGGTGACTTCCGTGAGAAAATCTGGAAGGACCGTGTTCTTGACCCATGAGAGAAGGTGATCCCAAAAGGCCTCTCCCTGGCACGAGTGAGCCCATGACTCGGTTTGGGCAGATTCCAAAAGCTGTTTGGCGTTCTTCCACATAACTCAGGACTTGAGGTCCTTCACTCCCTGCAGAATTATGTCGTAGAGTTCCTGCACATCTTTTTTTTCCACGCAGGAAAAGGCCACACGGAGATCCCGCTTGCTGAGGGAAATGAGACCCACCCCGTATCGGTTCAAGAGGTGGACCCTGAGCGGCTCGGCTTCAACGGTTTTGAGCTTCAAGCACATGAAATAGCCGGAGTTGAACGGGTAGGTATCCCACGCCTCGTTGTATTTGGGATTGGCCAGGACACGCTTCACCTCCATAGCGCGCTCTTTCATGATCCGAAACTTGTCCTCTTTTTCGGCCTTGTAGGAAGAAGAGTTCAGGGAACGGAGCGTGATGGTCTGGCTCAGGTGCGAGGCGCTCGAAATGGAGCCTCTCACGGCTCCGGCCGTCTTTCTCTCCAGCGCGTTGTAAACGCCATCGTGGTTGGCGGGAAGACACGCCCCGTATGTGATGAATCCGACTCTGAGGCCCCAAACATAATTCTCCTTGGTCGCTCCGTCCAGTTTGATGGCCATGAGCCTGGGATGCTTGTTCACGAGTCCTGCGAAAATGGATTCCTTGAGCACGTCGTCTTCGAAGAAGAGGCCGAAGTAGGCGTCGTCCGTGAGGGCAAGAACATTGGTCCCCTGATGGGCCAGGTCCATGAGGATTTCGGCCATGGTCTTCGCTTCGTCGGGCTGGGGGGTGTAACCGGTCGGGTTGTTGGGAAAATTGAAGAGAACGATGATTTTCTTGTTCTTCTTGGCTTCTGCCCGCACTACCTCCTCAAAGCTCTTCAGGTTGAACCGGCCCCGGTCGTCGATAAGTGCGTGCTGGACAATGCGGGCGCCTCTTCGAACCGAAAAAATCAGGTTGTAGTTGCCCCACATTTTATCCGGCAGTATGAGGACATCACCGGAATCCACCCACATATCCCCCACGACGCTCAGACCGTGGGTGATGGCGTGGGTGACCACGGGAAGGCTGATTTTTGAAAGGGCGAGGGAAGGGTTCTTTTCAAAAAGCGCCTCTTTCCATGCCTTCCGAAGCGTGGGAATTCCGAAAGAGGGCGCGTAGGTGAGGGTTTCTTCCGGCTCAAGGCCGCTCAACATGGTCATGACCGAAGGCAGGTGCATGGTGCGGCCTTTTTCTGTGGCCATTCCGATGGTGGCATTGAACTTGTGCGCCTTTTCCTTGGCTTCCGCACTCTGGGTGAGGATGCCCTTGGGAAAAAAAAGGTTCTTTCCCACTTCTGAAAGCATTTCATAGACGTGGATGTTGGCTTTCTGGATCACCTCGTTCAATTCTGCCGCGAGCGGGTTCATGTGCTCTTCCTTTCTGGTCAACAATAAGCGGTTAGGCTGGATGAGCTCCGAAGAGAAGTAGTCTAAGTTAGCCAGCCCACGCTCGTTCTGTCAAGAGAAAAGGAGAGAGGACGCGGGGCCGCCGTGATCTGGAAATCCTTGCGCAAGGGGCAGTTAGCACACTTTGGGCAGCGTTTTTAGGCCTTGACTTGAAATCACCTGTCTTTGTATAGTCCATCTCATTGACTGTGAAATTCTTTCTGCATGGAAAGGAGTCCTAAATGCGAGATGCTGTCATCGTGAGTGCGTGCAGAACCGCCATAGGAGACTTTGGAGGATCCCTTGCCGCGGTATCCGCCACTGACCTGGGCGCTCATGTGATCAAAGAGGCGATTCAGAGGGCGGGAATCAAGAAAGAAGAGGTGAACGAGGTGATCCTGGGGTGTGTCCTCCCTCACGGGCTGGGACAGAACCCGGCGAGGCAATCTATGGTGCGGGCAGGTCTTCCCTGGGAGGTCGGTGCGATCACGGTCAACAAGGTGTGCGGTTCAGGGCTTAAGGCCGTCATGCTCGCAGCCCAGGCGATCCAGTGTGGGGATGCGGACGTGGTCGTTGCCGGAGGCCAGGAGAACATGAACCTTTGCCCCTACCTATTGGACAAGGCGCGCACCGGCTACCGGATGAACAACGGCCGCGTCATGGACGGGATGGTCCACGACGGGCTCTGGGATCACGTCAATGATTTTCACATGGGCATGAGCGCCGAGCTCGTGGCTGAGAAATGGGGCGTGAGCCGGGAGGACATGGACGAGTTTTCTTTTAAGTCCTATGAGAAGACCTGGAAGGCGATCGAACAGGGGAAGTTCAAAAAGGAAATTGTGCCGTTCACGGTTCCTGCCAAGAAGGGCGAGCCCAAGATCTTTGACACGGATGAAATTCCTTTTAGGCCTCCGAAAACCAGCCGCGAGGCTCTTGGAAAACTGGCTGCTGCTTTCAAGAAAGGCGGTGCAGTCACCGCAGGCAATGCTTCCAAGATCAGTGACGGCGCTGCAGCCCTGGTTCTGATGTCGAGAGACAGAGCCAAGGAATTGGGGTGTAAACCCATGGTTTGCGTCGGGGCTCAGGGCGCTTCAGGGATCGACATGAAGTATGTGCTCGCAGCGCCCATTTACTCGATCCCGAAGGTGCTCGCCAAAGCCGGACTCAAGATCGAGGAGGTGGATCTTCACGAGATCAACGAGGCCTTCAGCTCCTCCTCCGTGGCGATCAACAAGGTGCTGAGCATTGATCCTGAAAAGGTGAATGTGCACGGTGGATCCGTGGCTTTGGGCCACCCGATCGGAGCGAGCGGGGCCAGGGTTCTGACCACTTTAATCTACGCCATGAAGGATCGGGGTGCGAAAGTGGGAGAGGCAAGCCTCTGTCTCGGCGGAGGAGAGGCAGTGACGCTTGTGGTCTATAATGAACAGTGAGCGTCGGGAGTAATGGAGTATTGACACACCGGAATAATGAAGCGAGAAGGGTTTTACCAGTACTCCATCACTCCATTACTCCAACACTCCAGTTTCATAATACGATCTGAAATATCAAAGCAAAGGAGAGAGAACATTATGGGAGATGTAGTGATTGTTGCGGGCGTCAGGACGCCTGTGGGGTCATTCGGCGGTACTCTGAAAACGACACCCGTTGTGGATCTGGGTGCTCTGGTGTTGAAAGAGACCTTGAAAAGAGCGGGCGTCAGGCCGGTGGCGACAGAAGAACTGACACGATTTGCACCGGATCCCTTCAAGGGCAAAGGAATGGTCGATCTGGAGAAAAAGGCCTACGACTATGCGGATTCTCTGAGGTCCATAAGGATTGATGAAGTCATCATGGGCAACGTGGTCGGCGCAGGCCAGGGGCAGAACGTGGCCAGACAGGCCATGATCAAGGCCGGTATTCCAAAAGAGACCAACGCGTTTACCATCAACAAGGTTTGCGCGTCAGGCATGAAGGCTGTGGCCCTTGCAGCCCAGTCCGTCAAAGCCGGGGACGCGGAGATCGTGCTTGCCGGCGGAATGGAAAACATGAGTCTCATCCCTTATTCGCTGCCTGCAGCGCGCTGGGGCGCCAGGATGAACAACGTGGACCTTGTGGATCTCATGGTGTTCGACGGACTCTATGAGATTTTTTACGGGTATCACATGGGGCTCACGGCCGAGAACATCGCCGAGACCTACGGGATTTCCAGGGAAGAGCAGGATCAGCTCGGAGCACTGAGCCACCAAAGGGCGCGGAAAGCCATTGCAGACGGAATCTGCAAACAGGAGATTGCTCCTGTGGTCATTCCTCAGAGGAGAGGCGATCCTCTGGTTTTTGATACGGATGAGAGGCCTATGGACACGAGCGCCGAAAAAATGGGGAAACTGCCGACTGCGTTCAAAAAGAACGGAACCGTGACAGCGGGAAATGCTTCAGGCATCAATGATGCGGCTGCAGCGCTGCTTGTCATGTCCGCGAGCAAGGCGAAAGAGCTCGGGCTCAAACCCCTGGTTAAAATAAGAGCCTATGCAACAGGCGGCGTTGACCCGGCCTATATGGGGCTAGGTCCGATTCCTGCTGTGCGAAAAATTTTTCACAGAGAAAAACTCGGCATCAATGACTTCGGCGCCATCGAACTCAATGAGGCCTTCGCCTCCCAGGCCATTGCCTGCATCCGGGAGCTGAAATGCGACATGGAGAAAACCAATGTCCTGGGAAGCGGCATTTCCATCGGCCATCCTATTGGATGTTCAGGCGCCCGGCTCATTCTCACCCTCACCAATGAGATGATGAGGAAAGGGCACGCCCTCGGCCTAGCCACTCTTTGTATCGGTGGCGGTCAGGGCATGGCCACGGTTCTCGAAAGAGTGTAGGAGGTGATGACCATGGCTTACGAAACGATCATTTTTCAGAAACAGGCACCTGTTGCCATCATCAAGTTCAACAGGCCCAAGGCACTGAATGCCATCAACCCACAAGTGAACGCTGAGGTTCATCTGGCTCTGAATGAAATCGAAAAAGATTCTTCCCTTCGGGTCGTGGTGATGACCGGGGAAGGAGAGAAGGCGTTTATTGCAGGGGCGGACATTTCCTACATGGTGAACCTGCCTCCTCTGGCAGCTAGGAGATGGTCTGAAGAGGGCCATGATGTCGGCTTCCGCATCGAAAATTTTGCCCTTCCGGTCATTGCGTGTGTCAATGGGTTTGCGCTGGGCGGGGGAGCCGAAATGGCCATGGCCTGCGACTTCATCTACGCTTCCGAAAATGCCAAGTTCGGACAGCCTGAAATCAACCTGGGGATCATCCCCGGCTTTGGGGGAACCCAAAGATTGTCCCGGCTTGTAGGCAAAGCTGTGGCTAAGGAACTGTGCATGACGGGTGGAATGATCAGTGCTCAGGAAGCCAAGGCGATCGGGCTGGTCAACAAAGTGTTCCCGGCGGACAAGCTCTGGGAAGAAACCATGAAAACAGCCCATCTCATCGCTTCCAAGGGCAAAGTGTCCTTGAGATCCGTGAAACAGTGTATTAATCGCGGTTATGACACGGATCTTAGCCGGGGATGCCAGATAGAGAGCGATCACTTCGGGCTCTGCATGAGCAGTGCGGACGCGAAAGAAGGAATGAGTGCTTTTCTGGAAAAGAGGAAACCGGTGTTCAAGAGAGAACTGGATTAAGAAGAGAACCCCGGAGTAATGGGGAAATGGAGTATTGGAGTATTGGTGGAAGATGCTCCTCTCGTGTCTTTGTACCAGTACACCATTGCTCCAGCGCTCCAGTACTCCAATAGCTTCGCTTTAGGAGATTTGGACCATGGACTTCAGACTGACCAAGGATCAGGAACAGATACAAAAGGCGGCAAGGGATTTCGCCAAGGGAGAATTCGACAAGGAGATCGCTCTGGAGCATGAGCGGGCGCACAGTTTTCCAAAGGAGATCTGGAAGAAAGCATGCAACCTGGGATTTCTCGGGATTCATTACCCGGAAAAATACGGTGGACAGGAATACGGCATCATGGAGAACACCCTGGTGACGGAGGAATTCTGCCGCCAGGACTCGAGCCTCGGGATCGCAGTCAGCCTAGCGGATTTCGCCTCGGAGATTCTTCTGCGGCACGGAACCGAGGAGCAGAAGATGAAGTACCTGCTTCCCATCACCAAAGGTGAGTTCCTGAGCAGCGGAGGGTTCACAGAGCCGGACCACGGAAGCGACATTACCTTGATGAACACCACTGCCGTGAAATCGGGCGACGAATACGTCATCAACGGGGTGAAGACCTTCATCACCAACGGGACGATCGGCAACTTTGTTCTCCTCCTCTGTCAGACCGACCCTGAGGCAAAACCGACTTACCGCGGCCAGTCGATCATCCTCGTGGAGCAGGGGGCTCCGGGGTTCACGTCCAACGACGTGGGTGAGAAGATGGGAATCAAGATGACCGCCACAGGGGAACTCTCCTTCGCCAATGTGAAGGTCCCGGCGTCCCATCTGGTGGGTAAAGAGAACAGGGGGTTTTATCAGGTCCTCGAATTCTTTGATGAGAGCCGTGTCGAAATCGCGGCCCAGGCTCTGGGAATCGCTGAAGGGGCTTTTGACAGAGCCCTCGCTTATACGAAACAAAGAAGCCAGTTCGGGAAAAAACTCGCGGAGTTTCAGGTCACCCAGCACAAGCTTGCCGACATGGTCACCAAAATAGAGACCGCACGGCTCGTCATCTACAGGGCGGCCTGGAATTTTGATCAAGGATCCATTGATCCGAAGCTGACATCCATTGCGAAGATGTATGCCGGACGAATCGCGGTGGAAGTGGCGGATGAGGCGATTCAGCTTCACGGCGGATACGGCTATATGCTGGAGTATGAGGTGGAGCGATTCTACAGGGACGCGAAGATCATGGAGATCTACGAGGGGACCCGGGAGATTCAGAAGAATACGATCGCCAGCGCAGTGTTGGGCAAGTTCTAGCGCCGATTCCTTCCTTGCTGATTCACGAAAGAAGATTAGGCGGAGATCATTCCAGAAGAAAGGGGGTGTCCCATGACCTTGACCTACAACCAAGAAATCATGGATGAAATCAGGGAAGAGCACAGGAAATGGCAGAAGAAGCTGGATGAGATTTTCCGTGGGGCGCCTGAGCGGCTGGAGCGATTTTCAACAGTCTCGGACAAGGAGATCAAGAACCTTTATACGCCCGAGGATGTGGCGGAAGAGGATTTCGGGAAGGACCTCGGATTTCCGGGCGAATATCCCTTCACGCGGGGAGTCCAGCCTTCCATGTATCGGGGCCGGCTGTGGACCATGCGCATGTTTGCGGGGCTCGGCTCTGCCAAGGACACGAACAAACGCTTTCATCACCTGGTCAGGGAAGGCCAGACAGGGCTTTCTACGGCCTTTGATATGCCGACCCTGATGGGCTATGACACGGACTCTCCTCGGGCAAAAGGAGAGTGCGGCAAGTGCGGAGTCGCTATCGACACGCTCGTCGACATGGAGGATCTTTTCGATGGGCTTCCCATCGATCGGATCACCACGTCCATGACCATCAATCCACCTGCTCCGGTCATCTGGGGTATGTACATTGCGATGGCCGAGAACCGCGGCATTGACCGAAAGGTCATCGGCGGCACGATTCAGAACGACATGCTGAAGGAGTTCATCGCCCAGAAGACCTTCATGTGCCCGCCCAAACCCTCGTTGCGCCTCATCACGGACACGGTGGAATTCGGGACAAAAGAGGTGCCTCGTTGGAACACCATCAGCATCAGCGGTTACCACATCCGTGAGGCAGGTTCCACAGCGGTTCAGGAACTGGCCTTCACCCTTGCAGACGGCATCGCTTACACCCAGGCGGCTATTGAGCGGGGCCTGAATGTCGATGAGTTTGCCCCCCGGTTTTCCTTCTTTTTCAACTCCCATCTCGATTTTTTCGAAGAAATCGCCAAGTTCAGAGCCGCCCGGCGCATGTGGGCCAAGATCATGAGGGAGAGATTTAAAGCAAAAGACCACCGGTCCTGGTGGCTGCGCTTTCACACTCAGACGGCCGGGTGTTCGCTCACGGCACAGCAGCCCTACAACAATATCGTCAGAACCGCGCTCCAGGCTCTGGCCGCGGTCATGGGCGGCACCCAGTCCCTTCACACCAATTCTCTGGACGAAGTGCTGGCCATTCCGACCGAGGAGGCCGCCACCATAGCGCTCAGAACTCAGCAGATCATCGCGGAAGAGTCAGGCATAGCCAACACTATCGATCCTCTGGGCGGGTCGTATTTCGTGGAAGCGCTCACCAACCAGATGGAAGAAGAGGCTTTTGCTCTCATTAAAAAGATTGATGACATGGGGGGGATGCTTGCAGCCATCGAAAAGAGTTTCCCCCAGCGGGAGATTGCGGATTCGGCCTATCATTACCAGAAACAGATTGATGAAAACCAAAAGACCGTGGTGGGGGTGAACAAATACATCACTGAAGAGAAGCTCCCGGTGGATATTCTCGAAATCGACGACACCCTGGAAAAGATGCAGATCGAGAAGCTCCACCGTGTCAAGAACGATCGAGACAGCAGGAGGGTTAGGGAGTCTCTTGAGAAACTGGGGGACGCTTGCGCCGGGAACAGGAATGTGATGGATCCCATCATCGATGCGGTGAAGGCCCACGCGACCCTCCAGGAAGTATGTGATGTGTTTCGGAGAACCTTTGGGGAGTATCGGGATCCGGGGATTTACTAAGAAGGCGCACGGTACACGGTGCACGGAGAAAGGGTGGCACGGACAAACTGCATTTGGCCCTCAATAACCAAAGCCGACCGACAGGACGAATGTCGAACAAAGAACCAAAAAATGATGAAGTGTTCACTTCGACATTCGATATTCCGTGTTCGTCATTCTGCGGTTCGGTTTTGAACTTTTATGGAAATCGCAAAGAAGTCGCAGTCTAGGATTGTAATCCTTTTTGGAGATCAGTGAGAGAAAGATGGTGAAGGAACGCAGACTCAGAGTGATGGTGGCTAAACCGGGCCTGGACGGGCATGACCGGGGGGCCCGAATTATTGCGAGGGCTTTCCGCGACGCGGGGTTTGAGGTGGTCTACACGGGACTTCATCAGACGCCGGAATCCATTGTTCAGGCAGCGATCCAGGAGGACGTGGACATGCTGGGGCTGTCCAGCCTTGCCGGAGCGCACATGTATCTTTTCCCCGAGGTGGTCCGGCTGCTGAGGGAAAAAGGAGTGGAGGATGTTGTCGTGTGCGGCGGTGGGATTATTCCCGACGAGGACATCTCAAGACTGAAAGAGACAGGAATTGCCGAAATCTTCACCCCCGGGTCCAAGCTGGATGACATTGTGAAGTGGGTGAGAGAACACGTGAAGCCGAGGGTGTCGTGATGGCGAACGCCGTTGAAAAAGTCATTGCCGGTGATGTGCGGACCGTCGCCCGCTTGATCCGGGACATTGATGACAGGGTTCCCGAAGTCCGAGAGACCCTCAAGGCGCTTTACGGCCACACGGGTCACGCCTATGTCGTCGGTGTCACCGGCGCCCCTGGAGTGGGCAAGAGTACGCTCGTGGACCAGATGGTGGCCTATTTGAGAAAAGCGGAAAAGACTGTGGGGGTGCTCGCGGTCGATCCGACCAGCCCCTTCAGCGGGGGGGCTATACTGGGCGATCGCATCCGCATGCAGCGCCACAGCCTCGATGAAGGAGTGTTCATCCGTTCATTGGCCACGCGAGGACACTTTGGAGGTCTCACCCAATCCACCCGCAGCGCGATCGATGTTCTGGATGCCATGGGCAAAGACTACATCCTGGTGGAAACCGTGGGGGTCGGACAGGACGAGGTGGACGTGGTCAAGAGCGCGCAAACCACAATCATCGTCGTGATCCCGGGGATGGGCGATGACATCCAGGCCATCAAGGCCGGTATCCTCGAAGTGGGAGACATTTTTGTCATCAATAAGGCGGATCGAGAAGGAGCGGACAAGACCCTCAATGAACTTCGGCAAATGATCGATATGGGCCAAAAGAAGTTCAAGGACGGGAAGTGGATCCCTCCCATTCTCAAGGTGGAGGCTGTTTTCGACCGGGGGGTGGCCGAGCTTCTGGAGGCGATCGAGAAACACAGGGCCTACCTGATGGAGGCCGGCGGGGATCAGCACCTCCAGCGCCGAGCCTTGAGAGTCCGCGAGGAACTGGCGGAGATGATCAAGAACCGGCTCGTCCAGGAAGTGTTGGATCAACTGATCGAAGGTGGCGAGTTCGAGCGTGCGGTGGAGGAGATCCTGGCCGGGGTGACGGACCCCTACACGGCTTCGGACAAGCTGGTTCTCTCCGGGTTGGGCCGCACGAAATGAACGATTCTGACGCGTCTCAAAACGCTCGACCTGAGCGATTGCGCGTGCTCACGCTTGCGGGGCGGGTGGCGCTGGGGATCCTTGAGGTCTTCTTTCTCCTCTTTGGAATCTATCTCTTGGTTTTGGCGTACCATCTCACAGACCCGTTGTCGTTCATCATGACTTTTTTTGCGTCGAACCTGGTCATTCTGATCAGTGCGGTGTTTTTGTTGGGGCTGGTTCTCAAGTTCCGAAAGAAAAAGCAAGCGTGAAAGGAGGGCATCGGCATGGCGGCAAAGCAGGGCCCCTTACCTCTTGGAAAACGACTGGCGAAACTTCGCAAAGAGCGGAACATGTCGCTTCAGAGCCTGGCCAATGAAACAGGACTGACCGTATCTTACATTTCTCAGATCGAAAAAGCGGAAGTGATTCCTCCGGTCGCCGTGATCCTTCAACTCTCCAGAGCCCTGGAAATCGATTCGAGCGTTCTGCTCAAGGAAGAAAAGAAACAGATCGGAACCAAGGCTCATGACGATTATCAGAAGCGAACCGAGGATTATTCTTACCGGAATCTCACGCCTGAGGCCCAGCACAAACACCTCAAAGCCTTCAAAGTGTTCATCGATCCACGGTCGGACCACAAGGGGGTCAGTTACCAGCATCTGGGGGAAGAATTCATCTATGTCCTCAAGGGAGAGCTTGAAGTCCTAGTGGGAGAGAACCAGAGCGTCCTGAAGCCCGGTGAATGCATTCACTTTAATTCCTCCATCGTGCACAAGCTCCGCAATCTGAGCCCAGACAAAGCAGAACTGCTAGTAGTTCTCTACACGCCTTGATCAGGGAGAGGAGCGTTCATGTCCTTTGAATTGAACGAAGAGCAGAAGATGATCCGGGCCATGGTAAGGGAATTTGCCCGAACGGAAATTCTCCCCACGGCGGCGGAGCGCGACAGAACAAAAGAATTTCCCAGGGAAAACCTGCGCAAAATGGGTGAACTGGGTCTCATGGGCATGAATGTGCCGGCAGAGTACAACGGTGCAGGCGTCGATACGGTGAGCTATTCCGTGGCCCTCCAGGAGATCGCCTATGCCTGCGCGTCCACGGCGGTCATCATGTCCGTGCACAACTCCGTAGCCTGCGGTCCCATCTATCGCTTCGGTTCCGATTACCTGAAGGAAACCTATCTCAAGCCTCTTGCCGCCGGGAAGATGATCGGGTCTTTTGCAGTGACCGAACCTAGCGCAGGCTCCGACCCCGCAAGCCAGAAGACCCGAGCGGTGAAGGACGGGAACAGCTACGTCATCAACGGCAACAAGGTTCTCATCAGCACGGGAAGGAATTCGGATGTCACCGTGGCCACCGCCTACACCAGCAAGGACAAGAAACACCGGGGAATCAGCGCCTTTGTGGTGGAAAAGGGCACTCCCGGATTCTCTGTGGGAAAAGAAGAAGAAAAAATGGGGCTCTGCGCCTCGGACACAGTGGAACTGGTTTTTGAAGACTGCCGGGTTCCAAAGGAAAACCTTCTGGGCAAAGAAGGGGACGGTTTTGTTATTGCCATGGCTTCCCTTGACGGGGGTAGGATTGGAATCGCTTCCCAATCGGTGGGCTTGGCACAGGCCTGCCTGGACGCAGCCGTGGCTTATGCTAAGGCGCGTGTCCAGTTCGGAAAACCGATTGCCCAGTTCCAGGCCATTCGCTGGATGATCGCGGACATGGCGACTGAGATCGAGGCAGCCAGACTCCTCACTTTCAATGCCGCTGCCATGAGGGACCGGGGAGAAAATTTTTCAGCCGCCGCCTCCATGGCAAAGGTTTTTGCCTCGGAAATGGCCAATCAGGTCGCCTACAGAGCCCTGCAGATCCACGGTGGCTACGGATACATTAAGGACTTTCCTGTGGAGCGATATTACCGGGATGCGAGAGTCCTGACCCTTTACGAAGGGACTTCCGAGATCCAGAGAACCGTTATCTCCAACTCCCTTCTAGGGAAGTGAGGGCTTTCACCAAAGTTTTTCATGATGCGCCTGTTCGAGGATTACCGGGAGTTCATCCCTGATTTCGATTCCTTTCTGGAAAGCCTTGAAAGGCCTCTTCCCAATCACCTTCGGGTGAATCGCCTGAAAACCTCACCTGCCTCGGTCATCGCGCTGCTTCAGAATAAAGGCATTTTCCTGAAGCCAGCATACATTGGAAACGACACCCTCTATGAAGCTCCCCGGGACTTACTGCCGGGTAGACTGCTGGAATATTTTCTCGGCTATATCCATCCCCAGGCACTCACCTCCTGTGTGGCCTCTCTCTTCTTGGCGCCCAGAGCGAATTCTACTGTTCTGGATCTTTGTGCGGCGCCGGGCGGAAAGACATCACACGTCGCCCAGCTCATGGCCAATACCGGGATCATTGTTGCCAATGAACTCCACCTGCGCAGGCACGCTCCACTTAGCCACACTCTTTCAAGGCTCGGGGTGTTGAATACGGTTCTGACCGCTTATCCGGCTCAGGAATTTCCTTTGAGGGAATCTTTTGATTTCGTCATGGCCGATGTCCCGTGTTCCGGGGAGGGGAGGTGGCGGTTTTCCAGAGGACCTTATTCGACGGCCGAATCCAAGTATCGGACCGCGATGGTGGAGGCACAAAAAAAAATGATCCTCAGAGGCTTTGATCTGTTGAGAAAAGAGGGAACCATGGTCTACTCCACATGCACCTACAATCCGGAGGAGAACGAAAAGGTCGTTGACTTCCTCCTCGGACATAGGGACGCGGAACTCGTTCCTTTGGATTATGTTCCCGGCATCGAGCCGGGAATTCCCCGGTGGAGAAAGGAGGATTTCGATGGAAGAGTGCGTGGAGCAGGGAGGTTCTACCCTCACAGAATCGATTCTGTGGGATTCTTCATGGCCAAGATTTGCAGACGAGGATGAGCGGCGCTTGCTTTTTTCGTACCTGGAAGAGCGCTTCGGAATCCATGAGCAGACCTTTGTTGACTTTGACCTGTTCAGCAAAAGGAAAAGCTGGTGGCTCCTTCGGAAAACGGCGAACGCGTACCTCCCGGTAAGACTCAAGGTGTCCCAGGTTGGCCTGAGGGCATTTGACAAGGTTGGGAAATATCTGAAACCAACCACTCGAATGATCCAGCTTTTCGGGCATCATGCGACAAGAGGGGTCCATCAGGTCGACGAAAGCGGGTTACAAAGACTTTCCAGAGGTGAATCCCTAGAGATCGATGGGTTAATCGATGAGGGATTTGTCATCCTCCGCCTCCGAGAGCAGGTTCTCGGCTTGGGTCTGCTAGCCCAGGGCAAGATCACGTCACGAATTAGAAAATATGAATTAAATCAAATTAGTTTAAGTTGAAGCTAATCTGACTTCTTAGATGTTGAGTGCCACCTCACTTCGAGATAACCCTCACCTTTGGTGCCCGCTATGATGTGCAGAATGCACATATCACTGTGCATGAGACACGGGATCTTCCTGAGCTGAAGGATGTCAGCCGCAGATACCTTCAGGAGAACAGAAAACCCAGTAATTCGGAATTCTGCGTCGTTCAAAGGTCTTCGGTCGCTTCCTGCATGCTGCCATGGAACCCGTATGCTCACCGCGGATCATGGCACAGAAGTTGAAATACTTTGAACAGATGGGGAGTCGAGGACTCTCCAACAGGGTGTAGCCCTGCACGACTTATTGGATGGAGGATATGATGGAGGCTAACAAGCGGCTGGAATTCTGTTCTGATAAACCCGATTCGATCACGCCCATGAGTGGGCATGAAGCTTGGCTACCTCCTTGGGTATTCAAACATGAAGACCTTGTCCAGTTTATGGAGAACGCTCAAAAACTAGGGCAAGATGCTCTCACGAATACGGTTAACCACATCCATTTTACGGAAGGACTTGTCCGTGTTCTTCTTCGCCATCCGGACTACAGGGAGTCTTTTCTTCTGAATGCTTTTCCCCAGCCTTCAGTCGGCAAAACCGTCACTTGTCATTGGGAGAATAAAGGCCTTTCCGGTTTGGACCCTGCGGCCCTTGAGTTCAAGTATTTGATCATTGACGACGGTCGCTCCATGATCATGGTTCCTGCTATCCTGAAGGAGATCAACAAAGAGCTCTTTGTCCTCGATTTGCCTGAGGAGGGTTTTGCGCTCAGTCAAAGGAAGGCAAGAAGGTATGTATGCCAAGAAGTCGAGGCAGAGTTGATCCAGAATGGATTTCATGCCGAGGGAGAACTCATGGATTTCAGCCCGTTGGGATTTCGAATACGGGTTCGGCCTGCTCCTTCCTGTTCATTCCACTGGTTCAATACAGAGGAAGTGGCGGTCGTTCATCTGAGGCGTGAAAGAAAGCTTCTTTTTTCGGGTTCGTGTCACATGGTCCGGCAGCGGGGTCAATCGACGGAAAAGGAGATCGTGTTCGCCCCATTAAACGGCGAAATCAGACGGTTCAAGAAGAAGCACATTCGAAATGTGAGGCAGAAAATAGCGCCGGCTCCGAGCCTTTCCTTCTTTCATCCTTTTCTAGGGAAAAAGGTTCAGTTTGAAGTCCAGGATATTTCCACCTCTGGGTTTTCCGTGCTGGAAGAGGCGGATGAAAGAGTGCTCCTGCCCGGTATGATTATTCCTGAGGCGACCCTTGGATTCGCAGGCTTCCTTAAAGTCCGATGTTCTGCCCAGGTCATTTACTGCAAGCCCTGTGAAGGAAACGAAATCCAATGCGGATTGGCTATCCTGGACATGGATATTCAGGCTTACAGCAGCCTGACCCATATCTTGACCAGCGCCATGGACCCTCATGCTTATGTCTCCACAGAACTGGACATGGACGCGTTGTGGGAGTTCTTTTTCGAAACGGGTTTCCTTTATCCGAAGAAGTATCGACTGATTCAATTGCAACGATCCCAATTCAAGGAAACATACAAGAAGCTGTATCAGGGCAATCCCGGAATTGCGAGACACTTTACCTACCAGAGAAATGGCCGTATCTTTGGACACATCTCCATGGTTCGTGCCTATGAGCGGGCCTGGATGATTCATCACCATGCTGCCAAATCCATGGAGAACAAGAGGACCGGCTTCATGGTACTTAAACAGATCATGCATTACTTGAATGACATGCATCGATTGCCCTCTGCCTGCATGGACTATACAATCTGCTATTTTCGTCCGGAGAACAAGTTTCCTGACAGAGTGTTCGGAGGATTTGCAAGAGAGCTCAACAACCCCCGCGGGTGTTCTGTGGATCTTTTTGCCTATCTCCCTTACACGCGGTTGTCTTTAGGGAGCAGACTTCCGGATGGATGGACCCTGAGCCCCAGCTCAGAACGCGATCTCTGGGAATTCGAACACTTTTACAGGAGCCACTCAGGAGGACTCCTGTTCGATGCAATGGGATTGGGGCAGACGGCGACTGGACCAAGCACCCTTGAAGCGACTTACCGCGAGATGGGTTTGACCAGAAGCTGGCAGACCCATTCTCTCAAGTCGAACGGAAAACTACACGCGCTCCTGGTTGCGAACCATTCGGATCTCGGCTTTAATCTTTCAGAACTTCTCAATGGAATCAACGTGTTGGTTGCTAATAATAAAGCTTTACCTTGGAGTATCCTCTCTACGGCTATCTCCCAGCTCTCAAAGGAATTCGAGATGGAACGTGTTCCGGTCCTTTTCTATCCTGTGAGCTATGTCGAGGACAATCAGATCCCCTGCGAAAAGCATTATCAGATGTGGGTGCTTAACGTTCAGCACGGGAACGAGTATCTGGAATACATGCAGAAGAAATTTCGAATCAGCTATAAGTAATTGAGTTTCCTCCGCTATCTCCAGCTTCTATTGGGGTTTTTTGGCTTCTTGCTGCCAGAGGATTTCTCCGTTTATAGAATCCGCTTTCCTGTGGACTCACGATACGCTGTTTCCTTGTGATCGCGGTTGACAAAATCCTCTAGTGAATTCTATAATATAAATCTTTCTCTACTCATTGGGCGAGTCCTAGCAGGGGTACTTCCAGAAAGGAAACCGAAGGTGGTTTCAAATTCAGGACCAATCAGCCAATTGCATGCTCCGCTTTACAATAGCCGGTTAATCAAGAACTATTCGGAATATATTAGGAAATTCCACCCGGAAATTGATTTGAACGCTATCCTCGCCTACGCGTGGATCAAGAATTACGAATTGGAGGATCAGGGCCACTGGTTCAGCCAGTGGCAGATCGATCGTTTTCATTCGCGTCTGGCCGAGCAGAGTGGCGATACAAAGCTTCCAAGAAAAGTCGGTCAGTTTGCCGCCTCTTCCCAGGCCCCTGGGGCTTTGAAAAACTATGCTCTGGGGTTCATAACACCTGCCACTGCCTACTGGGTGTTCGAAAAAATTGCTCCTCACATGACCCGGGCCATTACTTTCAAGAGCCGAAAGCTTGGGTCCTATAAATTCGAGATCACGGCGAGGCCGAATCCTGGGGTGATCCTCCAACCTTATCAGTGCGAGAGTCTGATCGGCCAATTGGAGGCGCTTTCCAAGTTGCTGACCGGGAAATTCGCCAAAGTGGATCACACGGAGTGCATTCACAAGGGGGAAGCGGTCTGCAGGTATCTTATCACCGTTGAAAAAACCCCTGCCTTGGTATGGCGAAGTCTTCGGCCTTTTCTGGCTTTGACCGTGCTCGCCGTCTTGGTCGCCTTACGCTTTGTCATGCCTTCCATGTCCTGGAGTGCTTTGACGCTCCTGTTCATCTCCGTGTACTTGGGCGTTTCGTATTTCTTCGAGCATCTGGAAAAGGGGGAACTGAGCAGGAAGGTGGAAGGCCAGCAAGAAGCGGTTAAGACGCTTCTGGACCAAATCAACATCCGCTACAATGATGCACAGCTTGTGAAGGAAATCGGGCAGGCGACGTCCATGCTTCTCAATGCAGAGCGGGTTCTGAAGGGGGTTGTGGATACCATGCACAACCGATTGGAATTCGACCGGGGGGGCATATGGCTTGCCAACAAGGAAAAGAGCCGGCTCGTTTACCGGGTAGGCTATGGGTATAATGCCGCTGTGGAAGAGGTTCTGAAAAAGACGGACTTTCACCTCGATAAGCCCGATTCGCGCGGTGTGGCGGTGCAGTCCTTCAGAGAACAGAGACCGTTTATTGTCAATGATGTGAGCGGAATTGAGAAGGGAATGTCTGAGAGAAGTTATGCGTTCATCAGGACACTTAACACTCAGTCTTTCATCTGTGTTCCCATCGTCTACGAGAGGGAATCTCTCGGCGTGCTCTTTGTGGACAATCTGAAATCCAAGAGAGCTCTAAGCCAGAGCGACATCTCGCTCCTCACGGGAATTGCGACTCAGATCGCAATCAGCATTCACAATGCCCTGTCTTACCAGGAATTGGAAGCGAGCAGGGAACGAGAACAGAATCTCCGCCGGCTCTTCGAAAGATATGTCCCCTCGCCGGTGATCCGGCGGTATCTGAACTCAGGAGAAGTGGACCTTTTCCAGGGGGAGGAGTCTCCTATCACCGCTCTTTTCCTGGACATTCGCGGGTTCACTTCGAGTTCCGAGAGCATGGAAGCGGGTGACGTGGTTTCTTTCCTGAACAATTACTTTGAAAAATGCTCTCTGATTATTTCTGAAGAAAACGGTCATATCAACAAGTACACAGGGGACGGTTTTTTCGCGATTTTTGGAGCGCCTGAGCCTATCCCTAATCACGTGAACCTCGGCTTTAGCGCGGCGCGCAGAATTCTTGAGATGTCTAAAAGCTTTATTCTCGAAGGCCGGCCCATGAAGATCGGAATCAGCCTTCATGCGGGAAGGGCCATTATAGGTAATATCGGGAGCCATACGAAAATCGAGTTTACAGCAGTGGGCGATACCGTCAACACGGCCGCGAGGCTTCAAGAGTTCACAAAGATCTTTCACAATTTCCCGATCATCGTGAGTCGGACCGTTTGGGAACAACTGGCTGGACACCCCGATCACTCTTCCATGATCAACCTGGGAGTGCAGAGGATCAGGGGCAAGAAAGAAAAGCTCGAAGCCTTCGGGTTCAGTCCTCAAATCCGCCATTCGTCCGGTAGCGGTGGGGTCAAGGCGGATGTCATTCCTCTGCAAAGGGTGAAGGGGGGGTAGAAGGAATTCTCGGTTTTCCCTCTGTTATCTTGAGGAGGATGGGCAGCGGGATCCCGCTGGTTATCGCGTACTCACTTTTTTTATGAATCTGAGAATTTCGTCGGCGAGCTCGGCCGGTTTTTCAAAGTGGATGGCATGGCTGCCGCTGAATTTGACCATCCTGTTCCTGTTCCCCTGAGAAAACATGTGGCCGATGAACTGCTGGACCTTGTTGTTGTCCACGATCCGATCATTCTCTGCCAGGATGAGGAGTGTGGGGAGGGCGATTCTCATGATGGCCCCCCAAGACATTTCCTGAATCTCATCCATGATATTGACGGACTTCATCTTCACCGCGGTTGTCTTGAATTCGTCATTCTCGATAAAGTCGAGCCATTCTTCCTCAAAGGTAAAATCGTTTGGTTCCATGGGTATGGGCACGTAGGCCTGGTTAGGATCCGGTTTGAGCTTGAACTCGGATATCATGTGGAGAAAGATCTTTTCCGCAATGCGAATAGCAGACCTGAAACGTTCGTTCCAAAAAAAGCCGGGCGTGAGCAGGACAAGGCTGGTCAGGATGTCGCCTAACTGGGCGGCGGCGATCGAGGCGTACTGACACCCCTGACACCACCCCGCAAGGTGGACGCGTTCAAAAGAGCGTTTCAACCCCTGGACGTGCCTCACCACATCGTCGATGATCAGCGGGACGGATCCGAAGTCCCCACGCTGGTCATTCAAGCCGCACCCTCGCCGGTCCGGAGCGACCACCGACATGTTCGGGTTTGCTGATCGGAGCGCCCGGGCCAAGGGGGCCTGCCAGCCGGAGTGGCTCATGCCGCCGTGCAGGACCATGAGGACCTCCTTACCTTCGGTTTCGCCCCAGACCCGGTAATGGATTTTGTATTTGTCCGCGGCTTCGAAAGTGAGAAGGAACGGGTTCCCGTCATCAGGCGGTCTGGGCATCCTGCATTGCATGCCGAAACCAAGGTCCCAGTTTTCTTTTGGGACGACCTTGAGTCCCCGGACCGTTGTGAGGTAGTAGGGCCGCTCCAGGTCGAGCAGGCCGTTGCGACCGAACTTCAGCATAGGATCAGCGGGTTCTCGCTCCACAAGATAATCGCCAAAGGCTCCTTCATGACCGGCGAGGTTTTCGCCCGCAGCAGAGGCCGCGATAAGCGCCGCCCTTGTGAGCAAAGAGGTTTCCCCAACGTGGCATCCGATAATGATGGGCCAGGACCGTTTTTTCAGTTCTTCAATGAGCTGAAGGGCTCTCAGGAGGCCCCCTGTCTTGGAGATCTTGATGTTGGCGAGGAGCTTTCCCGGCAGGTGCTTGTAGAGCGATAAGTCGGCAAGGGTGCACAGGCTCTCGTCCAGGATGACGGGCAGAGCCGTGGCGGCCAGAAATTCATGAATCCCCTCCACATCACGCGGGGCCACAGGCTCCTCTACGGCGAAGAAGGGTCCGTCCAAAGCTTTCAAATGGGCGACGGCCTCCGGCCAACGTCCGGCCCATAGGTTGTTCGCATCCAGCCGGATCCGGACCTCTGAAACGCCTTGCTGGCGGCACCGTTCCTTCAGGATCGCCAGTTTGAGCTGATCCTTTTTCAGGTCGCCGTTGAGTTTGATTTTGAAGTCCGTAAAACCCCGGACGAGGCAATGATCGACGAGATGGGTGAATTTCCATTCTTTTTCATCCCCCAGGACGGCCGTGTATCGACCCCGACGAGCAAAAGGGCTTAAACCCAACAAGTTTTCAACAGCGCAATTGCTTTCTCGCGAAAAAAGATCCAGGAACGCCATTTCCACGGCGCACCATGCGGACGGGTATTGATCGATGGCGCCTCTGTTTTTCTCGGTCCACCCCTTCAAGTCTTCAAGCGTTTCAAAACGCCAAGCTCCGGTTCGGGATTGCTCTTGAATCCAGTAGACGCTGGAGGCAAGATCGTCGCCTGAGACATAGGACCGAGGGCAGCCTTCTCCAAAGCCTTGGATCCCGTTCCTCTCTGCCCTGACCCAAACGCTTTCCCCTTCGTCCCTGGTCGCTCCCGCGTGTCGAAAACTCCCCTTGAATTTTACTTCGAGAGGCTTTGCTTCTAAATGGATTGAGCGATCACCCATGGGTAACCTCCTGGTGCTGGATTCGATCGGAAAAAGCGGGAAAGCGTTGGTGCTGTGAAAGCATTCACTGAGATGGTCAAGATCGTTCGCTGGTTTCCTGAAGCGAAACCCTCGATAGATCCCCAATTCGGATGGCACTATAGGGGGAACCGGAGCTCAGTGTCAAGTTTCATCCGCAGCGATTGAGTGTGAGGAGTTTGGAGGTTCATGGAAGAACCGGCATACAACGGGCATCGTGCGGGAGGTATTCAAAGGACGTCTTGATTCGTGACCATCTTGATATATCTTATTGAATACTATATAAAAGTGATGCATTTGAAAATGACTCCTTCCTGTGTCACTCCCGCGCGGACAGGAGTCCGGAAAAGCCTTCAAAGACTGGATTCCCGCTCCTGCCCGCCTCACGCTGGTTCGCCGGAAGGACAAAGGGGAATTTCCAGGAAGAAGTTCACGACATGGAACAGAGAGGACGAACAAGGATGAGATACATGAGCAGGGAAATCGGTTTTGAGCAGGGACCCATCCGGCCGCCCAGCGAGGCAGCGAGCCTGCTGTTGCGCCTGACAAGGAATTGCCCTTGGAACCAGTGCCTCTTCTGCCCGGTTTACAAGGGCCAGAAGTTTTCTTTGAGACAAGTCGAGGAAATCAAGAAGGACATCCAGACCGCCAAGGATATTGCCGACGACATCAAGGCTCTTTCCTGGTCTCTGGGTTTCAGCGGCAAAGTGACGGATCAGGTCGTCAGCCACATTTATACGAGCCCCAACTACAGCGATGGGTATCGGAGCATTGCGGCATGGCTGTACTATGGAACCGGAGCTTGCTTTCTGCAGGATGCGGACAACCTGATCATGGAGACCGATGCGCTGGTGGAGGTCCTCAAATTCCTGAGAGAAAGATTCCCCGAGATCAAAAGGGTGACCACTTACTCCCGTTCGAGGACTATTGCGCGAAAGAGCGCCGAAGCCCTGAAGAGAATCAAAGAAGCCGGCTTGGACCGGGTTCACGTGGGGCTGGAGTCAGGGTACGACCCTGTTCTGAAATTGGTCAAAAAGGGAGTGACATCCGCCCAACAGATAGAAGCCGGTAAAAAGGCGATGGCGGCGGGTCTTGAGCTTTCCGAATACGTCATGCCCGGCCTGGGAGGACAGGCCATGTGGAAAGAGCATGCCACGGCAACCGGTGAAGTGCTCAACCAGATCAACCCGCATTTCATCAGAATCCGAAGCCTCAGGATCCCGGACAGGGTGCCCCTTTCCGCACTCCTGAAAGAGGGAACCTTCAGAATGCAGACCGATGACATGCTGGCCGAGGAGCTCAAGCTTTTCATTTCGACCCTGTCAGACATCACGAGCGTCGTGACGAGCGACCACATCATGAACCTTCTGGAGGAAGTGAGCGGCAAATTTCCTGAGGATAAGGAAAAGATGCTGACCGTAATCTGCCGGTACCAGGAACTGCCTGAACCGGAGCGCCTCATTTACAGGATCGGCAGAAGGGGCGGGGCCTATCGGTCGACCGACGATCTCGATCGGGACCCCACCACTTACCAAAAAATCAACAATCTCATCATGGAGCTGAATGCAAAGGGCGGCCGTGAGGAGATCGAGCGGTTCATCAGCGACATGGTGGATCAGTATGTCTAGGTTTTATCCGATCCTGGTTGACCTGCAAGGCAAGAGAGCATTGGTCGTAGGCGGGGGCAAGGTCGCCCAGAGGAAGATTGAGACTCTCCTGGAACACGGGGTTTCCGTTCAAGTCGTGGCAAAGGAACTGACCGCGACGCTGGAGGAACTGCGGAACCATGAAAAAATAGAGTTTCTCGGTGATGGATTTTCCGAAGCCTTCCTGGAAGGAGCCTTCCTCGTCTTTGCAGCCACGGACGACGCCTCGCTCAATCGCAGGGTGAGTCAAGCGGCGCAGCAGAGGGGCTTGCTCGTGAACGCCGTGGATCAGCCTGCGGACTGTAACTTCATTGTGCCTTCGGTTCTCTCCAGGGAGGATCTCCTCATCGCCGTGTCGACCTCCGGGAAGAGCCCTGCTTTCGCAAGGAAGGTGAGGGTTGAACTGGAGAGACAATTCGGTGAGGAGTGCGGTTACTTTCTGAACCTCATGGGAAATCTGAGAAAGGAGATTCTGCGCCTCGGTCTTTCTCAGGAGGAAAACAAAACCGCCTTCGAGGCGTTAGTGTACTCCGATCTCTTGGAGGCCATTCGCAGGAAAGAATGGAATGCGGCTTCGCAGATCATCGAGAAGGTTCTGGGACTGCCGGTGTCGAAAGATCAGATTCTAAATTTTCTCAAGGCAGAGTGACCTATGGCCCTTTATCTTTATGCCTTCGCCCTGATCCTGATCCTCCTGGCCACGGCGGCATTCATTGTTTACCTGGTGCGCCAGCAAAAATCGACCTATCACTGGGGCTATCGACTGCTCCTGACAGGGTTTGCTTTCCTCACTCTTTTTGTCGGCTACGAATACTACGCGCTCGGCGTCGCTCCGGTCTTGACCCTGAAGTCCTCGCTTTCCTTTTTTGCGTGGACCATTCTCCTCGTCTATCTCCTTTTTCATTTGAAATTCCGTCTCATGGTGCTGGGATCTTTTGTAGCGCCTGTTGCAGCATGTCTGCTCATCCTCTCCTCGAGCCTTCCGACGGCCGAAGTGACGGTCAAACCCATTTTCAGAAGCCTCTGGCTCCCGGTTCACATCGGCACGGCCTTTGTTGGGAACGGATTTTTTGCCGTCACCTTTGTGGCGGCGATCATGTACCTGATCCAGGAATCCCAGATCAAGAGGAAGCGCTTGGGTTCTCTCTACAGCAGGCTTCCGTCTCTGGAAACGCTGGACTCCATCAATCACTTCGCCCTGATCTGCGGCTTCACGTTCATGACCGCAGGGATGATCACCGGCTCGATCTACGCGCAGTATGCTCTGGGAAGTTACTGGCGATGGGACCCCAAGGAAGTGTGCTCCCTGCTGGCGTGGGTCTTCTACGCGGTGCTGCTGCATGAGAGGCTTACGGTCGGATGGAGAGGCCGAAGGGCCGCCTTGCTCTCCCTGTTCGGGTTTCTGGTCTTGGTCCTGGCCTTTGCGGGCGCAAACCTCTGGCTTAGCGACTATCACAGTTTCAAAAACATGGGGGGCCGGTCCGGGGGATGATCCGCATCGTAAACATCGGCATGAACCACGAAAGCGCACCGGTCGAGCTGCGAGAGTGCCTGGCTAAGGACCCCGCCCATGTGGACAAAGCCCTGGCCATGATGCGGGAATTTTCGTGCATCAAGGAAGGGCTGTTTCTTTCAACTTGCAACCGGGTGGAGGCTCTATTTACCACCGAGCAGGCGGAGGAGGCGAAGAACTCTGTCGTCAGCCTTCTTTGCACCCTGGGAGAGATGCCTTCCGAGAGACTTTGTTCCAGCCTTTTCAGTTATGAGGGCCAGGACGCGGTGCGACATGTCTTCAGGGTGGCTTCGAGCCTCGACTCCATGGTGATCGGGGAGCCCCAGATTCTCGGGCAGATCAAAGAGGCTTACTCCAACGCCACAAAGGAGAAAACAACGGGCGTCATTTTAAACCGCCTCCTGCACCGAGCTTTTCACACGGCGAAAAGGGTCCGAACGGAAACAGGGATCTCGGATGCGGCGGTTTCCGTCAGCTATGCCGCTGTGGAGCTGGCCAAGAAGATCTTCCATGACTTCAAAGGGAAAAAGGTGCTGCTCATCGGCGCTGGCGAAATGGCGGAGCTCTCGGCACGT
>Ga0209706_10000359_pt1 | contig 25931 bp, 23 predicted proteins | sample PPLLaktember2015_6_FD_187263 | JGI IMG/M metagenome (GOLD analysis project Ga0209706, IMG submission 187263) | Freshwater sediment microbial communities from Prairie Pothole Lake near Jamestown, North Dakota, USA - PPLs Lake P8 Core (1) Depth... | ecosystem: Environmental > Aquatic > Freshwater...
GGAGGATCTGTACCAAAGGGCTTTTACCGTAACCCACTGACTCTTCGGCGCCGCTTTACAGCCCCGGAGAAATGGTTGCGGCTCTAAAGAGACCACACCCCCCGGTTCGGGCTCAACTTTGGTTGCGGCCGCAGGCCTGCATTAGGGCATAAGGGCAAAGAATGTTAAAGAGGTTCGTGTTTTTTGTACTGCTCTTTCTGACTGGCTTTGCCAGAGTTCTTCATTCGGCGGAGCCGTCCTCAGATGCGCCGGAGCACACACGCGATTCAACCGGGGTGTTCAAGGCTGCCGATTCATACGATCACGCTCTACAAGTCTGGAAAACCCCGGAAGACATCAGTGCCTGGATCGCCTCCAATTTCTCGTACGACACGGCTCGAGCGATGCAGCTTTCGGAGACCCAAAGAGCAAAGGATAATCCCTTCTCGATTTACACCCCGTCTGAGTTCTTCACCACCAAGGGCGGGGTGTGCGTAGACTTGTCACGCTTTGGCGTCGAGACGCTCAGGAGCATCGATCCACAGAGCAATCCAAAGTATCTCATGATTGAGTTTGCCCCGATGCACCTTGCCGGGAATACACTGCGACTGCATTGGCTGGCGAGTTTTAAGCGCGATGGCCAGACCTACTTTTTCGCCGACTCGAAACGTCCCGGGCATATAGCCGGTCCATACAAGGACACGGGCGAGTTTATTCGCGATTACGAGCAATATCGAGGCCGAAAGATTCTGGCTTTTCGGGAAGTGGAGTCATACCGAAAGCAGCAGCGCGCAAAAGCCCTGAAGCTTAAAGCGTCAGAGAAGCCCTAAGAGCAGATGGGATCGGACCAAGCCAACATGGGGGCATTTTTCACTCTGCCGACGCAACCTAGCTGAGGGCTTGTTTGGGATATTTGGCTGTGATGCCGGCATAAAAATCCCGGATGGTTTTCATATCCCCTTCCATATTTCCGGTCGGGTGAACGACCGGTCCGATACCCCCAACTTTGCGTCGGTAATCAAGATACCCCAGCACAATGGGGACCTTTGCCCCCATTGCAATGCGGTAAAAGCCGGTTTTCCAGTACACGACTTTTCTGCGGGTTCCGGAAGGGGGAACCAACAGGACCAATCGCGGATGTTCATGAAAAGCCTCTATCGACCGCCCCACAACGTGGGTTGATTTGGAGCGATCGACGGGAATGGCGCCGAACCATCTGAGAAAAGGACCCATGGGCCAACGGAACCAGTCGGCCTTCATCATGATGAAGGGCTTGATTTCGAGAATGAACGCCAGGCACAGAGTGTATAAGAAATCCCAGTTGGAGGTGTGCGGCGCCGCTATGATGACGTAATTGGAGATGTATGGTCTTTTCCCCGCCGGCCTCCAGCCCGCAAATCGAAAAACGATCCGAGCCAACCAACGCATCAAAGTTCTCCCCATGGGTGAGTCGTGGATGGTTTTACCCTGCATAATGGAATCCTCGCCAAGCCGATAGAGCTGCATTGGGAAAGGAGGATTGATGGATTTAGGGTTTCTGAACAATCTGCTGGATCCAATCCTGCCTATTCCTGACACCCTGCATTTTTGAAATTCTCCCTCTTCCGAACGAACTTTCCAAATTCCGCGCACACAATGACGAAAATTCCCAAGAACATGGAGATGCGCCCCAAGAAGTCCCCGTGCCGGGCAAAAAAAGTCCGGCCTTGACGAAGATGGATTCGGCCTTTGAGTGTGGCCTTTTCCCACCAGGGCGTGCGGGCAATCACCATGCCTCTTGCGTCGATGAGGGCTGAGATCCCGGTATTGGCCACCCGCACCAGATCGCGGCGGCATTCGATGGCACGAACGGGGCTGAAATTGAAGTGGTGGCGATAGCCGGGAGTGTTTTTCCACCATCCGTCGTTGGTGATCATGCAGATAAAGCCCTTCGCCTCCGGCAGGTTCCGGGCAGAGTAGGGACCAAAGGCCGACTCAAAACAGATGATGGGCAGAATGCCGACGGAAGAGTCGGGGGATACAAATGCATGTTTCCCCTGACGAACGCTGTAGGTGCCGCTGTATCCGCCAAGTTGCAGAGAGTATTTCCCAAGGAAGCCCAGATATTGCACAAAAGGCATGCGTTCGAACAGGGGCACCAGCTTGGTCTTGTGATAAAACTGGGGCGCGGATCCTGGTGAAAGAAAAAGGGCGGTATTGAAGGCCTCGTAGAAGAAGCCTTCTTCCTGGTTGAAACGGCTTCCTGGAGGGACATCCTCCCCAACCTTCTGATAGCTGTGAACCCCCACCACACAGTTGAGGGTCGCGTGTTTTGCGCGAAAATCCAAAAGCTGACGATAGTCAGCTGACGCGGAAGGATTTCTCTCGTCAATCTGCTGTACAATGAGGGTCTCGGGGCCAAAGAGGTAGCTGGTTTCCTCGTCGAGGATGGAATCCGCTGTCCTAAAGAATTCTTCCAGGTGTTGGGCTTGATTTTCAGACACGAACTTTTCCGTGTAGGGATCCAGATTGGGCTGAATCAAGGCTACCGTAGCGGTTTCTCCCTCCTCTCTAAAATTAATAAACATCTGATAGGAGACTAGAGCAGGGATGAAAACCAGCATCACGGCTACGGCCCCCAGGGGGACGATGGATCCCAACCCCCTCTTTCGATAGGTAGCCGCCATTTTGAAGATCGCAAAATTGATCAGAATAATCCAGAGAGTGCCCCCGCGAATACCCGTATACTCGGCCCACTGAATGAGTCTGGGTGCTGTGGCCAGGGCGTTGCCCAGATTCAGCCAGGGCCAGGCCAGGTCCCAGGACTCATGAAAATGCTCATATCCCATCCAGATCATCAGAAAAGGAAACAAGAGGGAAATGTTCAAACTCCTTCGGACGCGGCTTATGGACCAGAAAACAAGAGCCTGCACAAGGGCATTGGCCAACATGATGAGAATAGCCCCCAACCACTGTGCTTGTGTGATCCACCATGTTCCCAAAACATTCCACAGCAGGAAACTGACAAAGGCATAATTGAACAGGATGGTGCGGTTAGTGTGGTGCCGGGTTTCCTCCTCCAGCACCAAAAGGGGCACCCAGGCGATAAAAATGATAAAGAACAAAGACGAAACAGACCAGGGAAGGCCCAACAGCAGGCCACTGGTGAGGGACAAAAAAAGGTTTCTTCCAGACATCATGGTTGAACTGTAAAAAATCCTTGATCTGCCTGTTTTAAACTGGATTACCGAAGGTCTGCAAGGCATCAGGGAGGATACCGATTACACCAAGAGTGGATCATCGACGATGACTCCGTCTACGTCCATCTCCAGCACGCGCTCGATGTCTTCGAGTGTATCCACGTTCCAGGGAAAAACCAGAATACCTGTCTCGTGCATCTCTCTCACATGCTCTTTCTTTAGCATGAGGGACCTGGGATGCCAGGAAAAGGCCCCAAGGTTCCTGCACGCTTCCAGAGGATTGTCCTCGTTTGAACCTCCTGAGAGGATGGCAATCGCAGGCCCTTCTTTCATAGCCCTAAGAGGCTCAAGCACTTGCCATTCGAAACTTGAGACCAATACGTTCTCCACAGCGTTCTTCCGCGTCACCAACTCAACGATCTGTTTCTCGATCGCATCAGGAGGATGGTGCGGTTCGTAAGCACTCCTCTTAATTTCGATATTGACCGGAATGCGTTTGTCCACCAACTCCAGGACCTCTTCGAGCGTAGGCAGCCTTTCCCCTTTGAAGCGGGCATCAAACCAGCTCCCCGCATCGAGCGTTTTGAGTTCCGAGAGAGTGTAATCCCTCACCGTGCCCTGAGCGTTGGTGGTGCGATCGAGCGATTCGTCGTGGATGACCACCATCTTCCGGTCCTTGGTCAGAAGCACATCCAGTTCGATCATGTCCGCGCCTGCGTCGATCGCCTCCTCAAAGGCGACCAGGGTGTTTTCCGGATATTTGGCCCTGTATCCCCGGTGGGCAATGATCAACAGCCGCTTGGCGGTTTTCAACTCGGACAAGGATTTCTGCATAGGATTCCCCGACTTGGTCTTTACGACATCGACGAAGGGATTCGATTCCCGCTTTCCTTCTCAAAAAGATGCAGGTTCTTGGAGAGAGCCCTGAGCGGCAGGACCGTGTTCTTCTCCAGGTGGTGCACCGCCGGCAGGCGAATGGTTAAAGAAGTTTCGTCTTCACCAAAATGCCCGTAGACCAGGGTGTCTGCTCCAAGGATCTCCGAGTGATCCACATGAAGGCGCATGACAGCCTCTGCCTCGGGGGTGAACTCGAAGTGCTCAGGCCTGATCCCCAGCACCACCTCTTGCCCGCCATGACTTGTAAACTCTGCCCCCGGGAGAGCCAGGCCAGTGATCCCTGAGTGCTCGACTCTCCTGCCGTCCGCACTGAGCCGGACCGCCAGGAAATTCATGGACGGGGAACCGATGAATCCGGCGACAAAGGTGGACGCAGGCTTTTCATAGACTTCGAGGGGAGTGCCGATCTGAGCGGCATATCCCTGATCCATGACAACCAGGCGATCTCCCAGGGTCATGGCCTCGACCTGATCATGGGTCACAAAGATGCTGGTGACCTTGAGGTCTTCATGAAGCTTTCTGATCTCAAGGCGCATCTGCACCCGGAGCTTGGCGTCGAGATTGCTCAAGGGTTCGTCGAAAAGAAATACCTTGGGCTGTCTCACAATGCAGCGTCCCATGGCCACACGCTGCCGCTGGCCGCCTGAGAGTTCCCGGGGCTTGCGCTGAAGAAGCTCGCTCAGTTCAAGGATCCGCGCGGCACGGAGGACCCGGTCCTCGATCTCCTTTTTGTCCATCCCGCGAATTTTGAGCCCGTAAGCCATGTTGTTGTAAACCGTCATGTGGGGATAGAGCGCATAGTTCTGGAAGACCATGGCAATGTCCCGCTCCGCAGGCTCCAGACGATTGACCACCCTGTCGCCGATCAGCACGTCTCCGGTCGTCACCTCTTCAAGGCCGGCGACCATACGGAGGAGCGTCGACTTCCCGCATCCTGACGGCCCGAGGATGACGACAAATTCCCCATCCCGGATGTCACAGGTCACGCCGTGGATCACTTCCGTTTTTCCGAACTTCTTGGTCACGTTTTTCAAAATTACCTGAGCCATCGGACACCCTATTTCTCCGTCTCCGTCATACCCCGGATAAACTGCTTCTGCATGAAGACGACCACGAGCACCGGCGGGATCATCGCCAGCATGGTCGAGGCCATGATGATATGCCACTCCGCCTGCCCTTCTCCCACGTCGAGCATGCGCTTGATGCCGATTAGGACCGTGTAATAGCTCTCTTGGCTTGTGATGAGCAAAGGCCAAAGGTACTGGTTCCAGCCGTAAATGAAGAGGATCACAAACAGGGCGGCAATGGAGGTGCGCGACATGGGAAGGAGAATGTCAAAGAAAAAGCGGATCGGCCCTCCGCCGTCGATCCTGAGCGCCTCGCACAGCTCATCCGGCACGGTCATGAAGAACTGCCGAAACAGAAAGGTGGCCGTGGCCGAAGCGATGAGAGGCAAAATAAGGCCGGTGTAAGAGTTGAGGAGTTTGAGATCCGCCGCCACCTTGTAGGTCGGAAGGATGCGCACTTCGACCGGAAGCATGAGGGTAATGAAGATGAGCCAGAAGAAGAAAAGACGAAATCGAAACCGGAAATAGACAATGGCAAAGGCCGCGAGAAGGGAAATGGTAATTTTCCCGAAGGTGATGCCGAGCGCCATGATCAGGCTGTTGAGCATCATCTGGCCCACCGTGGTTCCCACATCCCTGGGGCCGAGACTGAGGGCTTTGATGTAATTCTCCACGAGGTGACTTCCTGGCAGCAGGGGGAAGCGGGTCGCGATCTCCTCCACCGTGTGGGTAGAGGCGACAAAGGTCACGTAGATGGGAAAGATGATGATCCCCATCCCCAGAAGGAGCATCGCGTGGGTCAGGAAGGTCAGCCAGGGCCGGTGTTCGACCATAGGGAATTCCTCAGTAGTGCACTTTCCTTTCGATGTAGCGGAACTGGATGACTGTAAGAAGGATCACCAGAATCATGAGAACAACGGATTGGGCAGCAGATCCGCCGAGATCCAGGTTGAGAAAGCCGTCGTGATAGACCTTGTAGACGAGGATGTCCGTCGCGTAGTTCGGCCCTCCTCTGGTAATTGCATGAATCACACCGAAGGTGTCAAAGAAGGCATAGACGATGTTGACCACGATGAGGAAAAAGGTCGTGGGCGACAGCAGAGGGAAAGCGATCGTCCAGAATCTCCTTGAAGGCGATGCGCCGTCTATGGCCGCCGCTTCGATCAGGGACTTTGGGATCGACTGCAGGCCGGCCAGGAAAAAGAGAAAATTGTATGAGATCTCCCTCCAGGCGGCCGCGATGATCACCAGGGTCATGGCCTGGTTTCCGTTCAGCGCGTGGTCCCAGCGGTAGCCCAGCGCTTTGAGCACCATGACCACCAATCCCACCGTGGGATTGAACAGAAAGAACCACAAGACTCCTGCGACGACCGGTGCGACGGCATAGGGCCAGATGATGAGGGTCTTGTAGGCCGTGGCGCCTTTGATGACGCGGTCTGCCATCACGGCCAGGAGCAGGGCGATGAACATGGCCAGCCCTGCCACGGAAAAACTGAAAACAACGGTGACGCGAATGGAATGAAGGTAAGCGTCGTCCGTGAAGATATCGATGAAATTATCCAGGCCGGCAAAGGTTTCGGAAAGCCCGAAGGCGTCCCCCCGGAGCACGGATTGGTAAAGCGCTTGCGATGCGGGAAGAATAAAGAAAACAAGGGTGATGATGATCTGCGGAGCCACAAGCAGATAGGGAAGCAGCTTGTTTTTGAAGACAACCCTTTTTTCCATCGTCTAGTCGATCATGAGGAAAGGGACCTGCCCTTGGACAGAGCAGGTCCCCGATTAAAACATAAGACCTACTTGTTCTCTTTCTGGAATTTCTCGACCAGCTTGTTCCCAGCAGCGACGGCGTCGTCCAGCCCCTTCTTGGCGGTCTTCTGGCCGCTGAAGATGGCTTCGAACTCGCTGTCGTTGATGTCTCGTATTTGGGAGAAATAGCCGAACCGAAGTCCTCTGGAATTGTCCGTCGGCTTGTTGAGAGTCATTTGCTTCAGGGCCGTTTCCAGATTCGGGTTCTTGTCATAGAACCCCTGTTTCTTGGTCAGCTCATAAGCCGCCATGGTGATGGGCAGATATCCTGTAAACTGATGCCAGTCCGACATGACCTCCGGGCTGGAGATGTAATTGAAGAACGCGGCAACCCCTTTGTACTCGTCTGCGCTGAACCCGGCCATGACCCAGAGGCTGTTCCCTCCGATGATCGTGTTCTGAGGCGCCCCCTTCACGTCCGGCCAGTGGGGCAGCATGCCCGTCCCGAACTCAAACTTGCAGGTTTTGGCAAACCCCGCATAGCCGGCTGAGGACTCCGTGTACATGGCCACCTGCTCTGAAGAGAACTTCGCATTCCCTGAGTTGGTGCGGCCTCCGTAAACAAACACCTTGTCCTTCTGCCAGTCTCCCAGCTGCTGAATGTGTTTTACCTGAACCGGTCCGTTGTAAGTGAGCCGCGCATCGAGTCCTCCGAATCCGTTCGCTTTGGTTCCCAGAGGCACGTTGTGCCAGGCGCTCAAGTTCTCGATATGGATCCAGGAGGTCCAGGCACTTGAAAATCCCGCCTGATAGCCGGCGGCCACGAGCTTCTTGCTGTACTCTGCGACTTCGGGCCACGTTTTAGGCGGTTTGTTGGGGTCCAGCCCTGCTTTCTTGAAACCGTCCTTGCTGTAATAGAGCACAGGGGTTGAGCTGCCGAAAGGCATGGAAAGCATCTTCCCGTCCGTGGTGCTGTAGTAGCCGGTCACGGTGGGAAGATAGGCGTTCGGATCAAAGGGCAGCCCCGAGTCTTTCATCAATTGGTAAACCGGCTTGATCGCCCCTTTGGCCGCCATCATGGAGGCCGTGCCCACTTCATAGACCTGAAGAATGTGGGGAGGGTTTTTCGCACGGAACGCCGCAATGCCTGCGGTCATGGTGTCCGCATAGTTCCCTTTGTAGGAGGTCACCACTTCGTACTTGTCTTGAGATTTGTTAAACCCTGCGGCAATGGAGCTCACCTTCTCTCCCAGCTCACCGCCGTGGGCATGCCAGAAATTGATGACTTTTTTTTGCGCCAGCCCATTAGCCGGCACAAGCACCACCATCAAAATCGTGATCAGAATCCATTTGCGCATGAGTCACCTCCTCCTTTTCTTCATGAGGGTTGAGAGAATTAAGAACGGTCACAGATCCTTGTGTCCATAGAAAACGATTCGATTCTATTTCGCTCAGAAAAGAGAGTCAAGGCGTTGAAAAGTTCAGGCGGAAAGAGAGAAAGGCTAGCCGAAAACGCCGCCCATTTTGGTCCCTGCCACCTTGGTGATGACAAACAGGCAGGCTGCACCCAAGAAAATGAGGACAAGACCCAATGCGGCTGCCTCGTTGATGGAGCCACCGATGTAGAAATTAAAGATGCCCACCGTCATCATCTCGTGCCCGGGGACGACGAGGAGGAGCGTTGCCGAGGCCTCCTGAAGAGCAAGGATAAAGGAATAAAGAGACCCCACCAGCACCCCCTTCCAGATAAGGGGCAGGGTCACGTCCTTGAAGGTTTTCATCTTCGGAGCTCCTACGCTCTCAGCCGCCTCCTCAAAGGATTTGTGAACGATCAGGAGCGATGCAAACGTTCCTCTCACCGTGTAAGGGAGCCGCCTGACCCCCAGCACAATGGGAATGACGATCCACATTCCGATCAGAGCCGTACCCATGTAAGGCAGGGGTTCCCTGAAAGCCCTGAGATACGCAATGCCTATCCCGGTCCCGGGCAGCGCGAGGATCAGCGTGGTCAGAGAATCCAGAAACTCCCTGCCCGGCAGCTTGGTTCTGGCGAGGACCCAGGCGACCGGCACTCCCACGGCAATGCAGATGATGACGGAAATCCCCGAGTAGAGCAAACTGTTCAGAATGAACTTAGGAGTCTCTATGGCAACACGCTGAAAGTATTGCAGCGTGTACTTCACAGGAAAAGGTGTCAGGGCCCAGCCTCTGCCGAAGGAGTCCAGGGCGATTCCAAGATAGGGAATAAAGGCCATGAGGAGAATGACGGCCAAAAAGCAGATCACGCCGATTTTCCCTGCTGTGGACAGCTTCTTTCTCTCGATCACCGAGTAAGACAGAGAACTGTAGTCCTTGATGGCGACGTACTTTTTGGCAACGATGAGGAAGAAAATGGCCAGAATCACCATGATAGCGGAGATAACGATCCCCATCTTGAAAAGCCGCCGATCCACAAACTGAACAATGTTAAGGTAGGCTTGAGAGGCCAGAAGATCGTCGACGCCCACCACCAGAGGGGTTGCGAAGTCGGCGAAGGTCCAGATGAAAACGAGCAAGGCCCCGGACACATATCCAGGCGTCGTGAGTGGAAAGGTGATGTCCCAGAATTTTCGAAGCCCTCGCGAACCCACGCTCTCCGCCGCTTCGTCCAGAGACGGGGAGATCTTGCCCATCGCATCTACAATGCTCAGGGTCATCAGGGGAAAAAGATGGAGCGTCTCCACGAGGAGGACCCCCTGAATCCCATACATGAAATTGATCGGCTTTGCCATCCCAAAGTAATCCATCAGGATCACGTTCACGGTCCCTGCCCTGCCCATGATGAACACGAATCCCATGACTCCCACGAGAGGAGGCATGATCATAGGGACAAAGGAAAGGTAGCTGAACAGGCCTCTTCCCGGAAAATCGTAGCGCAAGAGAAGAAAGGCAAAGGTGATCCCGATGATCGAAGTGGTCCCCACCGTGCCCAAACCGAGAAGGATGGAATTCCAGAGGGTCTTCAGATAAAAGGAGTCGGTAAAGAAGTCATAGAAATTCTGGAAAGTGAACGCACCCGTCTCCGTAGTGACGGCATCGAAAAACAGGCGAATGAGAGGATAGATGAGGAAAACGCCAAAAAAGGCCCAGATGGCGGCATAGCCCAGGAGACCGCCGATCTTCAGTTGGGGCCACGTTCGGGTTTGGCCAAGAGCCAGGGTTGATTCGTTTTGAGAAGCCATAACCTCTCTACTGAGCCGGAATCCCGAGGCTCGTCTTTACAGGGAAAGAGACATATACCTTCTCTCCCATGGGATAGGGCTTGTGATCCCACGGATTCTGGACATCCACCTTGAAGACGAGCCCCTGCCCTATTTCCACATCATATCGAACCGTGTTTCCGATATAGGAGGCGAAACTGACCGCTCCGGGAATGCAGTTCAGTCCTTCTTCGGCAGTGGCGGAGGAACTGATGGAAGCGGTTTCCGGACGGACACAGATGATGCATTTGTCCGAAACCTTGAGGCGTCCGCTGGTCAAGGACGTGAGCACCCCGAATCCTGTTTTGACCTTGACCCGGCCTTCGCCATCGGATCCTCCCTGAACCTGGCCCGGAATCAGGTTGTTGATGCCGATGAAGTCCGCGACAAAGGGGCATTCCGGCTTTTCATAGAGGTCTAGCGGAGTCCCTATCTGCTGGAGCTTTCCCAGGTTGATCACGGCGATGCGATCCGAGAGGGTCAAGGCCTCCTCCTGGTCATGGGTCACATAAATCGTGGTGATGCCCAATTCTTTTTGTAGCTTTCGAATCTCCGCCCGCACCTGCACACGAATCTTCGCATCCAGATTGCTCAACGGCTCATCCAGGAGGAGAACGTCCGGATTCAGGACCAGCGCTCGGGCAAGAGCCACCCGCTGCTGTTGCCCTCCCGAAAGCTGCCCCGGATATCGCTGCTCCATCCCTTTCAGGTTGACCAGGTTCAGGGTCTGCAGGACCTTGTCGCTGATCTCTTGCCTTGACAGCTTTTTGAGTTTGAGACCGTAGGCAACGTTGTTGAAAATCGTCATGTGAGGCCACAGGGCATAGTTTTGAAACACCATGCCAATGTTCCTCTCGTAAGGCGGAATGGGGTTCACTTTTTTCTCGCCGAAAAAGATCTCGCCCTGGTCAGGCTTGTGAAAGCCTCCAATCAGCCTGAGGATCGTCGTCTTTCCGCAGCCGGAAGGGCCGAGAAGGGTGAACAGCTCTCCGTCCTTGATGTCGAGAGACACGCGGCTCACCGCTTCAAGCGAGCCGAAACGCTTCATGATGTTCTCAAGTCGGATGTTCATAATGAAACAGTTTTGGGGAAAACCCCAGCTCAAAGCGAGAGGGGCTTTCCCCAAAAGGTTAAGAGGTTACTTCTCTTTGATGATGTCCTTATGCTTTTCGGCGATCTCCTTGCGGAAGTAGGAGTTTACGTCCTCGATCCTCTTCTTTTCCCCGGCGACTTTGTCGTCGTACACGTTGCCCACCTCCATATCAAAGAAGGACCGAATGCCCCCTGTGAATTCCACCGCTTTTTCCTGGCCGGATCCCGGAGCGCCTTTGACTTTGTATTTGGGGGTGATGGGGTAAACCCCCAGTTCGGAAAGAAGCTTTTGCCCCTCCTCCGACAGGAGGAATTCAATGAAGGCCTGTCCTGCCTTGGAATGAGGCGCGCCTTTGAGCACCGAAATAGGCTCGGGCGTGACATAGGCATTCTTGGGATAGACGAACTTCACATCGTACCCTCCAAGAACCTCGGCAAAGGCCATGTAGCTCGGTACGGCGAAACCGACCGCAAACTCTCCCTTTGCAACCACATTGGGAACGTCACGGGACCGGGCCGTGAAAATGCCCGTGTTGGCCGCCAGCTTCTTGAGCCACTCCCACCCCTTGTCCCAGCCGTAGGTGAACAGCATCACCTCGTAGCTCGCATGGCTGGAGCTCGATCGATCGGGCGTACACTGTGCAATCTGGCCTTTCAATTTCGGATTGAGAAGATCATCCCAGCCCTTGAGTTCCACGCCCAGGCGGGTCAGCAGTTTCGGCTGGTAAATGAGACCGTAGGGCTCCAAAGTCGTTCCTACCCAGAACTTCTTAGGATCCTTCAATGGCAAAGCAACCGGTTTTCCGATGGAAGCGGGGATTTCATCCCACACCGGCTTCGGGATCTGAATCTGTTCCAGAAGCCCTTCCGCAGCAAGGTTGTCAAAAAGGGTCCCCTCCCCGCCCCAGAAAACATCCGCCTGGGGCTTGCCTTTCCACTCCAGAATCTGGCCGTAGCACTGAGGGGTCCCTTTGGGAATCGCGCTTGTCTTAACGTCCACATTCCATTTCTTCTTGGCGTAGGCGGCGAAAGCTTTCAAGCATGGATCGTGAACATCCTTGGAAACAGGCGTGATGAGATAGAGTTCGTTTTCGATTCCCTGAGCAGAAGACATTCCCCAGGCGCCGAAAACCAGAAGGCCGAGGATCAACACAAACATTAATGTCCTTTTCATCAAACAACCCCCTTTCTCTGTGTTGAAGTTCCGATGATTGCGGCGACAAAGCCCCATGGGCCTTCATGGGTCCCAGCCCTTGTCCCCGCAGGAATTAGACCGTACTTCTCAAGGCCCCTGAATGAGTTGTTCATGAAAACCTTTTGAGCGGAAGTTTAGTGAAAAGGCCGGGATGAGTCAAGGCCAAACGGACGGAGATCATCTCACCTTGCTTCCGGGTCGAGTCGCGGCATCAGGAGCCAAGAGGTGCACCCCGCTTTTGTCTTCCGCCGCAAGGACCATTCCGTTGGACTCCACTCCCATGAGCGTCGCAGGCTCCAGGTTGGCAATCACCACTACCTGCTTGCCGACAAGATCGGGTTCAGAGTAAAGACCGGCAAGCCCTGCGACAATCGTGCGTTCTTCGCCGATGTCCAGTAGGATCTTGAGGAGCTTCTTCGAACCGGCAACGGGCTCGACCGATTTGATCGTTCCCACACGCAGATCGAGTTTCTGGAAGTCCTTAATGGAAACTCTGTCGGCAAGGTTCTCTTTCTTCTTCTCCGCCTTCTTCTTGGCCGCTCCCTCCCTGGGGGTCTCCGAACCGATTCTCTGAAACAAATGAGGCACCTTGGCAATGGTCCTGGACGGCTTCACGCTGCCCCATTCCCGGATAGCACGAAGTCCGAGATCCCCTCCTTTTCTAGGGAGGCCCAGGAGATCCTGGATCTTCTCCGCCGTCTCCGGCATGACGGGCCAGATCAGGACGGAAATGATCTTGAGGGATTCCACAAGGTGATTCATGACCGCGGCAAGACGGGTTGCATCCGACTTGGCGAGAATCCAGGGCTCTGTGGTGACAATGTACTTGTTCACCCGGTTCATGAACTCCCACACCGCGATAAGTGCCTTATGAGGACACAGTTCTTCCATGAAACCCGAGTACCTGTCGATCAGGCTGAGAGCTTCTTTCCGGATTTCGTCGTCGGTGCCTTCTGAAGGTCCGGGTTCCGGCAACTGTCCCTGATAATAGTTTTGAATCATGGTCAGGCTCCGGCTCACGAGGTTTCCCAAATCATTGGCCAAGTCGGAATTGATCCTCGCCACCAGAGCCTCTTCGCTGAATTCGGAATCGAGGCCGAAAACCATTTCCCTGAGCAGGAAATACCTAAAGGAATCCAATCCGTAAATATCCACAAGGTCCAGAGGCTTGACCACGTTCCCGAGACTCTTGGACATCTTGCCCTGATTGACATTCCAGTAGCCGTGAACGTTCAAGTGCCGATAGGGTTCAATGCCTGCGGATTTGAGCATGCAGGGCCAGTAGATGCCGTGGGGCTTTAGAATATCTTTGGCCACGAGGTGCTGGACTACGGGCCAGTACCTTTTGAACAAGGGCCCCTCGGGATATCCCAGGGCGGAAGCGTAGTTGATGAGCGCGTCGAACCACACATAAGTCACATAGTTCTCGTCAAACGGCAGGGAAATGCCCCAACTCAACCTGGATTTGGGCCGCGAGATGCACAGGTCCTCCAGGGGTTCTTTCAGAAAGGCAAGCACCTCGTTCTTATAACGATCGGGGCGGATAAAATCCGGATGTTTCTGAATGTGATCGATGAGCCAGTCCTGGTACTTGCTCATGCGGAAAAAGTAATTCGACTCGCTGATCCTCGTGGGTTCCAACTGGTGATCCGGGCACTTGCCGTCGACCAGTTCCCTTTCCGTGTAGAAACGCTCACAGCCAAAGCAATAGAGCCCTGAATAGTCGCTGAAATAAATGTCTCCCCTTTCCTTCACCTTGTTCAGAATCAGTTTGACCGTCTCCTGGTGCACCGCATCGGTGGTGCGAATGAAATCACTATTCCCGATATTGAGCTTGGGCCAGAGCGCTCTGAACTGGGCACTGATGGCGTCCACGTACTCTTTCGGGGCCTGACCGGCCTTTTCCGCAGCGGCCACAATCTTGTCGCCGTGTTCATCCGTTCCGGTCAGGAAATAGCTGTCGCAACCGGCAAGACGGTGGAACCGAGTCAGAACGTCAGCCACGATGGTGGTGTAAGCGTGACCGAGATGAGGCGAGGCATTCACATAGTAAATGGGGGTGGTGATATAGAACGCTTTTTCCAAGGTTTGAACGGGTTCCTCCCTTCACGGATCATTTCGCATACTCAAGCCATCCGCCCGGACCATTTAAGAACCGCTATTCTTTTGTGACGCCGGTTCTCTGACGATCTCCGTGTAGAAGATCTCTTTTTCCTCTCCGGACTCCAGAAGAACGGTCAGTTTTTCTCTGAAGATGTTCTGACGAATCACCTTGGCCAACCCATAGGCGGTGTTCACCTTCTTCCCCACTTTCGGAAGATCTTTTTTGGCCATTTCATAATGATCAAATTCATAAGCGAGGCAGCACATCAACCTCCCGCACATGCCGGAGATTTTGGAGGGATTAAGGGACAGATTCTGCTCCTTTGCCATCTTGATCGACACCGGCGCAAAACCGCTGAGAAAGCTCGTGCAGCACAAATGACGACCGCAGGTTCCTAGGCCCCCAACCATCCTGGCCTGATGGCGCACGCCGATTTGCCTCATCTCGATTCGCGTTCGAAATTTCTGCACTAGGTCCTTGACGAGTTCGCGGAAATCCACCCGGCCGTCCGCGGTGAAATAGACCATGGTCTTGTGTTCATCAAAAAGGCACTCCACGGAGATAAGAGACATGGGCAAGGACCTTTCCTTGATCTTCATGTAGCAGAACGCATAAACCTCTCTCTCCATTTCTGCATTCCTCCCGGACCTCTCCACATCCTGCTCAGTCGCAACACGAATCACCTTTCGCGCCGGTTTTTGCGATGCGGGAGACGGTCTCGGATCGGTGCACACCACCCCAAAGCAGAGTCCTTGCTCGGATTCGACGAGGACCCTTTCCCCTTTTCGAAGGGTAAGGCTGTTCGTGTCAAAGAGCTGGACTCTCCCATACTTGAGGATCTGAACCTCGACCACTAGGATTGTGTCATCTGAATTCGTCGTCATGGGGTCACGAAATAGTTCCGCCTGAGTCGTTCGCTATCAACCGCAAAACGGTGTTTTCCAAAACGAGTTCCTGGTTTCGAAAGCGCAATAGATCTTTTTCCGCTTGATCGATCGACAAAAGACTGGAGACTAGGTTTTCTACTCTAAAGGGTTGGGCAGCGATTTTCAACTCGTGGGAGAGATCCATGTTGATCAGGGAGCCCTCAGGCCCTTCCACTTTCAAAAGAAGAAGATCCCTGTACCACGTTTTCCATAGACCCAACAGCGCGACCATCTCCTCTTGGCGGTCGTCTTTTCCAATCTCTTTCACAAAATGAGATGCCCATTCCACAGCCTCTTCCGGAGGGATTCTCTTGAGTCTGGCAAGCGACAGAAGATGAGCATGGCGCTTTTCCAGGAAACCGCTTGTTTCCATTTCCAGGGCTTTCCCGAGGCTGCCGTCGGAAATTCTTGCAAGGACCGCCGCCTTTTCCCGGTCCATGCCCTTGGTACCGATGAGCCACTCCTCGATCACTTGAGGGAGGATTCGCCTGAAGACCACCTTCTGGCACCTGGAAACAATCGTGGGCAGGAGGTTCGAGGGCTCCGTCGCATTGAGAACCAAAATATTCCCGTCAGGAGGCTCCTCCAGAGTTTTCAAGAAAGCGTTGGATGCCTCTTCGGTCATGGCTTCCGCGGGAGTGACGACAGTCACCCGGTATCTTCCCACAACCGGCTTGAAGGCAAAGCGACGTTCAAGATCTCTCACCTGTTCTATCTTGATGCTCCGGCCGTCCGGTTCCATCAGTTCGACATCCGGGAAGTTGCCGCCCAACAACTGGCGGCAAGGTTTGCAGCAGCCGCACCCTTCAGCGTTCTCCGGGGCTTCGCAGTTCAAAGCCTGGGCCATGGCCAGGGCTGTGGTCGTTTTCCCCACCCCGGACATACCCACAAAGAGGTAAGCGTGCGGCATTTTCTCCCGTTTGATTGTCTGTTTCAGGAGGTGAACAGCCCTTTCCTGGCCAATGATCTGCGAAAAGGGAATGACGGAGATTTTTTGGATCATCGGCGCTTGCCGCTCCTTTCCACGCAGGCCCTTGGCTTCAAGAAACGATCCACATGGCGGATGATTTCCAACTCGATTTCCTTTCGGCTCGCGCTGGCGTCGAGGATCACAAACCTCTTCCTGTTCTTTTGAGCGAGCTCAAGATAACCCTTCCTCACTTTGCGATGGAAGGACAAAGCTTCCCTCTCAAAGCGGTCCTGCCCTTTCATGTTCCTCCCCCGGGCTCTCCTGAGCCCAGTTTCAACCGGACAATCCAGCAGGAACGTGAGGTGGGGACAGATTCCGTCAGTGACAACATGATTCAGAACTCGGATGAGTTTTTTGTCTTGTCCCCGGGCAGCTCCCTGGTAAACCACGGTAGCATCGGAAAAGCGATCACAAATGACCCACGCTCCAGCCCTGAGCGCCGGCTTGATGATCTCCTTAACGTGTTGAGCCCTGTCCGCAGCATAGAGCATGAGTTCCGCCAACGGGGTGAGTGCCTTGTTCCTGGAATCAAGCAGAACTCGTCTCACGTGCCGACCGATCGCCGTCCCTCCCGGCTCGAGAGTGATGACATGAGCGATTCCAATGCGGTCCAAGGTTTTCCCTAGACGTTTGGCTTGGGTGCTTTTTCCGCATCCTTCAATCCCTTCAAAAGTAATGAAGACTCCTTGTTTCATCCTTTTCCTGCTTAAGAATCCTGTCGGTATTTCAAAACAAAGGGACATTATCACAGAATAAGTGAGCCCACAAGCTAACTCATTCGGGTTCTCGGTGTCCTTGAATTCGAAGACGGCAGGAGCTCGAAACGGGGTCCGGTTATTTTGTTGACAAAAATAAAAAAACGAGTATTGGTACTCTACTTTCCTTTTCGTTGCCCTTTAGAAATCAGGGCCTTGATACTCAGTCGGGGGTGAACGGCAGCTGACCTTCGAATGTTCTTGTCGGAGGAGGGAGTCCATGAAGTCTAGCAAGGACAAGAAACTCAAATCCAAGAAGAACAAAGCTTCTGGCGCAACAAAAGCAACCAAAACACTCCAGAAGGCCTCGCCCAAGGTGAGAAAAAAGACGGATACCAAATCAAGGGCAATCTCAAAGCCTAAGGTCCCTTCCAAACCCAAGGGAGTACCCAAGCTGAAGAGCCATGGAAAGCGCAAAAACCTATCGAGGCCAAAGACTGTCCCTAAAGCCAGAGTTGTGTCCAAGCCCAAGGCTTCCTACAAGCCCAAAGCCGTAACCAGCCCTAAGGCTGCTGCCGAGAAAATCAAAAAAACCACTGGGATTCAGAAGAAAAAACCTATGCCTAAACCAGACGATTTTCGGAACACCTTCATGAAAAGCCTTGGGCTCAAGAAACAGGAACTTCAGCAACACCTTGACCGTCTAATTAAAAGCCGTAAGGAATACGAAGGTCAACTCACCGCAGGTGATTTCATTGACGAAGTGGACGACGCTCAAAGAGAAATTTCTGCCTACAGCCAGTTCAGCCTTATTGAAAGGAAGAACAAGGAATTGCAGAAGATTGAATATCTTCTAAACCGAGTTGCGGAGGAGCAGGACTTCGGTCTATGCGAGGAATGCGGGACTAGCATTCCCAAGGAGCGTCTTCTGCTAGTGCCTGAAGCGACACTTTGCGTGGCCTGTCAACGGGAGCTCGAAAAAATGGATTCCAGGATGTCCATGGCCTCCCGGTCCTCCGGCTTCAGCCCCACCCGCAGGGAGGTTTCATGGGAGGCCACTGAGCCGCCTGAAGAAGACGACAACCTTCTCGTCGAATATCACATCGGCGGCACCCTGCCCAATGAAGATATGGACGGGAACGACACGGAAGGTCCCCTGGAAGACAAAGAGGACAAAGACTCCTAAGGCACTGAGGGGAAGAGCGTCCGATCTGTGTGAGGAATGAATTTCGCGGCGTTGAACTGGTTCATGAACTCCTGATTGACGTTCATCTCCACATAGGTCACGCGGTTCCGAATCTCGCCCGCCTCCTCTCTTTTCCCGAGAGACAGAAGAACCATGGTCGCACCGGCAAGGGAAGTGTTGCCCAGCGCTTCGTAAGCATCAAGGGGCAGATCGGGCAGCATGCCGAGCACAATCGCCGACCGTGGGTTGATGTAGGAACCGAAAGTCCCGGCCACATAGAATCTCCGAAAGTCTTTCCACTCGAGATGAACCATTTGGATCATGGTGGTCAAAATGGTGTGCATGGCCGCCTTTGACCGCATGAGGGCGTCGATCTCCGCCTGGCTGATGGTCAGGGGCTCCCCGGTGCCTGAATCCTTTGAAAATACGACGATGAAATGCTGCACCTCATCGATCGTTTGGATCCTTTCACCGCACTTCTCAGGGACGTATTTCCCCCGGATGTCGACCATGCCGGCCAGGTAGAGCTGCGCCACCAAATCGATCATTCCTGACCCGCAAATGCCCACAGGAGGAACGCCGTCAATGGTTCTCACCTGGAATTCACCAGTGGAAGGATCAATGACCACCTTCTCAATGGCTCCGGGGCCGGCCATCATGCCCATGCTGGCCACTCCCCCCTCCAGGGCCGGGCCTGCAGCGCCTGCAGAAGCGACAAGCCAGTCTCTGTTTCCCAGGACCACTTCCGCATTGGTCCCTACGTCCACCAGGATGGAGACCTCCTCCCGGTGATTCATGCCTGAAGCCAAGATCCCCGCAATTAAATCTCCACCAAAGTAACTCCCCGCGTTCGGAAAAACAAAAACCACGCCTCGCTCGTGAATCCCCAGGCCGGCATCACCCGGTTGGATAAGGCCGGGCCTGTTCAGGACCGGGATGTAGGGCTCTCGGCAGATCCAATAAGGATCAAGCCCCAAGAAGAGATGGGTCATGGTGGTATTGCCTGCGACGGACGCCCCCACAATCCTCCGCGGTGAGATTCCCCGCCTCTCAGCGATGGAAATAATTTCTTGATTGAGCCTGACGACCAGGAGAGATTGGAGTTGCCGGAGCCCGCCCTCCTGGCCCGCGAAATGAATGCGGGTGAGGATGTCCGGCCCCACGTGAATTTGGGGGTTGAGAAAAGAGGTCTCCTCTCTGATTTCTCCTGTTGCGAGGTCCAAGAGACGGACCGCAATCACAGACGTCCCGAGGTCCACGGCAAGGCCGTAAAGCGGACCGGCCTCGGTCGGGGAAAAGAGGTCCACCAAAGTCCACGATTCACGATCTTGATAAAGAACAGCGTCCACGTGGTAGTGGTGTTCTCGCAGCAAAGCGGGGATCTCCCTAGAAAGAGGAAGATCCATTCTGACCTCTCCGCTCCCGAGCCCCTTTTCGAGCCCCTTGGCCAAGCGGTCTACATCGGCCGTGTTGTCCTTCAAAGCTGGAGGCGTCAAGCTTACGGTGATGCGCTTGATCCACCGATCCTGTTGGGGAAACCCAGTCAGGTCCATCTCTTTCTCTCAGAACGTGCGTCAGAAAACCGAGGACTCGTCCCAATGAGGCTCACGCTTTTCAAGAAACGCCGTGAAGCCCTCCGTGGCATTGACACTGACGCCGGCCAAGGCCATCATCTCCTTGGCATACTGGTACGCCTGCCACTCGGTCATTTCGACCTGGGCGTAGAAAACCTGTTTGGACATAGCGATTGCATACTTGCTTGACTTGGCAATCTCCCCAGCCCACGCATTGGTCCTCTCGTCGAGTTGGTCATCAGGGAATACCTTGTTCACCAGATGAAAGCTCGCAGCCTCTTCAGCCGTGAAGAGCTGGGCGGTCATGAGCATTTCAAAGCACTTTTTCTGGGGCACGGCCCTGCTCAGGGCCACGGTGGGAGTGGAACAGTTGTAGGAATAGATCAAGCCGGTCATGCCGAACTTGGCTTTGTCCTTTCCCGCCGTGATGAGATCGCATCCGGCAGCAAGATGGCAACCTCCTGCCATGGCAATGCCTTGCACTTGCGCAATGATGCACTGGGGCACCGTTCGCAGAGTGTGCATCATGTTAAAGGAGGTTTGGAAAAGGCGTCTGATGTTTGCTGCCGGCTGGCGGACAATCTCCAGGCGGTCGTGGCCTGCGCAGAAAACATCGCCTGCGGCCTTCAGAATGATCACTTTCACGGCCGCCCGTTTTGCCGCATCCTGCAAACAAGCGATGATCTCCTCCTCAGCCTCCCGGCCCAGAGCGTTTCTTTTGTCAGGCCGGTTCAAAGTCATCACCCCTATAAAATCCTTCTTGTTTTCCTCATACTGAATCGCCGTGTAAGCCATGTTCTTTCTCCTTGTCTTTGCGTGTCCTTATGACTTATAAGAAACGACAACATTTTTCCATCCCTCTTTTTCATTGCCGGACATTAACCTTTTTTTCCCTTAATAGTGGAGGGCTGATGATGGCGGCAAGAGATTCCGTCCCGCTAAGCGCTGGATTTTACCCTGACTGGTGGCACAAGCAGTATGGGATTTCTTTTGACAAGAAATACTACTTTGATCCTGAGACCAGGATTGAGGCCAGGATGGCCATGGATAAAGCCCTGCACGAAAGGTTCGGGGATGTCGGTCTCGGCGACCCCAATCCTAAACCTAAGCCCATCATCACCGCCGGCATGGTCACCCTTCCGGCGATTTTCGGCTGCGAGGTGGTTTACGAGGATGAGGCTCTGCCCTGGGCCATGCCCTTGAATCTCTCGGAAGACAAGGTGAAGAAGCTGGAGCTCCCCGTCATTCCCAACACCTCGCCCATGACTGAATGGGTCAAGCAGATCGACTACCTCAAGAAGAAGTACGGGAAAGTCATCGGGGACATCAACACCACAGGCATCCAAAATCTTGCCTTGAAGATCCGGGGCGACCAGCTCTATATCGATTACTTTGAGAATCCGGATCTCTGCCATCATCTTCTGAGGATCTGCACGGAATGCGTGAAGCAGCTTTTCGAATTCAACTACAAAGCGACAGGGACCGGCGCTGTCGATGTCACGCCCATGGCTGCTCCTGAAATTGCCGTCATCCCGAACTGCACCGAGGAGCAGATTTCCAACAACATTTACGAAACCTTCCTGCTCCAGTATGACAATGAGGTGGCCGATGCCGTCAGGGAGCGTGGTTTCGGCATTCACCACTGCGGTTCGGTCAATGAAGTGCTGAAGGGATATTCCAAAGTCCGGCATCTCAAGTTCATTGAAATCGGTTTTGGTTCAGATGTGCGGCGTTGCCGCGAAACCCTGGGGCCGGATGTCGCCGTGAATGCGCGCATCAGCCCTGTGCTCATGAAGAACGGCACCCCTGAGGAGGTGGCGGCGGAAGTGAAAAACCTGATTGACCAGGGCGCTCCCTTGGGAAACTACTCGATTGATACGGTGGGCCTGACGTATGGAACCCCTGATGAAAACGTCAAAACAGCGCGACGAACCGCTGAGGAATACGGAAGGATAAAAAACTGATGGAAACTACGCTCAAAAGCAAGAAAGAGACTGTTATCATCGGGCCGGGCCGTCCCCTCGTGATCATCGGGGAGAGGATTAATCCGACGGGCCGTAAGAAACTGGCCAAGGCCCTTGAAGACGGAAACCTGAAACTGGTTCAGGAAGAAGCGGCCAAACAGGTGCAGGAAGGCGCCCAGGTTCTGGATGTGAATGTGGGAATTTCGGGGATTGATGAACCCAAGCTGCTGCAGGGGGCGATTCTGGCCGTCCGTGAAGTCACCGATGCCCCTCTTTGCATTGACTCTGCTCTTCCCGCCGCTCTTGAAGCAGGGCTGCGGGTTTGTGAAGGAAAAGCCCTGGTTAATTCCGTTAATGGAGAGGAAAGAAAGCTCAAAGAAGTCCTGCCCTTGGTGAAACACTACGGGGCAGCGGTCATCGGATTGACCATGGACGACGACGGCATCCCCAAGGACGCGCAGAAGCGTCTCCAGATTGCCCGCAAGATCGTGGAGGAAGCGGAGAAGATGGGCATCCCTGCAGAGGACGTGATTATCGATCCTCTGGCCATGGCCATCAGCACGGATCAGGCAGCCGGCCTGGAGACCCTGAAGACCCTCGAACTGATCCGCGACGAACTGGGAGTCAATCAGACCATGGGGGCGAGCAACATCTCCTTTGGACTCCCGGAACGCCACTCCATCAACGGCATTTTCTTGGCCATGGCGGCGGTTCATGGAGTGACCTGCCCGATTCTGGATCCAACGGTCTGGGAGATCCGCCGATCGGTCTTGATTACCGACCTCTTGCTGGCCAAGGACAACTATTGCATGAGTTTTATTTCCGTTTATCGAGACAAATTTCCGAAGCAATGAGCTAGAGTAAGGAGAGAACGCTATGGCGGATCTGGAAGCCTTGAAACAGGCGGTGATTCTAGGACAAAGGAAGAAGGCGATGGACCTCACCCAGAAGGCTGTCTCGGAAGGCATTGATCCGGAGTCCCTCATCAACTCTACCCTGATCCCAGCCCTGGGCGCAGTGGGCGACCGGTTCGGGAAAAGGGAGATCTTCGTCCCTGAGATGATGATCGCCGCAAAATCAATGGAGGCCTGCATGGATCTGCTCAAGCCCCTCATGAACAAAGCGACCTACAGGAGTCTTGGCACTGTGGTCATCGGAACTGTTTTCGGCGACCTTCATGATATCGGCAAGAACCTGGTAAAGCTCCTGCTCAAGAGCTCCGGTTTTAAGACTGTGGACCTAGGTGAAAACGTTTCGGCCCAGAAGTTTTTAGACGGTGCCAGAGCGCACCGCGCGGTCGTCGTGGGTCTTTCCTCCCTGCTGACCACCGGAGACCCCTACGTGGAGGAGACGGTCAAGGCGCTCAAGTCCAGCGATATTGCAGGTAAGATCAAGGTGATCTGTGGCGGCGCCGCCCTCACTCAGAAATTCGTTGAAGAGAAGTGTGGAGCAGACGCCTATGCCAAAGATGCGGCAAGCGGAGTCAAAGAAATCAAGCGACTTTTGGGAATCCCGGTATGACGAAATGCCGCAAGGCAGACCTTCTCTTCTTTTCATTCCTATCCTTCCGGTTTTGCACCGATGCAATGTTTTTCACCACAACCTTGCAAAGCAGCAGTGAGAAAGACGCGCCTGTTCGACTCTAGTATAATTTAATTAATATAATCAGTAAATTGTCATCTAAAACCAATGTGGCACACCAAGTGCAATTAACTCGTCTAATTTGGACTTTTCGCAAAACAGTAAACCCTGTTTCTTGATCAGACCGGTGCGGAGATAGGGGCTAGGTTTTCACCCAGACCCAACCGCATCTCTTACTTGCGAATAAATCACATTGAGAAAAATGCAGGATAAGCGCATCCTACGGTTTGATTTTTCGCTTTGAAGATGTAGAATGTGACACTTTAGCAAACGATAACAATCTTTTCTTCATTCGAAGAAAATCCGCGTTGACAAGCATTCAATAATTCATGCCGCTCGTAGTCCCAGGTCTGTGCGGACTGCTTCGGCCATTGTTGTTCTATTTCAAACTCAAGGAGGGAAAGTCGATGAGAGGAAAGAAGAAGATTTTCAAAGGGGCTATGGTGTTACTCATTCTCGCTCTCGCCTGCTTTTTCACGGGCGTGGGCAGCGCTCTGGCCCAGGCGCAGAAGCCCGCTGCAGAGCAACCTAAAGAGCAGCCCAAAACTGTAGGCACTAACCTCGGCCTTTCGGGCAAGCTCGGAGAAGCGGTGGCCAAAAACCCTGTAGGGAAAGGACCGGGTCTGATCGATCCTAACGCTCCTAAAGGAGCCTTCGGGATTCCGGGCGCTCCGGATATCAGCTGGGTTCTGGCCTTCTGCTGGGCCATTTGGGTGGGCTGGATTTTCTCCACCGTCGGAGCCTTCGGCGGCATCATGGCGGGCGTGGGACATATCACAGTCTACGGTCTTGGCGATTACGCCAAAACCTTCACAAAAACCAATCAGATGCTAAACAAGACCTTGACGGACAGCATCAGAACATCCAACCAGTTCCTGGTCGGGCTATCGGCCTTGATCAGCAGCATCAATTACCTCAAGTCAAAACGCCTGGCTTGGCCTCTGGGCATCGCCCTTGCGCTCGGTTCCATAGCCGGCGCCGTTTTTATCCCCATCCTGACGGGCGGCAAGATCACCTTCAGGCAATACCAGGGATGGTTCGGCGTTTTCGTCTTCGTGGTTGGAGCTGTTCTTATTTATGAGATGACGCCTACAGGTCAGAAGAGCAAGAAGGCGGCTAAAGCAGCAGCCCAGGCCTTTGAGAAAACCGTGAAGGAAAAGAAAGACATTGCAAGCCAGGGCGTCACTCTCAAGCAATTCGGAATAACCAAGAGCACCTTCACCTTTTTTGGCCAGGATTTTGACTTCAACCCGATCTGGGCCTTTGTGGGCGGTCTGGTGATTGCCGCGATTTCTTCTTTCATCGGAGTAGGCGGCGGCTTCCTCTATGTCCCCTATTTGACATCCATCGTTGGCGCTCCTATGTACGTGGTGGCGGGCACCTCTGCCATGGCGGTGCTCATCAGCATGCTGACCAGCATTGCCGGTTACATTACCGTAGCCAAGGCGGGCATGGATTGGGGCCTCATCGGAATCGAGCTAGTGGGCATCTTCATCGGTTCCATGGTCGGACCCAGGACTCAGAAATATATTCCTGATAAGTGGTTGAAAATCATCTTCATCATCCTGGCCATCTACGTCGGAATCGGCTACTTCAGCCAGGGATTTTTCGGCCAGAAATGGGTACCAATGTAAACATGAAATAATCGAATAATAACGCAGCAAATAGATTGTCATTTCCCTGAGTCATCCAAAATCCCTCCATCCCCCCTTTCGTAAAGGGGGGCGAGGGGGGATTTGTGGGGAAGGGTTCAATCGTTCATTAAAGCAGGTGGGCTATGCAGATCCTTGATACGATTCTTATAACCTTCTACAGGCTGACTGGCTATCCTTTGGTAGACTACTACCTGGGAACCTTGTTGCTAGCTTTGCTGACAGTCCTGGTAGGGGAACTGACGATTTCGTTTGTCTTTCGGATCAACAAGGCTCACCTGGACAAGCTCAATGACAGCGTTGAAAGGATGAAGCGCCTTTCTTCAGAGGCTTTGGCCCTGGGGGATCAGGAGGGCTACAAGGCCTGCAACAAGGAAGGGAACGATGCCTTCGGGCAGCTTTTTTTCAATAAGTTCGGGCTTTCCGCAGCGTCGCTCTGGCCGATCTTCTTTGCCCTGGCGTGGATGCAGGAACGATTCGCGGAGATCGGTCTCCCAATCCCGTGGATAGGATGGGAGATCAACTATTTCTTTTTCTTTCTCCTGTGCTACATTTTAGCAAGAATTTTCTTCGGTCGCATAAAGCGCTACCTGCCCTACTTCAAGGGCGTACACCAGAGTCTTTTGACGTACGAAAAAAGCAGCACCGGTCAGAAGTGACGACTTTGTAAGAAGTTCGAAAATGCTCTTTTTGTATTTCCCGCGGAGGCGGAAATCCAGTCTTTCCTAGGCCTTCTAGACTCCCGCCTTTGCGGGAGTGACGGCCGGGTAGACTTTTTATTAACGCATCAGAATTAAAGAAACAAAAATGCTTTTCGGGCCGGGG
>Ga0209706_10000360_pt1 | contig 25828 bp, 26 predicted proteins | sample PPLLaktember2015_6_FD_187263 | JGI IMG/M metagenome (GOLD analysis project Ga0209706, IMG submission 187263) | Freshwater sediment microbial communities from Prairie Pothole Lake near Jamestown, North Dakota, USA - PPLs Lake P8 Core (1) Depth... | ecosystem: Environmental > Aquatic > Freshwater...
CGTCCTTTCGGTCGGGCAGCAGCAGCGCCTCTGCCTGGCCCGGGGCCTGGCCGTCGAGCCCGAGATCATCCTCGGCGACGAGCCGACCTCGGCCCTCGATCCCCAATCGAGCCAGAACGTCGAGCGGCGGCTGCTCGAGCTCAAAAGAGAATACACCGTCATCGTCGTCACCCATATCCTGCGCCAGGCCCGGCGGATCGCGGACCATCTCGCGTTCCTGTACCTCGGCGAACTCGTCGAGCACGGACCCGCGGCCGACGTCTTTGCCAACCCCAGGGATCCGCGGACGCGCGCCTACCTCACCGGCGAGATCAGCTAGCTTGGAGTATGCCCCGGCAGTCCGGGGCGTGGGTTGCATCCGATCTGGCCGGCCCGATCCCCCTGGGCAGAATGCCTTCCTAACAAAATTAAAGATGTCAGGTGAAATATTACTCTTTTGCTTGACATTGAGGTTTCGGACCGCATAATATTCCTAATAGCATGAAGTATGACGAATTTGATAAGGGGATCTTGAAGATCCTGTATGAAGACGGCAAGATCTCTAACTTCACCCTGGCTCAGAAGATCAAGCTCTCTCCGCCGGCGACCCTCGAACGGGTCCGGAAGCTCCGGACGAACGGCATCATCCAGGGACAGAGGGCGATCCTCGACAAGAAGAAGCTCGGCCGGGGCCTGACCTGCTTTCTCGCCCTGCAGATCAAGCACCTTCATCGCCAGGAGGCCTACCAGCGCGTCGAGGAGCACCTCAAGCAGCTCGAGGAGATCGAGGAGATCTATTTCCTCACCGGCCGGATCGACTACCTCATCAAGGTTAACGTCCGGGACATCGACGAGTACCGGGAGTTCTTCATCGCCAAGCTCTCGAAGGTCCAGATGATCGAGCGGGCCGAGACCTTCGTCGTGGTGTCCTCCGCCGTCAATCCGCGGTACAACCCGATCAACGTCGACCCGAAGGACCAGGATCTCGAATGAGGGACAGACGGCCGGCCGTTTCCCTTCACTCTGCTGAGAACCGGACACTCTCACATTGGGTTGACACGCCTGTCGAGAGTCTTGACAAATCCTCTCCGAAGGTTCTACCCTTAGACCTAGCGAGGAGAGATCGTCTCGCCGTCACCAGGTCCGGCGCGGCCCCGATCCGGGTTCCCCGCCGACCCACCACTCGCAGAGGAGGACGATGGATTCAAAACCCCACAACGTACCTTGTCCGCGGTGCGGCGAACCCTGCGGGGTCCGCGCAAATAGAGGAAGACAGAGAAATGAGGAGGAGTCAAAGCGAATGAAGAAAAGGCTGTTTATTCTCGCTCTCATCGTTTTGTCGGCCGTCGGCCTGACCTTCGCCCAGCTCACGCCGATCGGGCGGATCAACGGCCGGGTCGTTGACCAGCAGGGGAATCCCCTCCCCGGCGTGAACGTCGAGGCCGTCAGCCCACGGCTGATCGGCAAGGCCGTCGCCGTGACCGACGGCAGCGGCGTCTACCGCCTGATGGCCCTCGCGTCGGGCACATATGAGATCACATTCACGCTCCAGGGCTTCAAGACGCTCATCCGCAAGGGCATCATGCTGGAGCTGTCCCAGACGCTGGCCCTGGACGTGACGCTTGAAGAGGCCACCATCGAGGAGCAGGTCACGGTCATCGGCCAGAGCCCGCTCATCGACGTCAAGAGCACGGTCAAGGGCCAGGTCATGACCAAGGAAACGTACATGGCCCTGCCCCGGGGCCGGTCGTTCGATTCGCTCATCAGCACCATCCCCGGCGTCCAGAACGAGAGCATCACCGCCGGCATCTCGGTCGACGGCGCTTCCGGCGCCGAGAACATGTGGTACGCCGACGGCGCGGACATCGGGGACTTTCATTATGGCGACCGCGGCCAGAACGTGGTCCTCGAGCTCCTCGACGAGGTCAAGGTCACCGCATCGGGCTACAACGCCGAGTTCGGCGGCTCGATGGGCGGCGTCATCAACGTCATCACCCGTTCCGGAAGCAACGAGTTCCACGGCGACATCATGGGCTTCTACGAGAACAACCGCCAGTTCATGCAGGGAAAATCCCGGACCTTCCTGCGGCGCGACCCCTTTGCCTCGGGCTACGTCTATGAGTATGTCAACTATGACGACGATTATTTCAACGGCGGCAAGGACCGGGACCGCTACAACCGTTATGAGGGCGTCATCAGCCTCGGCGGCTACATCATCAAGGACAAGCTGTGGTTCTTCGGCTCCGTCAACCCGAGCTACAGCCAGACGGTGGCCATGAGGAATTTCGGCCAGCCCGCCGCCCCGACTCCGTTCGAGAGCTTCAAGGCCAAGAACAACGGCCTGGGCGCGTCGGTCCGCCTCACGGCGGCCCCGGCCGCCGGCCTGCGCCTGTCGGGCACCTTCATCAACAATTTCACCAACTACCGGGGCACTTTGCCGTCCATCATCGGCAACAGCGCCGCGGACTACCAATGGGGACTGGAGGGTTATGACTACCCGAACATCAGCGCGTCGCTGACCGCCGATTATTCCCTCGGCAACAACGTGCTCATCAGCTATCGCGGCGGCTGGCACGAGCAGAATCAGACCAACCAGCAGATCGCCCCTCCCGACACCTCGACCTATCAGTTCAACACCACGAACTCGATCTACGCCACGGACGCATTCTATGTCGCCAACCCGGACCTCATCCAGACCCAAGGCTGGACCAACAGCGCGCTCTACACGGAGACTTTGAGGTACCTGCGCGGCAAGATCGGCAACAACGTGGACACCACGCTCTACTTCAACGCGGGAGGCGAGCACGCGGTGAAGGCGGGTGTCGGCTATAACTACATCTATGAAGACCGGTACACCGGAGCGCCCCATCCCCGGGTCTACCTGTATTGGGGCCAGACGACGAACGACCTCGACTTCAACATCGGACCCGACGCCGACCCGATCGCCAATCCCGGCGACATCTACGGCGAGTACGGCTACTACATCGTCCGGAGCTCGTTCACTTCGCCTTACGGCAGCGTCTGGAAGATCAAGAGCAACAACCTGTCGGTCTATCTCCAGGATTCCTGGACCCTCATGAACAGGCTGACCCTGAACGCCGGCATCCGGGCCGAAAGCCAGTACATGCCGACCTTCACGGAAAATCGGGACTACCCGGGGTGGACCGACAATCCCGTCCGGTTCGGCTTGGGAGACACCTTGGCCCCCCGGCTCGGCGCGGTCTATGACGTCTTCGGGGACTCCAGCCTGAAGATCTTCGGCAGCTTCGGTATCTATTACGACGTCATGAAGCTCTACATGGGCCAGCTGACCTTCGGCGGCTCGAAGCGCGTCGAGGACTACTACGCCCTCAACAACCCGGATTGGACCGCGATCGCGATGACCGGCGTTCTCGAAGACGCTCTCGACCAGGCCGCCGGCGGGTCGAACACCTACGCCGGCTCCATGGACTACCTGCCGCCCTCTCTGAACCGGGTCGATCCCGCCATGAAGCCGACGTCCCAGAGCGAGATCTCCTTCGGCGCCGAAAAGAAGCTCTTCGAAAACCTGTCCCTGTCGGTGCGTTTCGTCAACAAGCACCTCATCCGGACGATCGAGGACGTCGGCGTCTATGTCCGGGACGGCGACGTCGTTTATCAGGACTTCTGGGTCACCAATCCCGGCTACGGCGTCTCCCGGTGGACGACCAACGGCGGACAGTTCGACCCGATCTATTGGGAATGCCCCAAGGCGACCCGGGATTACCTCGGCCTCAACATCTCCCTCGAAAAGAGGTTCAGCCACAACTGGCAGGGCGGGCTCAACTACACCCTGAGCAAGGCCTACGGCAATTATTCCGGCCTGGCCTCGTCCGACGAAGGCGGCCGCCTCGGCCCCAGCGTCGAACAGGATTTCGACCGCTGGTTCATGGGCTATGACGGCCTGGGCAACGTCCTCGACGGCGTCCTGCCGCAGGACCGGACCCATTATTTCAAAGCTTACGGGTCCTACGCCTTCCCCTTCGGGCTGACCGTCGGGGCCGTCGCCTACGGACGGAGCGGACTGCCCCTGTCGACCAAGGTCCTCTACAACTCCAAGTATTTCTACGTCAACGGACGCAATGACATGGGCCGCTTGCCGTTCACCTTCTGGGCCGACATCTATATGGATTACACCGTCAGGTTCGCCGGGAAGTACCGGGCTTCGATCAACCTCCAGATCAACAACGTGACAAGCACCGATACGATCCAGAGCGTCATTACCACGCCCAACCGCAGCAGCTTCACCGGCTATCACCCGCAGATCCTCGACGGCACCTTTGCCACGGACTACCTGTCCATCATTGAGACCCGGGGGATCGCCCACGCCGCCTACGGCGACTGGGAGACCCGGTTCGGTCCGTGGTCTGCACGCCTGGGCCTCAAGTTCTCGTTCTGATCGGCGAGACCCGGGAGTATTTCGGACACGTTGGGCCCGCCCCCCGCGAGGGGGGCGGGCCTTTTTCTTGACTATTTCGCGGAATCCCTTAATCTGGAAACTCGATGAATAAAAAAGGAGCCCTCCCGGTCGTGGCCCTGGCCGCGGGCCTCCTGGCCGTGTTCTTTGCGATCGGCCCGGGAAAGAAGCTCTTTCGTCCCCGGGCCGCGGCCCCCGTCAACGTCCTCCTCATCACCCTCGATACGACCCGGGCCGACCGCCTCGGCAGTTATGGATTCTCTCAAGCCGCGACCCCCAACCTCGATCGTCTGGCCGGCGAGGGGATCCGCTTCGCCCGGGCTTATTGTCCGGCCCCCCTGACGCTTCCGTCCCACGCCTCGATCATGACCGGCCTGTATCCGGCGACCCACGGGATCCGCAACAACGGCCACGACCTGGCGCCGAAATGGCGGACATTGGCGGAGATCCTGAAGGGCCACGGCTTCGCCACGGCGGCCTTCGTCTCGGCCTTCTCGGTCGATTCCCGGTTCGGCATCGGCCGCGGCTTCGACGTCTATGACGACACGTTCCAGCCGCAGGCGCCTTTGAAGGGGGCGAACGCCGAGCGGCGGGCCGAGGAGACCTTCGCCCGGTTCTCCCGCTGGCTCGACAAGAGCGGGCCGGACAGGTTCTTCGCCTGGGTCCATTATTACGATCCGCACCTGCCTTACGACCCGCCGTCGCCTTACAAGGAACGCGCGCCCGGCCGTCCTTACGACGGCGAGATCGCCTATATGGACCATTATGTGGGCGCCGTCATCCAGGCGCTCGAGGCCAAGGGCCTTCGCGATAAGACCCTCGTCGTCGTCGCCGGAGACCACGGCGAAGGTCTGGGGGACAAGGTGGAGACTGGCCACGGCATCTTCATTTATGAAGAGACCCTCCGGGTGCCTCTGATGTTCCACAATGCCGGGGCCTTCCCGCGGCCCCGGGCCGTCGAGAGCGCGGTCCGCTTGGTGGACGTCGCCCCGACCATCCTGGAGACGCTTGGCCTGGGGGCCGAAGGGGCAGGCATGGAAGGGGAGAGCCTGCTCCCCCGGATAAAAGACACGAGCCCGGCCGACCTCGACTGTCTCGTCGAAACCTTCTACCCCCGGGAGAACTTCGGCTGGTCGGAGCTCGTCGGGATCGTTTCCGGACCGTGGAAATATATCCTCGCGCCGCGTCCCGAGCTCTACGACCTGAAGAGCGACCCGACCGAGACGACCGACCTCACGGGCTCGTCGCCGGCGAAGGCGGACGAGCTCCGCAAGAAGCTCGAAGAGGAGCTCCTTCGCCTGAGCGCGCCCTCCGGCGCGACGGGCGGCCAGGCCGCCGTCCGGACCGACGACCGGGAGAGGCTGCGGTCCCTGGGCTACGTCAATTTCGCCCCGGCCAAGCCCGGCGACGCCGTCCCCGATCCCAAGGACAAGATCGGCCTGCTCAAGCTCGTCCAGCAGGCGCAGGGTTTCGAGCTCGAAGAGAAGTTCGCGGAGGCCGAACGCGTTTACGGCCGGATCGTCGCGGAGATCCCGGATTCGCCCGAAGGCTACGTCAACATGGCCATCGCCCAGGCCAGGCAGAACCGGTTCGACCTGGCCCTGGAGACCCTGGGCCGCGGGCTCGCCCGGATGCCGGACTCCGAGGTCCTTCTCGTCCGCCTCGGCCACACCTATCTCGTCGGCGGCAAACCGGTCGAGGCCCTGGCAGCGATGGAAAAGGTCCTGGCTTTCAACCCCCGGAGCCTCGACGCCCTGACCGTCGCGGCGGGCATCCTCGACGCGACCGGGCGCAAAGCCGAGGCCAGGACCTTCACCGAGAGGGCCCTGGCCATCGAGCCCGAAAGCCGCCATCTGAGGATGAGCTACGCCGCGAACCTGGCCTCGTCCGGCGCCATGAAAGAGGCCATCGCCGTCTACGAAAAGCTGATCGCCGATTTCCCCGAGGAGCAGGCCTTCTACCAGTTCGCCGGGATCGCCCACTCCTTCCTCGGGGAATACGACCGGGCTATCGACCTCCTCCGCCAGGCCCTGGCCATCCGGCCGACGCCGGTGGGATTCTTCAACCTGGCTGTGGCGTACGAGAGGCGGGGTGATCTCAAGGAAGCGGCGGAGGCGCTGAGGATGTACCTCCAGAACTCGCAGGGCGAGAGCGAGGAGAACATCCGCAAGGCCCGGGCCGAGCTCGAGAGCCTCGAAAAGAGAATCGGCTCGGATCCAGGCTGAGGCCCGTCAGGAAACTCCGATCCGCCCGAGTCCGGACCGCAGGGTCTCCCTGAGGCCGGAGATCTCGACCGGCGAGACCATTCCGGCGCTCACGCCGCGACGCAATACGCTGAAACGCAATCCGTTACGTGTGTGCCGGTAGCTGACAACGATTTCCGGATGGCCGAAAAAAAAGGCCATCATCGTTTCGGCCATTTTTGTCAGCGGCGGCCTGTCGACGTGGGAATATGCCAGGCGGGCGATGACCTGCGTCCCGCGTCCGGGCGCGGAGACGAGAGTCAGCCGGCCGCCGCAGTGCTCGGCCGTCTGAGCCAGGAGGGGCAGCCCCAGGCCCGTCCGCTTCCGCCCGGTCGTGAAGAACGGGTCGAGGGCACGCGCCTTTTCGTCGGGCGGCATCCCCCGGCCGTTGTCCGTCACCCGGAACGTCAGCGCGTCCCTCCGTTCGTTCTCGTTGACCGCGATGCGGATCCGCGTCGCGCCGGCGGCGACGGCGTTCTCCGCGATGTCGAGGATGTGGAGCGAGAGGTCCTCCATCATGACACGATGACCCTCCTCCCGTCCTCGCCCGCCAGGGCCCGGCGTATCTCACCGAGTCCGGGGCCGTCGGCGAGGAAATCGGTCGAGGCGGTCCCGATCTCCTCCGGCTTATGGGCATCGGAGAAGCGGACGACGGGCAGGCCATCCAACGATCCGAACCGCCGCCGGGCTTCGTCGGGGCTCAGCCGGGGCGAGACCTCGACCGCCTCGAGCCCGAGGCCGGGCGGGATGAAGCCGAGCTGAGAGATGATGCTGAACGAATCCCGGTCGATGTGACAGGCGATGGCCAGGCCGCCGTGGCGATGGATGAGAGCGACCGCCTCCTGGACGGAGAAGAGGGTGGCCCCGAACAGGCAGCGCGGGCAGAACCCCGTGACATAGTCGGCCGCGTCGACGATGACCTGGTCGCCGGTGAACTTCATCTTGGCCGGGACATCGGGGAGATTGCGGAAGACCTCAGACTGAAAAGGCCCGAGGTCTGTTCCGGCCTCGAAGAGGCCGAGGATGTGGACCTCCTCGGCGGTCGTCATCTCGATCCCGGGCAGGACCGCGAGGCCCGTGCCCGCCGCGGCCTCGATCACGGCGGCGGCATTCTCCGTCGTGTTGTGATCGGTGACGGCGATGATGTCGAGCCCGGACGCCCGGGCCCGCTCGACGACGGCCCGGGGCGACATCGTCAGCTCGCCGCAGGGGGACAAGCAGGTATGGATGTGCAGATCGGCCCGGAGACGCCGGAGCGCCATCAGCCCCCCCGGACGCCCATCCCGTGGAGACGGCCGGCGAGCTCGAAGGTCCCCAGGCCGGTCCCCAACACCGGGACCTTCTCCCGCTCCGCCTGGGCCAGCGTCTCCGCCGCGGGCACGCGGCCGCCGACGAGCACGATCCCGGCCAGGTCCTTGAGGACGGCGACGGCGACGATGTTCGGGTGGATCTGCATGGTCACCCAAAGGTCGTCCTTGCGGGCGTGGCCGATGACATCGCTCAGGAGATCGCTCGCGTAGCCGCCGCCGACGGGCCGTTCGATCGGGACCCCGGGCGTGAAAATATGGAGCTCGAGACGCGTGGCCAGGTCGCTGAGTGTCATCGTTTCTCCTTCTTGCCTTTGACGAACGGGCAGTCCTCCAGGCGGGCGAATCCGCGGACGATGTCGTCGGCCAGGGTCCGGCAGTCGGGCGCGCCGCAGATCCCGCAGTCCTTCATGGGCAGGCCGGCGGTGATCTTCTCCCTCCGCTTGGCCTTGCGGATGGCCCTGGCCGGGTCGCTGTCGAGGGGACGGGGTTCGGTCGGCGTGACGGGATGATCGAACGAAAGGAAGTTCTTGTGGTAGAGGCGGCTGACGTCCTTCTGGTCGACGACGGCGTGCTCGCCGGCGGCGGCGACGAGCTCCAGGATCCGGCTCTTGGCCAGGAAGCGGTTCTCGACCCCGAGCGGCCCGCCCACGCACCCGTCGGGACAGACCGTGCATTCGAGGAGATCGATGTCCTGGAGGAGCCCGCCCTCGACCTCGTCCAGGACCCGCATGGTGTCCCGGATGCCCGAGACGGCGACGGCCCGGTGGCTCTTGAGGCCGCGCGTCTCGCCGCCGGAGAGCGGCCAACCCATGCCGATGCCGCTGAAGAGCGTCTCCGGGAAAAGGTGCCGCATCATGGCGTCCTCATCGCTCTTGCGCAGGGCCTTGAGGATCTGGGGAAAGATGTCCCGGATCGAGATGGCCCCGTCGAGGTAGGACTTGGCCAGCGTCGCCGGGCTGTTGATGGAAACGATCTTGGCCGGGCAGGGGGTGATGTGGATGATGCCGATCTTCTCGGGGGGGATGCCGAGCGACTTGGGCAGGATGGTCCGGAGGATCTTGGCCGCGATCTCCCGCGGCGGCTCGATGGGCAGGATCTGTCCGCAGAGGGACGGGTAGCGGCGCTGGATGATGCGGACGACGACGGGGCAGGTCGCCGTGATGTAAGGCCGGGGCCGGGGGTGCTCGGCGAGGTACTCCTCGGTCGCCGCGCAGTTGAGCTCGCAGATCGAGCTGAGGTCGTAAACCTCGTCGAACCCGACGCGGCGCAGGGCCGAGAGGATCTCGTTGGGCACGACGGTGGGACCGAACTGGCCGTAGATGACCGTCGAGGGGATGGCCACCTTGTATTCGAAGGCCTCCAGCGCCGCGAACGACGTCGTGTGGGAGTGGACCGCGTCGTGGGGGCAGACGCGCAGACACTCGGCGCAGTCGATGCAGAGCTGGTCGATGATGCGGGCCTTGCCGTCCTCGACCCGGATGGCCCGGGTCGGGCAGGCCGACATGCAGCGGACGCAGCCGATGCACTTGTCCCTGGTGATATGGATGGCGTGGAAGTTCCTGTCGTTCATGGCGTCACGTGTCCGTTCGTCCGGATGATGATGTCGAGCCGAGTCCCCCGGCCGACTTCCGAGTCGATGGCGAAGACGTCGGCGTTCCTCTTGATGTTCGGCAGGCCCATGCCGGCGCCGAAGCCGAGCTCGCGCATCTCGGCGGTGGCCGTCGAGTAGCCTTCGGTCAGGGCCAGCTCGACGTCGGCGATGCCGGGGCCGCGGTCGTCGACGACGATGCGGACCTCCCGGGGGGTGACGGTCAGGTCCATGCGGGCCTCCCGGGCATACATGATGACGTTCATCTCCGACTCGTAAGCGACGATGGCCGCCCGGCGCACCGTCGCGGCGTCGAGCCCGAGGTCCTTCAGGAGCTCCTTGATCGCGCAGGCGGCGGCGCCGGCCTTGGCGAAGTCCCCGCCCTTGACGGGGAACTCCCGGCGGTAGGCGGACTCAGCGGCGGGCATGGCCTCCGTCCTCGATCCGCCCCGCCAATCGCGCGCAGGCCTCGAACATGGTCATTTTCGTTACGATGAGGGGCAGGCTCTTGGCCCGGGCTTGGCCGATGACGTCCGGCGCCGGGCGCTTGCCCTGGACGAAGACGACACAAGCGAGATCGGCCACGGAGCAGGTGCAGACGACATGGCCGTTGGCCAGGCCGGTCAGGAGGAGCGACCCGGGCTCGGCGGCGGTCAGGACGTCGCTCATGAGGTCGGAAGCGAAGACCTTCCAGAAGGCCGCCTCGGGGGCGGTGGCCCCGGTGAGGAGCTCGCCGTCGAGAAGGGCCAAAACGTCCTTGAGAACGATCATGGGGACCTCCCGCCGTCTCGGATGACCGGAGATGAGGTCATTATATCGTGAACGGGGGATAAATAAAACAGGGGGGACAGGCGCCGGCCCGTCCCCCCTGAGGGAGGCCATTCAGCCGATCGAGGTCCTTACTTGGCCTTGAGGATCTTCTGGACCTCTTCCTTGTCGATGTCCGTGATGAACGGGATGCCGCTGATGTCGGCCGCTTCCTTGGTGATGGAGGCGATGTCGTCGCGGGTGATGTAGTCGAGCGTGAACTTGCGCTCTCCGGCCATCATCTGGCGCAGGCCCTGGCTCAGCCGCTTGAAGTAGGTATAGACGCCGATGGCCCCGGGAGGCAGCTCCTCGAACCGGTCGCCGAAGCGCCGCCGCAGCTCGGGGGCGGTGACGAAGATCTCGTCCTTGCTGCTGCCGAAGCGCTCGATATAGACGGGGACCTGGCCGTCGTTGATGCGGCCGCCGATGGTCTTGCCGACCATGGCCGCCGCCAGGGGCGACCGGGCCATGCCGACGGCCTTGACGTAAGGCGCGCCGAGGGACAGGGCCTTGAAGATCTGGTCCTCGAAGGTGATGCCGCCGGCGAGGGCCAGGTCGGGCACGAACTCGCCCTGCTTGGCCAGCTGGTCGGCGAATTTCCAGGTCAGGGACCAGATCTCGACGGTCGGGATGCCCCATTCATTCATCATTCGCCAGGGGCTCATGCCCGTGCCGCCGCCCGCGCCATCGACGGTCAGGAGGTCGAGCTTGGCCTTGGAGGCGTACTTGACCGCCCGGGCCAGGTCGGCCGGCCGGTAGGCGCCTGTCTTCAGGAAGACGCGCTTGGCGCCGAGCTTGCGCAGCTCCTCGACCCGTTTCATGAAGGCGTCCTCCTCGACCATGCCCAGCCGGGAGTGGCGCTCGAACTCCTTGAAGCTGCCCTTTTCGAACGCGGCGATGACGTTGGGGTCCTCGGGATCGGGCAGGACGATATAGCCTTTCTTCTTCAGGGCCTGGGCCTTCTGGACGGTCTTGATCTTGACCTCGCCGCCGATGTCCTTGGCCCCCTGGCCCCACTTGAGCTCGACGGTCTCGATGCCCAGCTTCTCGAGGGCGTATTCCTGGGTGCCGAGCCGCGTGTCCTCGACGTTGGACTGGACGACGATGTCGCCGTAGCCGTCCTGCCAGTCGCGGAAGGACTTGACGCGGAACTCCATATCCGGCGAGCGGACGACCCGGCCATTCTTGAGCTCCGTCTTGTCGTCCATGCCGCAGACGTTCTCGCCGATGGTCAGGATGGCCCCGGAGATGGCCGCGCCGCCGCCGAGCCCCGCCCAGTTCTGAAGGGCGACATTGGTCGAGCCCATGCCGGCGATGATGAACGGCACCTTGAGCTTGAGGTCCTTCTTGACGCCGATCTTGGTCTCGATGTTGACCTTCTCGAAGGTCGCCTTGTCGCTGTCGGCCTCGACGCCGTAGGCCCCTTTGGCCGTGCCCATGATGCTGAAGTGGGACAGGTCGACCGGATAGTCCTTCTCGCAACCCGCCGTGATGATGCCGAAGGGCTGCGGGTAAAGGACCTCGGCCCCGCGGTAGGCGGATTTTCCGATCTCGCACATCCCGATGCAGCCGTCGACGCAGGTCACGCACATGCCGCTGAAGGGGCTGACGGACCCCTCCGTCCTGTTCTTGGTCAGGGTGGCGGCGCTTCTGTTGAGCTTGGTCAAACTCGGCATGAAATTACCTCCTCGTTATCCTTGTTTATTCTTTGGGTTCATATTTCAAACCCGGTCAGGTCTTTTCCCGGACGCACGTGCCGCAGCGGCCCGCGTCGTACATCCAGCACTGGAGATCGTCGTAGTGCTCCAGGCAGGTCGGTTCCATGGTCAGGCAGCCGTTGCAGATGGCCGTTTCCGCGTTCGGGCCCTGGCAGCGCAGCTGGCAGGCGGGACAGATGTACATGCAGGCGCCGCACAGCCGGCAGGTCTCCGAGCGCATGTCGAAAGGCGTCGAGATCTTCCTCTTGTGGCCCCGCTCCTGGAAGCCGATGGCCTGGGCGTCCATCTGTTCGGCGCAGATGCGCGTGCAGAGGCCGCAGAGGATGCACTCGTCGTTGCGGAGCGGGAACCGGACCCGGGTGACGTTGAACCGGGAGGCCATGTCCTGGAGGACCTTCGAACCCGGCGCCATGGCAAGCATGAGCTCGATCATCATCCGCCGGGCCGCCCAGACCCTCGTTGTGTCGGTCCGGACGACGAGCCCCTCCTCGGCGGGGTAGGTGCAGGACGAGACGAGCTTGGTCCTCAGGCCTTCGCCGATCTCGACGACGCAGAGGCGGCAGCCGCCGTACGGCGTCAGCCCCTCGTTGTAGCAGAGGGTCGGGATCTCGAGGCCGTAGAACCTGGCCGCGTCGAGAAGGGTCGACCCCTCCTCGACCTTGACTTCCAAACCGTTCATGCGAAAGGTGATCATGTTCCCTCTCAGATGATCTGGATGGCTTCTTCGCGCTGCTGGTCGATGGCTTCGAACCGGCAGGCTTCCCTGCAGGCGCCGCACTTGATGCACTTCGTTTGAATGATCGAGTGGACTTCCTTGAGCGTCCCGGTGATGGCCTCGGTCGGGCAGGCCTTCTTGCAGGACAGGCAGCCGGTGCACTTTTCGGCGAGCACGACGTAGCGGATGAGCTTGGTGCAGACGCCGGCGGGGCACCTCTTGTCGAGGATGTGGGCCTCGAACTCGTGGCGGAAGTAGCGCAGCGTCGTCAGGATCGGGTTGCCGGCCGTCTGGCCGAGGCCGCAGAGCGAGGCGTCCTTGGTGATCTGGGCCAGCTCCTCGAGAAGGGCCAGATCGCTCTCCTTGCCCTTGCCCTCGGTGATGTCCTTGACGATCTCGTACATCCTCTGCGTCCCCTCCCGGCAGGAGACGCACTTGCCGCACGACTCGTCCTGGAGGAAGTTGAGGAAATACTTGGCGATATCGACCATGCAGGTCTTGTCGTCCATGACGATCATGCCGCCCGAGCCCATCATGGCCCCGGCCGCGGTCAGGCTCTCGTAATCGATGGGCAGGTCGAGGAGCTTGGCCGGCAGGCAGCCGCCCGAGGGGCCGCCGATCTGAACGGCCTTGAACTCCCGGTTGTCGGGGATGCCGCCGCCAATGCCGTAAACGATCTCGCGGAGGGTGATCCCCATGGGGACCTCGACCAATCCGGTGTTATTGATCTTGCCCACGAGGGAGAATATCTTCGTCCCCTTGCTCGTCTCGGTCCCCAGCCCCTGGAACCAATCCGCGCCCCGGCGGATGATGTTGGGCACAGTGGCCCAGGTCTCGACGTTATTGATGACCGTCGGCTTGCCCCAGAGCCCTTTCTGGGCCGGGTAGGGCGGTCTCTGCTGGGGCATGGCGATCTGGCCCTCGACCGAAGCGATCAGAGCGGTCTCTTCGCCGGAGACGAAGGCGCCCGCGCCCTGGACGATCTCGAGGTCGAAGTCGAATCCCGTGCCCAGGATGTCCTCGCCGAGGAGACCGTTCTCCCGGGCCTGGCCGATGGCGATCTCGACCCTCTTGAGGGCCAGGGGATATTCGTGGCGGATGTAGATGAAGCCCTTGGACGCCCCGATGGCCTTGGCCCCGATGACCATGCCTTCGAGGACGGCGTGGGGGTCGGCCTCGAGGACGGAGCGGTCCATGAACGCGCCGGGATCGCCCTCGTCGCCGTTGCAGATGAGGTACTTCGGCGCCCGCTTTTCCTTGGCGCAGGCGGCCCACTTCTTGCCGGTGGGGAAGCCGGCGCCGCCCCGGCCGCGGAGTCCGGAGAAGAGGATCTCATCGATGATGCCTTCCGGCGTCATTTCGGACAGGGCCTTGGCCATCGCCTCGTAACCGTCGAAGGCGATGTATTCCTCGATCTTTTCCGGATCGATACGGCCGCGATTTCGCAGGACGATCAGCCGCTGGTGCTTGAAGAACTCGATGTCCTTCATCTTCGGGACGGGCTGCTTCTCCGCCGGCGGGACGTACATCAGCTTCTTGACGGGGCGGCCCTTGAGGAGGTGCTCCTCGACGAGAAGGGGGACGTCCTCGACCTTGAGGAGCTGGTAGAAGATGCCGTCCGGCTGGACCAGGACGATCGGGCCCCGTTCGCAGAAGCCGTTGCAACCCGTGGCGACGACCTGGACCTGGTCCTGAAGGTCCCTCTTCTTGACTTCCTTCTCGAGGGCCTCTTTGATCTTGAAGGATCCGCAGGAGACGCAGCCCGTGCCGGCACAGACCAATAAGTGAGCTCGGTAATGTTTCACTGCTCCCTCTCAGTACATGGTTTCGCTGCCGACGGCCAGGACAAGGTCCGTCACCATCTGGCCCCCCAGGATGTGCTGGATGAAGATCTTCTGCATCTTTTCAGGGGTCAGGCAGCCGTATTTCACGGGGGGCTGGTTCTTGAACTCGACCGTGGCCATCGGTTCGGCGTTGCAGAGCCCGGCGCAGCCCGAGGTCGTGACGATGATGTCCTGGACCTTGGCCTTGTCGATCTCCCCGAGCAGGGCGTCCATGATGTCCCGGGCCCCGGCGGCGATGCCGCACGTCCCCATGTGGACCGTCACCCGGGCCCGGCCCTCGCCCTCCCGGATGGTCATCAGGGATTTGGTCTTCTCCCGGATCTTCGCCAGGTCTTGAATGCGCAGCTTCTTCTTTGCGGCCATCAGATGTCCTTCCTTTCCGTCATGACGCTTCCGGTTTCTGGTACTTGCCGAGGATCGGCCCGACCTTGCGGATGGTGGCGTGGCCGTGGTACTCGCCGTCGATGACGACGACGGGCCCGATGGCGCAGCAACCGAGGCACGCGACCGTCTCCAGCGAGAACTGGCCGTCCTTCGTCGTCTCTCCGGCCGGCACGTCGAGCTTGCGCTCGAGCTCTTCCAGGATCTTCGGGCCGCCGCGGACGTGGCAGGCCGTCCCCAGGCAGACGAGGCAGGTGTGCTTGCCTCGCGGCTTCATGCTGAAAGCCCGGTAGAACGTGGCGACGCCGATGACTTCGATGAGGGGCATGCCCAGCGCTTTGGCCACCTGCCGCAGGGCGTCCGGGGGAAGGTAGTTGTAGCACTCCTGGACGTCGAGGAGGATGGCGATGAGGTTCTTCCTCAGGCCCTGGTGCTTGTCGATGATCGATTGGGTCTTTGTCTTATCGGTGTCCAAAGCATCCCTCCGGTACGAGGATTTCGTTCGCGGCCGGGCGACGGGGACCGAGGCGGGCCGCCGCCATGTGATCGTCCAGACAAGGAATCTGCGGGGAGAAGGCGGCATACAGCTCTCTGCCGGCTGCCGGCCTCAGGGGCGGGCGACTATGGTCTATAAAAATAAAAATCTCCTAAAGGCCATGCCCGGAGACATACAGACCAAACAACAAGAGCGCATATATAGCAGAACGAATTTGTACTTGTCAAGCGCCGGGCTCAGGTCTCGAGCTCGATCCTCTCGACGACGATCTCGCGGCCCTCGACGATCTCGACCCGCCGCGAGCCGCAGCCGGCGCAGGAGAAATCCGTGTCCTCACGGACGGCCTCGCCGCCGCAGTCGGGACAGCGGAGCCTCACCGGGACGAGGACGATCTCGAGCCGGGCGGTGTCCGCGATCGTCTCCTTTTTATAGGTCTCGAACGCCGATTCGAGAAGGTCGGGGACGACCCCCGACATGACGCCGACTTTCAGCACGACCGCCGTGACGCGCCGGGCGCCGTGCTTGCGGGCCTCCTCCTCCAGGACGTCGAAAACGGAGGCGATGAGGGACAGCTCATGCACGGGCAGACCTCAGGCGCTCGAGGGCCCCGACGATGTAGTCCGCCAGGGCGTCGACGCCGTCGCCGCGCAGGGCCGAGACCGTGAAGACCTTGAGCCCGGACTTGATGGACAGGGCCTCCGCCGCGGCCCGGGCCGGGTCGAAGGGCAGATAGGGCAGGAGGTCCGCCTTGGTCAGGACGAGGGCGTCGGCGGAGAGGAAGGCCTGGGGGTACTTGGCCGGCTTGTCGTCGCCTTCCGGCGAGGAGAGCAGGACGAGGCGGAGGTCCTCGCCGAGGTCGTAGGAGGCCGGGCAGACGAGGTTACCGACGTTTTCGATGAACAGGAGGTCGATGTCGCCGGGCACGCCGCCGAGGACCTTGCCGATCATGCGGGCCTCGAGGTGGCAGGCGCCGCCGGTTGTGATCTGCCAGGCCGGGACGCCCTTGGCCCGGATCCGCTCGGCGTCCCGCTCGGTCTCGATGTCGCCTTCGATGACGGCCATCCGGAAGCGGCCGCGGAAGCGCTCGGCCAGCGCCTCGAGGAGCGTCGTCTTGCCCGAGCCGGGCGAGCTCAGGAGGTTGACGCAGAGGATGCCGCGGGCCCGGAGCTCGGCGCGGATGGCCGCGGCGGCCTGCTTGTTCGTGGCCAGGAGGTCGCGGACGACCGTGATCGTCTTCGTGGTCATGACCGGACCCCTTTCATGAAGGCCTCCAGGAAGGCCAGGGCCAGGGCGAGGTTCCCCTCGGCCCGCCGCGTGAGCCCTTCACCGAGCGAGAAGTCGTGGCCGCGGATGGCCAGGAGCCGGGCTTCCGGGCGCTTGCCGTAGAGACCCGCCGCGACGGCCAGGACCGCCGCCGGCCCGAGCGCGTGGCTCATGGCCGGCATCGTCCCGGCGGCCCCGACCGGCGTGAAAGTGAACGGCTTGCGCAGGCCGCGCGCGGCGTCGACGAAGACGACGACGTCATGGCCGGCGCAGGCCAGGGCGTCCTCGACGTTGAGCTGGTAGTTGGCGTCGCACGTGACGCCCCGATAGCGGTGCTTTTTCAGCCGCTCGGCCGCGGCGGCCCCCAGGCCGTCGTCGCGGCGCCCGGGATTGCCGATCCCCAGGACGAGCACCCGCAGGGTCCCGGTTCGACGCGGAATCAGCGGACCTTCCTTTGGATGACGCGGCCGCGCGCGTCGACGAGGGTGACCTCGAGCGGCATCCGGCCGACGGCGTGGGTGGCGCAGCTCAGGCACGGGTCATAGGCCCGGATGGCCACCTCGACGCGGTTGAGCATGCCCTCCGTGATCTCTGTCTTCTCCGAGAGGACGTTCATGGCCACCCAGTTGACGGCCCGGTTCATGGGCTCGTTATTGTTCGTCGTCGAGACGATGAGATTGGCCATGGTGATCTGGTCGTCGGCATTGACGCGGTAGTGGTGGAACAGGGTGCCCCGCGGCGCTTCGACGAGACCGACGCCCTCCGGCGCGCGGCGGCCTGTCTTGACGAGCTTCGTCCCTTGGAGGTCCTTGTCGAGGAGGAGCTCCTTGATGACCTCGGCCGAGTGGAGAAGCTCGATGAGGCGGGCCCAGTGCGTGTGAAGCGACATGTTGTTGGGCTTGCCGTCCGTGTAGGCCTTGTAGGCCTCGAATTCCTTCTGGGCGAGCGGCGAGGGGATGTAGTCGCAGGTGTTGAGCCGGGCCAGCGGGCCGACCCGGTACCAGCCGTTCTCCTTGCCGAGGTCGCGCAGGTAGGGGAACTTCATGTAGCTCCAGGTCTTCGTCTCCTCGCCGATGTGCTCGAGGTAGTCCTGGTAATCGACGTCGTTGAGGATCTTGCGGCCGTCGGCGTCGACGGCCCGAAGGCAGCCGTGATAGAAGTCGAGGGCCCCGTCCTTGCGGACGAGGCTGAGGTGGTTAGAGGGGAAGGCGGCGAAGCCGTCGACGAGGTCCTTGTTCTTCCCGTGATAGCCCTTGAACAGATCGATGGCCGCTTGGGACCACTCGATCATCCGGTCGACCGTGAGCGGGTCGGGGCCCTTGAGGAACCGGTCCCGCTCTTCGGGGCTGAGGTTCTTGTTGATCCCGCCGGGCACTGCGCCCGTGCCGTGGATCTTCTTGCCGGCCGTGGCCAGGATGATCTCCTGGCCGAACTTGCGCAGGAGGACGGCCCGGGTGGCCAGGTCCTTGTCGAGGGCGATGATGCCGATGACGTTCCGGATGGCCGGGTCGGCGTCCATGCCCAGGAGGAAGTCGGGCGAGGCGAGGTGGAAGAAGTGCAGGGCGTGGGACTGGAGCATCTGTCCGTAGTGCATCAGGCGCCGCATCTTCTCCGCCGTCGCGGTCAGCTTGCCCGGCCCGGCGCCGACGACGACGTCCATGGCCTTGGCCGAGGCCAGGTGGTGGCTGACGGGGCAGATGCCGCAAAGCCGCTGGACGAGGACCGGGGCCTCCCAGTAGGGCCGGCCCTGGACGAAGCGCTCGAAACCGCGGAACTCGACGATGTGAAAGCGGGACTGGGTCACCTTGCCGGCGTCGTCCAGCCGGATGGTGACCTTGCCGTGGCCTTCGACCCGGGTGACGGGTTCGATCGTGATCTTTCTACCCATGGGGTTCACTCTCAGTCGAATTTGATCAGGTCGTAGCTCAGGTTGGCGGGCCGGCCCTCGACGAGTGCGGTCACCGCCTCCCAAATGAGGTCGGCCGACGGGGGGCATCCCGGCAGGAAGGCGTCGATCTTGACGACCTCGTGGCACGGATAGACCTTGTCCAGGATGATCGGCAGTTCCTCGTCGTTGGGGATGATGCGCTCCCCGGGTTCGATCGAGGGCCCGTTGAGATAGGCCTCGTCCAGGCACTCCTTGAGGGGGATGCTGTTGCGCAGGGCCGGCAGTCCGCCCATGATGGCGCACTCGCCGACCGAGACGAGGACCTTGCAGTTCTTGCGGAAGGAACGCAGGACCTCGACGTTCTCGCTGTTGCAGCAGCCGCCCTCGATGAGGCCGACGTCCACAGGCTTGGTGAATTTCTTGATATCGTCGATCGGCGATTTGTTGAACTCGACGATCTCGACGAGCTTGAGGATGCGCTCGTCGATGTCGAGGAGCGACATGTGGCAGCCGAAACAGCCGGCCAGGGACGCCGTGGCGATGACGGGTTTGCCCATGGCCTACCTCCCGATGCCTTTCTCGATGTCGCTGCCGATCGGCGCGTGGTCGAACTTGCGCTTCCCGATGGGCAGGGCGAAGCCCTTTTCCTTTCGCAGGATGGCGCCTACGGGGCAGATGTCCATGGCCCGGCGGGCCTCCTCTTCGGAGAGCCGCGCGGCCAGCTTCTTGTCCACTTCTATTGTAACACGGGCTCCGCGCTCGACCGAGGCGAAGATCTTCCTCCCGTCGCGGGCCGTGACGCCGCGCACGCAGCGGAGGCACTGGACGCAGCGGTTCCGGTCGAGCATGAGCAGGGGAACCGTGGCGTCGACCGTCCGGACCGGCCAGAGATAGGGGAACCGCGGGGACAGCATCCGGTAGCGGTAGGCCAGGCCCTGGAGCTCGCAGTTGCCGCTCTTCTCGCACGACGGGCAAAGATGGTTCCCCTCGACGAAGAGCATTTCAATGAGGGACCGGCGCATGTCCTCGAGGTCCGGGGCCGTGTTCTCGACGGCCATGCCCTCGGTCACAGGCTGGGTGCAGGCGGCCATGTAACGGCCGGCGACGCGGACGGTGCAGATGCGGCAGCTGCCCGCGGGCTTGAGCCCCTCGTAGTTGCAGAGGACCGGGATGTAGACGCCGTTGGCCTTGGCCGCGTCGACGATCGTCTGGCCCGGCTTGGCCGTGCACGCCCTGCCGTCGATGGTGAAGCGGATCTCAGTCATGGAGGGACTCCTTGCACTCCGGCTGGCGGTTGGCCGCCGTGCAGCCGGCCTGGACGGCCGCCGCCAGGTCGAAGTCGGGGACGAACTCCTCGCCCTTCCGGATCCTGGCCTCATAGAGGTCGGGGAAGCTCTTGAGGGTCGTCAGGATGGGATTGGGCGAGGTCTGGCCGAGCCCGCAGCGGCTCGTGGCCTTGACCAGCTTGCCCCAGGTCTCGAGGTCGCGGAGGTCGCCCTCCGTGCCGAGGCCGCGGGCGACCTTGTCGAACTTCTTCCGGAGCAGGACGTTGCCCGCCCGGCAGGGGACGCACCAGCCGCAGGATTCCTCGACGAAGAAATCCATGAAGTTGGCGACGATCTCGAAGATGTCGCGGTCGGGGCCGAAGACGATGATGGAGCCGCCCGTGGCCAAGTCGGAGAAATCGATCTTGCGGCCGAACCCGGCCGGGGCGATGCAGCTGCCCGACGGGCCGCCGACCTGGACCGCCTTGGCCCCTGTGCCGCCGGCCATCTCCAGGAGGCTGGCGACGGTGAGGCCGTACTCGATCTCATAGACGCCGGGGCGGCTGCAATCGCCCGACACGCTCAGGAGCTTGGTGCCGGCCGACTGGGCCGTCCCCAGGGCCTTGAACCAGGCCGCGCCCTCGACGAGGATGCGGGCGGCCGTGGCCAGGGTCTCGACGTTGTTGACGGTCGTGGGCTGGTCCTTGTACCCCTTCTGGACGGGGAAGGGCGGCCTGTCGCGCGGCTCGCCGCGCCTGCCCTCGGCCGATTCGAGAAGGGCCGATTCCTCGCCGCAGATGTAGGCGCCGGCGCCCGACTTGATGACGATGTCGAAATCGAAACTTCCCGAGCCGGCGATCTTCCGGCCCAGGAGCTTGTCTTTCCGCAGGTCCGCCAGGACGGACTCGAGGTGGGGCCGGAGATAGGCGTATTCGGACCGGAGGTAGAGGACGCCGGTCTTGGCCCCGATGGCGTAGCCGGCCACGATCATGCCCTCGAACAGGAGCCGGGGGAGCTCGGTCAGGATGACCCGGTCCTTGAACGTCCCGGGTTCGCCTTCGTCGGCGTTGCAGACGACGAAGCGCTGGGGGGCTTTCTCGCGCCGGCAGAATTCCCACTTGAGCCCCGTCGGGAAGCCGGCTCCGCCCCGGCCGAGGAGGCCGGATCGCTTGATCTCGTCGATGACCTGCTCGGGCGTCATGGCCGCGGCCTTGCGAACGGCCGCGCCCGGCTCGTGGGCGCCGAAGAGGACGGGCCCGCGCTTGCGGATGTTGTTGGCGACCATGGCCCGGACGAGCTCGGACTGGTTAAGGCCGTCGCCAAAGGCGACGACCTGATCCTGGGCGGGGGTGCCGGCCCGCAGGCCCCGGACGATGGCCCGGGCCTTTTCGGGATTGAGGGCCGTGAAGACGACCCCGTCGACGATGGCCGAGGGCTCCTGGTCGCTCATCCCGATGCAGGACGTCGGGAAGAGGCCGATCTTGCCGTCGGCGGAGACCTCCCCGAAGCGGCAGCCGGTCTCCTCTTCGAAGGCCCGGGCCACCGCGGTCCGTCCCTTCATCCTCGAGGTGATGGAGTCGTTGAGGTAGACCGTCGAGGCGCCTCGGGGAGCGAGGGAGAAGAAATGGTAGAACGTGACCGCCCCGCGGACGTCGGCTTCCGAAAGCTTCAGGTGGGCGGCAATGCGGCCGACGGCATCATCGGAGACCCGCCCGTCCCGGGCCTGGACGTCACGGATGACGTCGAGCAGGGCCTCTGGGTCCTTCGGATGCTTGAGAATGATGTCTTTCTCTTGTGGCATGTTCTAATCCCCGGAACCAAGATATTCGAGCGATAGTGTAGCACAAAAGCCGGGACAGGAAAACACGAAAAAGGCTTGATTTTCCCCCGCGAAAGAATATATCATTAGGCTTAGAGAACTCTCGGAACAATCAGGAAGGAGGCATGATGCGCAATAAGGCTCTTATCGTGATCGGTCTTCTGGTCGCGTTCCTCGCCATCCAGGGGTGCTCTTCGGCGCCCGAGAAGACCCTGCTCAAGAAGTACTTCAACGCCGTCCAGATGAACGACAACGACACGATGTCCAGCATGGCCTTGGAACCCTTCCAGCCCGAGCTCGGCTCGTGGTCCCTGGTCAGCATCGGACCCGAGAAAATCGAGCCCGCCTCTCTGCCTGCGTTGAATACGGCCGAGATCGAGGCCAAGAAGCTGCAGGACGCGCAGATCGGGCCGACGATCGATGCCGACGGGGCCCTCAAGGACGCCCAGTTCGAAAAAGACACCTCCCGGTCCGCTGCCGGCAAGGCCGCCGCCCAGAGGAAGATCGACGAGCTCCAGGCCAAGTACGACGTCGAGAACGGCAAGATGCAGGAATACAAGAAGGCCTACAATGCCGCCAAGGCCGCCGCCGCCGCGGAAGAGGAGATGACGATGTTCTCCCTCGGCGCCCGCGAGCTTCCGACGGTCCGCGAGCTGACCGGCAACGTCCACTCCAAGGATGTCGAGATCGCCGTCACAAACAGGGCCGGCGTCACCAAGAACTACAAGCTGGCGATGAGGCAGTATCTCCTCAAGGACGAGGCCAACAATATCCCGCATCGCGGCCGCTGGGTCATCATCAAGTTCGAGCCCCTCTCCTGAGGGGCCCGGACTTTAAGCCGGCCGTGATTGACTCTTTCTTCCCCATCACTATAATAGTATTTTTTTTGGGCCGTTAGCTCAGAGGGAGAGCACCGGCCTTTTAAGCCGGGTGTCGCTGGTTCGAGTCCAGCACGGCTCAGTTTTCGCCCCTGTCGTCTAGAGGCCCAGGACACCGCCCTTTCAAGGCAGCAACACGGGTTCGAATCCCGTCGGGGGCGCTTCTCCCTCTCCCGGAAGGACCTGTCCGGCGATCGGGGGCGGTTAGCTCAGCGGTAGAGCATCGGTTTTACAAGCCGGGGGTCGCAGGTTCGAGCCCTGCACCGCCCAATTTGACAGGAGGCGGGTCCTATGTTAAGTTTGACGTCCAACTTTCATATCTTTACGGAAGGGTAGGTTCCCATGCACGCAGTGATCGTGACCGGCGGCAAGCAGTACCGCGTTAAGGTCGGCGACGTCCTGGCCATCGAGAAGCTCGAACTCGAACCGGGCCGGAAGGCCCAGTTCGACCGCGTCCTCCTCATCGAGGACGGCGAGATGGTCCAGGTCGGCACGCCCGTCCTCGACGCCGCCATGGTCCTGGGGCTCGTCCTCGAGAATTTCAAGGACGAGAAGGTCCTCGTCTTCAAGAAGAAGAGGAGGAAACAGTTCCGCCGGACCCACGGCCACAGGCAGCAGCTGACCAAAGTCCGCATCACCCGGATCGCGCCGGACCGGACCCAGCTCACGGCCGCCGACCTGGCCGAGGAAAAGATGGCCCCGGTCGAGAAGCCCGTCGCGGCCCCCAAGCCGAAGGCGCCCGCCCCGGTCGAGGCGCCTGCCGCGAAGCCCGCCAAGGCGGCGGCCAAGGCCAAGCCGGCCAAGAAGGCAGCCGCCAAGCCGAAGGCCGAAAAGAAGCCGGCCCCGGCCAAAACGAAGAAAGCGACGAAGGAGTAAGCCATGGCCCATAAAAAAGCCGGTGGAGCCGGAAAGAACGGACGCGACAGCGCGGGAAAGAGGCTGGGCGTCAAACGCTATGGCGGCCAGAAGGTCAACTCCGGATCGATCATCATCCGCCAGCGGGGCACGCCCATCAAGCCCGGGCTCAACGTCGGCCGGGCCAAGGACGACACCCTGTTCGCCATGATCACGGGGACCGTCAAGTTCTCCGACAAGGGCCGGAAGGGGAAGGTCGTCTCCGTCCTGCCCGCCTGAAGGTGAGCCGAACCGCCGTTGTTCGTTGACCAAGTCACCGTAACGCTGAAAGCCGGGAAGGGCGGGAACGGCTGCGTCAGCTTCCGCCGCGAGGCCCGGGTCCCGAAAGGCGGGCCCGACGGCGGTCACGGCGGCGATGGCGGCAGCATCACCTTCGTCGCCGACGAGAACGTCAGCTCCCTCGCCTATTTCCGCTTCTACCCCGTTATCAAAGCCAAGAACGGCGCGCCCGGTGAGGGCAGCAACCGCAAGGGCAAGCGCGGCGCCGAGGTCTCTCTCGGCGTTCCCGTCGGGACGATCGTCAAGGACACGGACGGCGGGACCGTCCTCGCCGACCTGACGGTGCACGGCCAAACCTACGTCGCGGCCCGGGGCGGGCGAGGCGGACGGGGCAACGCTTCGTACGCCACATCCACGCACCAGACGCCGCGCGAATTTCAGCCCGGCCGTCCCGGCGAGGAGAAGGAGCTCTTCCTCGAGCTCAAGCTCATCGCCGACGTCGGCCTGGTCGGCTTTCCCAACGCCGGGAAGTCGACCCTCATATCGGGCATCTCGGCGGCCCGGCCGCTCATCGCCGACTATCCCTTCACGACGCTCGCGCCCAACCTCGGCGTCGTCGACATCGGGGAATACCGCTCGTTCGTCGTCGCCGATATCCCCGGTCTCATCGAGGGGGCCCATCTCGGCCAAGGCCTGGGCATCCGCTTCCTGCGCCACATCGAGAGGACGAAGCTCCTTGTTCACATCGTCGACGTCTCGCCCTATTCGGACCGGGACCCCGTCGAGGACTACAAGATCATCATGAAGGAGCTCGAGGCCTTCTCGCCGGAGGTCGCGGCCCGGCCCCAGGTCCTGGCGGCCAACAAGGTCGATCTCCTCGGCGACGATAAGTCGCGTCTCGTCCGGCTGCGGCGCATGGCCGCCCGGAAGAAGATCCCCGTCTTCGCCATTTCGGCTCTCAAGCGGGAGGGCCTCAAGCCGCTCGTCGAGGCCGTGGCCCGCAAGCTCGACGAGATCGCCGAGACGGTCAGGAGCAAGCCGTAGTGGAGACGCTCGGCCTCTTCGGCGGGACTTTTGACCCCGTCCACCTCGGCCATCTGAAGGCCGCCGCCGAGGTCCGCCGCCGGGCCCGGCTCGACCGGGTCCTCTTCATCCCCTCTTACCTTCCGCCGCACAAGACGGGGGGCGCTTCGGCCTCTCCGTCCGACCGGCTCCGGATGGTCGAGCTCGCCTGCCGGCGCCGGACCGGATTCGAGGTCTCGCCGATCGAGGTGGAAGCCCGCGAGAAGTCTTACTCGATCCTGACCCTGCGCAAGGTGCGGGCCCTCTATCCCGGCACCCGGCTGTACTTCATCCTCGGGGTCGACGCGTTCCTCGACATCGGCACCTGGCACCAGCATGAGAAGGTCCTCGAGGAGTGCCGGTTCATCGTGACCGGGCGCCCGGGCTTCGATCTCGAACGGGCCCGGGACGTCCTCGACGGAAGGCTGCGGCGCCGGATCGGCCCGCTCGCCGAGGCGGGGGACCTCGGAGGCCCGGCCGCGCCGCGCTTCCGCATCGTCCTGACCCCCATCCGGGCCCTGGACATTTCTTCGACGGCCGTCAGGGAGCTGGCCCGGCGGGGCCGGGCCCTCGAAGGGCTCGTCCCCCGGGCCGTTGCCGCCTACATCAACGAACACAAACTCTACAGGAATCGATAGGAGCCGACAGCAGCCATGGCAGAAGAGAAGAAGAAACGGTTCACCAAGCGAAGCCTCCCCGCGCCGGTCCGCCTGGCCGTCGAGGCCGCCCTGGCCCGGAAGGCCGAGGAGCTCTGCGTCCTCGACCTGAGGGAGCTCTCCTCGTTCACCGACTTTTTCATCGTCACCAACGGGAACTCGTCCCGGCAGAACGTCGCGATCGCCGAGGCGATCGAAGCGGCCCTCAAGCCGGCCGGAAACCGGCCGATCGGTATCGAAGGGCGGGAATCGGCCGAATGGATCCTGCTCGACTACGGCTCCTTCGTCATCCACGTCTTTTCGAGGGTGGCGCGCGAGCATTACGCCCTCGAGAAGCTCTGGGGCGA
>Ga0209706_10000361_pt1 | contig 25807 bp, 17 predicted proteins | sample PPLLaktember2015_6_FD_187263 | JGI IMG/M metagenome (GOLD analysis project Ga0209706, IMG submission 187263) | Freshwater sediment microbial communities from Prairie Pothole Lake near Jamestown, North Dakota, USA - PPLs Lake P8 Core (1) Depth... | ecosystem: Environmental > Aquatic > Freshwater...
CCGGGACGCCGCCGCGGGGATGGCCCCGCCCTCGAAATCGCCGCGCCGCTCCTCGTAGTGGTTGAGGGCGATGAGCATGGTGTCGAAATCGTGGCGCCGGGCCGCCTCGGCCATGGCCGCGGCGTCGACGTGGCCGCTGAAGCCGATGAAGCGGGCGACCTTCTGGTCCTTGATCCGGCGCAGGGCGTCGAGGGCGCCGCCTTTGAGGCCGAGCGTGTCGAGGTCGGCCATGGACTCGATGAGGTGCACTTGGTAGAGGTCGAGGTGGTCGGTCCGCAACCGCTTCAGGCTCCCTTCGAGCTGACGCATGACGCCGTCGTACGTCCGCTCCTCGAACTTGGTGGCCAGGAAGACCTCCTTCCGGCGGCGCTCGAGGACGCGGCCGATGCGCTCCTCGCTGATGATGGCCTTGTTGGTGTAGTTGTAGGCCGTATCCCAATAGAAGAAGCCGTGGTCGAGGCAGGCCTCGAGGATCTCGACGGCCTTGGCCTCGTCGGTCACGGCGCAGAAGCGGCTGCCGAGCCCGATGCCGATGCGCGGCACGGCGACGCCCGTCTTCCCGAGCGTCATGGCCGGCAGGCCCTTCGCGTCAAAGCCGGCGGCGGGACCGGAGGCAGCGGGGCCCCCCCCAAGGGGGGCTGTCCTTCTGAGAGAGCAGGCCGTCGTCCCGACAGCCGCGGCGGCGGCCATCGTCTTGAGGAAATCCCGGCGGCGGATGTGTGCTCGGCTCATTGTCCGCTCCCTTCATTTCGCTTCGGCATTTTTGATATACTGATTTTAGCCCTTAATGCGGTGACACACAACTCGGTCGGCACACGAGGCCATGATGATCGGACCAAAAAGGCTCTTTATCGCCGCGATTTCAGCTTTCTCCCTTTTCGTGGGGGGCCCCGCATTCGGCCAGGACGCTCCCCCTGTCCGCCTCTCCGGCTCCTTTCCGCCGGACGTCCTTGGATCCCTACTCCTCTCGCCCGGTGACTGGCGCCCCTATCCTAAAGCCGGAGACGCCGAGGGCTGGGCCAAAGTGCCGGCGGCCGTCCGGGCCGCCCATGTGCGCCGGGCCGAAGCGCACATCGGCGCCGAATGGACCTCGCCGAAGGCTTCGGTCTTCCTCGATTTCGTCCGCGACGGGAACCGGACGCGCTACGAATCCGTGTCGTTCGGCCGCCGCGTGCGGCTGGCGGAGCTGGTCATCGGCGAGGCCGTCGAGGGCCGCGGCCGGTTCCTCGACGACATTCTCGACGGCGTCTGGACGATCTGCGAGGAATCGTTCTGGGGGGTCCCGGCCCACATCGGCGCCCAGAAACGAGGCCCCGGCCTGCCCGACGTCACCGAACCCGTCGTCGATCTCTTCGCCGCCGAGACGGCCATGCTCCTGGCCTGGACGGACTACCTCGTCGGAGACGCGCTCGACCGCGTCTCCCCTCTCGTCCGCGAGCGCATCCGCCTCGAGATCGACCGCCGGGTCCTCGGGCCCTGCCTCGAGCGCAACGACTTCTGGTGGATGGGCTTCGGCGGGCGCCAGGTCAACAACTGGAATCCCTGGATCGTTTCGAACTGGCTGGCCGCGGCGCTCCTCGTCGAAAGGGACCCGGCCCGGCGGGCGCGAAGCGTCCATAAGGCCATGAAGTGCCTCGACGAGTTCCTGGCCTCTTATCCCTCCGACGGCGGGTGCGATGAAGGCCCGGGCTATTGGGACCGGGCCGGCGGCTCGCTCTTCGACTGCCTCGAGATCCTTCATAGCGCGTCCCGGGGCCGGATCGACGTCTTCGACCGGCCTCTGATCAAGGAGATCGGCCGCTACATCGGGCGCGTCCACATCGCCGGGCCATGGGCCGTCAACTTCGCCGACGCGGCGGCCAAGGCCGGCGGCAACGCCTCCTTGATCTTCCGCTACGGCCGGGCGATCGGCGACGCCGGCATGGCCGGCTTTGGGGCCTGGCTGGCCCGCGAGCAGGGCCTCGGGAAGGACGCCGTCGCGGGGAGCTTCGGCGCCCTCGGCCGGATGCTTCCGGCACTTTTCAGCCTCGACGATCTGGCCGGGGGCGAACCAGGAGAGCCGCTCTTCCGCGACGCCTGGTTCCCGGGCCTCCAGGTCATGGCGGCGCGCTCGTTCGGAGGATCGACCAAGGGACTCTACCTCGCGGCCAAGGGCGGCCACAACGACGAGAGCCACAATCACAACGACGTCGGCAGCTTCATCGTCTATGCCGATGGAGAGCCGGTCCTCATCGACGTCGGAGTCGAGACCTACACGGCCAAGACGTTCAGCCGCGGCCGCTACGAGATCTGGACCATGCAGTCCGCGTTCCACAATCTCCCCACGGTCGATGGCGTGATGCAGAAGAACGGCCGGGAGTTCCGGGCCCGGGATGTCCGCTACGAAGCCGACGCGGCGCGGGCCGTGTTCGACCTCGACATCGCCCCGGCGTATCCGCCCGAGGCCGGGATCGCGTCCTGGAAGCGGCGGCTCGTCCTCGAGCGAGGCAAGCGCGTCGCCGTCGAGGACCGCTACGCGCTCGACCGGGCGGGCCGGCGGATCGAGCTGAGCTTTATGAGCTGGCGCAAGCCCGAGGTGGTCGGGGCCGGACGCATCGAGCTCATCAACCCTGGCGCAGAGAAGGGCGCGCGATCCCTCACGATGACCTACGACGGCCGGTCTCTCGAACCCAGGATCGAGGCGCTCGAGATCAAGGACGAACGGCTTCGCGGCTCCTGGGGCGACCGCGTGTACAGGATCGTCCTGGCGGGAAAAACCCCGGCCAAGGCCGGGACGCTGACGGTCATCATTCAATGACGGTCAACTCAACACACTAAGCTGTCTCTTAAATGGACAGTTGAGTGAGCTTAGTTATGTGGACCGACAGTAAGGAGGGGACAATGAAAAGACCGAGGCAGATCGGAGGCATGGCCATGCTGGCCGTTCTTGCCGCGACGGCGGCAGTATCCTGTGGAGGTGGAGGTCCCATGAGCGTCAATATCGAACGGAAAACGTGCCGGTCCGCGGACGGCGTCGAGATCGTTTACTCGGTCGCCGGGAAGGGCGAGCCGGCCCTCGTCTTCATTCACGGCGGCCTGGCCAACCGCGGCTTCTGGGACGGCCAGCTGAAAGAGTTCGGCGCGCGCTACCGGACGATCGCCCTCGACCTGGCCGGCCATGGCGAATCCGGCGCCGACCGGACGAAATGGGGCATCCCGGAGTTCGGGGCGGACGTCAAGGCCGTCGTCGACGCCGAGAAAGCGAAGAAGGTCGTCATCTTCGGGAATTCGCTCGGCGGGCCCGTGGCCGTCGAGGCGGCCCTCCTCCTTCCGGGGCGCACGCTCGGCGTCGTCGGGGTCGATACGTTCCAACTCCTCGAAGGGGTCATTCCGGGCGAGGGCATACGCCAGAGGGGCGAATACTTCGAGAAGGATTATGCCGGCGCCTTGAAGACCATGGTCGGCATGCTTTTCCACAAGGACGCCGATCCGGCCGTCATGGCGGACGCCGAGAGGCGCATGTCCGGGACCCTGCCGGCCGCCGCCAAGGCCATGTTCTTCGGGATGGCGGGATACGACGGGGCCGCGGCGGCGGCGCGCTTGACCGTGCCCCTCCGGGCCATCAACGGCGATCTCTATCCGACGAGCGTCGAGGCCAACAGGAAGATCAAACCGGATTTCGAGGCCGTCATCATGAAGCACATGGGCCATTACCCCATGCTGGAGCGCCCGGACGAGTTCAACCGCCTCGCGGCGGAGACGATCGCTTCCCTGACAAAGTAGCCCATCGACAAGAACGGGAGAAAAGCCATGGACATCCCCTGCGACCCCACCCTGCGGGTGACTCTCATGCCCCGCGACACCAACCGGCACGGCACCATCTTCGGCGGCATCATCATGAGCCACATCGATCTGGCCGGGGCCATCGAAGCCCGCAAGACGTGCGGTCCGCTCAACTTCGTCACGGTCGCCCTGGACCACGTCGTTTTCCACAAGCCCGTGTTCCTGGGAGATGTGGTGAGCCTCTATACGGAGACGCTCAAGGTCGGCAGGACCTCGGTGACGACGCGGGTCATCGTCGAGGCCCGGCGGGCGGACTCCGGTGAGACCGTCCGCGTGACCGAGGCGGACGTCGTCTACGTCGCTGTCGACAAGGACTGGAAGCCCGTCCCGGTGCGGTAAGCCTATTCGGCCGCCCTGCCCGGGCCAGGTCGATGATCGCCACGGCGTCGAGCGGATCGCTTTTGACGAGGACGATGTCAGCGGTCTCGATGGCGACATCGGTGCCCGGGGCGATGGCGATGCCGACGTCGGCCTGGGCCAGGGCCGGGGCGTCGTTGACGCCGCCGCCGACCATGGCGACAGCGGCATGCCCCGCGTGCCCCACGGCATGATCCCGCGGGTGATCGTGTTCCTGGTCGACGCCGGCGATGGTCCTTCTCGACACCGGTTACCGGACGATCCCGTCGTTCCCCAAGGTGAATGTGGCCTGCCCATAGATCGTGGTCCCGACATTGAGCGTTTGCCCGTTGATCTTGATCGTCCTGCACACTACCGCGGTCACGCCGTTATGCATCTTGTTATCGATGACCCATATCGTAATGAGCGTCTCCGTCCGGAGGGAGACAAAGGTGCTGGTGAAATTATCGTCAGCCAGCTTACCCATTGCGGACGTCCCCTGGTTGTTCGGGGCGAACGACCAAGCCAGAGTCGGGAAATCCAGTCCGCTCGGGTTCGGCATCGGGAGGACCCGCGTATAATCCACTGTAACGCTCACGGGCTGCGAGCTATCGGTGACCGTCAAGATCGCCGGACGGGTCGTATTCCCGGTTCCGTTCGTCGAGTTCGTGAAGGTCAATAGGGCGTTGTAGGTCCCGATCCCGAGCGCGTTGGCATTGACACTGTTGATGGAAACAGTCACCGTCGTCATTGCCGCAGCTGCCAGATTGCCTGAGGTCGGCGAAACCGTGACCCACGTCTGGTTGGCGGAGGCCGTCCAGGCGATGGCCGTCCCGCCGGTATTCTGGAATGTATAAGCGAGGCTCGACGGCGTGAACGGACCGCCGGCAGGCCCGGTCGATGAGAGCCCCCCGGCAGGGGTCACGGCGAGAGCACCGGGCGCCGCCGAGATCGTCAAGGTCACGGGGCGCGTCGCATTCCCGGTCGCGTTGGTCGTGTTCGTGAACGTTACGGTGGCGTTATGGGCCCCCGCCAGGAGCGTGTTCGCGCCGGCGTTGATCGAAATCGTCACGGTCGCCGATGCCGCGGCGGCCAGGTTGCCTGAGGCCGGCAACACCGTGATCCAGGTTTGGTTGGCAGAGACCGTCCAATCGATAGCCGCCCCGCCGGTATTTTGGAGCGAAAAGTCCATGCTCGCCGGCGTGAACGGACCGCCGGTGGGGCCGGTCGATGTGAGCCCCCCGGCCGGGGTCACGGAAAGGGCGCCGGCTGGCGGCGTTGCGGTCAGCGTGGCGTTGACGGCCGCCGTCTGCCCCGCCGTCACGGTCGCCGATCCCACGTAATCCGTATACCCGGCCATGACCAGCTTGATCGCGCGGTTTCCTGTCGCGACCTTGGTCAGGGTGCAATCCGTAGTCACGCCCTTATCCACGTTGTCCAGAAACACCCTGGCGCCGGTCGGGACAGATGTGATCCGGATCGACCCGGTCGTCGTGACGGGGGGCGTTGTTGGGCTGCTGTTGCAGGCGGATAAGAATAGCGCGCCCGAAACGACGATAAGTATGAAGACCGCCTTTAGTATTTTCATCGCAGTCCCTCCCTCACAGAATCGCCTCAAGTCCCCGCCGACCTGAACAGGGCAGCGTTCTGTGACCATTCCAGAATCGCCAAGTAAATTTTGCAAGATTCATGCCAAGGGATTTTTTGGGATCAGGCAGACCGGAAAAGCCGCCCTTCCCCGGACCAAAAGGCCGCCTCGGCCAAGGCAGGCCGGCCTTCGTTAGGAGGAGAGTCGCTCGAAGGAGGTGGGGGGGATTCTCAGGGGAAGTCCCGTATGACGGGATTAAAAAAGGAAAATGACCCGCGTAGGACTCGAACCTACAACCCGCAGATTAAGAGTCTGCTGCTCTACCAATTGAGCTAGCGGGCCGAAAAAATCCCCTTTAGTCTAGACGAGTCCGCGCTTGTTGTCAAACCCTTCAGGCCGTGTTTTTTCCGGGGTTTTGCGCTAGAATCGGGCCCATGGCCGCGAGCATCGACGACCCCATCGAGATCCCCATCGAAGGCGTCCTCGACCTCCACACCTTCAGCCCCAAGGAGGTCAAGGACCTCGTCCCGGAATACATCGCGGCGTGCCTGAGCCGCGGCATAACGGAGATCCGCATCATCCACGGCAAGGGGACGGGGACGCTCAAGGCGATCGTCCACGCCGTTCTCAAAAAGGACCCGCGCGTGGCCGGCTTCAAGGACGCCGGGATCGACGCGGGAGGCTGGGGGGCCACAATCGTTCGCCTGAATTCGGTGACGCACGACTAAACTCACTTAATTCCCGGCTCGTCTCTCGACCGTGATCGTCTTCGAAGCTAGTTCGCGTATTCAGTTGGCTGTCACCGAGTTCTTGAAAACGCGCGGCCCCGAGGGTAATATAGCCCCCGGGAAGGAGAGGTCATGCGAAGGAAAACCCTTGTCATCATCGTCGCCCTCATCGCCGTGGCGTTCATCGCCGGCCTCTGGCTGGGAGAGCGGACCGGGGCGTCCCCATCGTCCGCCGTCTCGCCGGCCGGCGGGGTGACCGCCGCCTCCGACCCCTCGGATGCCGCGGAACTCCCTCCCGGCGCGATCCGCATCGCCCCTGAGCGCCAGCGCCTGATCGGCGTCCGCGTGGGCGTCGTCGAAAAGAAGCCCTTCGTCCACACACTCCGCGTCCTCGGCCGGGTCGCGGCCGACGAGACGAAGGTGTACCGGCTGACCGCGTCGGTCGACGGCTGGATCAACAGGTCATCGGATAACTCGGTCGGCACACTGGTCAGGAAGGGCGACGTCCTGGCCACCTTCTACGGGCCCCAATTCCTCGACGCCCAGCAGGCCTTCATCTATGCCCTGGACGCCGCCGAAAAGCTGAAGACCGGCCAGCGGCTCGAGCTCAGCCGGAGCGACATCCCGCTCCAGGCCGCGCTCGACCAGCGCTCTCTCCAGCGCCAGATCGACCAGCTGCGCAACCTGGGCATGGACGACAGCCAGATCGAGGAGCTCGGCAAGACGCGGCAGCCCACTCAGGACGTTCGCGTCGTCTCCCCCGTGACGGGTTTCATCCTGACCCGGGACGTCTCGCCGGGGCAGCGGTTCTCGCGCGGGGACGAGCTTTTCCGCGTGGCCGACCTGAGCCGGGTTTGGATCCTGGCCGACCTATTCGAGAACGAAGCGCCCTATTTCAAGCCCGGCGTCGAGGCCGAAGTGCGGCTTCCGGCCATAGGCCGGACCTTCCGGGCCGTCACCAGCCGGGTCCTGCCCGTATTCGACGCGGCGACGCGCACGCTCAAGGTCCGCCTCGAGACGTCCAACACGGACTTCGCCCTGCGACCCGATATGTTCGCCGACGTCGAGCTGCCCCTCTCTCTGGAGTCCGCGTTGACCGTCCCCTCCGACGCGGTCCTGCGAACGGGCCGCCGCGCGACGATCTTCGTCGAGCGGACCGAGGGCGTTTTCGAGCCTCGCGAGGTCCAGACGGGCTGGACGCTCGGCGGCCGGGTCGAGATCCGGGACGGGCTCGCGGCCGGCGAGAAGATCGCCCTCTCCGGGGTCTTCCTCATCGATTCCGAGAGCCGCCTCCAGGCCGTCGCCGAGGGCGTCTACGGCGAATCCGCGACCGACCCGGTCTGCGGCACGGAGGTCGACACGGCCAGGGCCCGGGCGGCCGGCCTGACGAGCGAACACCTCGGCACGACCTACTATTTCGATTCCCCGGAATGCAAGGAGCGGTTCGACAAGGATCCCTCGGAGTTCATCAAGGACGCCGCGCCGGAACCGGCGGCTCCGGCGGACGGCGCAAACCGGGGGGCGGGCCGTTGATCAATCGCGTCATCGATTTCTCGGTCAAGAACCCCATCGTCATTTTCGCCCTTGTCGCGGCCTTGGCCGTGGCCGGGTGGTGGTCGATGAACCACGTCCCCCTCGACGCCCTGCCCGACTTGAGCGATACCCAGGTCATCATCTACTCCCGTTGGGACCGCAGCCCCGACATCATCGAGGACCAGGTCACCTATCCCCTGGTCACGGCCATGCTCGGGGCGCCCGGGGTGACCACGGTCCGCGGCTTCTCGGATTTCGGCTACTCCTTCGTCTACGTGCTGTTCAAGGACGGGACGGACATCTATTGGGCCCGCTCGCGGACGCTCGAGTACCTGTCGGGGGTCACGCAGCGCCTGCCCGAGGGCGTGACGACCGAGCTCGGACCGGACGCCACGGGCCTCGGCTGGGTCTATCAGTATGCGCTCGTCGACGACTCCGGCACCCACGGCCTCGATGAGCTCCGCTCGTATCAGGACTGGTACCTCCGCTACTACCTGAAGTCCGTCCCCGGCGTCGCCGAGGTCGCGCCCGTCGGCGGCTTCGAGCGCCAGTACCAGGTCAACCTGGACCCGAACCGGCTCCAGGCCTACGGCATCTCCGTCCGCCGCGTCATCGAGGCCGTGCAGGGCGGCAACGCCGAGTCCGGGGCCCGGCTGATCGAGTTCGGCGGGACCGAGTACATGGTCCGCGGCCGGGGCTACGCCCGGTCGATCGAGGATTTCGAGACGATCGTCGTCGGCGCGAGCGACGCCGGCTCGCCCATCCGCGTCCGCGACGTCGGCGAGGTCGTCTTCGGCCCCGACATCCGTCGCGGCGTCACCGACCTCGACGGCCGGGGCGAGGCCGTCTCGGGGATCGTCGTCATGCGCCAGGGCCAGAACGCCCTCGACGTCATCAACCGGGTCAAAGCCCGGCTCGAGGAGGTCGCGCCCGGCATGCCCGAGGGGGTCCGCGTCGTCCCCGTCTACGACCGCTCCGAGCTCATCCACCGCTCCATCGCCACGCTGACCTCGACCCTCATCGGGGTCATCGTCACGATCATCCTGATCATCATGCTCTTCCTCTGGCACCTGCCGAGCGCGCTCATCCCCGTCATCACCATCCCGGTCTCCGTCCTCATCTCGTTCGTCCCCTTCCGGGCCATGGGCCTGACCGCCAATATCATGTCCCTCGGGGGCATCGCCATCGCCATCGGGACCCTCGTCGACGCTTCGATCGTCGTCGTCGAACAGACCCACAAGAAGATCGAGGAATGGGACCGGGACGGCCGCAAGGAGGATTACCGGGGCGTCATCGTCCGGGCCATCAAGGAGGTCGGGGGCCCGAGCTTCTACACCCTGCTCGTCATCGCCGCGTCGTTCCTCCCCGTGCTCACGCTCGAGGCCGAAGAGGGCCGTCTCTTCCGGCCCCTGGCTTACACCAAGACGCTCACGATCGTCGTGGCCGCCTTCCTGGCCATCACCTTCGACCCCGCGCTGCGGCTGGCCGTGACCCACTTCAAGACCTTCGGCTTCCGGCCCCGCTGGCTGTCACGGGCGACGAACGCCGTCCTGGTCGGCACCATCCGGCCGGAGGAGAAGCACCCGATAAGCCGCTTCCTGACCCGGATCTACGAGCCGGCGGCGCGATGGACGCTCCGCCGGCCGAAGGCGGTCATCGCCGCGGCGGTCCTTCTCGTCGTCCTCACGGTCCCCATCTACTTCAAGCTCGGCACGGAGTTCATGCCCCCGCTCGACGAGGGTTCCCTCTTCTACATGCCGACGACCATGCCCGGGATCTCCATCGAGGAGGCCCGGAAGACGCTGCAGGCGACCAACCGCATCATCCGCGAATTCCCCGAGGTGGAGCGCGTCTTCGGCAAGGCCGGCCGGGCGGAGACGGCGACCGACCCCGCTCCCCTGTCGATGCTCGAGACGGTCATCACCCTCAAGCCCAAGTCGGAGTGGCGGCCGAAGCGCACCTGGTACTCCTCCTGGGCGCCAGGGTTCCTGCGCTCCGTCTTCCGGCACATCACGCCGGACCGGATCTCCAAGGACGACCTCGTCACCCTAATGAACGACGCCCTGCAGATCCCGGGGCTGTCCAACGCCTGGACCCAGCCGATCAAGGGCCGCATCGACATGCTGACGACGGGCATCCGCACGCCGGTCGGGCTGAAGATCCAGGGCGCCGACCTGGACGTCATCGAGGACATCGGCCTCCGGGTCGAGAACCTCCTCTCGCAGCTCGAAGGGACGCGCAGCGTATTCGCCGAGCGGACGGGCGGGGGCTATTTCATCGACATCGAATGGAAGCGGGCCGAGCTCGCCCGCTACGGCCTCCTCGTTTCGGAAGCCCAGGAGGTCGTGGCCGGGGCCCTCGGCGGCGAGAACATCAGCGTGACGGTCGAAGGCCGGGCCCGCTACCCGGTGAACGTCCGCTACATGCGCGATTTCCGGAGCGACATCGACTCTATCGGCCGGATCCTCGTCCCCGTGGGCGAGGGCGAGCGCCAGATCCCGCTGACGCAGCTCGCGACCGTCAAGCAGACGACGGGGCCGTCCATGATCCGGGACGAAGACGGATTGCTCACGGGCTACGTCTATGTCGATATCTTCGGCGACGATATCGACGGCTACATCCGCGAGGCCGGGGAGATCATCCGGGACAAGGTCGCGTTACCGGCCGGGTACGCGGTCCGGTGGAGCGGCCAGTTCGAGGCCATGGCCCGGGTCCAGGACCGTCTCCGGGTGGTCATCCCCCTGACCCTGTTCCTCATCCTCGTCCTCCTCTATATGAACACCAGGTCCCTGGTCAAGACGTCCATCGTCCTTCTGGCCGTGCCCTTCTCGGCCGTCGGGGCCTTTTGGCTCCTCTATGCCCTGGGCTACAACCTGAGCATCGGCGTCTGGGTCGGGCTCATCGCCCTCCTCGGGATCGACGCGGAAACCGGCGTCTTCATGCTCCTCTATCTCGACCTGGCCCACGACAAGGCCAAGAAGGAGGGCCGGCTCCGGAATCTCGCCGACCTCCAGGGCGTCATCATCGAAGGGGCGGTCCACCGGTTGCGGCCGAAGTTCATGACCGTCTGCACCGAGGCCATCGGCCTGCTGCCCGTCATGTGGGCGACGGGGACGGGCGCGGACGTGATGAAGAGGATCGCCGCCCCGATCCTCGGCGGCGTGTATACGTCCTTCCTGCTCGAGCTTCTCGTCTATCCCGCCATCTACCAGATCTGGCGCTGGGATTTCGGGATGAAGAAGCGGCTGGGGAACGGGGACGAATCCGCCTTGCCTCTTCCCTGAGACAGGATTTTATTCCGCCGGACAGTAAGGCCGCGGGCCTCGGCCCTGTATGATGGCCGTCCGGAGGGGTATGATTTCCCATTAACATTTCTGTTTACAATGGCATAGCCATATCAACGGCCTTCTCCAAAAGGTGGCATGATTGTTGCTGAGAGAGGGCGTGCCTAAGGAAGCTAGGGACCATAGACCGCTGCGCTTGCCGCACGCAGACGACTCCGCTAAAACCCTCTCGCCAAGGGTTGGAGTTTCGCGTGTTTTCCGCCATTTTCCATAGTTATTATCTCCAAAAATCTCTAAGGAGGAGGGTTTCTATGAGAAGGGCAAGAGTCATCGCAGGGGCAGCCGGGATCGTCGCCATCGCCATGCTGACGATCCTGGTCCTGCCGGGCAACAAGGCGGAGGCCCAGGCGTCGGGACAGACGCCGCTGGCCGGGCGCCTCATCCCGAAGTGGATGCATGAGCTCCCGAGCTTGAACGTCGTCGACGGGACAACGGGGACGCCGTTCAATCTGACCATGAAAGAGCATTTGTTCCCCATTCTTCCGCCCGGAACCGTACAGGGCTACTCGGGCACCTATGTCTGGAGCTACCTTGAAGACGAGCAGGAGGAGGGGGACAAGGCCATCCCTTCCTATATTGGCCCCGTCGTCGTGGCCAAACGCGGCGTGGCCACAGAGATCAATTTCTTTAATGAACTGGGAAACACGGCGGACTCCCATCTGCTGGCCTACAAACACTCCGTCGACCAGACGCTTCACTGGGCCGACCCCCTGGGCAACGAGCTCAACACGGAAGCCAAGAACGTCGCGACAAGCGGCTTCTCTAACGGATTGACCTATCCGCAATTCGGCGTCGACCCGAGTGCGAATACCTATTCCGGCCCTATCCCCGCGGTCGTCCATCTCCACGGCGGAGAAGTCCCGCCCGTCCTCGACGGCGGCCCGGATTCTTGGGTAACTAGCACCAGTGACGATGACGATGACGATGACGATGACCCCGTGCGCTCGGGCCACGGCTACTATTCATTGGGAGTCACACAGGGCCCCAACGCGACTTTCGCGGGGTTCACCTATAGGTACCCAAATACCCAGGAAGCCTCGAATATCTGGTTCCACGACCACACCCTCGGCGCGACGCGTCTCAATGTCTACGCCGGGCTGGCCGGGGGCTACATCATTCAAGACCCTCAGCCGGGGAACGCCAACTTCCCCGGTCCGGCCAATCTGCCGGCGGGAAGAACCGGTGAACCGCTGATCCCGCTCGTCCTCCAGGACCGGATGTTCGATACGAACGGCCAGCTCTTCTTCCCGGCCGACAGCGCCGGCGGGATCCTCTGGACGGTGAACCCCGAGCATCCTTACTGGGTCCCGGAATTCATCGGAGATACCATAGTCGTCAACGGCAAGGCCTGGCCGACGGTGGGCACGGCAGCCGCACCGCTTCCGTCCCGGCGCTACCGTTTCTTCTTCCTCAACGGCTCCAACGCCCGGACCTACGAGCTCTGGCTGGTCGACGCCGTAACAGGTCGCAACGGGCCGCCGCTTTGGGTCATCGGCACGGACGGCGGCTACCTGAACAACCCCGCCAAGATCGACCCCAACGCGGCGGCGAACAACAGGCTGACGATCATGCCCGGAGAGCGCTACGACGTCATCATCGACTTCAACGATCCCGTCTACCGGGCCTCGAAGCCCTCGGGACAGCTGATCATGCGAAATAGCGCCCGGACGCCTTATCCCAAGGGCGGCACGGCCCATCCGAAGACGACCGGACAGATCGTCAAGTTCTTCGTCGCGGCGCCAACTGGGGTAGCTGACGCCAGCTACGATCCGGCTACGGCCGCGCCCGGGACGCTCAGGGCCGTCCCCATCGAGACGCTCGGGGCCCAATCCCTGACCCGGCAGCTGACCCTCAACGAGGTCATGGGCCTGGGCAAGACGGTGACCGACCCGGCCACGGGACTGACGGTGACGTACCCCGGCGGCCCGCTCGAGGTCGTGCTCAACAACACGAAGTGGGACGGCATGCGCCTCAACCCGACGAACAATCAGTTCGAACAGATCCCTGATACGTTTCTCCCTGCGAGCCATCCGCCGGTTCCCGGCGGGGGGGCCGTCGATTATTATTATTCCGAGTTCCCCAATGAAGGCTCGACCGAGATCTGGGAGATCGTCAACATCACCGCCGACGCCCACCCTATCCACCTCCATCTGGTCCAATTCCAGATCCTCAACCGCCAGAACTTCAACTCCAACAAATTCCTGAAAAGCTATGCGGCCGCGTTCGGCGGGATCGTCAAGGAGGCTTATGGCCCTCCGTACCGCTATAGTAACTCCAACAACCCCGATTTCGCCGGCATCACCAACGTCGTCGGCGGCAACCCCGATGTGACACGCTTCCTGCAGGGCCCGCTCCTCGCGCCCATGCCCCAGGAATCCGGCTGGAAGGACACGGCCATTTCTCTTCCCGGCCAGGTGCTGCGCATCAAAGTCCGCTGGGCGCCCACGGACGCCACCGCCACGGGCAAGAACTATTTCCCCTTCGACCCCGACCACGGCCACGGCTACGTTTGGCACTGCCACATCATCGACCACGAGGACAACGAGATGATGCGCCCGTACAGCGTCGTCCCGCACCCCTTGGCGGTCAGGAATCCTGCCATCACTTGGTAGTTAAATCGCTGAAACCGACAGGGACGCCCCCCGCGGGGCGTCCCTTCCTTTTTTCTGCGGGCCCATTTCCTATGGAAAAAGACGGACCCGGCCGGCAGGGTTTGGATAAGCCGGGCGCTGCGATATAATGGGTTTGGAACCATGGATCCCCTCAAGATAATGCTCGTCGCCGCCTGCCTCGCTCTCTCCCCCTCATGGGTGTCCGCGGAGGAGTGGGCCCTCTATGCCGGAAGCTGGATGGACCGTCCGGCCAAAGCCGCGCTCGGGGATTGGTACGCCCTGAACAAGCTGCCGCCCGTCCCCGGACCCGAGGCGACGGCCGACCATTATATCGACGAAGAAAGCATAGGCGGGAGCCTCGTCGCGGAAACTGCGATCGTCAGGGTCTGGGAAAAGTACGTCCTGCGGGCCGAAACGGAACCGTTCGAGGAGGTCCGGGCCAAGGTCATCGCGGAGGAGCAGATCCGGCTGGGCCGCAAGCTCGGCATCATCGACATGCCCGGGCTCTTTCCGCTCGTCGTCAACAGGGCAGTCAAGCAGGTCCGGACGCTCTTCGAGATCAACTGCTACAGCAACGAGTTCACCATCCTCGAGGTGAACATCTACGACTCCGAAGGGAGCCGGATGGTCCGGGAAGCCGGCTTCAACACGGACATTTGGATGCCGATCATCCCGGGCACAGTGATGGAGACCTTCGCCAAAAAGGCCTGCGGCCGGGATTAACCTGGATTATTCACGAGCCGAGGCGGCTGCAGATGAACGATGCAGATGCGGCCGGATCGGCTTGCCCGAAAGGTAAAAACGCCGGTCTTGGGTCTTCATGTCTTACTGAGAAAACCGGCGTTTTTATGAATAGTCCAGGTTAGCTAAAGCTCGAACCGGTACGAGAACTTGATCATGAAGATGTTCTCGCCCGGGGCCCGGAAGAGGTCGCCCATGTCCCGCCAAAGCTCGAAATCTCCGGGGTCGGAATAGTCCGCCCGCCGCTGCGTCCAGACGAAATAGAGCATCGATCCCGGCCGGTACTCCCAGCGCAGGACGACCGTCCCGCGCAGCGACTTGAGGCTGAAGTCCGGGTCGGCGAACGTGAACGCCGCCGCGGGACCCGCCGCGCCGTCCGGGTCGACCGTGTAGACGCCGTCGGCGAACGCGATCGTCGAGTCCCCGTCACCGTAGTAGTCGAAGTCGAAGGTCCGCGCCGCCCGGAGCTCCTTGAAGGCGGAAAAGTCCCCCACCGCGATGTAAGGCTGAAGATAGGCTTGAAGGCTCAGCCGCGGCGTGAAGGTCCAGCTGATCCGCGTCTCGATGGGCAGCGTTTTCTGGATGATGTCGGAGAGGACATAACGGAGGCCGTAGGTGGAGGTCTTGAGCGGATCGGCGACGCTCCTCACCCACTGCCCTTCGGAATACCGCCAGGTGTAGCTCGGCCCGATCGAGAGCCGGAAGTTCGGGCTCGGTTTCCAGGCCAGGCCCGCGGCGAACGAATAATTGTATCCGCCGCTCGGATGATAACGGTACTGCACGCTCCCGTCGAGGACGAATGTCTTGCGGTCGTCCCCTTCGAGGCTGAGGCGGATCGTCTCCCCTGCCGGATAAAAGGCCATGGGCCCGCCGCGCGTCAGGTAGTGGCTGTACTTCGGCGGCTCCCAATCGAGGTGGATCGCGGCCGTCCAGTAGTTAAGGAACTGGCCCTTGCCGTCGAGATAGACATATTCCCCTATCCTGTTCCAGCCGAAATCGTAGTTCCGGTAATATGACCCCGTGACGGACCAGCTGCGGAGCAGACGTCCGGGCTGGAGCTCCCGATATCCGGCCTCGACGTGCCCGTTGACCATGTCTCCGCGGTTGTGATAGCCGAGATCGTTGGCCTCGAAGCCGGGGGACATGGCGCCGATCGCCGCGTTGAAGACGATATTGCCTTTCTGCTTGTTGATGTAGAGGCGCCCGGCCCAGCCGGAAAGGGACGTGGCGCTCTCGTCGACCTCGACCCAATCGGCGTCCGGACGCTGGAAGTAGTGGAGGGAGGATCGCTGGAGCGCAGTCATGGCCTCGGCGCTCCCGTGGACGGTCGACAGAGCGCCCCAACCGGCCAGGGCCCAGCCCCTGTCCTTGTCGAGAAACGTCCAGCCGTCGACGCCGAAAGCGAGGGCGTTTCGCGAAAGGGAATCGTCGAGGGGGCCGGCCTTGATGTCCCGCAAGACCGACGTGGCGATGAAACCGAGACCGCTCCGTCCCTCGCCGAACTCCTTCAGGCCCCGGGCGACTCCGTAATGGCTGAAGGGCTCGACCTCGGCCGTCGAGCGGGCGCCGGCGAGGTCGATATCGGCGTATTCGCGGGACGTGGCCGCGCTGATGACCCCGAGGTTGAAGTCGCGGCCGACCTTTCCGGTCACCTTGGCGGCGCCGAGGATGGTCGTCCAATCGGGCGCGTCGAAATAGCCCGGGGCGGATGGCCGCCCCTGGGGGCTCCGGCCGATGCGCCGGCTGTAAAAGAGGCCCGGGTCCTCCCAGCCGAACATGCGATAGACGTTCGGCCCGCCCCGGCCGAAATTGAAGATGCTCGCGCCTTCGATGAAGAAGGGCCGCTTCTCCCGGTAGTAGGTCTCTTCGTCGCTGATGTTGATGATGGCCGGGTCGACCTCGACCTGGCCGAAATCCGGATTGACCGAGAGATCGAGGGTCAGGTTGCTGCTGAGGCCGCCCTTGAGGTCGAAGCCGCCGCCCAGGCCGGCTTCGCGCCCGGTGCGGAACGGGTCGCCGGGGACGGCCGGGCTGAACATGGCCCTCGACAGGGCGAACGGCGAAACCTCGAGGCGGCGGCCCGAGGCGATGCCCTGGAGACCGGTGAGCTCGGCGAAGTTCGAGACGAGCCCGTTCTGCTCCTTGGGCACCCAGGCGAAATGGTCCTCCTCGTTCTTGCGCTTGATCAGGCGCTGGAAATTGACGCCCCAAACCTGGACGTCCCGCCGCTTGAAGCGGATCTGGTCGAAGGGGATGCGGATCTCGACCGCCCAGCCCTGGTCATCGATCCGCGCGGCGCTCTCCCAGACCCCGTCCCAGGTCTCGTCGAGATCCTCGTCGTTGAAGAGGGTGCCGTCCTCGATCGAACCGAAGGGGTTGACCCCGAAGTAGTAGCCGCTCCGGCGGTCGTGATAGGGATCGAAGCCGACATCGAACCAGTCGGATTCGACGGCCTCGTCGCGGCGGCCGAGACGGCCGACGATCTTGTCGGGCTCGGCGTCGGCCAGGCGGGCGGCGACGTAGAGGTTTTCGCGGTCGAAGGCGACCCAGACGGACGTTTGTTCGGAGGCGGGCTGCCCGTCCCGGGGATCGCGCTGAGTGAAGCCGCCGGAACCGGGGGTCTGCCAGACGGCCTCGGAGAGGACGCCGTCGATGGCGATGGGCCCGCCGGCGGGCAAGGCGGCTATCGTCCGGACGGTACGCGGGTCATCGGGCCGCGCTTTCTCTCGCGGGATCATGTTGCCCTGGCCCCAAGCGGCGCCCGCTGCGGCGAGGGCCACGAACACCAGGATCGCGTTCTTCGGCATTTCGAATCCGGGTGCTGATATATCAGTCCTCGCCCCCGCCTGTCAAGGCAGGAAAATGGGGCGGGAAAATGGGGACGCTTCTATTTTTCAGGCGAAAAATAGAAGCGTCCCCATTTTCAGAAGCGTCCCATTTTCTTTGACATGAGGGGACACGTACCCAGAGGGACATGTCCCCGATGGGGAGCCGGGGGATTCACTTCTCCGGCGTTTAGGTGTATTGAAATGAGGGGACTTGTACCCCTGGTACGTGTCCCCGAACTTACGCCTCAAGGAGGCCGACTTGAGCATAGGGATGAAGAGACGCGATTTCATGAAAGCGGGAGCGGCGGCCGGCGCAGCCGTTTTCGCCGGGGGTTTCGTCGGCGCGCACCGCCTCAGCGCGCAGACGGACGCGATCCCGGACATGGCGGCGGTCACGGGGACCGATCGCCTGCTCGCCGTGAACAAGGGCCTGGCCGCCCTGGGCGGGATGAAGAAGTTCGTGACGCCGGGTTCGTCGGTCGGCCTGCTCATCAACGCCCCGTCGTGGTGGACGCGGCCGGGCAGCCACACCCACCCCGATCTCACGTTGGCCGTCGTCCTCGCCGCGCTCGAGGCCGGGGCCAAGGAGATCCAGTACCTCATCGACCCGCTGGCGGACTACTGGAAGCGCGCGCCGCTCGCGTCGAAATACGCGAAGGAGATCGCCTCGGTCAGGAAGTGCTCGGGCAACTACGTCGAGACGGCCGTCGCGAAGAACAGGCACCTCAAGAAAACGAGCGTCGTCAAGGAGTTCCTCGACTGCGACGTCTTCATCAACCTGCCCATCATCAAACACCACGTCGGCGTGGGCATGTCGGGGAACCTCAAGAACCTCATGGGCGTCAACACCAACGCCTCGAACCAGTTCTTCCACGCCGGTTCCGGGGCCAAGGGCGAATATGACGACGTCCCCTTCCTGGCCCAGTGCATCGCCGACCTCAACACCTTGCGCAAGCCCGACCTTTGCGTCGCCGACGCCACGGAATTCCTGCTCACCAACGGGCCCGCCGGGCCGGGCGAGCTCCGCCGGCTCAACAAGGTCGTCCTCGGGACCGACCCCGTGGCCGTCGACGCCTACGGCGCCCCGTTCGTCGGCCTCGAGGCGGCCGACGTCCTGATGATCACCAGATCGGCGGAATGGCGAGTCGGCCAACCGGACCTGTCCAGGCTCAAGATCAAGGAGATATCGGCCTGATCCGGCCCTGATCCAAAAGCGGCTCAGTCCCGGCGGACCCTGATCCACGTGATGTTCCGCATTACGGCGGCATCGATGAGGAGGACCCGGACCCTCGGCTCTCCGTTGGCCTTTGTTAGCGTCACGCTGAGCTCTTTCGGCCGGAGCACGTATCCGTACTTCAGTCCGATATCGATAAGCGTGAACAACCCGCCGAAGCCCGCTGTCATCAGGAAGAAATGGTCTTCGTGCGAGGATATCGACGTGTACACCGCGATGGGGAAGGCCAGGGCCGCTCCCAAGACAAAGTTGCCGATAGCCGAGAGCCCGGACGTCACCTTCTTCGGCCGGATCTCGACGGGATCGTAGCCCGGATACTCGATCCGAACGATATGGGCCTGGCCCTTCCTGTCCAGCCAGATCATGACCGGGGTCTCGCCCATGGGCCTCCCGTTGACGGTGACGGAGGCGCCCGCGGGAACGGATGTGACAGGCACCCGCTGCATGTGGTTCGTCATGCTGCCGCAGCCCAAAGATAGGACTAGACCCAGCGTGACCAGGACGGTCATCGCCGTTCGCCTTCGATGACGGCTCATGTCTTCCCTCTCGACGGAGGTCTCCGTGATTCCCCTGCTCAAGGATAATATAGGCCGGCCGGTGTCCGAGTTGTCAAGAAATTGTCAATAAATTGTTCACTTGCTCCGCGATTAAGTGTATTTAGTTGTGTGTCACCGTAATCGAGGAGGACGCATGTCTACACACAAGAACCTCCGATCCGCGACGATCCTGGGGATCGCCGCGCTCTCGTTCTTCCTTCTGATCGCCGCCCCGGCGCCGGCTCAGAAGACCGGGCCCGGATCCCTCGCCCCCATCGATCCGCAGCGGGTCCAGGACCAGGACATGATGACCTGGGCGGACTACCGGCCCATCCCCGGCCGCAACTGGGCCGATCCCGCCCTCAAGCCGGAACGGGGATTCCGCCTGGCCGTCGTCGGCATCGATTTCCCCGGCCAGCCGTTCGTCATGACCATGCCCAAGGGCTCTGACCCGTTCGGCAATCCTCAGATCGACCCCGTCAAGCGCGAGGACGTGCCCCGGTTCTTCGCCGATTTCTGGATGACGCCGGGCGAGGTCAACCACGGCCAGACCATCAACGGCTACTGGATGGAGCAGTCGCGGGGCAAGTTCGGCATCACCGAGGTCCAGTCGTTCGGCCCCTACCGGATGCCCAAGCCCATCTGGGCCTACGGTCTCAACGAGTACGGCCAGAACGAGCAGACGCCCGACGGCAGCCGCGCCGACGGCCGCATGGAGCGCGATTGCGACGAGATCTGGGCGGCCGCCGTCGGCAAGGACATCCGCAAGGACTTCGACGCCGTCCTCCGCCTCTACGCGAGCTATGACGAAACGGGCGTGTGGCAGGAGTTCGGCGAGATGAAGTTCGCCTCCAAGGACGACATCCCGCCCGAGTGGGGCAACCCCAATCCGGCCAAGCCCCGCTGGATCCCGACCCGCTACGTCGAGTGGACGAGCTGGCTGGCCGGCGCCCAGCAATGGGGCCTGTCCTCCATGCGCCAGGGCGAGAATTCGGGCACGATCACCCACGAGCTCGGCCACTTCGCCTTCCGCCTGCCCGACCTCAACAACAACCCTTACGTCCAGCCCTACCGGCGCGTCGCCGCCGGGACCTGGGACATGATGGACCGCGGCTGCTTCAACGGACCGGGCGGGCCCCACAAGCGCTGGGTCGTGCCGCCGATCGAGGGCGCGTTCATGCCGGCCGGGCTCATGGTCCGCAACCGCCTCGAGAACAAGTTCATCGACGAGACGGCCCTCCTGACCCTGGGCCGGGCCGCGCTGGCCGCCAACGGCCTGGCCGTGGCCGACGTCACCGCCCGGGCCGTCGATCCTCTCCCCGGCACCTACACGGGCCTGGTCGTCAAATTCGACGGCGAGAAGCCGGGCGACTTGACGCCCCCCGACGATCCGGCAACGAATCCGCTCTCGGCCGGGACGCCAAGCTACAGCTACTACACTCTCGAGGTCGTCCAGCGCATCGGCTACGATTCGTTCACCCCCGACAACGGCGTCCTCATCGCCAAGAACAAGGACGGCCTGCACGGCCGCAACGGCGGGCCGAACGAGTTCAACAGCTATATCTGGGTCATCGACGCCCACCCCGAAGACATCGACGAGGTCGATTATGTCAGGCCCGGCGGCGAAAAGGTCATGCGGACCGTGGCCGACTACCGCCAGCTCAACGACGCCCTCTTCCACGCCGGGCTCGATTCCGGAAGCTTCTACGAATGGGAGGACGCCCCCAACCGCCTTCACTTCTATATCATCGACCTCCGCAAGGACAAGGACGGCATCCTCGTCTACACCCTGGCCGTCCGTTCGCTCGACGGCGCCGGGCCGCAGCCGCGCGGCGCGGCCATCGCTCCTCCGGAAAAGCGGTCGATCCCCAAGGTCAGACAGGCGAATACGCCCATAACGTTCACGCTGGCCAACACCGGCAGCGCGCCCGTCGCGGCCGCCGGCGCGCAATTCGGCGCGGACGTCTATAGATTGTCCGTTTCGGTCGACGGCCAGGGATGGACGGCCGGCCTGCAGAACGCGCTGGCGGCCGTGAAGGCCGGCGCATCCAAGCCGGTCACCGTTTTCATATCGCACGCGGCCGGCGCATCGAAGTCCGCGACGGTCACGCTGCGGGCGACGTCGGAAAGCGATCCGTCGAATTCCACGAGCGCCTCCCTAAAGATATCGCGCTAGATCCAACAAGGAGAGTGGTGATGCCGACACCCAACGAGATCCTTCAGGGCCTCGCGGCCATTTCCAACGGCCAGTCGCTAATGGCCGTTCTCTGGCACGTTGCGCTGGCCGCGCTGATCGCCGCGTTGCTGCTTGGCTGGCGGCCGACCCAAAAGACAGGGAGCATACTCCTTTCCGTCCCTTTGATCTCTGTGAGCGTGCTCGCATGGCTCTACGGGAACCCCTTTAACGGGACGGTCTTCCTGCTCTTTGCCGTCGGCCTTGCGGCTATCGGGTCGCGCCGGCCGGCTGTTCGAGTGGAGCGGCCTCCCGCCTGGGCATCGGCGGTCGGGATCTTCATGGTCGCCTTCGGCTGGGTCTACCCCCATTTCCTGGAAGGCGCCTCGTGGGTAAGCTACCTCTATCGGGCCCCGACCGGCCTCATTCCATGTCCGACCCTGGCGCTGGTCATCGGCCTCGCGTTGCTGGCCAATGGCTTTTCGTCCCGCGCTTATTCCGTCGGGCTCGGGTTCCTGGGGATCTTCTACAGCATTTTCGGGACGTTTCGTTTGGGTGTCGGCATCGATATCGTTCTCCTCATCGGCTCGGCCGCGATATTGGTGCTCTCACGGAGCCTTCATCCCCTTCCCCGAACGCGATCTCAGTGGTCATGAGATTTTTTTTCTCGGATCGATTTTTTATTTGACTTTTCGCGCCGCAGTTTGTGTTAATCTGTCATTGAATCATGGTGGAGAATCGGCGTCGAGACCTGCCCGTCCTTCTGATACACAATACGAGCCCCGATTGGACCCCGGAAGAGGTCCGTGACGCCGAACAGGACGTCGCGGCCCTCGGCGACGCACTGAAGGTCGTCGGCCATCCCGTTAAGCTCCTGGCCGTCGAGGACGGACGGCTCGCCGCGCGTCTCGCGCCCCACGAGCCCCGCGACCTCATCGTGTTCAACTGGTGCGAGGAGCTTCCCGGCGTCCCGCACAGCGAGCCCGAGGTCGCGGCGGTCCTGGAGCGGCTCGGCTTCGCCTTCACGGGCGCATCGTCATGTGTCCTGTCGCTCTCCCACGACAAGCCACAGATCAAGCGCATCCTCGAAGCGAGCGGGCTGCCCACGCCGCCGTGGGCCGTCTTCGACACGCCCGGGATCAACGGGTGGAGCGTCTTTCCGGCCATCGTCAAGGCGGCCAACGAGCACTGCAGCATCGGCATTTCCCCGGAATCGGTGGTCACGTCCCGGGCCGAGCTCGAACGGCGCGTCGGCTATATCCTGAGCGAGCACAGGCAGCCCGCCCTGGTCGAGGAGTTCATCGACGGCCGGGAGTTTCACGTCGCCGCCTGGGGGAACGGGAACGTGACGGCCATGCCCGCGGCCGAGATGGATTACGTCGGGCTGACGGACATCCGCGACCGCCTTTTCACCTACGACGCCAAATACGTCCCCGGGTCCCGCCTCTACGAGACGATCGAGCTGCGCGTCCCGGCGGCGCTGGATCCCCCGGCCCGGGCCGAGCTCGAACGGATCGTCCTCGCGACGTACCGGGCCACGGGTTGCCGGGACTACGGCCGGATCGACCTGCGCTTCCGGGACGGCGTTTTCTACGTCATCGACGTCAACCCGAATCCCGACATCAATCCGCTGACGTCCCTGACCTACGCCGCGGCCGAGATCGGCTACTCTTACGGGGAGTTGGGCAGCCGCATCGTCAATCTGGCCGCCGCCCGCCATCCGGTCTACCGGACAGCTTAGGGCCTGCGCGCCGCCAACAAAGCCTTGTACGCGTTGACCATCCCGCCGCTCCCGACCTTTCCGGCGAGACCCGCGACCGGCGTCGCCGAATCCATCAGGACCTTCTTGAGGGCCGCGGCGGTCAGCCCCGGGTCCACCGAAAGCGCAAGGGCGGCGATCCCGGCGACGACCGGGCCGCTGTTGGACGTCCCCGCGCTCAGCCGGTAGGTGCTCCGGCCGTTCTCGACGTCGGTCGCATAGTTCTCATCGAGGGCCGCGATGTCGACGTTGGCGGCCCCGAAGTTGGATCCCAGCCGGCGCCCCCCGGACTCGTAGACGACGAGCCCGCCCCGGAAATCGATCATGGCCACGGTCAGGATGTTATCGAGGGGAAAGCAGGCCGGATAGGTGAAGTTCTCCGGACGGTCGATGTCCAGTCCGGAGTTGCCCGCGCCGACGACCAGCAGGACGTTCTTCTTCCCGGCATACTCGATGGCCGACTTCAGCTCGGCCAGGGCCTCCGGGGCCGGGTCGCTGACGAACCCGCTCCAATTGACGACCCGCGCGCCGTTGTCCGCGGCATAGCGGATGGCCTTGGCCGCTCTCCCGGGCCGGAGCGTGTCCTTTTCGTTCCGGCCGATCCCCTGGGCCCCGATCTTGAGCAGCATCAGCGAGACGTCCCAGTTGATCCCCGCGATCCCCTTGCCGTTGTTCCCTCTCGCGCCGATGATGCCCAGAGCCGAGATGCTGTGCCAGTACGGCTGGATGCGGTCCTTGCTCATGCCGTCGAAGACATAGCAGTCAGGGTCCGGGTCGTCGAAGGCGAAATCCCAGCCCATGACGTCGTCGACGTAGCCGTTCGCGTCGTCGTCGACGCGGTTGGTCTCCTTATCGTGGCCCGACGCGTCGGGGCCGGACTCGCCCGGGTTGGCCCAGATGTTCCCGGCCAGGTCCTCGTGGCCGTAGAAGAAGCCGTCGTCGAGGACGGCAACGACGGTCCGCCGGCTCCCCGTCGAGATCGTCCAGGCCCGGGTCATGTCCGCATCGATCCCGGCAACGGCATCGAGCGTGACCGGCGACGGCTTGATCGACGTCCGTTCGATGGCGATCTTCCCGCCGGGATTGAGGAGGCTGACCTGGTACTTGAAGTACGGGTCGTCTGGGACGACGCGCCCCGTCGGGGCCTGGGCGGAAATGAGGAGCAGGATAAAGAGGGCGGGCAGGAGCTTTTTCATCGCGTCTATTCTACGCCCCTGCGGCCGGAAGGTTAAGCGGCTAGCGCCGGTAGCGGATGGCGATGCCGACGATCTGGCGTCTGTAGACGCTCCGCCCCCCCCGCCAGTAGTTATAGACGACGCCGTCGCGGAAATAGCGGTCGGCGACGATGACCAGGGCGTCCCCGCCCATGCGGGCAGTCCGTTCGCGGAGCATGCCCTCGACATCATAGCGGTCCATCCTCCAGGACGGCCGGACCCAAACCTCGCCCAGCCGGATGTGGTCCCGGCGCGGCTCGCGCCTCAGGAGGTCAACCTCGGCCGGATGGATCGGGGCGAAACGCGGTGTATGGGGATAAAAATGGTACCCGGAGTGCCGGGCACAGGCGGCCACGGTCGGCAAGAGGAGGGCCAGGATCAGGGCTGGAAGAGCGATCTTCTTCATCTTTATCTCCTTGAGATCCGTTTTCGTTCATTCCAGCCGTCTAATTTGCAAGAACCGTACCAAGAATCCTCAGGGAGAACGGCCTTGTGGCGGTGTCCTCTCAGGAGGACATATCAAAAATAGTTTGACAGGTCGCTGTCAACCCCCTATCATTAATGCGGTTTATCGGTATCTTAGAAAAGAAATTTAGAGAACTATCCTATTATGAGTTTTTTTGCGGCCTTAGAGGCCAAATTCGCCGAGTTCAAGAAGAACTGCATATCGGAGTACCCGATCCCCCCTCTGCGGATCGGCGAGAAGAGAGCGGCCCTGGCCATCGTCCAAGGCGGCATGGGCGTCGGGATCTCTCTCTCCAATCTGGCCTCCGCCGTGGCCCGGGAAGGCGGCATTGGCGTCATCGCGGCCAACGCGATCGGGATGATCGAGGACGATTACTACGACGACCCCACCGCCGCGAACGTCCGGGCCCTGCGCCGGGAGATCCGCGAGGCGCGCCGCCGGTCGGCCGGTCTGATCGGCGTCAACATCATGGTCGCGGTCAACTGCTTTCACGAGCTCCTCGACGCCGCGGTCGAGGAGAGGGCCGACGTCCTCTTCCTCGGTGCCGGCCTGCCGATCAAGGGCATCCCGGTCCCGGCCATCCGCGCGGCCGGGGTCCAGATCGTGCCGATCGTCAGCTCGGCGCGGGCGGCCCGGCTCATCTTCAAGGCGTGGGAGAAGACCTACGGCGACATCCCCGACGGCGTCGTCGTCGAAGGCCCCCGCGCGGGCGGGCATCTCGGCTTCAAGCCGGAGCAGATCGACGACCCCGTATTCCAGCTCGAGAGCATCGTTCCCGAAGTCGTCGAAGCGCTCGCCGAATTCGAGGCGCGCTGGAACCGGTCCCTGCCCGTCATTGCCGCGGGCGGGATCTTCACGGGGGATGACATCCACCGCTTCCTGAAGCTCGGGGC
>Ga0209706_10000362_pt1 | contig 25741 bp, 25 predicted proteins | sample PPLLaktember2015_6_FD_187263 | JGI IMG/M metagenome (GOLD analysis project Ga0209706, IMG submission 187263) | Freshwater sediment microbial communities from Prairie Pothole Lake near Jamestown, North Dakota, USA - PPLs Lake P8 Core (1) Depth... | ecosystem: Environmental > Aquatic > Freshwater...
ATGCGATCGACTGGTCGCTGGTCCCGAGAACGGAGCACAAGGGCGAGACGGGGACTTCGTTCTGGCGGACCCAGCAGTTCGGCGGCCTGAGGATCCGGATCGTCGAATATTCGGCCGGCTATCTCGCCGACCACTGGTGTCAGAAAGGCCACATCGTTCACTGCCTCGAAGGCGAGTTCGTCAACGAACAGGAGAACGGGGAAAGAACGATTATGACCAAAGGGATGACATACGTCGTCTCGGACGGGCTGAGCTCGCATCGGTCCCGCACCGAGAACGGGGCGACGCTCCTGATCGTCGACGGCGATTTTCTCAAGAGCGACTGAGGGATCGGCCGGGACCTGACCGGGTTTACGAATATCGGCATATACCTCAAGAGTTGAGCCTATCCGCTTATAATTAAACGGGATAAGAGATTTTAAAAATGTGTTGATTTATTCTAACAAAATGTTAGAATAATACCACTATGTTAGATTATATTAACATCACTAGGAGGAGAGATCGATGAAAAAGGCAGCCCTAAGATTCATGGCCGGCGCGCTCGTTATGGCGGCGTTGGCTCTCTTGGTGTCCGGAGGCCATGTCGCAGGCAATGGTCATCAGATCGCCCGGGCTGGCATCGTTCTGGTCCTGGTCGGCCTAGCCGTCTACCTTTAAAACAAGGAGGGGAATCTTGAAAAGAACGGTCCTTATGTTCGTCATCAGCGCCCTGGTGCTAGTATCCCTGGCCCTGTGGGCCCTCAAAGGCCACATCGCCGGGAATGCCCAGGAGATGATCATGGGCGCGATCGTTTTGTTGGTCGTCGGTTTCGCGGTCTATCTCGGGATATCGAGGCTTCGCAGCCACAGGGGTGGCGAGACGGCCGAAGACGAGCTGTCCAAGACCGTGATGCGGAGGGCGTCATCGCTGGCCTATTACATTTCGATCTATCTCTGGCTCTTCGTCATGTACGTCAGCGACAAGACGACACTCGAGGCGCACAGCCTCGTCGGGGCGGGCATCGCCGCCATGGCCGTCGTCTTCGTGCTCTGCTGGCTGGGCGTAAAGCTCTTCGGGATGAAAAGTGAATAACCGCATCAAGGAGCTGCGCGCCAAAGAGGACCTGTCCCAGCTCGGGCTGGCCCAGCTCGTCGGGGTCAGGCGAGAGACCATTGTCTTCCTGGAGAAGGGAAGATACAATCCCTCGCTGCGGCTGGCCCACGATATCGCCAGACACTTCCGCCTGCCCATCGAGCAGGTCTTTCTGTTCGAAGACGATGCCGTCCCCACCCAGGGCATGTAGATCGCTTGTCCGGAAGGAGTTATGGTAGAATCTCGCCCATGACGTCCCGCGAACGCGTGCTCGCGGTCTTCGCCGGCGAGATCCCCGACCGGGTCCCGGTCTGGCTCGGCGCCTCGCCCGAATGGAAGGCCCTGGCCAAGGCCCGAGCGGGCCTGAAGACCGATGAAGATCTGGCGCTCTTCGTCGGCGACGATTTCCGCCGCGTTTACGCGCGCTATGCCGGTCCGCCGGAGTTCAGCCCCGACCGCGCGTTCGTCCGCGCCGAAGCTACGGCCCGCACGCCGTTCGGCGTCGAGCGGACCGGTTACGGCTACGGCCAGCCGATCGGGCATCCCCTGGCCGCGGCCCGCACCGTGGCCGACATCGAGCGCTATCCCTGGCCCGAACCCGCCTGGATGGACGTCTCGCGTATCCGCGAAGAAGCCCTGGCCTGGGGCGGCCGCTACGCCGTCCTCGGCGGCGACTGGTCGCCGTTCTATCACGACGCCATCGATCTCATGGGCATGGAGAGCTTCATGGTGGCGATGGTCGAGAGCCCGGCCGTCGTGGACGTCCTCCTTCGACATTTGGTCGACTACTACTTCCGGACGAGCCTTCGCATCTTCGAAGCGGCGGCCGACTCAATCGATATCTTCTTCATCGGCAACGACTTCGGGACGCAGAACGGGCCGGTCGTCGGCGAAGCCGCCTTCCGCCGCTTCTTTCAGCCGCATCTCGCCCGTCTGGCCGGCCTCGGCCGCGACTTCGGCCTCAAGGTCATGCTCCATTGCTGCGGCGGCTTCTTCCCGCTCATTCCGGCCATGATCGAAGCCGGCATCGACGCCCTCCAGGCCCTCCAGCCGGATGCCAGGGACATGAACCCATCGAAGCTCAAGGCCGCGTACGGCGGTCGCGTCGTCTTCAATGGGTCGATCGACACGCACCACTGGCTCATCAGCGGGACGCCGGACCTCGTCCGGGCCAAGACGCGGGAAACTCTGGCCGTCATGATGCCGGGCGGCGGCTACATCGCCTCGCCGAGCCACGATTATCTGCTGCCGGAGACGAAGGTCGAGAACGTCTTCGCCCTCTACGAGACGGTCAGGGAATTCGGGAGATATTAGCCCGCGGCGGCGGTTTCCACCCGGAAGACGCAGGACGACGCTCCGCTCTTGATCGATTGGACGAGCCGGACCCGGACGGGCCTCTGCAGGACCGTCTCGAACATCTCCAGGACCCAGCCCACGGAGCATTGGCAATAGAGGGCCGGGAGCCGGTCCGGCCCCTTGGCCACGAGCTCGCAGTAGCAGCGAGGGTAGCTCCAATGGACGGTGGCCGCGTCCAGGAACCGGATGTTCTCCTGCCCGAGGGCTCCGGCCGAGGCGAGAACGAAGCCCTTGAGGTCGCCCCGATGCTCCTGGGCCAGCTTGAACAGGCCGCCCCGGCGGGCGCAGGCCCGGCCGTTGTCGTTCATCATGCGGACGCGCGTCTCGGGGTCGACGTGCTTCTCGACATTCTCCATCATGGTCAGGACATAGGCCTCTTTGAACCGCTCTTCGCGCTCGCGCTGGAGGCGCTCCCTCTCGGACGGGTCCGCCTGAGGCCCGGCTTCCCGGCCTCCCAGTAACGAGCTTCCGGAACAGGCCAGGCAGGCGCCGGCCGCGGCTTTGAGGAACTCTTTTCGTTTCATCGGGAACCTCCCGGTCGACCCGTCTCCATTATACGCCAGGCGCCTTTGGCCGACTCGAGAAGGAGCCCCGGGGATCGCCGCGCTCAATAGACGCAGGCGCGCGCCGCCTCGGCATAGAACCCGATGTTCGCGGGCGGCGTCTCGAAGAAGTGATCGCAGCAGGACAGGATGTAGCCGCCGTCGCCGCCGACCTTCTCGAAGAGCTCGCGGACCTTGGCCCGGATGACGCCCGGCGAGCCCTCGGTCAGCACGTTATATTGGTCGAGCCCGCCGATGAGGGCCAGGCGCCCGCCGATCTTGTCCTTGAACTGCCAGGGCTCCTGGTTGCCGCCGATCGACGGCGGGGCCAGCGTTTCCGAGACGTCGCACCCGTTGGCGACGATGTGCTCCTCGATGCCCTTGGTCCCGCCGCAGGTGTGGTAGACGACCTTGAAGCCCAGCGCGTGGAGGGCGTCGTGCATCGTCCGGTCGTACGGCAGGCAGTATTCCGCGTGGAGTGCGGGGGAGATGAGGGTGGACGAGGCGGCCCCGCCGCCCGTCTCGATGAGGTCGAAGCGGGCCCCCTTCATGGATTCGATGAAGCGCATCTTCTTTTCGAGGAGGATGCGCATGAGCTCATGGACCCAGCCGGGGTCGTCGAACGTCTTCAGGATGAGCGCCTGGACATCGATGAGGCAGGCGGCGTGCTGCCAGCAGCCGGCCTGATCGCCCCAGACGAAGCCGCGCAGGATGCCGTCTTCGCCGACCTGGTCGTAGGCCTTGATGATAGGGGCCGGGTCGAGCCGGGGCACGGGCATGTACTTCTCGATGAGCCGGATGTCGTCGTCGTGTTTGATGAGATACTCCGCGATCCAGGTCGTCATCCGGTTGCCCTCGGCGAGGTAAGTCAGGTTCCCGCCGGGCGTCGCGATGGTGTGCCGGCAGAGCCGGTGATCGGGGTCGCCGCTCAGGACCTCGGCCTCGTCCCGCCACTCGGGCGTCGAGAACTTCGTGAAGTCGGCGTCGGTGAGCCAGAACTGGCCCATGTCCTGGAAATACTGGATCGAGGCGTCCAGGCCGAACAAGCGGAAGGCCTCGAGGTCGCTCACGCCGCCAAGATAGGTGTCGAGGTGGTACTTCTGCCATTGGTGGACGGTCGCCGGCAGGCGGTCGGGCTTTTCCCGGCTCAAGGCCCGGAGCATCCGCTCTTTCGAGGTCACGACCGGGATTATAGGGCCCGGCGGCCGGCCGGTCAAACCCTCCGGGCCCGGCGTTTGCATTTTGCCCCCTGTTCCGTTAAAAGGAAATGACAAAGGAGGCCCCATGACGCCCACGCCGTCCCCTCGTGTCCTCAGGTCCGTCCTCGCGGTCTTCATGACCGTCGCCGTCATCGCAAGCGCCGGATGCTCCCGCAAGGCGCCCGACTCTCCCGATCCCGCGGAGGCGCGGGCCCCGTCCGTCCCGCTGCTGGCCGAGGACGCCGTGCGCCTCTCCAACGATCCGGCGAAGACGGAAGTCTTTCGCGACGCCGGACTCGGCCTCTTCATCCACTGGGGCCCGAACTCGCAGATGGGAACGGAGATCTCCTGGCCCCTTTACAACGCCTCGGAGGAGTACATCAGGAAATATTATGCCCTGGCGGAGACCTTCAACCCGACGGAGTTCGACCCGGCCGAATGGGCCCGCCTGGCCAAGCTCGCCGGCATGGAGTACGTCGTCTTCACGGCCAAGCACCACGACGGCTTCTGCATGTTCGACACGGCCCTCAGCGATTTCAAGATCACCCGGACGCCCTACGGCAAAGACATCTCCGCGATGGTGGCCGAGGCCTTTCGCAAGGAGGGTCTCCTCGTCGGGTTCTATTACTCGCCGGGCGATTTCCGCTACCAGTGGGAAACCGGCCAAAGGACCGGCCATATCTACGAGCCCGGCTTCGACAGCCCGGCCCCGTTCGGCCCGAAGCGGCTGAGCTTCGTCGACTACGAGCGCGGTCACATCGAAGAGCTCCTGACGCGCTACGGCGACATCTTCATGCTCTGGTTCGACGGCAAGTGCGAGCCTCTCAAGAAACACTCCTGGCGCGTCCGCCAGGACGTCTTCATCAGCCGGGGAGAGATCCCGACGCCGGAACAGGAGATCCCCGGGAAGGCCGACGACCGCGCCTGGGAGAGCTGCCTGACCACGAGCTACCAGTGGTCGTATCTTCCCGGCGCCGTGGTCCGGCCGTCGACGGAGATCATCGAGAACCTCATCCACATCCGGGCCCGCGGCGGCAACATGCTCCTCAACGTCGGGCCCCGGCCCGACGGGCGGATCGCCCCGGCCGACGAGGACGTCCTCCGCGACCTCGGCTTGTGGATGATGCTCTACGGCGAGGCGGTCCGGGGCGTCCGGCCCTGGACCGTCACGAACGAGGGTGATGTCTGGCTGACGGCGAAGCGGTCGGAAGGGACGGTTTACGCCCTGGCCTCGCTCCAGAACAACGCCAAGACCTTGCTCCTCAAGTCCGTCTCGGCCACGCCCGGGACCAAGGTGACCCTTCTGAGCCAGGAAGGCGAGTTGCCCTGGAAGCAGACCCCGGCCGGCTTGGAGATCACGGTGACGAGGAAGCAGACCATCCGCCTGGTCAAGGCCAAGCCGGCCCCGGGCGGAGAGGCCGAGACGAGCGACATCCAACGGCTGTCCTGGGGACTGGAGGCCCCCGTGGCGGTCAAGATCACCGCCGCGGCCGGCGCCGGGCCGGGAGCGTCGAAATGAGGCTCAAGACAGCTCTCCCGCCGGTCCTCATCCTCGTTCCGCTGGCCATCGCTTTCTCCGCCGGCGTCCTTGTCCAGAAGGGCTCCGGCTCGGCCCCGGAACGGGTCGAGCGGTACGGCATGGTCATCGGCGTCAAGCCCGATAAGATCGCGGCCTACAAAGAGCTTCACGCCGCGCCCTGGCCGGGGGTCCTGGCCAAGATCCGGGAGTGCCATATCCGCAACTATTCGATCTACCTCCGCGAGGTCGCGAAGGGCCAGTATCTCCTCTTTTCCTATTTCGAATACACAGGCGGCGATCTCGCGGCCGACATGGCCAGGATGGCCGCCGACCCGGAGACGCAGAGGTGGTGGCGGGAGACCGACCCCTGCCAGATCCCGATCCCGACGCGGGGCGAGAAGGAGTTCTGGAGCCGGATGGAAGAAGTCTTCCACACGGACTGAGGCCGACCGATGAACGGCGCCTCCCGCCTCTCCATGTCCGGACTGGACCTGGCCGTCATCGTCCTCTATCTTGTCGGGATCGTCGGCCTCGGGCTCTGGGCCTGGCGGAAGCGCCGGACGAAGCAGGCCTCGAGCGCCCAGTACTTCCTGGCCGGGGGCTCGCTCCGCTGGCCGGTCATCGGCCTGGCCCTCTTCTCGACCAACATCTCGACCATCCACCTCGTCAGCCTGGCCCAGGAGGGCTACGTCAACGGGCTGGCCTACGGGAACTTCGAATGGATGGCCGCGTTCCTCCTTATCGTCCTGGCCCTCTTTTTCGCGCCGTTCTACATCCGGTCGCGGGTGGCGACCCTGCCGGACTTCCTGGAGAAGCGCTACTCGCGGGCCAGCCGCGACTGGCTGGCCGCCCTGTCCATCGTCTCGGCCGTCTTCATCCACATCGGCTTCTCTCTCTACACGGGCGCGGTCGTGCTCCGCGGCCTCTTCGGCATCGACATCCAGACGAGCATCATCGTGACCGCCCTGCTGACGGGGCTCTATACGATCGTCGGCGGCCTCCTCGCCGTGGTCGTCACGGAATCGGTCCAGACGATCGTCCTCATCCTCGGCTCGGCCTGCGTCCTCGGCTTCGGGCTGGTCCGGATCGGCGGCTGGGACGGGCTCGTCGCCGCCGTCGAACCGGTCAAGCTCACGGTCCTGCGGACGGCCGCCGAGACGCCGAGCCTCCCCTGGTACGCGGTCTTCCTGGGCTATCCGGTCATCGGCCTCTGGTACTGGTGCGCCGATCAGACCATCGTCCAGCGCGTTCTCGGGGCCAAAGACGAGCGCAACGCCCGGCTGGGGCCCCTGTTTGCCGGGTTCATCAAGATCCTGCCGGTCTTTCTGTTCGTCCTGCCCGGGCTCATCGCTTACGGCCTCGTCCGCCAGGGGGCGCTTCCGGCCCCGGAGAGTACGGCCGACGTCTACTCGCTCCTCATCAATAACGTCCTCCCGGCCGGGCTCAAGGGCCTTATCGCCGCCGCCCTCCTCGCCGCCCTGATGAGCACGGTCTCGGGGGCCCTCAACTCCATCGCCACCCTGTTCACGCTCGACATCTACAAGCGCTGGCGGCCTGAGGCTTCGGAGAAGCGCCTGACCTTCGTCGGCCGCCTGGTCACGGGTCTCGGCATGGTCGTGGCCATCCTCTGGTCGCCGCAGGTCGCCCACTTCGAGAGCCTGTTCCAGGGCATCACCGCGGTCATCTGCTACATCGCCCCGCCGATCACGGCCGTCTTCATCTGGGGCGTGCTGTGGAAGAAGGCTTCAGCGGCCGCCGCCCAAGCGACCCTCATGGCCGGCTCGGCCCTCGGGCTCCTGGTCTTTGTCCTCGATTGGTTCAAGGCCGCGACGGGCTGGAAGGTCCCGTCGATGATGGCGACCTTCTATCTCTTCCTCGTCTGCTCGGCGGTGCTGGTCGTCGTCTCGCTCCTCCGCCCGCACGTCCATACGGCGGAAAGCGAGAAGCTCGTCTGGGCGCGCCCCGTCGACGCGCTCAAGGGGGCGTGGGGACCGGGGGTCCTGGACTACAGGCTCGTCGGCCTGGTCCTGTTCCTGGCGATGGCCGGTCTCTACGCGATCTTCGGCTAGCCCGACCTATTCACAAAAACGCCTCCTTTTTCCATTTCTACTTTTTTTAGGCGTTTTTGCCCTCCGGGCGAACCGATCCGGCCCCATCTGCTTCGTTCTCAGGGTTCGCAGTACTGAAGAGTACAGCTTCACCCCTCGGGCCTCGCATCTGAGGGCCGCCTCGATTCGTGAATAGCCGGGGCTACATGTTCCCGAACCGCGGATTGACGACGTTGCTGTAGATCGATCCGAACCGGTAGTTGAGGCCGATCTGGAAGCCGATGTCGTAACCCGAGGCCAGGCGCTTGAGCTCGAGGAGGATCTCCTCGGGGGTGTATTCCCGGCCGGGCAGGGAGACCTGATCGCGGATGCGCGAAAAGTTGCCCCCGACGCTGAACGAAAACCCCTTGAACAGGTTGACGTAGGCGCCGAAATCGGCCCTCAGGTTGTTGTACTTGAGGTCGGGGACGAACGACGAGCCCTGGACCGACGCGCCGATGGAGCCCCAGGGCTCCTTGAGCTCGAAGACGAGCTGGAGGGCCTGGCTGAAGAGGTTCTCCTTCTCCTTGCCGAAGACCGTGATCTCGTAATAATCCCGGGCCGTGAAGCCCACCCGGTATTGGATGCGGAGCTCGCGCCGGGTCGCCTCGGCATAGGGGAAGACGTTGAACTCGACCGCCGGTCCGACGGAGGAGTAGAGCCGGGCGTTGTCGTAGGTCGAGGAGTACACGCTGACCGAACCGCCCCAGGACCAATGGCCGTCGATGGCCTTGAACAAGGCCGCGGAGGCGTTCTTCCGGTTGCTGTTGCTGATGATCGGCTCCTCGTCGGGGATCTCGTAGCGGCGGTGGTTGTAGTTAATGCCGCCGGAGAGCCGGATCTTGATCGCCTCCGTCGTCTGGTTGGCCCAGGCGTTGACCTGGTAGCTGAACCGGTCGGCCTGGTCTTCGAAATCCCCGTTGCCCCGGACGCCCAGGCCGAAGACCCAATAGTGCCAGGGATCGGAGGTCGGGGTCGGCCGGAAGTCCTTCTGCTGCGAGTAGCTGATGGAGATGAACTCGGCCAAGGGGGTGTCGTAGACGTAGGGGATGAGCCCCTGCTTGAGGACGTTGACGAAGCCGCGGCGGTACTGGTCCTCGGTCTCGGTCGGGTTCGAGAAGTAGCGGAGCGTCGCCTCCTTGCCCTGGTGGCGCTTCAGGCCGATGAAGGCCATGGTGTATTCGTTGCCGCCGCTTCCCGTCTGCTGTCGGGTGACGATGATGTGGACGTCGGCGGCCTGGCGGTCGAGGACGTAATTGACGAAGGTGATCTCGGTTTTGATGTATTCGAAGTCGCAGGTCCGGGTGTCGCAATCGAGGAAGACGTTCGGGGCGACGCTCCGGAGCTCGTCCTGGGGGACCTGGCTCCCGCCGTTCTGGGCCGCCGCGGGGAGGGGCGCAAAGAGGCACCAGCCGGCGAGGAGGACCTTGGCCAGACGGGCGGCGGCCGAGGCCCTCATGGCGCCATCTCGCGGTCGGGGCCTTTCGTCCGGAAGAAGACCTGGGACCAGGGTATGACGTTGACCTCGGAGCCGCGGGCGTATCCGTCTCCCGCGAGGTATCGCTTGTAGAGCCAGGACTGGATGACGAAGAGCCGGACGATCGTCGGGGCCGGGAGCGAGGAGCCGGGGACGACGATCGATGTCCCGGCGACGTTCGTCCGGCGCAGGACCTCCTTGCCGGTCCGGAAATCGTAGGCCTGGACATCGACCGGGGCGGCGAAGCGGTCGAAGCGCCAGCTCACGGAGAGGTCCTTCGAGGTCCCGATGACGGCCGGCCGCGGCTCCGTCAGGACGAGCCAGTCGGGCAGGGGGACTCTCTCCCTGATGACCGGCCGGCCCTTGGCCGCGATCTCGATGTCGAGCTCGACAGGCAGAGCGCCCTTCTCGAAGACGACCTTTTTTTCGAAGTGATCGTCATGGAACTCGAGCTTTTCGCCGAGCGACGTGACGGCGGCATCGGCCACCGCGGCCCCTTCCTGCGAGCCGCGCCGGAGCTCGACGTAGATCCGGACCTCGTAGAGGTCGAGGTCGTTATTGTAGTCGTACCGCGACAGGCTCGCCGTCGGGTAGATCGTGAGCCGGACGAACAGGGGCTCGGGCGGTCTCGGCGTCTCCTGATCGGGCAGATCCTGCCCGGGCAAGAGACCGGCCAGGGCCAGGACCAGGACCGGCAGAGTGGCGAAGGGTCTGTGGGCGCGCATGATCGTCTCCTTGATCCCAGGCATTATACCTGGACTATTCAAAAAAACGCAGTTTTTCTCAGGAAGACATCAGGACCCAAGACGGCGTTTAATCCAGGTTTACAGGAGAAGTCCGGAGCGGCGCGAGGGCCGCGGGAGCGCGGAGCCGTCTTGTCAGGGCCGCCGGCTTATGCCATAATTGGCCGGACGAGCGGATCGACCGACGTCTTTGGAGGGGAGAGATCACGATGGGCAACACGAGAACGGTTTGGGAAGGCGATATCGCGCCCGACTTCATGCTCAAAGACCATCACAACCGCGAATTCAAGCTGTCCGATTTCACCGGACGGCGCGTCCTGCTGTCCTTCCATCCGCTGGCCTGGACGCCGGTCTGCGGCAAGCAGATGAAGGAGCTCGAGAGCCGCAAGGCCGACTTTGACGCTCTGAATACGGTCGCCGTCGGCATCAGCGTCGATACCTTCCCGAGCAAGCACGCCTGGGCCAAGGAGCTGGGCATCAAAGAAACGCGGCTGCTCTGCGATTTCTGGCCGCACGGCGCGGTGGCCCATGCTTTGGGCGTCTTCCGCGAAGAGGACGGCTTCTCGGACCGGGCCAACATCCTCGTCGATGAAACCGGCCGCATCGCCCTCATCAAGGATTACGAGATCTCCCAGATGCCGGATCTCGAGGAGATCTTCGCCCTCCTGAAGAAATGACCGCGCCATGACGGCCGGACGGATCGTCATCGCGGGCGCCTCCGGTTTCATCGGGCGGGCCCTTGTCCGGGAGCTCGCGGAACGCGGGTATCAGGTCGTCGCCCTCACCCGGAACGCGGAGGCGAGCCGGGGCCGCTTCCCCGCGGGCGTCGCGGCCGTGGAATGGGACGGCCGGACTCCCGGGGCGTGGGCGCATCATCTGGACGGCTCGTTCGCCGTCGTCAATCTTGCCGGCGACAATCTCGCCAAGGGCCGCTGGACGAGGAAGAAGAAGGAGCGGATCCTGACCAGCCGGACCCTGTCCGGGGCCGTCCTCGTCGAGGCCGTCCGGCGGGCCGGGACCAAGCCGCGAGCCTTCATCCAGGCCTCGGGGACCCACTTCTACGGCGATTCCGGCGAGACTGAGGCCGACGAGGATTCGGCGCCCGGGACGGGCTTTCTCGCGGACATCGTTCGCCAGTGGGAAGCGTCCACCCGGGAGGTCGAGGCCCTCGGCGTCCGGCGCGTCGTCATCCGGTCTGCCCCCGTCTTGGGGCGGTCAGGCGGGGTCTGGCCCAGCCTCAGCCGGCCGTTCCGGTTCTTCATCGGCGGGCCGCTCGGGGACGGCCGGCAGTGGTTCTCCTGGATCTCCCTCGAGGACGAGGTCCGGGCCATCCGGTTCCTCCTCGAGAGCGAAGGGCTCGCCGGCCCCTTCGATCTCGCGGCTCCCAGACCGCTCCGGCAGAAGGATCTCTGCCGCGTCATCGGAAAAGCGCTGAGGAGGCCTTGCTGGATCCCGGTCCCGGCCTTCGTCCTCAAGGCTTTGTTCGGTCAGAAGGCCGGCGAGGTGCTGCTCGTGAGCCAGCGCGTGGTTCCCCGCCGGCTCGCCTCCGCGGGTTTCGAGTTCCGGCACCCCGACGCCGCCGCGGCTGTGGCGGCCCTCCTCAACCTGGACTATTCATAAAAACGCCTTTTTTTCATAAAACATCCGGACCCAAGACCGGCGTTTTTACCCTTCGGGCAAGCCGATCCGGGCGCATCTGCTTCGTTGCAAAGGGTTCGCAGTACTCGGAGTACAGCTTCACCCTTTGACGCCTCGCATCTGCAGCCGCCTCGGCTCGTGAATGATCCAGGTCAAATGAGCACTTCGCGCGGGATCTCGCGCAGATTGAAGTTCGAGGCCATGCTCCGGCAGTAGGCGCCGGCGCAGAGGACCGCCAGGACGTCCCCGCTTCCGGGAAGGGGCATCGACCGCTCCCGGCCGAAGACGTCTCCCGTTTCGCAGAGGTTCCCGGCCACCGTGATCCGGGCCTTGCTCTGCCCCTCGACGCGGCAGGCATTGACGATCTCGTGGTGGGCCGAAAGGTAGATCGCCGGCCGGGGCACGGTGTTGAAGGTGCCGCCGTCGACGCAGGCGAAGATGTTGCCGTAGCTCTCCTTGACGTATTCGACGCCGAGGAGGAGGACTCCCGCGTCGCCGACCATGTACTTTCCGGGCTCGATGGCCAGGGCCTTCACCGAGAGCCCGGCTTTGGCCACAGCGTCCGAGAGATAGGCGATGTAATCCTCGACCGGGAAGACGCCCCGGCCCTTGAGATAGCGCGGGCCGAACCCGCCGCCGAAATCCAGGAACTCGAGCGGGAAGCCGGCCTTTTCGATCTCCCTGGCCTTGCGGACCATGCGGTCGACCGCGATCCGGACCATGCCGAAGTCCTCGCGGACCCAGCCGGACCCCAGGTGCTGGTGAAGGCCGACCGGAATGAAGCCCAGCTTCCGGGCCCCGGCGAAGACATCGAGGACCTTCTTCGCTTCCACCCCGAACTTGATGGGCGTCCCGTCGGACGACCGCCTGCCCGCCGTGATGACGCGGGCGTTGAAGCCGCGGCCCACGCCCGGGTTCCAGCGGACGGAGACCCGGATGGCTTTGGCGGGGAGCTCGCGCTGGACCTCGGCCATCAGGTCGAGCTGTTCGGCGGCGTCGATGTTGACGGTGAGGCCGTCGACGGCGAAGACCGAGCGGAGGTCGGCCCGGCTGACGCTCGTCCCGGTGAAGAGGATCCGTTCGGCCGGGAAGCCGGCCTTGAGGGCCGTCTCGACCTCGCAAGGGGAGACGGCGTCGATCCAGGCGCCCCGCTTGCGCAGCAGCCGCAGGATGCCCCTGTGGGGATTGGCCTTCATGGCGTAGCAGATGCGGGCCGGCAGGGCCGAGTGGCGTTCGAAGGCGTCGTCGAGGCGGGCGTAGCGCTCGAGGATGCGGTCTTTCCCGTAGACGTAAAGGGGCGTCCCGTAGCGCCCGGCCAGATCGGTCGCGTCCTGGCCGGCGATCTGGAGCCGGTTCGCGCGGACAGAAATGAAATCCGTTTCCCACCAATTCATGTCGTTTCTCCCTCGTCGTCCTTCCGGCCCGGGCCCCCTTGGTCGAAGAGGTCCCTCTGTCCGGCCTGGATGGCCCGGACGATCTCCCTCAGCACCGGGTATCTCTCGAGCAGGAGCTCGGGGACGTCCACCTTCTCGCCCGAGATCATGTTCCGGATCTGGAGGGCGTTGGCCATGGCCTGTCCCCGGTAGTGGTTGTTGGTGATGACGTAGACCTTGCCGCTCTTCGTGCCTAGCTCCTTGATGCGCGTGATCCAGCCTTCGAGCTCGTCCGAGGCGTAGAGATAGTTATACCGCTCGTCGCGCCCGGCGCTCTCGCGGAACCAGTTCTCGTAGTTCCGGCCGTGGAGCCGGACGTAGGCGAATTCGGGGGTCGTGCTGACGGCAGAGGGCTTGATGGAGGCGTCGAAGAGCGGCTGGTCGATATTGCAGAAGGCGGCCCCGGCCTCGCTTAGGAGATCATAGAAGACCGGCGTATCCCAGCTCGCGTGACGGACCTCGACCGCCAGGGGGAACCCGCCGAAGAGCCCGAGGAGCCGCCTCAGGTATTCGGCGTTCTCGGGCGAATTCCGGAAAGACCAGGGGAACTGCACGAGCAACGCGGCCAGGCGTCCCTCGAGGCGGACGAGCTCGGCGGCGATCCGGACCTCGTCGACCTCCTTCTGGGTGAACCCGCCCCTGGGGTGGGTGAAGGCCTGATAGAGCTTGAGAGAGAGCAGGAAATCCGGATGGCCTTCGAGGCGCTTCAGCCACGAGCGGACCATGGCCGGCGGGGCCGGCCGGTAGAACGTGCTGTTGACCTCGATGATGTCGATGAAATCGGCCAGGTAGGAGAGCGGATGGAAACCGCGGCCTTTCGAGGCCGGATAGACGATGCCGTCCCAATCCTCGTAGCTCCAGCCGGCGGTGCCGGCGTAATACTTGGCCATGAGTCCCTATTCTACATTCGCCATCGGGAATTCACAATTCACGCTCTCCCGTGATCGCCGGAAGGCCGGGGAGCGGCTCGGAGAACAGCCTCTCCCTCCTGGGAAAGTTCGAAGACGCCGGCAGTGCGCCGGACTCGGTGCCAAAACAACTCGCTCGGCTTGCGCTAAGCCTCGCTCAAACACGTTTTGGCAGTTTCCCCAGAAACTCCCCTCGTCCGTCACGCTGCCCGGCTGAACTTTCCCGATGTCGGGTTCAGCTGTCCTCCTCGCCGAAATCAGCGGCCTCCCCATATCGTCATTGGTCGCCCTCACTCGCTCGGGGCCCGCGGTTGAGGACTGGCGGGATCTATGGGGCATGTCCTCTTTTGGGCTCGGCTGTGCTAATGTAGCCGCGGAGGAACGGGCATGAGCGAAGAGGTCGTCGGTTATGCGGCGAAGATCCGGGAGGCGTACGAGCGGATCAAGAACGATATCGTGCGGACGCCGGTCGAGCCCTCGGAGCCGCTGAGCCGGGAGCTCCGCGCCGACGTCATCGTCAAGTGGGAGTGCGACCAGACGACCGGATCGTTCAAGCTCAGGGGCGCCCTCAACAAGCTGCGGTCGCTTTCGCGCGAGGATCGGGCCAGGGGCGTCGTTTCGGCGTCGACGGGGAACCACGGCCTGGCCATCAGCCACGCCGCGAAGCTCGAAGGCGTCGGGCTCAAGCTTTTCCTTCCCGAGACGGCCGCCGAGATCAAGAGAAAGAGGATCGAGGCCCTGGGCGTCGACGTCGAGGTCCGGGGGACCAGCTGCGACAAGGCCGAGGCCATCGCCCGGGACTTCGCCGCCCGCACCGGGCGCGTCTTCGTCTCGCCCTACAACGACTGGGACATCGTCTACGGCGCGGGCACGGCGGGCTTGGAGATCGACGCCGACATCTCCCGGTTCGACGATGTCCTCGTCCCGGTCGGCGGCGGCGGGCTCATCGCCGGGACCGCGGCCTATCTCAAGGCTGTCCGGCCGGGCGTGCGGGTGATCGGCGTCGAGCCGGAAAACTCGGCCTTCATGGCCGCGTCGCTCGCCGCGGGCCGGCTGGTCGACATCGACGAACGGGAGACGATCGCCGATGCCGTGGCCGGGGGGATCGAGCCCGGGTCCATCACCTTTGCCCTTTGCCGCGACCTCGTCGATACGATCGAGCTCGTGCCCGAATCCTCGATCGCGGAGGCCCTGAGCCTGGTCCATGAGAAACACGGCCGCGTCGTCGAGGGCGCCGGGGCGCTGCCTTTCGCCGCCCTCCTCCATGCGGCCGGCCGCTCCGCGGGACGCACCGTCGTCGCCGTCGTGAGCGGCGGCAACATCGCGCCCGAGCGCTTCCGGAACGTCACCGGCCTCGGGACTTGAGCCCCGGAGGCGCGCTTGCCCGCGGACCGGGACTTGTTCTAAGATGAGGACGCCGGCCATGATCAACAAGCTCCTCTCCGTCGTCCTGGCGGCGCTGTGCCTCGCGGTCCCGGCCTGCCGGAAGGACGACGCGGGCCCAGCCGCGCCGGCCGCCCCCGGACCCTATGCCATCGGCATCTTCCAGTCCGTCGATTCGCCCACGGCCAACGAGCTCCGCCGCGGCATCCTCCAGGCCTTCGCCGAAGCCGGCCTCCGCGACGGCAGCGAGATCGTCGTCACCATCCGGATCGCCAACAACGATATCGCCGAGGTCCAGAGGATCGCCCGTGACCTCGCGGCCGGGGGGATCGACATGATCGTCCCCCTGTCGACCCAGGCCCTCCAAGCCGCCATCCTGACCAAAACGAGGCGGCCTATCGTTTTCGGCGCGGTGGCGGTCCCGTATCTCGTCGGGGCGGGGAAGTCGGCCGACAATCATCTCGGCAACGTCACCGGGGTGGCGTCGACGGGGCCCGTCCGCGAGACCTTGCGCCTCATCCGGGAGAGCCTGCCGAAGGCCCACCGCATCGGGTCGCTCTGGACGCCCTCGGAGATCAATTCCGAGTATTATCTCGATCTGGCCCGGGCGGCCGCCGCTGAGCTCGGCCTCGAGATCGTTGCCGCCCCGGTCGCCGGCCCGACCGATATCGCCCGCACGCTCCAGCGCCTCCTCAACGAAAAGGTCGACGCGCTGTTCCCGATGTCGGACAACACCCTCAACAGTTCGTTCGACCTCATCGGCCGGGCGGCCGGAGAGAGCGGGACGCCCCTGTTCGCGAGCTTCCTCCGGTCGGTCGAGTTCGGGGCCTGCGCGGGTCTGGGGTTCGATTTCTTCGAAATGGGGCTCAAGACCGGCCGGCTGGCCATCCGGGTCAAGAACGGTGAGAGCCCGGGCCGGATCCCCATCCAGTCTATGGACGAGATCAGGCTTTACCTCAATCCCGGCGCGGCGGTCCGGCAGGGGATCGTCTTTCCGAAGTCCGTTCTCGAGCGGGCGGCGAAGTCCGTATCGTTCACGCCGCCGGCGGGAGAGGCACCCGGCCTCGTTCCCGACTGAAGTCGAAGACCCATCGCCCCCCGCCCGCCGGCGCCGCGGAGCGGATGGCCCGCCCCACGCGGAAGATGCCCAACCCGCACGCTTCTTTGAGCGGCCGCCCTTCGGCCAGATAGCAGAGGATGGCCGAGGACAGGTAACAGCCCGTGCCGTGGACGTCGCGGTCGATCCTCGGATGGGCGAAGGCCGAGAACTCGCGCCCGTCGAAGAGGATGTCGACGATCTGGCCTTCGAGGTGGCCGCCCTTGACGAGGCAGGGGATGCCGCTCCGCCGCTGGACCCTTTCCGCGGCCGCCCTCATCTCGGGGATATTCCGGACCGGATGCCCCGTGAGGGCCGCGGCCTCGTCGAGGTTCGGCGTGATGAGGTCCGCCCGTCCTTCGACGGTCTCGAGAAGGCGGGGCCAGGCCTTCCTTTCGAGGAGGATCGCCCCCGAGGTCGAGCGGAGGACCGGGTCGATGACGCGGGCCCGGCCTTCGTGCTTCCCCAGGATCCGGGCCGCAGCCCGGAGGTTCGCCGACGTGGCCAGCATGCCGACCTTGATGCCGGCGACGGCGATGCCCTCGGCCAGCCTGTCGAACTGACCGGCCACGGCCCGGGACGGCACGGGGAATACGCGGGACACCCGCTGCGGGTTCTGGGCCGTCACGGCGGTGAGGATGCCGCAGCCTCGCTGGCCCAGGCGCTCGAAGACCCGGAGGTCCAGGAGGACGCCCGCGCCCGCGGACGGGTCCCAGCCGGCGATCGAAACCAAGCTCTTGACCATCGTCCCTCCCGCTCCGGGGATGACCGGATTCTACCACGAATCCGGGCCGGGCGGGTGTTGACATCGTTCCGAGGCCTGGGGTATTCACAGAGGTGCGGATCAAAGAGGGACCATGGGCAAGGAGCTCGTCAGGGTTCACGTTTTCGCCGGCGGCCGGGTCCAGGGCGTGGCCTACCGGTTCTACGCCGAGAAATACGCCGTCCGCCTCGGCCTCACGGGCTGGGTCCGGAACCTCAGCGACGGACGGGTCGAGGTCGTGGCCGAGGGCTCGGCGTCCGACGTGGACGCGTTCGTCGAGCGGCTCAAGGAAGGCCCCAGCCTGGCTCGCGTCGACAACTTCGTCGTCCGGCGGGAGCCGGCGACGGGGGAGTTCAGGGAGTTCCGGATCGCCTTCCTCTCCGACTAGCCTGGACTATTCATAAGAACGCCGGCCTTGAATAATCCAGGCCCGCCGCGCCCGGAGGCGCTCAGCCGGCCCGGAGCTTGCGGCGGCACTCCTCGGAACAGAAATAGTGCTCGACCCCGCCGCGGACCTCGATCACGGCCTCGTCGCGGGGGACGTAGGTGCCGCAGACCTCGTCCTTGACCATCTCGCCCCGGACCTGACGCGGGGCCTGGGCTCCCGTCGGCCGCACCGCCCGCTTCAGGTTGAGGAAGATGCGGACGAACAGAAAGGCGACGTAGGCGACGAGCGCGAACAGGATGAGACGCAGGAGGCCCATCACCACTCGACCAGCATCGAGCCCCAGGTCAGCCCGCCGCCGAAGCTCAGGAGGAGCGCCAGTCCGCCTTTCGGGAGCCGGCCCTCTTCGACCGCCTCGCGCAGGGCCAGCAGGACCGACGTCGACGAGCAGTTGCCGCGCCGGTCGACGTTGACGTAGAACTTCTCGAGCGGGATGCCGAGCTTCTTGGCCGGGAACTCGAAGATCCGGGCGTTAGCCTGATGGCAGATGAACAGGTCGACGTCCTCGACCCGGTAGTCGCGGGTCCGGTCCGGGGTCCGGTTGGCTTTCTCGATCGTCTTCAGGATGAGCTCGGGGATGATGCGGAGGACGAACTTCTGGATGTCGTGGCCCTTGATGAGGATGTTCGGCGGGACGAGGGCGTCGTGGTGCCGGGTGTCGTGACCGACGCTGAAGGCGGCGTCGGCGCTGAGCGCGTCCGAGCCCATCTCCATGCAAACGATGCGGCCGGGCCCGTCGCCCCGTTCGAGGACGACGGCCGCCGAGCCGTCGCCCCAGAGGTCGGAGTTGGTGTCCGAAAAATCGAGCAGCCGGCTCAGGACCTCGGCGCCCAGGGCGATCCCGTAGCGCGATTCCGTTTCCCCGAAGAGCAGGTGCTTGCGGACGACATCGACGGCGTAGAGGCCGCTCGTGCAGGCCGCCAGGAGGTCGAAGGCGGGGACGCGCATCGAAGCCCGGGCATCCTTCTCGGGCAGCCGTCCGGCGGCGATCTCGGCCTTGATGGCCTTGTTCAGGACCAGACAGGCCGTCGAAGGGAAGAGGGCCTCGGGCGTCGAGCTGCCGATGGCCAGGATCCCGACGTCCGGCCAGCCGATGCCGGCGTCGGCCAGGGCCCGCCCGGCGGCGTAGAGGGCCAGGTCCGATGTGTTGACCGTGTCGTCGACCCAGCGGCGTTCGCGGATGCCGACGAGGTCGACGATCTTCTGCGGGGTCAGCTCGTCGGGCCCCCACGGCCTGTCCGACCCGGGCTTGATCGCCCCGTGGTCCAGAAGGATCTTGACCATGTCCTCGTTGGTGACGATCCTCCCGGGGACATCGGTCCCCGGCAGGCACTTTCCGGTCCCCGCGATTCTCACTCGCATCCGCGTTCACTCCGTGCCGCATATTTCCGCGAATCCCCATTATTACGGGCCGGGCGCGGGATGTCAAACCGCCAGACGGGTCCGCCCCGGCGCCTCGGCGATTGACCGGCCCCTCCGTTTCTGCTAAATAGGGGGCGACCATGAACCCCAAGCCGCTCGAAGGCGTTCGCATCCTCGACCTCTCCCGCCTCCTTCCCGGCCCGTTCTGTACCCTGATCCTGGCCGACCTCGGGGCCGAAGTCATCAAGATCGAAGACCTCGAAGGCGGAGACTACATCCGGACCATGGCGCCGTTCATCGACGGCCAGAGCGCCTATTTCCTGGCCCTGAATCCCGGCAAGAAGAGTCTCGCCCTCAACCTCAAGACCGCGGCGGGCAAGGACATCTTCCTGAAGCTCGCGGCCACGGCCGGCGTCATCGTCGAAAGCTTCCGGCCGGGGACCGTCGACCGGCTCGGGATCGGCTACGCGGCCGTCAAAGCCGTCAATCCGCGCATCGTGTACTGCTCGATCTCCGGCTACGGCCAGGACGGGCCCGACCGCGACCGGGCCGGGCACGACCTCGACTTCGCGGCCCGGTCCGGCATCCTCGGCCTGAGCGGATGGCCGGAAACGCGCCCGTCCATCCCGCCGGTCCAGATCGCCGACCTCAGCTCGGCCATGTACGCCGCGGCCGGCATCCTGGCCTACCTGCGGGAGGCCGAGCGGACGGGAGAGGGCCGCGCGCTCGACATCGGCATGCTCGACAGCGCGATGTCCTGGATGGTCATGCCGGTCGCCGAATACTCGGCCGGCGAGAGAGGGGGACGGGGACGGCTGCCGCTCACCGGCAAACACCCCTGCTACAACGTCTACCGGACGCGCGACGGCCGCCACGTCTCGTTGGCCGCTCTCGAACCGAAGTTCTGGTGCGCTTTCTGCAAGGCGGTCGGCCGGGAGGATCTCCTGCCCCTCCAGTTCTCCGAGCGGCCCGAGGATTTCGCGCGGTTCGAGGCGCTCTTCGGAGGCCGCACGGCCGCCGAATGGGCCGGCCTCCTCGAGGGGACGGACTTCTGCTGCGAGGTCGTACCCTCCCTCGACGAGGTCCTCACCGACCGCCAGATCGAGCACCGCGGCCTCGCCATCGCCCCGCGGCCGGGCGGGCCGGGTGTCATCCGGGTCGGCCATCCGCTCCGCGACCGGGCCGAGCGGGAGGACCTCGCCTGCCCGGGGCACGGCGAGCACACCGCCGAGATCCTATCCGCCCTGGGGATCCCGGGCCCGGAGATGAACGATCTCGAGACGGCCGGCGTCATCCGCCGGGGCCGCTGAGGGGTCGCCGTGGAAGGATTCTGGACCGAGGACGAAGCGGCTTTCCGCAGAAGCGCGGCGGAATATTTCCGCCGGCGGCCGGGCCTCGATCCGGCCGCCGCCGGCGCGGAGCCCGCGGGGATCTGGCGGGAGCTCCGGGCGGCGTCCGGCCCGGTCGCGAAGACGCCATCCCCCTGCGACGTCCTGAGCGGGCGCGTCTCCATCTGCGACGAAGCGTCCTCGCACGATCCGCGTCTCGGGCGCGAGCTTGCGGCCTGGCGGGCCGCCGCTTCCGCCGGTCCGGCCGATCCTCTCGAAGATCTGGCCTGCCGCCTCGGCCGCTCCGCCGGGACCGCGGCCCACGTCGCCGAGGCGGGCGCCCGCGCCGCCAGGGAACAAGGCGCCTTCTCCAGCAGCCTCATGGCCTGCCGCGAGGTCCAGGAAAGCTTGGCGGCACTCGTCTCCGGGGCCGGGCTCGTCCGCTTCGGGGCCTGCCGGCTCTGCCGCCTCCTCGAGCGCGGCGAGAGAGAGCTCGCGTCCCGCGAAGCGGCCGGGCTCGAAGCCCGGGCCCGGGCGCTCGCCGCCGATACCCGCTCGGTGGCCCGCTCCCTGCTCGGTGACGCGTGGGCCGAGGCCCACATCCCGGCCGACGACTTCCCGATTCCCGGTGAAAGGACACCCTGATGAAGCTCGAAACCCTGTACCGGACAGCCGTCTCCGTCGGCATCGCCAATGACCCGCGAGGACCGGAGGCGATCCGGAAGATCCTCGAAGACGAGCGGGCGCGGTCCGAAAAGCTCGACGGGAGAGAGCGCGAGACCTGGGAGGCCGACCGGCTGTTCAATCCTTACGCCGACACCCGCATCCTCCATGGCGATCCGTCCGTCGAGGTGAAGAAGGCGATCGTCGGCATCGACATGGACGTGTCCGAGGTCCTCCTGGCCCATACGCTCAACAGGGACCTCGCAACGGGGATCGACCTCGTCGTCGCCCACCACCCCCAGGGCGTCGCCCTGGCCCAGCTCGCCGCGGTCATGCCCGTGCAGGCGGACATGCTGGCCGCGCTAGGCGTCAACGTCTCCGTGGCCGAACAGCTCCTGGACAAACGGATCGGCGAAGTGGAGAGGCGCGTCCTGCCGGCGAACCACAGCCGGGCCGTGGACGCCGCCCGGCTGCTCGGTCTGCCGATGATGTGCGTCCACACGCCCGCCGACAATTGCGTCAACACCTATCTCGGGGCGCTCTTCGAAAAAGAGAGGCCGGCGCGCCTCAAGGACCTGATCGACCTCCTCTGGACGGTCCCGGAATTCAAGGCGGCGGCCCGCCGGATGGCCGGGCCGAAGATCGTCAACGGCGCCGAGAGCGCCCGTTGCGGCCGGATCTCCGTCGAGATGACGGGCGGGACCGAGGGAGCCAAGACGATCTACGAGTCCTATGCCGCTTCCGGGGTCAGCACCATCGTCAGCATGCACATCAGCGAGGAGGCCCTCGAGAACGCCAAGAAGGCCCACCTCAACATCGTCCTGTCCGGCCACATGGCCAGCGACACGCTGGGCCTGAACCTTCTCTTCGACGGGATCGAGCGCGAGGGACGGCTGGAATTCGTCGGGGCTTCGGGGTTCGCGAGGACGAGGGCGGCGGAGCGCTAGAGACCGCGGTAATGGCCCTGGGCATCCAGGGTCGCGATCCAGCGGGCGAAGGCGCGGGCGTCCTCGAGGTCGCTCTCGTCGGGATGGGTGGCCGCCGAAGCGGCCATGTCGGCCCAGGCTTCGTGCTCCGGCGACTGCATCAGGACCTCGAGGGCCTTCATCGACACCTTCCCCCGGCAGGAGAACGTCCCGATGAGCCGGGCCTTGGCGACCAAGATGGACGCATACTCCAGCGCTTCCCGCGAGAGGCGGCCGCCCGTGACGGACCCGTGGGTGGAGAAGAGGGCGGCCTTCTTCCCTTCGGGGATCGACTTGAGGAAGACCTCGACGGGATAAGGAACGCTGTGGGCCTGGACCGGGAATCCCGCGATGACGAGCTGATAGGGCGCGAGGTCGCCCGCTTCGGCCATCGGCTTGAGGGTCTTGTCGCCCGGCAGGGCCCCGAAGATGGCCTCGGCGACGAGCTTGGTGTTCCCTGTCCGGCTGAAGTAGGTCACGAGCGTTTTGGCCATGGCGGCGGTCCTTTCCGCTATTCTGCCAGAAACCGGGCCCAAAAGCCAAGCCTCATTCGCCCGCCGGCAGCTCGATCGTGACGGTCGTGCCCCGGCCGGGCTCGCTCGCGACGCGGATCGTGCCGCCGTGCTCCTCGACGATCTTCTTGGTGATGGGCAGGCCGAGGCCGGTGCCGCCTTCCTTGGTCGAGTAGTAGAGATCGAAGATCCGCTCCACGACCTCCCGCTTCATGCCCGGGCCGCTGTCGCGGACGACGATCGTGAAGACGCCGGCTTTGCGCCCGATCGTCACCGCCACCTCGCCGTGCTGGCTGATGGCCTCGACGGCGTTGGCGATGATATTGCGGAGGGCCGTCCGGAGCTTGGCTTCGTCGCCGCGAGCCCGGAAATCGGCCCCCTCGGCGACGACCGTGAAGCGGATGCGCTCGGCCAGCAGCCGGCGGTAAGGCCCGAGGACGTCGTCGAGGACCCGGCGCAGGTCGAGGGGCTCCTTGTTGACCGTCGTGTCGCGGGCGATCTCCATGAATTCCTGGGCGATGTGCCGAAGGTTCTCGACCTCGCCGATGATATAGGACATCGATTCCTTGAGGGCGGCGTCGAGGTCGCCCCGCTTGTCCTCGTAGACCTTGAGGACGTGCTCGGCCGACAGCTGGATCGGCGTCAGGGGGTTCTTGATCTCGTGGGCGACCTTGCGGGCCATCTCGGTCCAGGCCACCTTCTTGCTCATCTCGGCCAGCTCCTGCTCGTGGGCCCTGAGGTTCCGGACCATCGTGTTGAAGCCGTCGATGAGGGTCATCATCTCGTCGCGGGAGCGATGTTCGATGGCGACTTCGAGGTTGCCCAGCCCGACCTCCCGGGTCCCGGCCAGGAGCTTGCGCACGGGGACGATGATCATGCTCCGGATGCCGCGGGAAAAGACGAAGACGAGGACGACGAAGAAGGCCGAGAGGACGGTCAGGAATTCGACGATCTCCCGGGTGGCCTTGTCCAGCTGCTCCCTCTCGAACGGGAAGGGCAGGGAGATGAAGTGGGTGCTGTTGCGGAACTCGTACGGGACGGTCAGGGTTTGGAACGAATAGTCGCCGAGCCGCGTCCGCTGGATGAAGAAGGGCCGGCGGTCCCAGACGAGGGCTTGATAGGCCTCCCCGTCGAGGATCTCCGGCAGCAGGCCGCTATCGAAGAACTCCCGCCGGCTCGAGGCCAGGAGCAGGCCGTCCCCGTAGACGATGACGTCGTTCGCGAGCGTTGAGCTGATCCAGAAGACGAGGTCCTCCCACGGCGCGATCTCGGGCGAGAGCTCGACGCCCTGGATGATGAGAAAGGCCTCCATGAGGCCCTGGGCGTAGCTGGCATGGACGGCCGAGTTCTCGACGAAGCGCTCCGTGAACAGGCTGTCGAAGAGGTCCCGGGTGAAGACGGTGAAGAGCAGCATCGGGACCAGGGCCACCGCCAGGAACGTGGCATAGACCCGGTTCGAGAACGACCAGAGGGGCCGGCGGAGCGGCGTCTTCCGGCCGGCCAGGACGACGGCGGCCGCGATCACGACCACGGCCAGCCCGAGGAAGAAGAACCTCAGGAAATCCACGGCCTGGGTCCGGAGGCTTTTCCTCGGCGCGAAGAGCCTGTAGGCGTTCTCGCCCCACCGGAACAGGTAGCCGTCATAGGTCGTCCCGCCCTCCTCGAACACCGACCAGAACGGAACCGGGTCCTCGAGCATGCGATCCAGGAGGGGCTCCGCGAGTCCCGAAGTCAGCTTGCGGGGATTGAAGACCAGGCGTCCCTCGAGGTCGAAGATCTCGCAGCCGAAATCGAGCTGGCTCAGGGAAGGCAGGGACTCCGTCCGGAGGACCTCGAAATAGGGATTGGCCGAATAGACGAACGGGAGCATCTCCGGGTCCAGCGAGACGTACAGGAGGACGCGGCCGACAGGCTGGCCGTTCTCTAAGAAATCCCTGTAGCCGACCAGGAACTCCTTCTCCTGATCGATGAAAGTCTGACGGTGGCGGACGATGGCCCCGTCTTCGGAGAGCTCGAAGTCGGGCGCGCCGCCCAGGAACTTGGGGACGTTGAGGGAGAACCGGCTCAGGGTGTTGCCCTCTCGGTCGCGCACCTCCAGGCTGGAATACCAGTGGGACTTCGCGACCGGAGTGATCTGCCACAGGGTCCTCGCGAAGTCCCGGTCCTGCGGGTCGCGGAAGTAGGCGATGAACTCCCGCTCCTTCCGGCCGAGGGCGGGCAGCGATTCCTCGATCAGGAAGCTGGCCCAATCGGCCTGGGACCGGATCGTATGGGCGATGGTCGTCTCCAGCAGCCGATGCGTCCGGGCGACGGTCAAGCCGTCGACCGAGCGGGCCAGCCACAGGGAGGCCAGGACGAGTCCGGCGACCCAGAGCTCCCGCTTCCGGAAGAAGCCCGGGACGGCGGCGACGGCGAAGAGCCAGGCGGTCAGAGCCCCGCTGACGACGGCCAGAAAGATCGGCCCTTCGGTCCAGATGAGAACGGCCGCCGACGCGGCGAGGGCGCCGGCCAGGCCGGAGACGGGGCTCGCCCGCGAGCCCCGGAACGCCAGCCGGATAGCCACGGCCAGGGCGAGGAGCCCGGCGGCCAGACCAACGAGCAGCCCGAGCTGCAAGACCAGCCGCACGGGATCGAAATCCCAGTTGAGGAGCGAGAGGTTGGAGTTGGACACGACCTTCCGCACGAATCCGTGGACCGCGAGGACGGCGAGGGCGGCGAGGCCCGCCGAAGCGGAGTGGGCGAGCAGGCTCCAGAGAACGGACCGGGGCCGTTCGCCCGCCGCCCCGGACCGGACGGCGAAGAAGGCCAAGCCGGCGGCGAGGCCGAGGGCCGCGAGGGCCGTGAGGAAGATGTCGGCGGGCGACTGGGTCAGGCCCCGCCACGAAACGAAGCCGGCCACGTCCGGCCGGAACAGCCTCAGGTGCTGGATCCTCTCGAGCTGGCCCAGGGGAAGAGCGAGGAAGCGCATGCCGATGAGAAGGACCGCGCCGATCGCCCCGGAACCGGCATCGCGCCCGCGGAGGAAGCCCGGAGAGGACCAGAAATAGGCGAGGGCCGCGCCGGCCGCGGCCAGGAGGGCGACGAGCAGGACGAGGCGAAGGTCTTCCCGGGTCTTCGAGAGCCGGGCCGTCAAGGACGGCGAGCGCAAGGTGACGTCGGCCATGATCCGTCCGGTCTCGTTCCGCAAGGGGAAGATGATCGTCTGGATCTCGTTCTTCTCCCGGGGCTGGCCGGTGAATTCGTCCTGTTG
>Ga0209706_10000364_pt1 | contig 25684 bp, 25 predicted proteins | sample PPLLaktember2015_6_FD_187263 | JGI IMG/M metagenome (GOLD analysis project Ga0209706, IMG submission 187263) | Freshwater sediment microbial communities from Prairie Pothole Lake near Jamestown, North Dakota, USA - PPLs Lake P8 Core (1) Depth... | ecosystem: Environmental > Aquatic > Freshwater...
CATCATCGGCGAGTCGTTTTCGGAGATCTTCTTCGGCAATGCCGTCATGCTGGGGCTGCCCGCCGTCACGGCGTCGCCCGCCGACGTGGCCGCGCTGCAGGCCGAGATCGAGCGCGACCCGCAGACTGTGGTGCGGCTGGATCTCGAGTCGATGCGCGCGACCTCCGGCACGCTCGACATCGCCGTGCACCTGCCCGCCGCCGCCCGCGACGCCCTCATCACCGGGCGCTGGGATGGCCTGGGGCTGCTGCTGCAGGACTTCGACCAGGTGCGCGCCTTCGCCGCGAAGCTGCCCTACCTGCGCGACTTCGCCTGAGGGTATCCCGCGTCTTACCTCTGCTATAGTGAGCGCTCTTTTCCCGGGGCGGGCGCCGGCGTGCGCCGCCCCACAGCGTCCAGGGAGGTCCCATGCGTGCTGCTCGTTTCGTGTCCCTTGCCACCGTCGCGTGGCTGCTCGCCATCGGCTTCGCCGTCGTGCCGACCGCGCAGGCGCCCGCCAGTGAAGAAGAGTTCGACAAGCTGATGAAGTCGGTGGGCGCCACGGTCGGCTCCATGCGCAAGAACATGGAGGCCCAGGCTGGCGACGCCGTCGCCGCGGACGCGAAGCGGATGGCGGAGCTGCAGAAGAACAACGCCGCCTTCTGGACCGGGCGCAAAACGCAGGACGCGGCCGAATGGGCCACCGCCGCCATGAATCACGCCGCGGAGGTGGAGAAGGCCGTCGCCGCCAACAACATGGCCAGCGCCGGCGAGCACATGAAGCAGATGATGGGCAGCTGCGCCCAGTGCCACACCAAGTACCGCGACAAGGGCGCGGACGGCGGCTACAACATCAAGAAGCAGTAGGCGCTCGCACGCACGCGTGCAGAGTGCGGGGTGCGAGTGCCACGTGCCAGGTGGCGAGTGCTGAGTGCCCTCACCCCTTCTTCACGGGCGCCGTGACCTTGATGGTCACCCCGCCGTCCGTGGTGAGCGTCAGCTCCACGGAATCGCCTTCCTTCAGCGGCTTCTTCAGATCCTTCAGGCGGATGTGCACGCCGCCCGGTTTGAGTTCGGTCTGGCCGTACGCCGGCACCAACAGCTCGAGCACGGGCTTCACTGCATCCGGTGGTCCCGTCACCACCTCCGCGGCGCCAGCGGCGTCGGTGGTGACACTCACCACGTAGATCTCGTACATCGAGGGGTTCTCGATCACCGCGTACGCGGAGGTGGCGGTTGCACCCGCCACCGGCTCGAGTACCCACGCCCCGGTCGCGGCTATCTGGCCCTGGGCGCGCGCGAGCAGCCCGGCCGCCGCCAGCATCACCACTACCAGACCCGTCAATCTGCCCGCTCGTCGCATCCGCCCGCCCCTTTCCCAATCCAGCACGCCACCCTCCGGCTTCGCGCCACCGACTCTCGTCACGTGCCCCAAGGCGCCGTCCGCTCACTCTTTCACTCTCCGAAGGTCCCTCTACCGCCGGAGCGCCGTCACGCAGCCGGGGGGCGGTGCCGACGTACCGACACTTGCGCCCGGCCCACGGTTCCCCTCCGGATGCCGTCAGGCGCCCGTCGCCACCTCGGCGCCCCGAACGGTCAGCACCGGGCACTCGGCAGATCGGACCACCTGGTGCGTGGCCGAACCGGCCAGAGCCAGGCCCAGGCCGCCGCGTCCCTGGGCGCCCATCACGATGAGGTCGGCCTTGCGAGCCGCGGCCGCCTTCAGGATCTCGCGATAGGCCCGTCCCACCGTCACGACGTTCTCGATTTCGCACCACGTGCGCTCCTCGCCGGCCACCAGCAGGTCGAGTCGCTTCTTCGCGTCGTCGATCAGGTAGGTCCGGTACTCGGCCACATTGAAGTGGGCGTGCACCCTCGGCTCCTCGTCCGCCAGCCACTCGATGGAGTGAAGCACAGTGACCTTGCCGTTGGCCTGGCGGCCCAGATCGAGGGCGAAACCGAGGGCCTGCAGCGACGCCGGCGAGAAGTCCATGGCGCACACGATGCGTTTGAACGTGACGTCCCCGGGGGCCGCCTGCACGAGCGGTGGCACGGTGAGCACCGGGCACGGCGCCCGGTGCAGAATCTGCTCGGTGACGGAGCCGGACAGCAGGCGGTTGAATCCACTGCGGCCGTGCGTACCCATCACGATGAGATCGGATGGGATGGTCAGCGCCTGATCGACGATGGTGTCGACCGGATCGCCGGCCTCGGCCACGAGGTAGGGGCCCACGGCCGCGGCGCCCATGGCCTCGGACTGGCGCCGCATCTCCGCCACCACGTCCTCGCGCGTGGACGGGTAGACGACCTGCACCGACTCGCCGAGCGCACCCGGCGGCACCTGGATCGCATCGAACGTGGGCACCACGTGCAGGATGGACAGCTTGGCGCCATACCAGACCGTGAACGCCGCTGCGTAAGTCAGGGCCGGGCGGGACGACTCGCTCAGGTCCGTCGGGCAGATGATGTGTTTGAACTCGACCATAACGACTCCTGTCGGTGTGCGCGGAACCGGTTGAGCATCGTGCCGCGGCGTGCCTGACCTGACTGAAAGCAGAAACCGTGCCCGCCCCGAGCGACGTCGAGGGCAGTCATCTATTGACCGGGTACTTCGACAGCTTCCGTTGCAGCGAACGCCTGTGGAGGCCGAGCACACGCGCCGCTTGTGACACGTTGCCCGAGCACTCCGTCATGACTCGCTGGATGTGCTCCCACTCGACACGTGCCAGGGACGGTACCGTGAACTCGCGCGCGCCCCCGGACGAGCCCCCCTCCTTGTCGAGCGCGGCGGCCACCTGGTCCGCATCCACGGGCTTGGTCAGGTAGTCCGTTGCCCCGCGCTTCAAGCTCTCCACCGCGGTGGCGATGGCGCCGTAGCCGGTGAGCACGACGATGCGCGTCGTCTGATCGATGGCGTGCAGTTCTGCCACGACGTCGAGGCCGTGCCCGTCTGGCAGGCGCAGGTCCACCAGCGCGTACTCGGGGCTGTCGTCCCGTGCCGACGCGATGGCCTCTGCGGCCGTGGCCGCGCGCGTGACCTCGAAGCCGCGCGCGGACAGAGCCTTCGACATGCGCGATGCGAACACGTCGTCATCGTCGAGCAGCAGCAGCGTGCGATCATCGGTCATGAGGGGCTTCCTTCAGTGCCGGCGGATGGCAGCAGCAGTGTTGCCGTCGTACCATCGCCCGGTGCGGAGGATAGCGCAAGACTCCCTCCCCAGCGCTCGGCAAAGGTCCGGGCCAGGAACAGGCCGAGGCCGAACCCGGACCCGACCGGCTTGGTGGTGAAGAACGGCTCGCCTGCGCGCTGCAGGGTGCTGGCGGTCATGCCCGTCCCACTGTCCTTCACCCGGAATCGCACCTGGTTCCTCTCGGTGTCAACGCTCACTTGCACGGGCGCGTCGGCCGGCGATGCGTCGAACGCGTTCTTCACGAGCGTCCTGAGGCTCCGCGCCGCGGCCTCCAGCGGCACTTGCACGCTGGAGAGGCCGGGCGCCATCGTCACGAGCACGCGCTCCCGATCGTGTGCGCCGAACGTGGCCAGCATTCCCTCCACGATGCGCTCAGGGGGCAGCGTCTGTGCCTCGTGCGCCACCGAGGCGTCCGCACGGCCGCTCATCTGGTCCAGGATTTCGCGGCAGCGGTCGACCTGCGACCTGATGAGCCGCGCGTCCTCGGCAATCTCCGGGGGAAGGCCGGGTGCGGACGCCGCGAGGTCCAGTTCGTGGGCCGCGACCGCGATGGCGCTGAGCGGCGTGGCCAGCTCGTGCGCCGCGCCGGCGGCCAGCGTGGTGAGCGAGGCCAGTCGCTCCTGTTGCGCGGCCGCGCGCCGCGCCTCGGCGAGCGCGCGCTCCCGTGCCTCGAGCGCCCAGCGGATGCGGGTGACGAAGCTGGCCGTCAGCAGCGCCGCGACCGCGAACGCCACGCCCATGCCCACCTGGTGGCCGAGTCCCGGGTCCATGCCAAGGTGCCCGGCATGAGGATCGACCAGCGCGCGCAGCGGCGTCACGAACAGCAAACCGTAGCCGACGACCGACGCGACGGCCGCGGCCCACGTCCAGGCCGCGTTCAGGGTGACGGCCGCAAGCGTGATGTAGACGAGATAGCTGATCGTGAACGGATTCGACGGCCCGCCGGTCAGCACCATCAAGGCGGTGAGGATGCCGATGTCGAACAGGATGAGCCCGCCAAGCGTGCGAACCGAAGGCTCGGAACCACGCCGAATCATCAGGTCGAGCCACGCGTTGCTCGCCACCTGCGCCGCCAGCAGCAGCAGGACCCCGCCCCCCGAGAACTGAACACCCAGCAACACGCGTGCGACGATGAGGGTGGCAACGGCGCCGGCGGCGACGGCCCACCGGAACCGGGTGAGCCAGCGGGCCGTCACCACGGGGCCGGCTTCGAGCGACCACAGGGGGTCGATCCGGGGATGAACAGCCTCGATTGCCCCTGAGTCAATTTGCCGCACCACGGGTTTCATCGTCTCACGTAGGCTACTCGCAAATGCGCGTCCCCAGGCTTCCCGCCCTTCTCGCGGTTGGCGTCATGCTCGCCATTGCCACCGGCGATGCCAGCGGGCCACACATCACGCTGGCCGTGGACGGCCGATCCAACCAGACCCCGTGGGCCGCGGCGCACGGGCGGTTCGTCGCCGTCACCTGGGGCGCGACCGTAGATGGCAAGACCGACGTCTACGTCGCGCTCAGCCAGGACGAGGGGCAGACCTTTGGCGCACCCGCGCGCGTGAACGCCATCGACGGCGAGGCGCGCCTCGGCGGCGAGTTGCCGCCGCGCGTTGCGCTGGTCCCACGCCCGGGCGGCGGCGTGCCCGACATCGTCGTCGCGTTCGGCTCGAAGACGACCGGCACGGAGATCAAGATGTCGCGCTCCACCGACGGGGGCCGGTCCTTCACGCCGGGGCGGGCGCTTCAGGCGACCGGTGCCGCCGGCGATCGGGGCTGGCACGCGATGACGCTCGATGCCAACGGCGATGCCCACGTGATGTGGCTGGACCACCGCGGGCTGGCCGCGCAGAAGGCGCAGAGCCATGAGCATCACGAGGCTGCGGCCATCGATGGCGCGGCCATGGCGCAGCTCTCAGGGCTGTACTACGCGCGCGAAGGCACCGGCGCGCTCCAGGCCGAGCGCGAGTTGGTGAAAGGCGTCTGCTACTGCTGCAAGGTGGCGATGGCCACGGGCCCGCGCGGCGAGCTCTTCGCCGCTTGGCGGCACGTCTACCCCGGTAACCTTCGCGATATTGCCTTCATGGCATCGCGAGACGGGGGCCGGTCGTTCGCCGCTCCGGGCCGCGTGAGCCAGGATGACTGGCACCTCGCGGGTTGCCCGGACGATGGGCCCGCGATGGCGGTGGACGCGGAGGGCACGGTGCACGTGGTGTGGCCCACCGTGGTTGGCGGCGCCACGCCCGAAGGCGCGCTGTTCTATGCGGTCTCGCGCGATGCCAGAACCTTCTCGCCACGCGTGCGCATCCCCACGCTCGGCAGCCCGAAGCCCATGCACCCACAGATTCTGGCGGACGCTTCGGGGCGCATCACCCTGGCGTGGGACGAGGTGATGAGCGGCGTCCGCCAAGCCGTCGTTCGCACGATGAGGTTCGACGAAGCGGGCCAGCCGCTCTTCGGCGCCACCACCCGTCTCGGCCCGCCCGACACGCCGTCGTCGTACCCTGTCCTCGTCGCAACCCCGCGCGGCACGATCGCGGTCTACGTTGAAGGCAAGCCCGGCGCGTCGCTCATTCGCACCTCCGTGCTTTGAACCTCCGTGCTTTGAACCTTGGTGCTTTGAACCGTGCGAACCTACTTGGGCAACCTTTCGGGCATCTCCGCCACCACATACGTCATCACGGCAAGAGACGCCGCTGCTTTCGACACCTCGGCCGGCAGGATGCGCTCGACCGTATCGGCGGGAGTGTGGTGGATGGTGAAGTACTTCGTCGAATCGCCCGAGTAGGCCATCATCGGCACCTTGCCCAGTGCCGCAATTGGACCGATGTCGGCCCCGCCGCCGCCCGGACCGACACTCTGCATGTCGATGCCGGTCAGCAGCGTCCCGATGTCGGCAATGATGCGGCGCGCCGACTCGGAACCGCTGAAGGCCAGGCGCGCCGGCGCGAAGACGCCCGAGTCGGACTCGATGGCGAAGATATGATCCTGCGCCTCCGCGGCGTGCGCGTCCCGATAGGCATTTCCGCCGCGGAGCCCGTTCTCCTCGTTGGTGAACAGCACCAGCCGCACGGTGCGTCGAGGCTGAATCCCCAATTTCTTCATCAGCCGCAGGCTCTCCCAGGTCACGATGCAGCCCACCGCGTCGTCCGAGGCGCCGGTCGCGGCGTCCCACGAGTCGAAGTGGCAGCCGACCAGCACGATCTCGTCGGGACGCTCGCGTCCGACGATCTCGCCGATGACGTTGGCCGACTCGACGTCGGGCTCGAAGCGCGCCTCCATCTTCAGGCGGACGCGCACCGTGCGCCCGCGGTTCACGATGCGGTGAATGCGCTGCGCGTCTTCGACCGAGATTGCCGCCGCCGGGATCTTCGGCGCCTCGTCGCCGTAGGCCATCCCGCCGGTGTGGGTCGTGCGCAGCCCCGTCGGCCCCACCGAGCGCAGCAGCATGCCCACGGCGCCGTGCCTGGCCGCGGCGCGCGCGCCGCCGGAACGGTAGGCCACGGTCTCACCGTAATTGGTGTAGGGGACGTCGAACAGGACGATGCGTCCCTTGGCCTCGGAGGAGCGCTTCTGCAGCTCGTCCATGGTCGAGACGACCATGACCTCGGCCTCGATGCCCTCGGGCGGCGTGGCCACGCTGCCGCCCAGCCCGAGCAGGGGGATGACGTGATGCGGCGGATCGACGATCTCCAGGCTCTCCTGCCCGCGCACCCACCTGGGCGCCATCACCTTTTCGGTGCGAACCCGCTCGAGGCCGTCCTTCTTCATGGTGTCCTGGGCCCAGGCGATGGCCCGGGTCAGGTTGTCGGACCCGGTCAGGCGGGCGCCGTACGTGTCGGTGAGCTCGGCCAGGCGGTCCCAGCCGAACTGGTCGGCGGTCGCGGCCGAGATGAGGCGATGGGCGTCGTCGCGGTAGGGGGACAGCCAGGCCGGGACCTGTGTCTGGACGCCTGTCGCCGCCGCCGAAGAGGGCGCCGGCCAGCCCGCAGCCACCGCCAGCCCGAGACCAAGCGCCAGGACAAAGGGAACCATCCGATGCATGGTCGCGGATTATAATCGGGGGCGTCAGGTCCGCATGCCCGTCTTCGCACGCGCCGTCTACATCGTCGTGGGCCTCACCTCCGTCGGGTTGGCCACGCTTGGAGCTCTGCTGCCAGGGCTGCCGACCACCGTCTTCCTGTTGATCGCGCTGTGGGCGTTCTCGCGCTCGAGCGCGCGCCTGCACGGATGGGTGAAGCGGATGCCGCTCTTCCGCGAGGCGCTGGTGCACGTGGAGCGCTATCACGCCGAGCGGTCAATCTCGCGCGGCGTGAAGCTGGTGGCGGTCTCGTGCGCGTGGTTCTCGGTGGCGCTGTTCTTCGCGAGCCGCGGCCTCGAGCCTTCGCTGACCGCGCTCATCCTGGTGACGCTGGCCATGGCGTGCACCATCTTCATGGCCCTCACGCGCACCGCCCGCCCGCAACGCACCTAGCGCGGGGCGGATGCCCTGGCCCGCGCCCACCTTCGCTCGCCCACATGGCAGCGCGAGCTCCGGCGGGCAAGCCCGCCGCACACGGATCGCACCCGATCGCACCAGCCCTAGAACCCCAGCACGTAGACCAGCCTGAAGCTCCTTCCCATCTCCGGCAGTTCGTCCTTCAGGTAGTTCAGGTGGTTCCGGTAGAGCGTGTTCGTGGCGTTCTCGAGGCGCGCGGTGACGGTGTTGAGGACTCGTCCCTGCATGAACGAGTACGACGCGTGGAACCTGAGGGTGGCCCACCCGCTGGTCGGCGTCTCGTCGCCGTACACGCGGCTCTGATCGGCCACCGCCGTCACGGCCGCACCAGCCTGGAAGGCGTTCTTCTGGTAGCGCAGGCCCGCGATGCCGCGATAGGGCGGAATGCGGGGCAGCGGCTCGTCGGTGTCGGTCAGCCGGCCGCGCACCATGTCGAAGGTGAACTCCACGGTCCATTCCGGCGTGAGCTTCACGTCGCCGTGCGCTTCCACACCCCAGAGGGTCGCGTCGCGCCCCACGAACTCCACGTACGGCAGGTCGCCGCCGTGCCCGTGATCGCCCTCCTCGTCTTCCGCGCCGTGTTCCACGCCAAACCGATCGTCGAACTCCTCCTCCCGCTCCTCGAACTCCTCGTCGCTGATCGGGTTGCGGAAGATGAAGTTGCTGATGGCGTTGTGGAAGAACGAGACCTCGCCCTCGAAGCGATCGCCGCGGACGCGGACCGCGAGGTCGAGGCCGAGGGCGCGCTCGGCCTCCAGGTCGGGGTTGCCGATCTCGTACGCGAAGTTCCCGAGGTGAGGGCCGAAGAAGTACAGCTCCTCGAGGGCCGGGGGGCGCGCGGCGCGCGCCAGGCTGGCGGCGATCACCAGGTTGTCGTTCGCAGCCTCGGGCCGGATCAGCAGGCCCACCGAGCTGGACCACTCGGTGAAGTCGCGAGTCGGCAGCGCGGTCTCGGGCGTGTAACTGGTGTGGTCGAGACGCCCGCCGAACTGCAGCGTCGCGTGCGACCAGGCGACCTCCTCGTAGGCAAACGCGGCCAGGCTGTTCTGGTCCACCGGCGGCGACAGCGCCTCGGCGCCCCGCGCCGCGAACTGGCGGTTGAGGAGCCATCCGCCCACGCTGCCCAGCAACGCGCCCGTCTTCCTGTGCGAGAGCAGCACCTCGCCTTCGAGCGTGTCGTTGTCGAAGGTCGTGCCGACGTCGGTCCCTTCCAACTCCTGGTGCTCGTACCGACGCACGCCGAAGGTGGCGCGATAGGACTGGATGAACCCCGGCAGCGCCGATCCGCCCGCGCGGATGTTGAACGCGTGCCGCCGCGGGGTGAGGCTGATCTGCCCTTCCTCGACCACCGGGATGCCGTACTTCTGATCGGTGTAGCCGTAGCTGGCGCCGACATAGGAGTGCTCGCCGGTCCAGGCGCCGCCGAGGCTGGCCATGCCCGTCCGCGACTGCGTGTTCTCGGCAGTGCCCTCGGGGGTGCTGTAGTCGCCCATCCGCTGGCCGCTGCCGCCGAAGTGAAACGCCCACTCACCGTTGCCGACGTGGATGTCGCCGGCGCCGCCCGCCTGCCCGCCGTTGGTGCCGACGTCGAACGTGAAGTTACCCGACGTACCCGAGAACCGCTCGGTGGGAATCTGGTCCGTGATGACGTTGACCAGCCCGCCGATGGCGTTGGCGCCGTACAGCAGCGTCGCAGGCCCTCGGACCACTTCCATCTTGCTGGCGGCAGCCGGGTTGATGGGCACGCCGTGATCGCCCGACTGGCTCGAGATGTCGCCCATGCGCTGGCCGTCCTCGAGCACGACCACGCGGTCACCGTCCAGGCCACGGATGACCGGGCGCGCCGGCGCGGCGCCGAACGAGCGCGTGGCGATGCCCGGCTCAGATTGCAGCGTGCCGGCCACCGTGCTGTCGAGCTGCCGCGTCAGATCCTGGCCGGTGAGCACGGAGGTGGGTTGGTACGACTCGAACTGCGGCCGCGGGTTCGGGCTCACCGACACCACCTCGGCGAAGTGGAGGTCGAACTCCACCGCGAGGTCCAGCGTGGCGGGCGTGGCCCCCACGATCACCTCGGTGCGGCGGGTCGTGTAGCCTTCGGCGCGCACGCCCACGTGGTAGCTGCCGGGCGGAACACCCTCGAATCGATAGGTACCGTCGTCGCCGGTTCGCGTTTCACGCCGCAACTCGTCGATGATGACCAGGGCCCCGGCCATCGCCTGCCCGTTCTCTGCCTGCGTGACGGTCCCACTCAGCGTCGTGCCCGACTGCGCGAGGGTGCGACCGGATCCGATCGCCAGGATAATGACGGCGAGGAGACCGGGAATGAAGGTGGTGCGCATATCCTGAAAGCGTACCGCGCCACCAGGCCTGCCGAGACAAAAAGCTGTCGGAATGCCCGCCCCGGCCGGTGAATGGATGAAACTGGGCGCTGGAACGCTCGAGAGGGTTGGCCATGATGCGGCGGGATTCGACGTGGTTGGCGGCGGCAGCGGCGGGATGGCTGGTCCTGGGGTGGGCCGCGACGGCCGCGGCACAGGGCGGCGGATCGATCCAGGGGGTGGTGACGACGCGTGCGCGGGCCCTCCCACCCATCCGGGTGACGTTCGACCAGAAGGTGTGCGGAGTGGAACTGCCGGACCGTGCGATCGTGGTGAGCGCGGCGGGAGGGCTGGCGAACGCGGTGGTCACGCTCACCGGTGTCAAGACCACTTCGTCCCCGCGCGAAGTGATGGTGCTGAACGACAGGTGCGCCTTCGTCCCCCGCGTCCAGGTGGTCGGTCCGAACGGCACCGTGAAGACCTCGAGCAAGGATCCGGTGCTGCACACCACGGTGGTCCAACAGGCCGACGGACGGCAGCTCTTCAACGTGGCCGTGCCCATCCCGGGCATCGAGATCGCCAAGCCACTGGTCGCAGCGGGCGTGCTGCGCGTGGGCTGCAGCACGCACCAGTGGATGCGCGGCTGGATCATCGTGACCGACGAGGTGTCGGCCGTCACGGGTGATGATGGCGCGTTCACGTTGCGGGACGTGCCTGCAGGCAGTTACGAGTTACGCGTGTGGCACGAGGCGTTGAAGGCCGCGCCGGCGAAGATCACCGTCGTCGCCGGCAAGCCGGCACAGGTGACGTTCGAGATGAAGTGAGGCGACGGGAGGCCGCGGCGGCGCCGCCCCGCTCAGCGGGTTCGGTACGAGAACAGCCGTACGAGGTCCAGCTTCTCGAGCCGTTCGAAATCCTTGTCGAGCGTCCACACCAGGGCGCCAAGATCGTGCGCGAGGGCTCCTATCAGCAGATCGGCAAGGCCAAACCGCTCACCGATCTCGGCGGCACGATCGGTCCAGTCCTCCACGGTTTTCCACGTCTCTTCAGACGGCACCGCCACCGGCAGGGCGGCCAGCCGATCGAGCACCGGCCGCCGTTCCCGGCTCGAGAGCCCGGCGCGCAGCTCCTGTCGGACAGGCTGGGGAACGGCCACCAGGTCCGCGTCGATGAGCTCGCCCAGGACCATTGCCTCGTGGCCGGGTGGCCGGCCGCGGAGCACAGCCACCCAGACCGAGGTGTCCACGACAATCATCGGGGCGCCGGCTTCCCGCGCAAGGTGGTCGGATCGACGTCGAAGGTGACCTTGCCGAAGAGCGCCTTCAGCTCTTCGGTCTTGCTGCGGCGAACGACTTCCTTCAGCGCGTGGACCACGGTGTCGGTCTTCGACTTGAAGCCGAGAACGGCGCGTGCATCGTCGATGAGGGTTTCGGGCAGGTCCAGCGTCGTGCGCATACGAACAAACTAATTCATATGCTAACGGATTTCAACACATACGACATGATATGCCTGAAGTCGCACTAATGGACTCTCGTCATGCATAGACCTAGCGAATCGCCACCAGCCCCGCATCCGTTCGCCAGTACCAGGTGCTGTCCACGAGCGCCGGAGATGCCAGCGTGCGCGCGCCGAGCTCATTGACGTGCAGCAGCTTGAATTCGCGCCCGGCGGGGACCACGAACGTCTGGCCCTCGTCGTTGGTGAAGAAGACCTTGCCGTTCACCGCGACGGGCGACGCCGAGAAGCCCTCGCGCTGAGCCACACCCAGGCGGCCCTGGTAGACGAGCGTCCCCGTGGCGGCTTCGTACACGGTGAGGATGCTCTGCATGTCGTTCACCAGGTACAGCAGATCGTCCACGACGATGCCGGAGGGGACGAAGGGCGAGCCCTTGGGCGTGCTCCAGGCGACGTGCGTGCGTGTGACGTCGCCCGTTCCGCCCGGACGAATCGCGAAGGTCGGGCCGGCGCGGCCGGATGATGCGAAGACGAGGCCGTGGCCCACGACCGGCGTGGGGATCACCTCGAAGGTCATGCCGCGCACCGTCCACAGCTCGCGGCCTGTGTCGGGGTCGTACGCCGCGACGCGGCGCTGGCTCGACACGATGAGCTCGTCGCGCGCGCCGGCTTCGATGACGACGGCGGTGCCCCAACCGACCGTCTCCGACCTGGGCGTCTGCCAGAGCGTCTTCCCGGTTGCCTTGTCGAAGGCCGCGACGAAGGCGGTCTGGTTCGTGGTGGGATTCTGATCCTGGTAGAGGAAGATGCGATCCTTGTAGAGCACCGGCGACCCCGCCGGGCCGTGGTAGTTGTCGATGACACCGAAGCGGCGGTGCCAGACGAGCTTGCCGGAGAAGTCGAAGGCCGCCAGGCCGTGACGCCCGAACGAGGCGTATACGCGCTGGCCATCGGTGGCGGGCGTGGCCGACGCGTAGCCGTTCTTCTGGTGCACCTGTTCGGTGCCCTCCTGCGGGATGAAGGTTTCCCACAGCGGCTTCCCGTCTCCGCGGCTGAACGCCAGCATCGACAGCCGCCGTCCATCCTCGCGCGCGGTGGTCAGGAAGATGCGGTCGCCCCAGACGACCGGCGACGAATTCCCGCGCCCGGGTACAGGTGCCTTCCACTGCACGCGCGTCGTGGGGGACCACGTGTCGGCGTAGGCGCCCGCCGGCACGAGACCCTGCCCGGACGGCCCGCGCCAGCGCGGCCAGTACTTCGCGCCCTCGCCCTCCACCGCGATCATGCGCACCTCCTCGGGCGCTGACGCCAGTGGGACACCCAGCACAGCCGTCACGACGAGCCCGCGAAGCAAGGGGTGCCGCATCATGCGGCGATTGTAAGCACCTCTCGTACAATCTGCGCATGTTTCGTCTCGGTCCCGCTATCGCGGTGCTCATGCTCGTGGGGTCGACGCTGGTACCGGCGCAACCGTCGCCGCAGATCCGTGTCGTGCAGGTGAGCGCACCCGACGCGCGGCGCCCGGCCGAAGCCTCGGTGGCGATCAACCCGACCAATCCCAGCCATGTGATTGCCACCTTCATCCAGAGCTCCGCGCCCGGCCAGCAGCCGCGCTCGACCAACTGGGGCTACGTCTCGACCGACGGTGGGCTCACGTGGGCGGGCACGCCCGCGGCCAACCCGGGCAAGCGGGTGCAGGGCGACGACGTGATCGTGTTCGGGCGGGATGGGACGGCGTTCCACACCTACATCGCCTTCGACGGCATCCGTGTGGATCGACCGGACGTGGCATCGACGGGCATCTTCGTGCGCCGGACGACCGACGGCGTGACGTGGGAACCGCCCGTCCCGGTCGTGGATCACATCAACACGGCCATCCCCTTCGAGGACAAGCCGTGGACGGTAGTGGACCGCGCGGAGGGCTCGCCGCATCGCGGCAACATCTACGTGGCATGGACGCGCTTCGACGTGTACGGCAGCGCCGATCCACTGCACCGGACGCATATCTGGTTCGCCCGATCACGCGACGGCGGGCGGTCGTTCCAGCCGCCGCTGCGCATCTCGGACGACTCGGGCGACGCGCAGGACAGCGACAACACCGTGGAGGGCGCCGTGCCCGCGGTGGGGCCGAAGGGCGAAGTGTACGTGGTGTGGGCGGGCCCGAAGGGGCTGTTCTTCGACCGCTCCGACGACGGCGGGTGGACGTTCGGTGCCGACAAGGTGATCGGAACCCTCACCGGAGGCTGGGATATCCCCGTGCCGGGCGTGGCACGGCACAACGGCATGCCGGTGACGGCGGTCGATCTGGGCAGTTCCGCCAGCAGCGGAACGATTTACGTGAACTTCATCGACGAGCGCAACGGCGACACGGACGTCTTCCTGCTGGCCTCGCGCGACGGCGGGCGCACGTGGGCCGCGCCGGTGCGGGTGAACGACGATCCGAAGGGCGCCGTGCAGATGTTCACGTGGATGGCCGTGGACCCGACGGACGGCTCGGTCAACATCGTGTTCCACGATCGGCGGGGCCTGTCCGGCACGATGACGGGCGTCACCCTCGCGCGCAGCGTGGACGGCGGCCGGACCTTCGCCAATCACAAGGTGCCCGTCGAACCGTTCGACTGCTGCGCGGCGTCTTCGTTCGTGGGTGACTACAACGGCGTGGACGCGTTCGGCGGGCGCGTGGTCGCGGTGTTCCCGACCCTCAACGGGGCCGAGCAGCGGATTCTGGCCGCGGTGATGCGCTTCCGCCCCGGCTCGCAAACGCTGATGTAGACGGGACTGGCACGAAAGGGGCGAATTCGATGCGGTTTCTGATTCCAGTGGTCGTCGCGGCGGTGCTCACGGCGGCCGTTCACGCCCAGCAACGACCAGCCCCGCTGGGGCAGGCCAGCGTTACCTGGCTGTATTACAGGGACCTGCCGGCCGCGATGCGCTTCTACGAGGACGTCCTCGGTCTCACGCTCACCGTGGACCAGGGCTGGGCCAAGGTCTACCAGACCTCCCCGACGTCCTTCATCGGGCTGGTGGACGAGCAGCGCGGGATGCACAAGGCGTCGGATACCAAGCCGGTGGCCGTGGCCTTCGTCACCCCCGACGTGGACGCCTGGCACGCCTGGCTGGTCTCCAGGGGCGTGAAGATGCGCAGCCCGGTGGCCGACTCGAAGACGTTGCCCATCCGGGGCTTCACAGCGTACGATCCCGAGGGTTATACCCTCGAGTTCGAGACGTTCCGGGACGACCCGCAGAACGCGAAGATCCGAGCGCTGCTGAAGGCTCCCAAATGACGATGCGACTGTTGGTGATGTTCCTGGCGACCGGCCTGGCCGCCGCCACCGCCTCCGCGCGGTTCGACGACGACGCGCTTCGGCGCGGCGAGCTGGCCGCGCAGGCCCAGGCGCCCGCGGCCAACCAGGAGCGCGACTTCCTGAGCCGGGTCCGGCGCCTCACCGTGGAAGGTCGGCGCGCCGGGGAGGGCTACTGGTCGCCGGACGGCCAGCGGCTGGTCTTCCAGAGCGAGCGCGACGCCGCCAACCCCTTCTATCAGATCTACGTGCTCGACTTCGCCACGGGCGAGACCAAGCGGATCTCCCCCGGCACCGGCAAGACGACGTGCGCGTTCTTCCGCCCGGGCAGCGACCAGATTCTCTTCGCGTCGACGCATCACGACCCGAAGTCGAAGCAGCTCCAGGACGAGGAGCTCGCCTTCCGTGCGTCGGGCAAGGAACGCCGATACGCGTGGGACTACGACACCGAGATGGAGATTTACGCGTTCGCCGAGAAGTCCGGCGCCATGGCCCGGCTCACCAACGCGAAGGGTTACGACGCCGAGGCCAGTTACTCGCCCGACGGCCAGTGGATTGCGTTCTCGTCCATGCGCGACGCCTACAACCGGACCCTGTCCCCGGCCGAGGAGAAGCAGCTGGCGACCGACCCCAGCTACTTCGGCGAGATCTACATCATGAAGGCCGACGGGGCGGAACAGCGCCGCCTGACCACCGAGCCCGGCTACGACGGCGGCCCCTTCTTCACGCACGACGGCCAGCGCATCGTCTGGCGGCACTTCGACGAGCAGGGCCTCATCGCCGACATCTGGACGATGAAGCTGGACGGTACGGACAGGAAGCAGATCACCAGCTTCACGTCGATGAGCTGGGCGCCCTACGAGCATCCGTCGGGCGAGTACTTCCTGTTCGCCTCGAACAAGCTGGGCTTCGAGAACTTCGAGGTCTTCATGGTGGACAAGGCCGGCACGAAGGAGCCGGTGCGCGTCACCTATTCGGACGGCTTCGACGGCCTGCCGGTGCCGTCGCCGGACGGGAAGCAGCTGGCGTTCACGTCCAGCCGGTCGGGCGGCGGCGCGGGGCAAATCTTCCTCGCGCAGTGGAGCCACGAGAACGCGATGAAAGCGCTCGCGGCGGCGCCCCCTCGCAAGTAGGTTCGCACATTGGTTCAAAGCACGAAGGTTCAAGGCACGAAGGTTCACGCCATGCTCACGACGACTCGCCTGACCATGTTCACCATCCTGCTCGCCGCCGGTATCGCTGACGCGCAGACGGCGACGGCCGTGAAGTCGTCGACGCGGGCACACGTGGAGCTGCTCGCGTCAGGGAAGCTCGAAGGACGCCTCGCCGGGTCGCCCGGCGAGAAGCTGGCCGCCGAGTACCTGGTGAAGGAGCTGCAGCGCATGGGCGCGAAGCCGCTGCCCGGCCAGGCCGACTACCGGCTGCCGTTCTCGTTCACCGCGGGTTCCAAGGACGCGGGCTCGACCATCACGGTGCAGCGCGAGGGCGCTCCCGCCCGGACGTTCGACACACGCGAGCAGGTGATGGCGCTCTCGTACTCGGACAACGGCGAGGTGAGCGGCCCCGTGGTCTTCGCCGGCTACGGCCTGGTCGTTCCGCCGAACCAGAACTTCAGCTACGACAGCTACCAGGGCCTGGATGTGAAGGACAAGGTCGTGGTGGTCCTGCGTTACTTCCCCGAGGACGCGGACATGCAGACGCGCGCGGCGGTGGCGCGGTATTCGGATCTCCGCTACAAGGCCCAAGCGGCCCGGCAACGCGGCGCGAAGGCGCTGGTCGTGATCACCGGACCCCGCTCGCCCAACGCCGGCAACACCGTGCCGATGACGTTCGACACCGCGCTGGCGGGCTCGGGGCTCGTGGCCGCGAGCGCGAACGGGGATGTGGCACGGGCCGTCTTCGCCGCCGTGCCCGACAAGTCGCTCGAGGCCGTGCAGAAGGAGATGGACAGCGGTAACCCGCACGTGGCGGGCTTCGCGGTGCCGGGCCTCACGCTCACGGTCAAGGCCAACGTGGCGCGCGAGCGGCAGACCGGCCACAACGTCGCGGGTTATTTTCCCGCGTCCCTGACGGCCACGGGCGTGGACAAGCCATGGGTGGTCATCGGCGCGCACTACGACCACCTTGGCCGCGGCACGACCGGCAGCTCACTGGCCTCGAAGGAGCAGGCGGGCCAGGTTCATCACGGCGCCGACGACAACGCGTCGGGCACCTCCGCCGTGCTGGCCATTGCCGATGCCCTCTCGAAGCAGCCGCGCAAGCGCAACCTGATGGTGGCGTTCTGGTCGGCCGAGGAACTGGGCCTCATCGGCTCGAACCACTTCGTCACCACGCCGCCGGTGCCGACCACCGAGATGGCCGCCTACCTGAACTTCGACATGGTGGGCCGTTCCAGCGACAACAAGCTCACCGTGCAGGCCACGGGCTCGAGCCCGATGTGGCCCAGAATGCTCGAACAGGCCAACGTGGCGGCCGGCTTCGATCTGATCCTCCAGGAGGACCCGTACCAGCCGACCGACGTCAGCAGCTTCAACCAGGCCGGCGTCGCCTCGCTCGCGTTCTTCACCGGTGCCCACGTGGACTACCACAAGCCGACGGATACGGCCGAGCGAATCAATTACGAGGACCTGGACCGCATCGCCGAATTCGCCACTGGCATCACGCGCCGCCTCCTGGACCTGGAACAGTCGCCGCAGTTCACCAAGGTCGAACAGAAGACCGAGGGTGGCGGCCGTGCCGGCATGCGCATCTTCACCGGCACGATCCCGGACTACGCCACCGAGGTGAAGGGGCTGCTGCTGGGCGGCGTCATCGGCGGCGGTCCTGCCGAGCAGGCAGGCCTCCAGAAGGGCGACGTCATCGTCGAGATCGCCGCGCAGTCCATTGCCAACATCTACGACTACACCTACGCGCTCGAGCTGCTGAAGATCGGACAGCCCGCCAAGGTGGTCTACATGCGAAACGGCGAGCGGCGCGAGACGCAGCTGACGCCGGCCGCGCGGAAGTAGCGGACAGGCTCCAGCAACTCGTCCGTGGTATTCTGCCGCCCCTAGAGGCATCCATGACCCGACTGATGTCAGCGCTCGTTCTCACCGTGATCGTGGTCGCTGGCACGGCCACGTCGTTCGCCCAGAACAGCGTCGCCGGCGACTGGACGCTCACCATCAACGGCCCGCAGGGGGTCATCGACACCGAGGCCGTCTTCAAGCAGGACGGCGAGAACGTGACCGGCACGTTCAGCGGTCCGACGGGCGAAGCCGCGGTCGCCGGCACGATGAACGGGTCCACGCTCTCGCTCGCCTTCAACGTGGACACCCCGCAAGGGCCCCTCGACATCAAGATGAGCGCCGAGGTCAGCGGCCCGGAGATGAAGGGCATACTGGACTTCGGTATGGGCACGGCCGACTTCACCGGCAAGAAGAAGTAGGGGTCATGCGGTCGACATTCGTCGGGTCTTCCAGGCTTCTCGCGGTCACGCTCGCTGTTGCCCCGGCGCTCTGGCTTGGGGCCTGTGCCGCGTCGCCGCGGCAGCGGCCCGTCGAAGGCGGCCCGGTCAGTACCGGTGCGGGTTCCCTCGAGGCCACCCGGCGTCAGCTGGAGGGGACCTGGACGCTGACGAAGTTCGAGGTGCTCAACCAGTCGGGCCAGCTGACCGCCGTGCGCGCGAAGGCCCAACTGAGCTACGACGCCTTCGGCAACCTGACGATGAAGGGCGTGCTCGAGGAGCCGCTGCCCGGCGAGACCACCGTGACCTCAGCCCCTGCGTTGGTTTACTCCGGGCGGGCCGTCATCGACACGGCCAGGCAGGAGCTCCTGTTCATGGGCGTCGAGGCGGGCATCAAGCCGGATCCCTCCATCGAGGCCGCCATCGCGTTGTCGGCGCGACGCAAGTACGCCATCGAGGGCAACCAGCTGACCATCTCGGTCGTCGACGCGCAGGGCCGGACGACGACCCGCGCGACGTACACCAAGTCCTGACCATCCGGCCGTGCCGGCCCAGCCCCGACGCGCCCGCCGAGCCGCCCTTTTCTCCCTTGGCATCCTCGGCCTGCTGGCCGGCCCCGCGTGGGCGCAGAAGACCGACGTGGTCACGCTGGTCAACGGCGACACGCTCACCTGCGAAATCAAGCTGCTCGACCGCGGGCGCCTGCAGGTGAGCACCGACCACCTCGGCACCGTGAACATCGAGTGGGACAAGGTGGCATCGGTAACGGCCAACCGGGTGTTTCGCGTGGAGACGTCTGGAGGGCTCCGCCTGCTGGGACGCCTGGTGACCACCGATCCACAGCACCTGGACGTGGTCCAGGAGACCGGCCCGGTCTCGGTGGACCAGCTCGACATCGTCTACATCGTGCCCATCGCGCGCAGTTTCTGGCGTCAGCTGGACGGCGCGCTCGACCTGGGCCTCAGCTACACGCAGTCGAGCGGCATCGCGCAGCTCAACTTCGGAGCCAGCACGGTCTATCGTCGCCCCAGCCTCCAATTGTCGGCTTCGGCGAGCAGCTACGTCACGGTCGAGGAAGACGGCGACGAGACGTCCCGCAGCGCGCTCGACGTGAGCGGCTTCCGGTACGTCGGCCAGCAGTGGCTGTGGCTCCTCCAGGGCGGCTTCATGCGTAACCAGGAGCTGGGCTACGACCTGCGCGGCACCGTCAGCGCAGGTGTCGGGCGCTTCCTCGTCCGGTCGAACCGGGCGACCCTGGCCATCGGCGGAGGCCTGTCGACGAGCCGCGAAATCCCCACCGACGGTGAGACGACGCAGCAACTGGACGCGCTGCTGTCGGTGCGCCAGTCCTACTTCACCTACGACACCCCGAAGACCGACGTCTCGATGACGGCCAACGTCTACCCGGGGCTCTCCGAATGGGGACGCGTGAGGATCGAGTTCGACGGCAAGCTCAAGCGTGAGATCGTCAAGGACTTCACGATCGGCTTCTCGATCTACGACAGCTACGACAACCGGCCGCCGACCGAGGGCGCGCGCAAGAACGACGTCGGCCTCAGCCTGACGGTCGGCTGGACGTTCTAGGGAAGGCAGAAGCCTTCTACTTCTTCACCTCGAGCTTCAGCTCGTTCAGCCGGACCGGCTCGCTCGAGTAGTTCTCGAGCTCGATGGCGTTCTTCTTCTTGTCGAACGAGATCTGCGTCGCGTACGCCATGCGGCCCTCGCCCTTTCCGCTCTTGTCGAACCGCATCTCGAACAGCGTGAAGGGATAGTCCACCGTCCGCGGCTGGTTCCGCGCCTCCCGGAAGCCAATCACGCGCGGCGTGATGATGACGATGCGCCGGCCGCCGTCCTCGCCTGGGAAATTCATCGCGTAGCGGATGTCGGTGCCAAGCCGCATCACGTTGTTCGGGTCGGGCCCCATGTAGCCCGGGAAGGCGAACCGGCCCAGGTCCGGCTGCTTTTCGAGCTCGCGCAGCAGGCCGTCCTGCTTCTTCTCGAGGAACGTCTCGATCAGGTGCTGCCGCTGCGAAGGGTTCGACCACCCGTCGATGTCGATCTGGATGGTCTGGTTGGCGCCCGTCGCGATGTTGCTCATGTTGAGCGCCCATCCGGTGATGCGCACCTTGTCGGTGGCGCTCGGCGCCTGACTGGCGCCCTGCGCCTGCTCGGCCCGCGGAACCGCGGTCCACGCCGCCGCGACCAGTGCCGCCATCATGCCCACGGTCTTGAGTCTCTTCATTGCCGTCTCCTTGGTCGGTCACCGGTTCAAGTCAGCTCGGATCAGCGCCGGCGTCCGCCGCCGGCGCGGGCGCCGCCGCCGTAGCTGCCGGCGCCAGAGCGGCTCGCACCGCTCGACTGCCAGCCGCTGCGGTTCGTCGTCCGCGTGTTGCCAGAGGTCCGTGCGCTCCGGTCCCGATCGAGCTGGCTCGTCGCGCCGCTCGTGGCCGCGCGGTCGCGCGTGCCGGCGGCGGTCGTGCCTGCCGTCGCTCCACCTGTGGCGGCGCGATCGCGCGCCTGGGCTCCCTGCCCACCGCCCTCGACGTTGCTCCAACCGCCGCCGGTATTCTGCTCCCAGCCGCCGCCTTCCGTGCGGCGGTAGACGTTGCCGTCGTGACCGGCGTAGATGTCGCCACCCTGCGTGCGGCCCACCGTCGTCCGGTCGCCGCCGGGCCCCGTCCGCGACACCGCGCCTCCGCCCTCACTGGTCCTGATGCCGCCAGTGCTCGTGCCAGTGCGGTAGTTCTCGCGATGCGCGGTCTGCGCCCAGTTGTCGCCGCGCTGCACGGAGCTGGTGCCCCAGTTCCCGTAGACGTTCGACCCCTGGCGCGTCTGCGCGTAGGTGCCCGTGCGGGGATTGTAGGCCTGGCCAGCGGCGCGTGAGCTGTACGGCCCGTAGGCCGCCGCGCCGCGCGCGTAGGTACCAGTCCGCGGGTTGTACGACGCGCCCATGCCAACGCCGCCGTACGGCCCATACACGCCCGCGCCACGGCCGTAGCCGCCGGTGTACGGGTTGTACCAGGCGCCCATGCCGTAGGTGTGCGGATACGGATGGTAGATCGGATAGTAACCGCCGTAGAACCCGTACGGCGGGTAGTACCAGCCGCTGCCCCACACCGCGCAGCCCCAGCCAATCATCAGGCCGGTATACGCCGCGACATAGGCGAAGGTCACCCACTCGTCGTTGTCGTCATCGTCTTCCACCGTGACGTAGGTGACGTGGTTCACGGGCGAGCTCGCGGGAATCGTGTAGATCTCCTGCGGGATGCTCGAGGCAACCTCCCACGGGCCCTCCGCCGCTCGCGACATGAACCAGACGCCCTGGAAGCACATGTAGTAGAGGTCGCCGTGTTTGACGATGTCTTTGTCGGTGTTGACCACCTGCTGAACACCCGTGCTGCCCTCGATGGGCTTGAGCTCCGGCTTGCCGCCCGCGTAAACCACCTCCGGCGCCTTCAGCTCCTTCTTGTTCACCCGGGCGGTCCTGGGGATCGTCGCCAGCAGCACCGCTTCGGTCGCCTGCGGCGTGCCCGGCACGGACGCGAGCACTCGCGAGCGCGGGTGCTCAACCGGAATCTTCTTGAAGTCCTCGGGCAGCGTGGGCGTCGCGAAGGTCCACGGGCCCTCGAGGCTGGCGGCCTTGAACCAGCGGCCCGCCACGAGGAAGTAGTAGTCGCCGCTGCGGCCCATGCGGAACAGGTCGCTCTCGGTGTTGTTCACCCACAGCAGCGTCGGCGCGCCCTCGACCGCGAGGTAGCTGACCGCGCCCTCGATCATGATCAACTCCGCCGGCGTCGTGGCGACGAACACCCTGGGCATGGTCTTGGACGAGAGCTTCTTGCCGGGGAGCGCGGCCTTCACATCCTTCCAGTTGTCGTCGGCGGGCAGCTTCGCGAAGCTGTCGGGCAACTTGCCCGACACGGCGGCCCACGGCGCCGTCACGGCCGCCGCCTGGAGCCACGATTCGTTGTACCGCAGGTAGAACGTCTTGCTTGGCGTGTGCTCGAACAGATCCCAGTTGGTGTTGACCGCGTAGCGAAGGTCCACGTCCTTGACCGGGCTCCAGATGGGATCCCCGTCCAGGTTGATCAGGATCGCAGGGGCCGGGGCCGAGAACACCTTGGGGGGATCCGCCTTGATCCCCTCGACGTTCTTCACCTTCAGCGGGCTGTCGGCCACGTAGGCGAGCAGGCGATCCAGATCGAGCACTCTCTCGTTCACCGGCCGAGCCTGGACGTCGGCGACGAGGGTCTTCACCTGGTCCGGCGACAGCGACTTGAAGTTGTACTCGGTGATCTTCAGGTCCAGGCTGACGACGCGGTCGTCCACGGCGATCTGCGTGGGACCCTCAATCTTGATCGTGCCGAGCGCCGGTTCCTTCGCGCCGGTCGGCGTGTAGGCGACAGCCGACCACGCGACGATCTGCTTCTGGTTGGTCCAGCTCTCGACCTGGGGCTGGTACCAGATGGCCGTACCGTGCTTGAGGGTGATGGTCCGCGGCCAGCCGATGTCGGCATTGGTCCCGGGAGGCGGCACGCCCGGGTCGGGCTTGGCCTGACCGCCGAGAACGGACACCGACGGCATGGCCATGGTCACGGCCAGGAGACCGGCGACCCACGATGAGCGATAGGAGGTAATCAGCATAGGTGTTCCAAACCTGCCCCGATTTTTGCAGCAATCGAGCCAAGACCTTCCGCGCGGGCGAATGTCGCCAAGGTGAACAAAGCCCAGTGCTTCCTTCACTTTACTGCCCGGAAGGAACGAAAGCACGGGTCGCCCGCCCACGATATTTCGGGGCGAGCACGAAATAGTGGGTGGAGGCGCGCCCTCCAGCCCACAGGGTTCTCAGCCTCTGGTGACCCTGCCCTCGTGGCGCGCGTGGGATACTGATGAGATGTCTACGATGATTCGCGCCCTCGCCTTTTCCGCTGTTCTCGGCCTTGCGACAGGCGGCTTGGCGCAGGCCCAGACGCCAGCACCCGGCAGCACGGGCCAGGACGATGACTGGAAGGTGGCGGTCTACCCCATCCTGGTCTGGGTGCCGTTCGGCATCGGCATCGACGTCACCGTGCCGCCCTCCGACGGCGACAGCGGCGGCCGCGGCGAAATCGTCGACTCTCGCTTCGACGGCGCGTACCTGGGGGGCTTCTACGCCGAACGTGGCGGATGGCGCGTGGACGTGGACGGCCTGTGGGCCGCCGTGGGCGGCGATCGGCCGCAGTTGCCATCGCTGACGGTGGATGTGGACGCCATCTACTTCCATGCGACGGCGGGCCGTGAGATTGTCCGGGATGTGTTCGTCACGGGCGGCGTGCGCCGCCTCGCGCTGAAGTACGACATCAGGCTGGGCGACCTGCCCAACTTCTCGCGCAAGCCGGGCGTGTGGGATCCGTTGATCGGCCTCGGCTGGCATCGAGTCGGCAAGACGCTGGAGTTCCACGGCACGTTCGAGGGCGGCGGATTCGGAGTCGGGTCCGCCGTCGATCTCTCCAGCATGCTCCGCGTGGACTGGAAGCCCGTGAGCCATTTTGGAATCACGGCCGGATACAACATCCTTTACTTCAAGGTCACCGACACGGTGCGCAACAGGGACTTCGAGGTGAAGCAGACGATGCACGGCCCCATCCTGGGCATCGGACTCTATTTCTAGGCCTTTCGTTATACTGCCGTTGACCCTGGGATCCGACATGAGACTCACCCTCACCGCTCTGCTGCTGGCCGCGCTCGTCGCCACCACCGCCGTTGCGCGCGTCAAGGTGAAGACGGATTACGATCCGGCGGCCGATTTCAGCGCCCTCAAAGTGTGGGCCTGGCCCGCCGACGGCCCGGGCCAGGTGAAGATGGCGTTGACGAAGGACGACGATCCCGAGGCGCTTCGCAAGCGCCTCGAGCCCGCTCTTCTCGCCGCCGTCGAGGCGGCATTGGCGAAGAAGGGCTTCGTGAAGGCCGCGCCCGGACAGGCGCCAGACTTCCTGGTGGCCTACTTCGGCCTCATCAGCGTCAATACGGATGCCCAGGTCATCGGGCAGTTCCTGCCGGGCACCATGGAATGGGGCATCCCTCCATTCGAGGGGCGGACCCAGTCCTTGAAGATCTACGAGCAGGGCTCGATCGTCCTGGACGTGATGTCGCCTACCGGGCGTCCCATGTGGCGGGGCATCGCACAGGCCGAGGCCCACCGGGACCGGCCCCAGGCCGAGCGCGAAAAGAACGTGCGCGAGGCCATCAACGATCTGATCAAGCGCTTTCCGCCGAAGAAGTAGATCGGCCGGACACGGCCGGGCTGCAGGGGCCCGGCCAGCGGCGCGTTCGTCCGGTCGTCCTTCAGCGAATCACCACGGCCGCGCCAATCGACCACAGGTTGCCGACGACGTTCTCGTAGCGCGCCGAGCTGGTCTCGAGGTCGCCCAGCGTGATGACGTGCTGCGAGCCGAAGATCTCGAGCCCGACGCGTTCGGCACGTCGAAACGCCCAGCCGGCGCCGTAGGTGAGCCCCAGGGCCTTCGAGGTGTACGGCGGCGGGGCTTCCCCGACCTCGTAGATCCAGTTGCGCACCCACGCGAAGCCCATTCCGCCCTTCAGGAAGAAGCCCTTCGAGCGCCACGGGCGAAACTGCGCGATGCCCAGCAGGAACGTCGCACGATTGCGATCGCCCTCCGTTGACGTGCCCGGCACCCAGAACAACTCCACGCCCCCATCCATGCGGTCGTTGACCCGGACGCCGGCGTCCAGCAGCACGCCTCCCGTGTGCCGGTAGGGCCCTTCGTGGCTGCATTCGCGGCAGTCGCCCCGCACCGTCGTCGAGCCGCCACCGGCGACCATCCAGAGGCGGGCCGGCTCCGGGGATGGCGCCGCTGCCGCCGGGGCGTCCTGGCTCGTTTGCGCCCACGCGCTCGCATGCGGCGCGCACGCGAGCGCGGTGACGACCAACAGGGCGCGGACCGGTCGCCGGCTCACTGGATCCTCCAGGTGAGATAGACGCGGAACTGGGGAAAGTGAAACCGCTGCACCTCGTCTCCTGCACCCGCGACGTACGTACGACGGTCGAAGTACTCCCCCGAGACGCCGGCACCTAGGGCGCCCCGCAGGGGCAAGAGCAGGTCGATGCGTCCCTGCTGCAGCAGGTGATTGGCGCGCGTGCCATCGAGGATGTACAGCTGATGGGCCTGGTAGAACACGACCGCGAAGATCTGGCCGTCGCGCGCGAAGACGGCCGACGCACCGAAGTTCGAGCCGGGCCCGTAGTCGTACAGGCGGGTCTCCTCTTCCTCGCCTCCCGATGACGATCCGCCGGCCGGCTGTGTGCCCACGCCCAGCGAGTCGACGGCGCCAAGGGCGGTGAGACCGCCCCATCCCGAGAACCAGGCCTGCATCCGCTGGGTCGGCCTGGCCAGAACGGTACCGTTCACCTGGAAGGCCTGCGCGCCGAACTCGTAGGCGTTGTTCTTCTGGTAGTCGTAGGCCTGCAGGACGTTCAGCTGGAGGCGGTCGTTGCGGAACGGCTG
>Ga0209706_10000366_pt1 | contig 25648 bp, 15 predicted proteins | sample PPLLaktember2015_6_FD_187263 | JGI IMG/M metagenome (GOLD analysis project Ga0209706, IMG submission 187263) | Freshwater sediment microbial communities from Prairie Pothole Lake near Jamestown, North Dakota, USA - PPLs Lake P8 Core (1) Depth... | ecosystem: Environmental > Aquatic > Freshwater...
TGTATCCGCCTTTGGCGTAACGGGAAAGCCGTTCAGCTCTTGAAAACTGCCGCTGGTTGGCGACCGCCCCCACGATCGGTGGTTCATTGGCGGTGGATATTACAGAAAAGCAGTGGGTTACATGCGGTTTATAAAGTCTGCGGCGGTCTAGCTGGCTTTACGATCCGAGCCGGGTGGGCAATGATCACTCCCCGGGTTACACAGGCAAGTGCGAGTGGTTAGCGCCCAGCCGTTTATGGATGGTACTTCTGGCTCTGCGAGTGCACGGCGTCGACCAACACCGCGACGTGGTCTGGATTAATCCCGGTATGGATGCCGTGACCAAGGTTGAAAACATGTCCACTGCCATGGCCGAAACTCGCCAGCACGGTTCCAACCTCGGCACGAATCCGGTCGGGTGAGGCGTAGAGAACGGACGGATCCATATTGCCCTGCAGAGCAACGCGCTTGCCGACGCGCGCACGGGCGTCCTCAAGGTCGGTGGTCCAATCAATACCCAGGGCATCACAACCGCTGTCGGCCATGGCTTCAAGCCACTGGCCGCCGCCCTTGGTGAACAGAATCACCGGCACCTTGCGGCGTTCGGCCTCGGCCGCTCCCGGCATCCTGCCTTCCGCGGGCCGCTCTTGCGCATCCTGCGCTCGCGGCATTGGCACGTCCATGTGCGGCACACTCGCACTTTCCTGTGCGTCGCGCGTGAGGCCAGTGACGATCTCCTGCATGTAGCGCAGCGAAAACTCCTTATAGTCGCGCGGCGACAGTGCCCCGCCCCAAGTGTCGAACAGCATCACCGCCTGCGCGCCCGCGGCAATCTGGGCATTGAGGTATTCGGTCACGGCGCGCGCGGTGGTGGCAAGCAGTTGATGCAGGAGTGCCGGCTGGTCGTACAGCATTTTCTTGATCAATGCGAAGTCTTTGCTCGAACCGCCCTCGATCATGTAAGTGGCGAGCGTCCACGGTGAGCCGGCGAAGCCGATGAGCGGAACCTGACCATCCAATTCGCGACGTATGAGACGCACTGCGTCCATGACATAGCGCAGCTTGTCTTCGGGATCGGGCACGGCAAGCCGCTTTACATCCGCAGCCGTGCGCACCGGATTCCTGAACTGGGGGCCCTCGCCATCGGCAAAATAGAGGCCGAGACCCATTGCGTCCGGAATGGTGAGAATGTCGGAAAAAAGAATCGCTGCGTCGAGTGGGAAACGCTTGAGGGGCTGGAGGGTCACCTCGCAGGCGAGCTCCGGCGTGGTGCACAGCTGCATGAACGAGCCGGCCTTTTCGCGCGTGGCGCGATACTCAGGCAGGTAACGCCCGGCCTGGCGCATGATCCATACCGGCGTCATGTCCACGGGCTGGCGCAACAGGGCGCGCAGGAAACGATCATTTTTGAGTTCAGGCATGGGTTGTCAACGCAAAGAGCGCAAAGGCGCAAAGAGCGCAAAGTACGGCGAATGTTATTTTCAAAATCTCTGCGACCTCTGCGCCTTTGCGTCCTTTGCGTTGAGATGAGCGCTATCTGGGTAAGTCGGTCTGGCCCATCAGGAATTCATCCACGGCGCGCGCACACTGCCGGCCCTCGCGGATCGCCCACACCACCAGCGATTGACCACGACGCATGTCGCCGGCCGCAAACACCTTTGCAATGGACGTCTGGTAGTTGATCTCTGTGGCTTGCACATTGCCGCGTGGATCCAGGCTGACGCCTAGTTCCTTAAGCATACCTTCATGCACCGGATGCAGGTAGCCCATGGCGAGCAGCACCAGATCGGCCTTGAGACTGAATTCGCTGCCGGCGATCTCGTTCATCTTCCACTGGCCTTTCTCGTCCCGCTTCCAGTCAAGGCGCACGGCATTCAGAGTCGTCACCTTGCCGTCCTTGCCGGAGAGGCTCTTGGTCGCCACCGCCCAATCACGCGTCAGAATGGCGCGGTCACTCCCTTCTTCCTGCGAACTTGAGGTGCGCAGCTTGTTCGGCCAGTTCGGCCAGGTGAGCGGCTTGTTTTCATTCTCGGGCGGCTTCGGTAGCAGCTCGAATTGCGTTACGGAAGCCGCCCCCTGGCGGATCGAGGTGCCCACGCAATCCGAACCGGTGTCGCCGCCGCCAATCACCACCACGTGCTTGCCCTGGGCGGAAAGCCCGACGCTGTCGGGGATGGTGTCGCCGGCGTTGCGTTTGTTCTGCTGCGGCAGGAATTCCATCGCGAAGTGCACGCCCTTGAGCTCGCGCCCCGGCACGGTGAGGTCACGCGGATGCTCGGAGCCGCCGGTGAGCGCAACGGCGTCGAATTCATTGAGCAGATGTTTCGCCGGCAGGTTCCCGCCAACATACTGGTTCACGCGGAACTCAACGCCTTCGGCCATGAGCTGATCGAGGCGGCGATCGATGTGGCGCTTTTCGAGCTTGAAGTCGGGGATACCGTAGCGCAGCAGGCCACCGATGCGATCGTTCTTTTCATACACCGTCACACGGTGCCCAGCGCGCGCCAGCTGCTGCGCGGCGGCGAGCCCGGCCGGGCCGGAACCGACCACCGCGACCGTTTTGCCGGTCTTGTGCGCCGCCGGCATGGGTTTCACCCAACCCTGCTCCCAGGCATGATCGATAATGGTGTGCTCAATCACCTTGATCGTCACCGGGTCGTTGTTGATATTGAGCGTGCACGCGGCCTCGCACGGCGCCGGGCAGATACGCCCGGTGAATTCCGGAAAGTTGTTGGTTGAGTGCAGCACATCAATCGCCTCGCGCCAGCGATTGCGGTACACGAGATCGTTCCAGTCAGGGATGATGTTATTGACCGGGCAACCGGTCTGGCAGAACGGGATGCCGCAATCCATGCAGCGCGCGCCCTGCCTGCTCACCTCGCTTTCGGTAAGCGGGATTTCAAATTCCTTGTAGAAACGGATGCGCTCGGCCGGTGGCTGCGCGCCCGGTTCGCGGCGCTTGATTTCAATAAATCCGGTCGGCTTGCCCATGTCTCACCTTACTTATAGGCCGGGGCCGGAATCGGCGCCTGGGTTTGCGCGGCGGCCATCTCGGCGAGCGCGCGGCGATATTCGGTCGGCATGATTTTCACGAACTTCGGCAGATAACGGTTGAAGTGGTCGAGAATCTCCCTGGCGCGCGCGCTGCCGGTGTAATGCAGGTGGCGGGTGATGAGGGTGCGCAGGATATCGATATCCCTCTGCTCGAGGTGGTTCACGTCCACGCGCCCGTGCGTCTCGAGTTCGCCGGCCATGTCGCCGGCGGCCGCAACCGCCGCTTCTTCGGCCGGCACGGCCTCCAGTTCCACCATGGCCATGTTGCAACGCTTGCGGAAATCCCCGGCCTCGTCCAGCACAAAGGCGATGCCGCCCGACATACCGGCAGCGAAGTTTCGGCCGGCCAGACCGAGCACCACGACCGTGCCGCCGGTCATGTATTCGCAGCCGTGGTCACCGACACCTTCGACCACCGCGAGTGCGCCGGAATTGCGCACCGCAAAACGCTCGCCGGCGACACCGTGGAAATAGCACTCGCCACCGATCGCACCGTACAGCACCGTGTTGCCGACGATGATGTTGTCTTCCGGCTTGATCTTCGCGTCCTTGGGTGGATAAACAATAATGCGCCCGCCCGACAGGCCCTTGCCGACGTAGTCGTTGGCATCGCCTTCGAGTTCGAGCGTCACGCCATGCGCGAGCCAGGCGCCGAACGACTGTCCGGCCGTCCCCGTGAGTTTGATGTGGATGGTGTCCTCGGGCAGGCCGGCGTGGCCGTAACGCCTGGCCACCTCGCCGGAGAGCATCGCGCCGACGGTGCGGTTCACGTTCCTGACCGCCACCTCGAACTGCACCGGCTTCTTGTTGTCGAGCGCCGGCTTGGCCTTGGCAATCAACTCGTGGTCGAGTGCCTTGGCCAGGCCATGGTCCTGTGCCTCGCAGTGGCGGATGGCCGCGCCATCGAGCTTCGGCTGGAAGAGGATCTTCGAGAAATCCAGGCCCTTGGCCTTCCAGTGACTGACGCCCTTGCGCGTGTCGAGCATGTCGACGCGCCCGACCATGTCCTCGAACTTGCGGAAACCCAATTGCGCCATCCACTCGCGCACTTCTTCGGCGACGAAGAAAAAGTAGTTCACCACATGTTCCGGCTGGCCGGTGAAACGCTTGCGCAGCTCCGGGTCCTGCGTGGCAACGCCGACCGGGCAGGTGTTCAGATGGCACTTGCGCATCATGATGCAACCTTCCACCACCAGTGGCGCCGTCGAGAAGCCGAACTCGTCGGCACCCAATAGTGCGCCGATCACCACATCGCGCCCGGTCTTCATTTGGCCGTCCGCCTGCACGGCGACGCGCCCGCGCAGGTTGTTCAGCACCAGGGTCTGTTGGGTCTCGGCCAGGCCGATTTCCCAGGGACTGCCGGCATACATGAGTGACGACAAGGGACTGGCACCGGTACCGCCGTCATGCCCGGAGATGGTGATGTGATCGGCATGTGCCTTGGCGACACCCGCGGCCACCGTGCCGACGCCGATCTCGGCCACCAGTTTCACGCTGATGGAGGCCGCCGGGTTGACGTTCTTCAGGTCATGAATGAGCTGCGCCAGGTCCTCGATCGAGTAGATGTCGTGATGCGGTGGCGGCGAGATCAGGCCCACGCCCGGCACCGAGAAACGCAGCTGGGCGATGTACTCGCTCACCTTGCCGCCGGGCAGTTGACCGCCTTCGCCGGGCTTGGCGCCCTGCGCCATTTTGATCTGGATCTGATCGGCACTCATCAGATATTCGGCGGTGACGCCAAAGCGCCCGGCCGCCACCTGCTTGATGCGCGAGCGCAGCGAGTCGCCGGCCTTCAGGTTCAGGTCGCGCACCACGCTCGGGATGCGCGAGCGCAGCAACTCGCCGGCCTGCACCGGCTTGAAGCGCATCGCGTCCTCGCCGCCCTCGCCGGTGTTGGACTTGCCGCCGATGCGATTCATGGCGATCGCCAGCGTTGTGTGCGCCTCGGTCGAGATCGAGCCAAGCGACATGGCGCCGGTGGCGAAGCGCTTGACGATCTCCCTGGCCGGTTCGACCTCGTCGAGCGCCACCGGCTTGCTGGCCTTTTTGATCTCGAACAGGCCGCGCAGCGTCATCAGACGCTCGTTCTGGTCGTTGATGAGCGCCGCGTACTCTTTATAAGTCTGGGTACTGCCGGTGCGCGTCGCGTGTTGCAGCTTGGCGATGCTCTCCGGCGTCCACATATGCTCTTCACCGCGCACGCGGTAGGCGTACTCGCCGCCGGCATCGAGCGCGTCACGATAAAGCGGCGCATCACCGTATGCCTGCCGGTGCCAGCGCACCGCTTCTTCTGCGATCTCGTTCAATCCGGCGCCCTCGACGCGCGTCGGCGTGCCGGTGAAGTACTGGTTCACGAATGCGCTGTTGAGGCCGATGGCCTCGAAGATCTGCGCGCCGCAGTACGACTGGTAGGTGGAGATGCCCATCTTGGACATCACCTTGAGCAGACCCTTGGCGACACTCTTGGTAAAGCGCTTGCAGGCCTCGGCATGCGTCAGGTCCACGGGCAGCTGGTCCTTCATCGCGGCGAGCGTCTCGAACGCCAGGTACGGGTGAAACGCCTCGGCGCCATAGCCAGCCAGCATGGCGAAGTGGTGCACCTCACGCGCCGAGCCGGTTTCGACCACGAGGCCGACCTTGGTGCGCAGCCCGGCGCGAATCAGGTGGTGGTGCACCGCGCTGGTGGCGAGCAGGGACGGGATGGGCAGGTGCGCGGCACTGGTCTCACGGTCGGTGAGGATCAGAATGTTCGCGCCATTGTGCACCGCCTTTTCTGCACCGGCGCACAGCCTGTCGAGCGCTGCGCCCATGCCGGCAGCGCCCTGTGTGGCGGGATAACAGATGCCGAGCGTTACCGAACGGAACTTGTTCTGTGTGATCGTGCCGATCGCGCGGATCTTCTCCATGTCGGCAGACGACAAGACCGGCTGGCTGACCTCCAGGCGCAACTGTGGCTCGTTGGCATCCAGGCTCAGGAGGTTCGGCCGCGGGCCGATAAACGACACCAGCGACATCACCATCTCCTCGCGGATCGGATCGATCGGCGGATTGGTGACCTGTGCAAACAGCTGTTTGAAGTAGGCGTACAGCGGCTTGGCGCGGTTCGACAACACCGCGAGTGGCGTGTCGTTGCCCATCGAGCCGATCGCCTCCTGTCCGGTAACCGCCATCGGCGTCATCACAAACTTGATGTCTTCCTGGGTGTAACCGAACGCCTGCTGGCGATCGATCAGCGAGCCCTTTGCCGCCGGTACCTGCGCGACAGCCGGCAAGTCCTCGAGACGGAATTGAGTCTTGTTCAACCAGTCCCGGTACGGACGGGACTCGGCGATCCGGGTCTTGAGTTCGACATCGTCGATGATGCGCCCGGCCTCAAGATCGATGAGAAACATCTTGCCCGGTTGCAAGCGCCACTTCTTCACGATCTTGTGCTGCGGGATGTCGAGCACCCCCATCTCCGAGGCCATGACCACGTGATCGTCATCGGTGATGAGGTAACGCGCCGGACGCAGGCCGTTGCGGTCGAGGGTCGCACCGATCTGACGTCCGTCGGTAAAGGCGACGGCCGCCGGACCGTCCCACGGTTCCATGAGCGCGGCGTGGTATTCATAGAATGCCTTGCGCTTCTCGTCCATCAGTGGGTTGCCGGCCCAGGCTTCGGGAATCAGCAGCATCATGGCGTGCGCCAGCGGATAACCGCCGGCGACCAGCAATTCGAGTGCGTTGTCGAAACAGGCCGAGTCCGACTGGTCCTCGGCGATCAATGGCCAAAGCTTGTCGAGGTCCGGGCCGAGCAATACCGAGGACATGGAATAGCGGCGCGCCGCCATCCAGTTAACATTGCCGCGCAGGGTGTTGATCTCGCCGTTGTGCGCGATCATGCGGAACGGGTGCGCGAGGTCCCAGGTCGGGAAGGTGTTGGTCGAGAAGCGCTGGTGCACCAGCGCGAGCGCCGACGCCATGTCCGGATCGAGCAAGTCCGGGTAGTACTCGCCCACCTGATCGGCGAGCAACATGCCCTTGTAGACCAACGTGCGCGACGACAGGGACGGCGTATAGAACATGCCCTGGTCCGGGAGGTCGAGGGCGCGCACACGATGTTCGACCACCTTGCGGATGACGAACAGCTTGCGTTCGAAGGCTTTGGGCGGCGTGCTGGTGCCGCGCCCGATGCACACCTGACGCACCACCGGTTCCACGGCCTGTACGCCTTTTCCAAGACGCATGTTGTTGGTGGGCACATCGCGCCAACCAAGGAACGTCTGGCCTTCTTCCTTCACCACTGTGGCGATAATCTGCTCGCAGGCAGCACGGGTCTGCGCGGCGCGCGGCAAGAACAGCATGCCCAACGCGTAGTCGCCGCTCTTCGGCAGCTGGATGTCCAGCTTGCTGAATTCGCGACGCAGGAATGCATCGGGCATCTGGATGAGGATACCGGCGCCGTCACCGGCCAGCGGATCGGCGCCCACCGCGCCACGGTGCGTGAGGTTACGCAGAATCTGCAGGCCCTGTTCGACAATCGCATGACTCTGCTTGCCCTTGATATGGGCAATGAAGCCGACGCCACAGGCGTCGTGCTCCTGTTCAGGGGAATAGAGGCCTTGGCGCTCTGGTAGTCCCGGATGACTCACGCTTGATCCTCATGGATGTGATGCTGGCGGATTCCCCACTCCCCGGTACTACCCCGGGGGACGCCGCGAAAACCGCGAAAATTCGGGCGAAAAGGGCCGTATAGTCTACATACAGGGCCGGGTTCCTTCAACGTCGGGGCGGGTGAATTTGCGGAAAATCGGTCGTAATCCCGGTCTTTTCGGGCCGCTCAGGTCAGTTCCGCCGGGTCGTGCAAGCGTTTGTGCTCGCGGATGGCATAGCGGTCGGTCATGCCGGCGATGTAATCGGCCACCACCCGGGCGCGGGCCGACTTGTCGTCCGGAACCGCGCGAACCTTGTCGAGGTATTGCGGCGGCAGCATGCGGGTGTCGTCCATGAACACACCGAACAGATCGGACACGATCAACTCGGCTTTGCGGGTCATGCGCCGCACCCGGTAGTGGTTATACAGGTGTTCGCGCAAAAACCGTTTCAGTTCGAGACTTTCTTCGCGCACCGGCGCGCTGAAACCGACCAACGACCGGCCGGCATTGCGCACGTCTTCGATCGAGGCCGCTCCAGCCTCAGCCAGCAGGCGGCGGCTGTTCTCCACCAGATCCACCACCAGACGGTTGATCATGCGCCGCACGATCTCGTGGATACGCACGCGTTCCGGAATTTCCGGGTGGCGGTGCAGGACTTCGGCATATTGCTCACCGAATAGCCGCACGTCGCGCAGCTGTTCGACGCGGACCAGGCCGGAGCGCAGGCCGTCATCGACATCATGGTTGTTGTAGGCGATCTCATCCGCAAGGTTCGCAACCTGCGCCTCGAGACTCGGCTGTTTTTTATCGATAAAGCGTCGGCCGACATCGCCCAATTCCGCCGCGTTTTTCAGCGAGCAGTGTTTGAGAATGCCTTCGCGCGATTCGAATGTAAGATTAAGACCGGGAAATTCCGCATAACGCTCTTCGAGAATGTCGACGACCCGCAGCGACTGGAGATTGTGCTCGAAGCCACCGTAATCCTGCATGCAGGCGTTCAGCGCATCCTGTCCGGAGTGGCCGAAGGGTGTGTGTCCCAGGTCGTGGGCGAGCGAGATCGCCTCGGTCAGATCTTCGTTGAGGTTCAGGGTACGCGCGATTGAGCGCGCGATCTGCGCCACTTCGATGGAGTGCGTAAGGCGGGTGCGGAACAGGTCGCCTTCATGGTTCACAAATACCTGGGTTTTATACTCAAGGCGGCGGAACGCACCACAGTGCACAATGCGGTCGCGGTCGCGCTGGTATTCACTGCGATAGGTGGGCGCGGCTTCGGGATGCCGGCGCCCGCGCGAGTTGGCGTCGCTCGCCGCGAACGGCGCCAACGCAATGCTCACGTTACCTCCCGGCACTGTTCGAGGGTCTCGTTCATGAGTGCCAACGGGAAATCGGCGGTAATGACCGAGTGCCCGAGCCCTTTGGGCAGCACCAGCCGCAGCTTTCCGGCCTCGACCTTTTTGTCCACGCTCATGAACTCGCGCAGCTGTGCACCGGTGAGCGTCTTCGGCGCAGAGGTTGGCAACTTCGCGCGCTGGATGAGCCTTTCGATGCGCATGAATTCATCCGGCGTAAGCCAGCCGAGGCGTCGTGACAGGTCCGCCGCCATGCACATGCCGGCCGCAACCGCTTCGCCGTGCAACCACGCGCCGTACCCGGCGCCGGTCTCGATGGCGTGCCCGAAGGTGTGCCCGAGGTTGAGCAACGCGCGGCTCCCGGCTTCGCGCTCGTCGGACGCGACCACCCTGGCCTTGTCGGCGCAGGAGCGCTCGATGGCATAGGCCAGCGCCTGCGGGTCGCGGGTCATTAACTTGTCCAGATTCTGTTCGAGCCAGGCAAAGAATTCAGGATCCCCGATCAGTCCGTATTTGATGACCTCGGCCAGGCCGGCGGACATCTCCTTGTCCGGCAGGGTGTCGAGCGTATCGGTGTCAATGATCACGCACCGTGGCTGGTGAAAGGCGCCGATCATGTTCTTGCCGAGCGGGTGATTCACGCCGGTCTTGCCGCCCACCGAGGAATCCACCTGCGCGAGCAGCGTGGTCGGAACCTGGATGAACGGCACGCCACGCTGGTAGGTGGCGGCGGCGAAGCCGGTCATGTCGCCCACCACACCGCCGCCCAGGGCGACGAGCGTCGTTTTACGGTCGCAACGGTTCTCGAGCAGCGCGCTGTAGATGTTGTTCAGCACATCGAGGGTTTTATACTTCTCGCCGTCCGGCAGCACCACGCTGAGCGGGTTCCACGGGGAGAGATTCTTCAGCAACGTGTCCAGGTAAAGCGGGGCGACGGTCTCGTTCGTCACCACCGCCACGCGGCTGCCGCCGATGCAGGGCGTCAACAATTCCGGACGGCGCAGCAGGCCGCCGCCGATATGGATCGGGTAACTGCGTTCGCCCAGTTCAACGTTCAGGGTTTTCATCGGTGTTCAGGGCCTTGAGACGCCCGGCAATGTCGCGCGCCACGCTCGATGGCGCGCGCTGGCCGGTTTCGACGACCACATCCGCGGTCTCGCGATAGATCGGCTCACGCTGCTGCAGAAGCTCTTCTATTTTGCCACGCGGGTTCTCGGTCTGCAGCAGTGGCCGATTCCGGTCACGGCGCGTCCGTTCCACGAGTGTATCGATATCGGCCTGCAGGTACACCACGGTTCCGCGCTGCTTCAGGTGTCGGCGGTTCTCCTCCATCAGCACCGCACCGCCACCGGTGGCCAGGACAATGTCCCGATCCCGAGTCAGTTCATCGATAACCGCGCATTCGCGCCGGCGGAACCCGGCTTCGCCCTCGATCTCGAAGATGATGGGGATGGTGACGCCGGTGCGCTTTTCGATCTCCTGGTCGACATCCACGAACCGCTTGCTCAGCAGCGTCGCTAGGTGCCGGCCAATGGTAGTTTTCCCGGCACCCATCGGACCAACAAGAAAGACATTGCCCTGCGGAATCATGTCGGGCATATGCCAGTATCACGGGAGGAAATCAAGGGGCGCCTCCGGCCACAGCCCCGCAACGGTGTTACACCGTTGCGGGGCTGATTGCCCCTTATTTGAGGCTTAATGCTTCAGAAAGGATTCGCGGGGTCAGGAAGATCAACAGCTCGGTTTTGTTATCGAGTTTGCTTTTCTTGTTGAACAGCCAGCCCACGAGCGGTACGTCTGCCAGGAACGGCACCTTGGTGACGGTGTTGATCAATTCCTGCTCGTAGATGCCGCCAATGACCACGGTCTGACCGTTCTCCAGCAGCACCTGGGTGGTGATTTCCTTCTTGTTGATTGTGCTGTCCTGTGGATCCGCGGAGTTAAAGTTGTCCTTGGTGATCAAGACATCGAGAATCACCTTGTCATCGGGCGTGATGCGCGGGGTCACCTCCAGGGCCAGCACTGCCTTTTTGATCAACGCAGTCACGCCCTGGGCGGTGACCACTTGGAACACGCGCTCCTGACCCTGTTCGATACGCGCCTTCTTCTGGTTGGCAGTAATCAGGCGCGGGCTGGAAATGACCTTGCCCAAACCTTCTTCCTCCAGCGCGGACAACTCCAGGCTCAGGAGATTGCCGCCGGGCAAATTGAGAATGGTGGCAATTGACCCTGCCACACTGGTACCAATGCCGCTTGCACCCAGGTTGACACTCAACCCACTATCGGCCGGAGTGTCCACGCCACTGACCAGATTCGATGCGCAACCCAAGGTACCGCAGGTGGTACCGGCCGCGCTGTCCCCAATCGGACCCTGGGCCCGGACGCCCCATTTGACGCCCAGGTTTTTGGCGAAGGTATCGCGCGCCTCGACCAGCCGGGTCTCGATCATCACCTGGCGTACCGGTTGATCGAGCGCGGCAATGAGTTTGCGGACTTCCCTGATCTTGCTCGGCGTATCCTGGATGAGCAAGGAGTTGGTGCGTTCATCCACGGTGACCTGGCCGCGCGGCGACAATAGCGTGTTGGACTGGGTTTCGAGTTTCTGAACGTTCACATTGCTGGGCGGTAGCACCAAACCGCCTATGGCTCCTGCCGTTCCGGCTGGTTCGACTGCCTTGATGGACTTGAGCAGCTTGGCGATATCATCGGCCTTGGAGTAATTAATCTGGATCAGTTCCGACACCAGCGCCTCAAGTTCCTGGACGCTTTTACCGGCCTCGAGCAACGCCTTCTCCTTGGCCGCCACCTCGTCGGCCGGGCCGACCGAGACCACATTGCCGCTCTTGCGCACCGCCAGGTTTTTGGCGGTCGCGATAATGTCCAACGCCTGGTCCCAAGGGACGTCCTTGAGGCGCAGCGTGAGATTGCCCTTGACCGAGTCGCTGGTCACGAAGTTGAGGTTGGTGAAATCGGCGATCACCTGCAGGGCGGCGCGCACATCGATGTTCTGGAAGTTGAGCGAAAGCTTGTCACCCGAATATCCGAATTCGTCCTTCTTCACCTCACCCGGCTTCTCCACAATCGGTTTCACGTTGACCGTAAACATTTCGCCGGCCTGGTAGGCGAGGTGCTCGTACTTTCCCTTGGCGGCAATCACTAGACGCACGTTCTTGCCTTGCACAAAAGTATCGACATTGGAAACCGGCGTGCCGAAGTCCGTTACATCCAGTCGGCGCTGCAGTTCGGCGGGAATGCCGGTGTCGAGGAAATCGACAATAATTTCACCGGCCTGCTCGCGAATATCGATGCCGACGCCGGTATCGGACAGACCGATAATAACCTTGCCATCGCCCTGCGGGCCGCGGCGGAAGTCAATGCCCTTGAGACTATGCTTGCCGGGACGCGCAGCGCTGGCGAAGCGCGTGGTTTTGGGCGCTTGTGTACCGGCAACCGCACCCACGGGATTTTCTACCGTGATGGTAAAACTGCGATTGTCAGATGTGCTGGTGTAGGCGGCCGGCTTCACGAGATTCACGACGATGCGCGTGCGATTCTGCGCCTCAACCGCGTTTACGCTGGTGACCGCACCGGTACCCACTTTGAAGCTGGTTCTGGCCATATTCACGCGCGTGTTCGGGAAATCAAGCGCGATACGCGCCGGATTGCTGGTAGTAAATACCGCGGGTTTGGCGGGCGTCCCGGTCATGCGCAGCTGGATCTGGATGCGGTCCCCTGGAAGTTTCGCGTACACGATGTCTTCGATCGCATTCAGCGGCTCTGCGGGTTTGGCGGTTGGCGTCGGCACCGCCTTGGGCGCCGCCGCAACCGGCTTAACCGGCGGCGCAGTCGGAGCCACGGCTTTCGATTCCGGCTTCTCGGCCGCTGCCTTCGGTGCTTCCGCACCACCCGCCTGCGCAGTCACGCGATAGCCATAGTTTGCAGACTCAACCTTGAGCTGGCCCGGCTCGGTCAGAAGAAAATCGATGTTGACACCGGTACCGGTGTCCGAAAGGTAAGGATAAACGCCCTTCACTGCGCCGCGGCCCTCGACGTCCGTAACGTCGCGCAGCAACGTATTGGGAAGATGCAGACGCAGACGCTGGCCGCCATCGAGGGTCTGTATTTCGTATGCCGGTGAACCACTCACCCACACCTGCAGGCTGGGGGCGTCGGCGTTCTCTTCCCACGACAACGCAGTCAGGTCGCCGGCGAAGGTGGCGGCACTGGCCAGGAAAAAAAGCATCGTTACGCCTCGCACAAACGTCTGCATGAGCGTCTTGTTCCGGTCAATGCTATTCATTCTGTACTGGATCATGATTGCATCCTCATTATTCCTGTATGGCGATGCTCGCTTCGCGTTCCACCCATTCGCCCATCGCGCCCTGAATCAGCTCGATAAGATCGATTTTCTCGTCAGAGACGCGCGTGATACGGCCGAAGTTCTGGCCAAGATGGTTTCCTTTCTGCACCCGATAGACGGCCCCGTCGGTTGTCTGGATGATGCCCCAGGACTGCTTGCCTTTGCTGAGCGTTCCGACCATCTTGAGCGAGTCGAGCGGGTAGTCCTCGAGCGGTTCCTTGCGCCGGTTCATGTCCGGACGCGGGCCATTCAATTTGGCCTGAACTGATTGGGGTCTGAGATTCGCCGGTGAAAACGGACTGACGAGATCGGAGGCCGCGTAGGCGAATGCCTCATAGGGCTTGATCTCGGGCAGCGGTTCGACTTTTGGCTTACGATCGGCATGTGCAGATTTCACAAACTCGCGCAGGTCGTCGAGTCCATCGCTGCTGCAACCGGTGAGCAGACCGACTGTCAACAGAAATCCCAAAAGGGCGCGCCTCATTGTGCGCCACCAGCTGGCTTAACGACTGGCTTGGCTCCTGGCTTGGCTCCTGGCTTCGATTTCGGCTTGAGCGCCTCGATTTCTTCGGGTTCGAGATAACGGAAGGTGCGTGCCACGGCCGACATGGTCAAGACGCTGGTTTTTGCATCGGCAGTGATATCGATGCTACCGATCGTGACAATGCGCGGCAGTGCAGCCAAGTCACTCACGAATTGTCCGAGTTCGTGATAACCGCCGGTCACCTTGATGTTGATCGGCAGTTCGGCATAGAACTCTTGCGGTTTTTCCTTCTCGGGCTTGAATAGCACGAAGTTGAGTCCGCGTCCGAGTCCCGCCTGCGTGATGTCCACCAGCAGGTTCGGCACCTCGGTCTTGTTCGGCAATTGGCGCAGCAGCGTACCGAACGCCTGGTGCATCTCGTCCATCTGCAGTTTGTAAGCCGGAAGATTGATCGCCATGCCCTTCTTGCTGAGATAGGTCTCCTTGAGGCCCGCCTCTTTTTTTTGCTCCTGGTCGTATTGCTCAAGTTCATCGGCAATCAGAAACCAATAGCCGGCGAATAACAGCGCGATACAGATCATGGCAATGCCGCCGATTTTGACCGGCAACGGCCAAGCGGGAATGTTGTTGATGTCGATATTCTTGAGATCGTCCAGCGTCATGGCCCGTCCTTCTCCACCTTCACCTTCTGGTTGACCCGCAGGGTGAACTCGCTGACTCGGTCGCTCCCTTTGGTCTTGACGTTGATCACGTCCAGATCCGGCTTGGTATACCAATCGGAGGCATCGAGGTTGCGCATAAATGCCGACACGCGCGCGTTCGACTGAGCGTTGCCGATAAGCGTGATGGTCTGGCCCGACTGCTTGAGGCTGGTGAGGTATACGCCCTCGGGCAACTTGCGCACCAAGTCGTCAAACAGGTGCACGATCTGGGTGCGGTCCATTTGCAACTGCTGAATCACCCGCATACGCGCCAGTAGCGCGGCGCGCGCTGCCTGAAGTTCCTTGATCTCCTTGATCTCCTCATCGAGCTTCTTGGTCTCGCTGACAAGAAATTCATTGCGTTTCTGCTGACCCTCAATGAGGCCGCTGACATGCAGGTGGGCATAGAAAATAACGAGGCCCATCAGGATCCACGCGCCGACCGCAATCGACAGGAGCTGGCGGTCCTGCTCCTTGCGGCGCAGATCACGCCAGGGCAGAAGGTTTAGGCGCGTCATGCGTCAAACCCCCGCAACGCCAGACCGCAGCTGATCATGAGCGAGGGCGCATCCGCACCCAGCATCTGCGGCTTGATACGTGTGGCCAGCGACATGCTGGAGAATGGGTTGGCCACCGCTGCGGCCACGCCAACGCGCGCTGCCACCAGCTCATCGATACCGGCAATCTGCGCGCAACCGCCGGCGAGCAGCACCTGGTCGACGCTATTGAACGGGCTCGAGGAATAGAAGAACTGCAGGGCACGCATGACTTCCTGGCAAAGCGCTTCCATGAACGGGCGCAGCACATCGGTTTGGTAGTTGTCCGGTAACCCGCCCTGTTTCTTGGCAAGTCCGGCTTCCTCGTAGGACAAGCCATAGCGTCGCTGGATTTCTTCCGTCAACTGGCGTCCGCCGAAGGTGTGGTCGCGCGTGTATACCGAACGGCCATTGTGCATGACGTTAATGGTGGTCGTGGTGGCGCCGATGTCCATGACCGCCACGGTCTTCTCCATGCCTGCGCCCGGCATGCTGCGGGCGATGAGCCCGTAGGCGTTCTCCATGGCGTAGGTTTCGATGTCAATCACGGTCGGCGTGAGTCCGGCGCCGTCCGCCACGGCCGCATAGTCATCCACAATCTCCTTGCGGCAGGCGACCAACAGCACGTTCTCTTGATCTGCGCCTTCGGCCAAGGATCCAAACGCCTGGAAATCCATATTCACTTCGTCGAGCGGATAGGGAATGTGCCGATCGGCTTCCATCTCAATCTGGGTCTGCATATCGCGGTCGCTCAAACCCGCCGGCATGCTCACGATCTTGCTGATCACGTGCGAACCCGGAACGGCAAGCGCCGCATGTTTTAGACGGGTACCGGATCGCTTCACCGCGCGGGCGATGGCCTGCGCCACCTGGTCGACTTCGGTGATGCTGTGCTCGACCATGGCGTTCTGCGGCATAGGCTCGACCGCGTAACGTTCCACGCGGTAGTGCTCGCCGGCCATACTGAGTTCCAGGACCTTGACGGAGGAAGCGCTGATATCCACGCCCAATAGCGGTGGTTTCTTCTTGACCAGCAGCTTACCGAGAAAGGCAGTGGCTGGTGGTTTGCTCCCCGTCTGCGGCGCAGGTTTTTTCTTGGCCAGGAACTTACCCAGCATAATTGTTATTTTCCTCTTATTCCCAGTAGCTTAGATAGACTATATGCAATTTTGCATTAAATGCTACCCACAAATATAGACGAAGACAAACGGAAATGACAAATGCCATTTGGTCTGGAGGTAAATCTGTTTATACTGCGGAAACTCCGCACGGAACCCCGGTCCAACCCCTGACCTTGCCTCCGGCAATCCCGACACTGGTAGCATGAAGCTTCTGCACGGCCTGTTCGCCAGGCTTAAAATCGCTCCCTTTCTCCCGCAAAAACCCTGGCAAATAGCACTGTTTGCCGTCACTGGGGTGTTCGTGTTGGGGGTGTTCCTGGCCGCGTCCGTGGCCCTCGTGTTGACCCCGACGCTCCCGTCCCTCGAAGACCTGAGCGGGGATAAGTTGAAGGTGCCGCTGCGGATCTACACCAGCGAAGGCACGCTGATCGCCGAATTCGGCGAAGAGCGGCGCATCCCGATCAAGATCGGCGAGGCGCCGCCGCGTCTCATCCAGGCTATTCTGGCCGCTGAAGACGACGCCTTCTATTATCACCAGGGTGTGGACTTCCAGGGCATCCTGCGCGCCGCCATCAACAACCTGCGGCGCGGACGCACTTCGGAGGGCGCAAGCACCATCACCATGCAGGTGGCGCGCAATTATTTTCTGTCTCCGGAAAAGACCTACACGCGCAAAATAAAAGAGGTGTTGCTTGCCTTCAAGATCGAGCGCGAGTTCAGCAAGGACCAGATTCTCGAACTTTATCTCAACAAGATTTTCCTCGGCAGTCGTGCTTACGGTTTTGCGGCCGCCGCCCAGATCTACTTCGGCAAAAACCCGAACGACCTCACGCTCCCGGAAATGGCATTGCTGGCCGGTCTGCCCAAGGCACCGTCGCGCTACAATCCATTGACCAATCCGGACAGCGCACTCGAGCGGCGCGCCTATGTGTTGCGACGCATGCTCAAGCTCGGGGCCATCGACGAGGCCACGTATACCGAATCCATGAACGCACCGATCGGCGCGAGCCGACACGCGCTGCGCTACAGCGTGGACGCGCCGTATGTCGCGGAGATGGTGCGCCAAGTCATGGTCGAGAAGTTCACCGAAAGCAGCTACGCCGACGGGTACCACGTCTACACCACGATTCGCGCCAGAGACCAACAAGCCGCGGAAGCGGCACTGCGCAAGGCGCTGCTCGACTACGACCGCCGCCATGGCTGGCGCGGTCCGGCCGGACAGGAACGCATCAGTCGCAAGACCGAGCCCAGCCGCCTCGATGAGCTTCTCAAGGACTATCCCAACGTGGGTGGGCTGATTCCGGCGATTATCAGGGCTATCGACGACAAGCTGGCGGTCGCCTACGCCCAGGACGGCACCAGCATCGAACTCGGTCCGTCGGCGGTCGCCTGGGCGGCGCGCCATATCGACACGGACACACTCGGACCAGCACCGAAGCGAGTCACGGATGTGCTGCAACTCGGCGATGTGGTTTACCTCGAACGCGTGCGCGTGAATGAGGCAGAAGACCAATGGAAACTGGCCCAAGTGCCGGACGTGGAAGGCGGCTTTGTGGCCATCGACCCGAAGAACGGCGCAATCCTGGCCCTGCGCGGCGGCTTCGACTTCCAGCTCAACCAATACAACCATGTGGCGCTCGCCCAGCGACAGCCGGGGTCGAGCTTCAAGCCGTTCATCTACTCGGCGGCGCTGGAAAAAGGCTTTACGCCGGCAAGCCTGATTAGCGGCGCGCCGATCGTGATCGAAGACGTCTCGCTCGAAGAGGAGTGGCGTCCGGAGGACTACTCACGAAAGTTCTTCGGCCCCACGCGTCTGCGCAAGGCCCTGGCGTTGTCACTCAACCTGGTCGCGGTCCGCCTGCTGCGTGCCATCACGCCGGAGTACGCGGTCGAGTACATGGCACGCTTCGGATTCAATCCCAAGCAGCTGCCGAAGAACCTGTCCCTGACGCTTGGCACTGCCGACGCCACCCCACTGCAGATGGCCAGCGCGTTCGCAGTGTTCGCCAATGGCGGCTATCGCATCGAACCCTATTTGATCGCACGCATCGAAGATGCCAAACACAACGTCCTCGAGCAGGCCAATCCGATCACGGTCTGCCCGGCTTGCCCGGCACAGCCGGCAAGTATCGCGGGAGCGACCAACCCTGCCGAACCCGCGACCCGGTATGCGGAGCAGGTTATCACTCCCCAGAACAGCTTCCTCATGACCAGCATTCTGCGCGACACCATCAGCTACGGCACCGCGCAGGCCGCGAACGTGCTGAACCGCAAGGACCTGGCCGGCAAGACCGGCACCACCAACGACCACCGCGATGCCTGGTTCAGCGGTTTCAACAGCGAGCTGGTGGCGATCTCGTGGGTCGGCTTCGACCAGAACCAGCCGCTCGGCAAGGGCGAGACCGGCGGGCGCGCCGCGCTGCCGATGTGGATCGACTACATGCGTGTGGTGCTCGACGACGTGCCGGAGAAACCGCTCGTGCCGCCGCCTGGCATCGTCACTACTCACATCAATCGCGACACCGGCAAGCCGACCGCGCCTTCCGACCCGAACGCCATGCTCGAATACTTTATGCAAGGCACGGTCGAATCCAGCACCGATGTCCTCGAAGGCGGCACCGCGCCGGCGCCGGAGGGTGTGCGCGAGGGTCTGTTCTAATGGCCGGCCGCCGTCCCACAGGGACGTGGAAGTGTCGCGGAAGGCAGGATGCCGCGAGCGACCGCCGGCCGGCCGCGCACGGCAGCGAGAAAATCCGCCTGCGGATCGCCCAGGAGGCGGCGCGCATCATGGCCGAAGAAGGGGTGCTCGACTTTCATGCCGCCAAGCGCAAAGCGGCGGTACGCCTCAATCTCCCGGAAGCGCAGCACCTGCCGTCGAATCCCGAGATCGAGCAGGCGCTGGCCGTGCATCTGCAACTCTTCCATACCCGGCAATTGCCACAGACCCTGCGCCATCTGCGCGGCCTGGCCGTGAAAACCATGCAGCTGCTGGAACGCTTCGATCCGCGCCTGGTGGGATCGTTGCTCAGTGGACATGTCACCCGGTTTTCCGAAATTCAGTTGCACCTAACCGCCGAGCCGGCGGAACTGGTGGCATTTTTCCTGCAAGAACAACGCATTCCCTACGAGGAGAGCAACAAACGCCTGCGCTTCGGCGGCGATCGCACCGAAACCGTACCGGCCTACTCCTTTTTGGTTGAAGACATACCGGTCGAAGTCAGCGTATTCAGCCCGACCGCCGTGCGCGAAGCGCCCCTGAGCCCGGTCGATGGCCGACCGATGAAACGCGCCGGCCTGAAGGAAGTCGAGGCCTCCCTCAGTGTGACCTGATGTTCCCGGCCTTGCCAAAGGTCGGAGTGTGAATTACATTAAAATTCATAGGTTAGTTGGGAAAGCTTAACCAGATTCTGAGTAGACGCGGCAGCCCCATACCGTGTCCGAAAATAATGAAGAATGAGGCTATCACAATGATCAAAGTGCCCCTGTCGGTTGTTCGTGTTGTGGCTTTCTGTCTACCGCTGGCGCTGATGGCGAGTTGCGGCACGGATAGTGGCGGCTACACCGCCCCTCCCGCCCCCCCTGGTTCAACTATCACCGTGAGTCCCGAGTTGGTGGAATGGGAGGTCGGAGGTCCAGGCTGCTCGAACACGGACATGCAGGACACCTACTTCAACATCTTGGTGCAAAGTCCAAACGGTGTGCCGATGACTGGCGTGGGTATCGCTGTGAGCCTAGTTTTGGCACCCGGTACGTTTATTCCGTCCCCCCAACCGATGTACCTATATGATGATCTGGACGGTGACGGTTTGTACACCAACCTCATCACGGTCTTCCCGCACTATACGCAGACCGGAGGTGCCGGAACCAAAATGCTGCGCGTGCAGTATGACCTCGGGGGCTGCGAATATGGCGGCAACCTAGACGTGTTTAGCGGCTCCGGATATGGTTTTGGCCATATCAGCGCCGACGTCCCCTAACTTCATGCGCGCACAGGGTGGGATAGAACAACTCATTCCGCCCTATGCGCTAATGCGCCCGGCTCGGACGTGCAGCTCACATAGCCCGCGTAGGGCGCAATGAAACTTCGCGAATTGCGCCGGATGTCTTCCCGATCGATCGGTGGGTTACAACGCTGTGCTGTGCAGAGCCGGGGAGCGCATGCAGCCCACATGGATGTGGGGAGGTAGGACAATACGGGAAGCGTTTGCCGGGCAGGATGTGAGCAGCCACGCCGAATCCGCCCTGCATTAACTATTTCTTAATCCAAAACACTCGCATCTAACGCACCTTCTCGATCTGGCTAACGACGCGCTGCGCGTCGGCGGCAAACGGGTGTGTGCGGTTTTGTTCCGCGAACGCCTTTAGTTGTACGAGGCCTTTGACTCGATCCGTGCCACTCACCGCCAAGGCCAGTCCGAACTCGGCGTTCGGTTTCAGGGTGCTGGCCGGATAGTCCTTGAGAAATTTTTCGAAGGCCGTAGCGGCGCCCGGGTAGTCGTCACGCTCGGCGAGCGCCTGCGCGGTATTGAACGCATCGATCTCGGCCACATACGCCGGGTCTTTGGTCTTGTCGCCCTTCCAGTAGGGGCTGAGCGTGCTCGCGGTGCTTTCCGCACCGCGCACACCGGCCACGACCGTGGTCTTCTCGGTTTCCCTCGCGCTCTGTTTCGGCCCGTACTGGCGCAGGCGCGACCACATTTCGTCCAGCACGTATTGCAGGCCGCTGCGCTCCTCCGCTTTCTGCACCTCGACACGCGGCGCCTCGCGCGGCGCCTTGTCGGCGGCCATGACGACCGGGGTCAGTAGTGCTGTTGCCAGCAGGAATGCATGTTTCATCGACTGTCTCCGGGTGAAGGGTAATGCGAACACCGTCACTATTTCAGCAGCAGCTTTTCGAACGCCAGATACTGGCCGGTCAGTAACTTGTTGAGGTCCACCGCTTCACGATACTTCTCGATCGCTTCCTTGAGCCGGCCGCGCTGGTAGTGCGTGAGCGCCAGGTTGAGCTTGATGCCGCCATCCGCCGGGTCGAGTTCTTCGGCGTAGGCATAGGCCTCGAAGGCGCGGTCGTAGTCCGCCAAAGTATAGTAAATGTTGCCGCGGTTGTTGTGCGCCTCGGCGGAGCGCGGGTTGGCGGCGAGCAGCTTGTCGAACTCGCGGAACGCCAGATCGTACAGGCCGTTCTGTGCGTTCAGGATGGCGATCTGCAACAGCGCTGCCGGATCGTTTGGGCTAGCAGCGAGCCTGACGCGGTACGGGGCCATCTGCCGCTCCAGGCTCTTGCTGACCAGGATGCGGCGCTCGCGCTCGATGAGCGGCTGTACCTTGTCCGGCGTCGGCAGGCTGATGCTGTAACCGGCGGGCGCGAGCGTCACCGGCTGGAACTGCGCCCAGGCCTCCTTGAGCGGCACCACCTTGAGGGTCTTGGCCGTCTGCGCCTCCTGCAGCTTGCGCGCGCCCTCCGCCCAGCTTTCCGCGAACGAGGTGGCGATCAGCGTCGACTCCAGCGGCACCCACACCTGGTTGGCGCGGATCACCAGTTGATCGTCCTGCAGGCTGATGCGATCGCGCTCCGCGGCCGGCACGCCGGTGTTGAACAGCAGGAACAGGTGGCCGGGCACGTCCACGAGCGCGGTCTCAATGCCGAGATTCTCAAGTGCTGCCGCCAGCAGTACGGACAGATCATCGCAGTCGCCGCTCTTGAGTTTCAGGGTCTCACGCGGGAACTGCACATAATCCACCTGCTCGCCGCTCATCTTCGAGTACGGGTTGTTCGGGTCAACCTGATAGCGCAGACCGTGTGCGGCGAGCACATCGAACAGCGTCATGGCCTGCAGCAGCGGACGATTGAGTGAAGCGCTTGGCTGGTACTGGGTGATCGCCTGGCGCACGAAGTCCTTGAGTGTGTCGTCCTTGGGCGTCACGAACGCGCCGACACTGCGGAAGTCCGCCCACTGGATGGCGTTCTTGCCGTAAAGAGTCATCGGCCGAGTGAGCTCGATGGACCCAGGCTGGCCGTCCTGGGTGTAACTGAGCCTCACCTCCACCTGCACGCCAGTGTCTTCGTCGATGCCGAGCACCTTGTTGTTGAACGCGGCGTGCAGCGGCAGCGTCGTGCTGCTGCCGGCCGGCAGCAGCACGATCTCCTGGCTGTGCGGAAAATCCATGTAGCCCTTGATGTGGAAGGCGAGCTTGAGGTTCTTGTAATCGGTGCCGCTCGCATTGCTGACCTTCACCGCGCCCACCGGCTGATCGGCATAGCGCTTGTAAGCGGCAGAGAACACGCGCTCGAGCCGGAGATCCTGCAACAGCAGGCGCGGCGCGTTGGCGCTGAATTCGAGCGATTTCTTTTTCTCGGCATAGGCGGTGTTGAGACGCAGCTGGTATTCCGGCGTGCTGTCCAGATCAGTGGCCTGGGTGAACGCCTTGATCGCGGCATCGAACAGACAGCGCTCGAGATACATCTGCCCGAGCAGATCGTGCGGCGCTGGATTTTTCGGTTCGAGCAGCGCGGCCCGCTCCAGATGGGTTTGGGCGGCGTCGTAGACATCGGTTTCGAGGTACACCTGGCCGAGGCGCAGCTGCACGGCGGACGAATCGGCGCTCAGGCTCACGGCCTTCTTCAGCGTTTCGATCGCCTCGCCGTATTTTCCCTGGGCCCGCGTGCCGTCCGCGATCAGCAGCAGCGGCTCGATGCGCTTCGGTGCGAGCTTGGCGGCTTCACGCGCATGTTCCGTGGCGTCGCGGAAACGGTCGAGTGCCAGCAACGAGGCCGCCAGCGTCAAATGTGCCTCGGCGTTGGCCGGCTGTAACGGAATGGCTTTTTCCAGCGCTCCGACCGCGGCCACATGCTGGCGGTTATCCTGTTCCAGCAGGCCCAACCGGAAGAAGCCTTCGAACGAAACCGGGTCCGTGTTCACCGCGCGTTGCAGTGCCGTGCGCGCTTCGGCATCGTTCTTGAGTGCGCGCTGCGCTTCGGCCAGCGCCAGCCACACCGCGCTGTTTTTCGGATCCCGATTCGCTGCCTTGCTCAAGGCCAGCAGCGCGTCCTGCGGTTCCTTGAGCGCGAGCGCGATGGCGCCGAGCAGATACTGACCGGCGGCTTCGTCCGCGCCACCCGCGAGCGACCGGGCGATGGCGCGCGCCGGTTCGTACTCCTTGAGCGCGATGTGCGAACGCGCGGCACCGAGACGCGCGCTGGAACTCGCGCCGTCCAGCGCCACGGCGCGCTGGAAACGGTCAATCGCCTCCTTGTGGCGGGCCATGGATTGATAGGCCTCGCCGGCCTTGAGCCAGAACGCCGCGCTCTGTGGCGCGAGCGCCGCCGCCGCGTCGATCTCGCTCAGGCCATTGGCCACCGCGCCCATGCGCAGATAGACCTGCCCGAGCGCCAGACGCGCCTGGGCGTTGTCGCGATTGCGCTTCAACGACTGCTCCAGACAGTCGGCGGCGGTCAGGGTGTCGCCGAGTGCGAGCGCCACCTGGCCGCACAGCGAATAAGTAACCGCATCGCCGCGCCGCGCACTCACCAGCGGCTCGAGCACGGCGCGTGCCGCCGGATACTCGCGTGCCTGCCACAGTGTCTCTGCCTGCAGGTTTACGCCGGCCACAGCAAAGCCTTCAAGGCGAGCCAATTCCTGGAAATGGCGCACCGCTTCGGCATGCAGGCCCTGTGCAGCCAGGCTGCGACCGAGATATTCCAGCGCCAGGGCGTGCCGCGAGTCCTCTTTCCAGGCTTGCGCAAAACGCTGCGCGGCCTCGGCATGACGTTTTGCTTCGTAATGCACGAATCCGGACTGGAACATGTCCTCGCGCGCCTGCGAGGCGTTGCCCTCCACACCGTGCCCGCTCAGAGCGCTCACGCGGTAGAACACGGCCTGCTGCACGGTGTCGCGCGCCAGCACCAGCGTGGTCTCGGCGGTATCCTTGAGCTGCAGATAGGGTCCCTCGGCCGCGACCGCGCCATACACGCGGTAACGCGCCACTTGGCTGCCCGGCGCCTTCTGCCAGCGCAGCTGCAACTCCGTGAGACCACCCTGCACTGCCAATCCGCCGACCCGGTTCGGTACTTGCAGCCAGGCGAACGACTTGAGCTGGCGCGGACCGGCGTCAAATACCGCGATCGCCGGCTGTGCTCCCGGCACCAGCGACAAGCTCGTGGCGTTGACGAACCCCGGGGCGCTCTCCATTCCCGAGCCAAAACGGAACACGAGTTTCGGACCGGCGTACATCTGCACCATCTGGCGGTTCGTGCCCGTGCCGGCCAACACATGCAGGTGTTCGTCGCTGTCGAGCGCCAGTGCCCGGATGGTCTCGAAGCCCTGCGGCGATTTGTCGTCCGCGCCGATCTCGTAGAGCAGTTCCTTCCTGTCGGAAAATACGCGGATGCGGCGCGCGCCGTTGTCGGCGACATACAGGTTGCGCTGCGCATCCACCGCCAGCGCGCCCGGCTTGCGCAGCCATTCCTGACCCTTGGGGTTCACCAGCTTGTCGAGGAACACACCATCGCGCGAAAAAATTTGCACGCGCCGGTTGCCGGTATCGCTCACGTAAATCCGGTCGGCCAGCACCACGGCGGCAGGCGCATCGAACTCGCCGTCACCCGAGCCGCTGCGGCCGATGCTGAAGCGCTGGCGGCCATCGAGCGCGAACACTTTCACCTCATCGCCATCCACCACCGCGATAGCGCGCGCGTCGGCAACGGCGAACAGCGGTTTGCGGAACGTGCCGGCCAGACGCGTGATGACTTTTCTATCCTTGCCGAGGCGCGTCACGCTGCCGACCGCGTGGCTCAGGCACAGCAGTTCGCCGGCCGGTAGGGCGAATGCCTGATCGCAGCCGGGCGTTGCGGATTCCACGCGGCGCACGGTCGGCAGGCGCAGCGCCTCCAGCGGCGGCGTGGCGGCGCCCGCCACCGACTGACCCATCGGCAACTGATAAATTTCGACCTTGGGGTTACCGCTGTCACCGGCCGCGAGCATGCCGCCGGCGTTGACGGCGAGACTCGTCACCTCGGTAAACTGGCCGCGCCCGCGGCCGCGGCTGCCGAACACCTGCACGGCTTTTCCCGCCTGCCAGTCGTACTGAATCAGCTTGCCATTGGCGCGATCGGCGACCACCACAAACCCCTGGGCATCCACGGTCAGAGCGCTCAGCACCGGTCGCGCCTCACCGGCGCTGAACTGGCGTGCGCCGATCTGTTTGAGCAGACGGCCGCTGTGATCGAAAACGGAAACGCGCCCGTCACCCTCGCCATCGAGCACATAGATGCGTTCTTCCGCATCAACCGCGACATGCGTGGGCTTGTTCAGGGCCGCAGGCTTCGCGCCGCCGGTGAAGCTGAACAGATACAGCCCCTCGTGCGTGTACACGTTCACCCGCTGGTTGCCGCGATCGGCGACGTACAGCCGGCCGCGCACCGAGGCGGCGA
>Ga0209706_10000371_pt1 | contig 25375 bp, 28 predicted proteins | sample PPLLaktember2015_6_FD_187263 | JGI IMG/M metagenome (GOLD analysis project Ga0209706, IMG submission 187263) | Freshwater sediment microbial communities from Prairie Pothole Lake near Jamestown, North Dakota, USA - PPLs Lake P8 Core (1) Depth... | ecosystem: Environmental > Aquatic > Freshwater...
AAACAGTCAAACTAAAAACTCCGGGATTGACATTAAAGCGCAAAATCCTGGGAGTTTGGGCGCAAAGCCCCCATGAAGAAACCAGTCATTTTTTGGCATATCCATGTACAGATTCTTATGAGGAGCCGATTATATAATACTATCGCATATTACAATATGATTTGTATTATGCGAGAACCATTTGTAGCTTTGCACCCAATAAATCATAAACCTCCATACATTAAGGGTATATAAAAACATGCAACAATGCCGTCCCAAAGGAGGCGTATGGGGTGAGGGGGCACTTGATCTGTCTTGCGGTGGGCTTTATAATGGGATCGTCCATGGAATTTGATGCTGGGAGATGCGATGTTGATAAATGTTAATGGCAGGCAGATGGAGGTTGCCGAAGGTATCACCGTCGGGCAGTTGTTGGAGGAACTCGCAGTTAAAGGACCGTTTGCGGTGGAACTGAATCGGCAAATATGCCCTAAGCGGTTGCACAGCCGGGAACAACTTGGCGATGGAGATGCTCTGGAGATCGTCACTATCGTCGGCGGCGGTTAATAAGTCTATATAGTATAATCAGTTACAGGAGTCAGATGTGATGACGGACCATGATACGCGATTGAAACTGGGACCATACGAATTTAAGAGCCGGCTTTTTGTCGGTACCGGTAAATATGCCAGCTTTGAGATTATGCAGAAGGCATTGGAAGCCAGCGGCTGTGAGGTGGTTACGGTAGCGGTTCGGCGGGAAAGGCTTTTCGATGGTCAGCATCGCAATATCCTTGATTTTCTCGATCGTGATCGTTATACGCTGCTGCCCAACACGGCTGGTTGTTTTTCAGCGGAAGACGCGGTCCGCTGTGCTCTTCTGGGGCGTGAACTGCTGGAGCTGGATTGGGTTAAACTGGAAGTGCTCGCCGACAAGAAGACCCTTTTGCCCGATCCGCTGGGCACCCTTCAAGCCACGGAACAACTCGTCAAGGAAGGCTTTACAGTATTGGTTTACACAAACGACGATCCGGTAATGGCCCGGCGTCTGGAGGAGGCCGGCGCTACAAGTGTGATGCCTGCGGCCGCTCCTATCGGCTCAGGTCAGGGAATACTCAATCCCAACAATATCCGGATTATCCTCGAGCAGGCCAAGGTTCCGATCATTGTGGATGCCGGGGTTGGTACCGCCAGCGACGTAACCATCGCCATGGAATTGGGGGCCGATGGGGTATTGCTCAACACCGGGGTGGCTTGCGCCCGGGATCCGGTAGGCATGGCGGAGGCGATGAAATGCGCTATCGAAGCCGGCCGTGCCGCTTTTCTGGCCGGTAGAATCCCCAAAAAGCTTTATGCCACCGCTTCATCTCCGCTGGAGGGGACCATAGCCTCAAATGTCCAAAAATAAGCGTATCGATCCCGTCTGGTTTCTGGGGCCGCAGGGGCCGGTTGCTCAACAGTTGAGCAACTATGAAATGCGCCCTCAACAAATTCGGTTAGCACAGGCCATAGACAAAGCTTTTGAACAATCGTCTCACCTGATTGCCGAGGCGGGCACCGGTATCGGTAAAAGCTTCGCTTATATAATCCCCGCGGTGAGCCACGCGCTGAAGAATAAACAAAAAGTCGTCATCAGTACTTATACGATTTCACTGCAGGAACAGCTTGTGTACAAGGATATCCCTTTTATCCAGGACGCCTGCGGTGTGAAATTCGTCGCCACGCTGGTCAAGGGAAGGAGCAATTACCTTTGTTGGCGACGTCTGGAGCAGGCCCGCAAACGAGGCCCAACGCTTTTTGACGATAGCGCTCATATCGATCTGGTCGAACAAATAAGGTTTTGGGCATTGGAAACGCAGGATGGATCGCTCAGCTCTTTGCAGTTCGTTGTGCCAATGGCGGTATGGGAGATGGTCTGCAGTGACAATAACACCTGTATGGGGCACCATTGTGATCATAACAACACGTGCTTTTATCAGTTGGCACGACGCCGTATGTTCGGCTGCGATATTATGATCGCCAATCATGCGATGCTTTTTTCCGATCTGGCTCTGCGTCAGCAGGGTGGTAAGATACTGCCCAATTTCAAGCTTGTCGTTCTGGATGAGGCACACAATATCGAGAATGTGGCCGGCAACCATTTTGGTCTGCGCTTGAGCAATTTTCAGGTCGGCTTTATGCTCAACAGGCTGTTCAATCCCAAAACAGAAAAGGGCATCCTCGCCACTCATCGCGACCAGGTGTCCATGGCGTTGATCTCCAAGGCCCATCAACAAGCCGACACATTCTACAACGAAATACTCGAATACAGATGTTCCCAGCAATCATCCGGTGGTAACGGCCGAGTAAGGAGACCGAATTGCTTTGCCAATGTGCTAAGCGGTCCCCTAATCGCGCTGGGCGAGAATCTGAACAAACTGGCTAAGTCATGCGGCGATGAGCAGGACCGGTTGGAAATCAATTCTTATGGACAGCGCTGCCGCGATTTTGCCGCCGCAACACATTCGTTCGTCACCCAAAATATCAAGGATAACGTCTATTGGACCGAAGTTGGCTGGCGCCACAGCAATCCGCGTGTGGTGATTTGCGCTGCGCCACTGCATTTGGGGGCGACCCTGCGGCAGGTTCTCTTTGAACCATTCGATTCTGTAGTTATGACCAGCGCCACGCTGAGTACTTCTGGTAACCAGGACGACGGCAGCGATAACAAAAGTGACGGCAAAGGATTTGATTTTTTCACTTCGCGGCTGGGGTTGGATGAGTTTCGGACTGTACAACTAGGCTCGCCTTTTAACTATTCCCAACAGGTGACCGTTTATGTGGAGTCGCATTTGCCCGAACCGAACCGGCAGGAAGGGGAGTTTCTCATCGGCGCTGTCGCGGCGATCAAAAAATATCTGCTGCAGACCCAGGGCAAGGCCTTTGTATTGTTTACCAGTTTCAAACAACTGAACCAGGCGGCCGCCAATCTGGAGGATTTCTGCCGTGAGCACGAACTGATACTGCTGATTCAGGCAAAAGGAAAAGACCGCTCTTCTCTGCTGGATCAGTTTCGCTGTAATATCAACAGCGTCTTACTGGGAACCGACAGTTTCTGGCAGGGCGTTGACGTGCCTGGAGAAAGCCTAAGCAATGTTATTATCGTCAAACTGCCGTTTTCGGTACCGGACCATCCTTTGCTGCAGGCCCGGCTCGAACAGATCAAGTCTCAGGGCGGAAATCCTTTTTTCGATTATCAGTTGCCGGAGGCGATACTCAAATTCAAACAGGGATTCGGCCGACTGATTCGTACCAGGACAGACACGGGAATTGTGGTCGTTCTCGACCCGCGGGTGATCACCAAAAACTACGGCAGGGCGTTCCTCGATGTCCTGCCGAGATGCCCGGTAAAGATCGTCAAAAGCCCCGCTTCCAACATACCGGAAAATTATTAGAGCCACACGTTTGCTCACATAAACTAATCAAAAGCCCAAGCTTAGGCAATACGTGGACGCTAAACAGTAGATTGAGGTACAAATAGTTCCTGAAAGGACTGGACAGCAAAGTTGTCTGTCATGCCGGCGATGAAGTCAAACACAATCAGGCCATCAGGCGTAGCTGAAGTGTATATTTTTTTCATGTCTTCCGTGACAAATTGTTTGAAGACCCGGTAAACATCGGTTTCGGAGAAAATATCGGTTTTCTTTGGAGAAGTATCAACAAAACGGTTTGTGGATTTTAGTGTTTTGAGAAGAATATCAAATAACGACCGGAGGGTACGATCAGCATGGTCGTAATAACGTTTGGCTCTTTTGCTATTGTATATATATTTGTAATTGAATTTTAATAATTGTTTCAAAAGGCGACCTGTGTTTGGCGATAAGGTCAAGCAGCTCTTGCCAAAACTGTTCGTGACCAAATCTTCCAGGAAAGTTCCGATCATTGCGCCGTTGTTTTTGCCTAAAGCCTTGACAAGTCCGTTGGAGACGTCTGCTTTTTTTATAACTTTCGTTGCGATAGCATCTTCTATGTCTCTGCCTGAATATATTATCTTATCGACCATGCGCACGACACAACCTTCCATTGTGCAGGGCAAACCTGCTTTTTCCCGAGAGCTTATGGAGTCTAAATCTTTCATGGATTCATTTGGTTTAATGGTGTAACTCCTCCGATCTTCGCCACAATGGGAGATAATACCATCTCTAACTGCCCATGTCAGATTAAGCCCGGGGGCCTCGCGATCGAGTTTAGCAATATAATCCACTACACGAAGGCCATAGATTTCATGTTGAAAGCATGGTAGTATCTTTTCTCGTTTCGCAATTTTATCAAGAATTTTTTCGCCATCATGACCGAAAGGGGCGTGGCCGATGTCATGGGCCAGTGCGATAGCCTCGGCGAGATCTTCGTTCAGGCCAAGGCAGCGGGCAACGGTTCGGGATGCGGAAGCTACATGTAAAACATGTTCCATTCGCGTACAAACATGGTCATTGCGAGGAAAGAAAAACACTTGTGTTTTGTGTCTTAAACGGCGGAATGCCTGCGAATAGATGATTCGGTGGATATCGCGTTGGAAGTCAGTACGAAAGCGATCCGTTCGTAGTTGTTTTGTTCTTTTTTGATATTTCTTGTCTAAGCACGCGTACGGACTGGCGAACAGTTTGTTTTCTGGTCTTCGGAAGTCTGGCATATTACCTCTCCAAATAGGTTTACTAAGAGCAAAGCAAGTTCACTAGAGCTTCTTTTTGACAACAATGAGTCTCTAATGGCCTTGCCTTTGGTTTGTGCGTCATCGAATAAACTTGAAGAATTTGCCAACCCATTATGCTTCATTTCGACAAATTTCCGGTCAAAAACAGACGAAAGCCGTTCATATTCGGCAACGTATTCAAAATTGGAAAGTCCCAGCAATAAAGGATTGCAATTGCCTTGAACGAGCGAACGGGTGTCCGAATTAAAAATGACAAGTGCCTTACCGTGTGACCAGGCTATTCCCGCTTCAACCATTGCGCCTTCATCGGGGACACGGCCATTCATGTTAACTACGATCCCGTGGCTATCCATAATCTCGAAGACATCGAGTGAGAAGATAGCTCGATTAACAATAGCTGAAGCATCTTCGGCAGAAAGTTTTTGATTCCTAAGAACAGGTAAAATCTTAGCCAGTTCAAGGCCGTCCCTGTGTGGAAGAAATACCTTATAGCCGGCCCTCTCAAGTGCCTTAGCAATAGAAGACATATCTTCACGTTCTTTTGGGTTGAATAAGGGGCCAGCACAATATATCTTGTATAAGTGTCTGTCCATAACAACTCTCCTGGATTTTCCATAAGAATATCAAAATATAGGATACAATAGTGGTTTCCGAAAAGCAAGGATAATCTATACCCAATGGGTATGATAACCAGGCAGGGCGTTTCTCGATGTCCTGCCGAGATGCCCGGTAAAGATCGTCAAAAGCCCAGTCGCACATCGGGAGAAATAAATCTCAGCAGTGAATCCATGCCCCAGCGGTACAGGGTATAACTGCCACAGTCGATCCGCACCCTGCCGGACATGTACGGCAGGGCCGAAGCGGGCAAGGTATCCTGCTCAAGTTCGATGGACACCTCATAAACCGTACCTATCGGTTTTTCCTGCTCGCTAACGGGATCGTACTCGGTAAGCACTTCACCTCCGACCTTATTGCTCAGGGCCATCTTTTCGCCGAACTCGCCCATACTGTTTTGGCGATGCAGACTGACGGACGCTACCTTGCCTTTGAACTTTTCTTTACTGAAAGCGTAGAGCATCAGTTCGGCGTTTTGTCCCACCTGGTCGGCCTGCTTGAAAACGCGGGCGTAAGTTTTCTCCGGCACTAAGGCCTTGGCCAGCAATCGGCGAGTATCGGCCAACAGCAGCAAAGGCGCTGCCCGCGGAACATATTTACCCTGCAGTTTATCAATATCTCCATTACGGGTCAGGACCTCACCGGTGAACGGTACCTTGACCTGCAGGTTTGCGATCGACTGCTGTACTCTTTCTTCGTCGTTTCGGAGAGTTTTGAGACGTTCACGAAGATACTTAACCTGACCGTCATAACCGAGATGCTCATATCGGCCGACATCGATTTGGGTTTGAGCTATCTGCGATTGAAGTAGAATATTTTCGTACGGCAGTTCCAGGTTTTCCAGGCACGCTACAATCGGCGATTCGGTATCGATCCACACTCCCTCGCGGACACGCTGGTCGCAATCGACCTTACCATCCACTTCACTGCGAAGCCACTGCATCCGGGCAGGTTCCAGAATAAAGTTAAGCGTTACGTGCTGCTCCAGCGGCCAGAACAACGCACCGGCCGCCAGGATAACCAGGATCGCCAGTAATGTCAGCAAACGAACGTTCGATATACCAAAGGCCCGACGCTGTTTGGTAATCATCGAGCCGGCCTTGTATAACGGCAGAACCAACATCGTCAACAGGGAGAAAACCACAAACACCCGGCCGAACATCACTAAATGCATCCCCTTGAGCACAGCGTATATGGAAAAAGTGATCACAAACACTATAAACCAGCGATAGATCATAGCGCTGACCGAATAGAGCGGAAAAATAAACCGAAAACGATGTTCTTCCGGCAGCTCGTTCGAGCGGCCACCCAGGATGTAACGCACAAAAAAATTTCTCATGGCCATGCTGGACCGCTGACGCAGATTGGGCACCTCAATCAGGTCCATCATAACATAATAACCGTCAAATCGCAGCAGCGGATTGGCATTGAACATAACAGTCGAGATCGAACAGACGATTATCGTATTGAAAGCGAAGGCATGTATGAAACCTGGCTGCTCGGTAAAGTACCAGGCAATCGTTGCCAGGGCCGCTATCATCAGTTCCGTCAGAATGCCGCCGGCCGTGGCTGCCAGTCGATGCGCCTTATTGGGAAACGTCCACGAATCGGTAATATTACAATAAAGCATCGGCATAAAAACCAAAATCAAAATGCCCAACTCATGCACTTCCCCTCCGTAGTTTTTGCACGTCAGCCCGTGGCCGAACTCGTGCAGCGCCTTTGTCAGCCAGATAACCGCGAATAAAATAGGGACATTCCAGATCGTGAAAAAACTGGTATGAAACATAGAAGTGAAATCATGCCATCGCCCGATCACCAGGCCGGCCGCCGCCGCCAGCAGCAGCAGGTAAAACAGCAGAAACGTATGAGTCCAGAAAAAACGCAAACGTCCGATCACCCGATCGAAAAGCCGGTCGGGATCGTATATCGGAATCTTTATGAACATCAAATTGATAAACTGGCCAAACAGCTTCTTGTTCCGGTTCTTTTTCGCCGATTCATACAGTATCTTGTCCCGGTTCGGTTGGTTCATAACCAGCAGGTTTTTCTCCGTCAGAGAGCTGATGAACATGCCGATCTCATGGTTTGACAAATCACCGCTGTTGAACTGGTTTCGGTGAGCTTCTTTGAGTTGGTCGAGCGTTATGGGCCGACGCAACTGCTCGATAAGAAAATGCTCTTCGCGACTAAAACGGTAATAACGCAGCGACAGGGGGTCTTTGTACACCCAAAAGGGTTGCCCGTCGAATGTCTGGGCAAACGAAACCAGCTCTGACCGCAAAAGCGGCAGCAGAGGCTGATCGGGCGGGCACATCTTTTCATCTGATTCGCAACTCAACGAATACCTCCAAAGGCTGCGATCTTATATTCTTCTGCCGCTACAACTTGGCATAAGCCTTTATAAACGGGCGAAAAAGATAGCGATACTCGCCTTGCGAGAGCTTCTGGTAATCTTCCACCAAAGGATTGTCAATCTCAACTTTCACCTCGAACGTCTGAGTGGCGGAATTAATGGTGGGGCTTATATACACCACCTGGCCCGTAACCTTCTTGTTGACGACGTCTTCGATAAACACATCGACGGGCTGGCCCAGCCGTACATTGCCCTGCTCGGTTATAGGCAGGGTCTTGCGCAGCCGCAGCTTATCAACCTTCATCATCGCTATTATCGGCTTGCCCACCTGGACTGTCTCACCTACTTCCGAAGGTTTGACTTTGAGATTAGCCACCTGCAGAATCTCGTCCACACTCGACAGCGATACAATTACACCGTCCATCGGGGCTCGCAGCGAATGCTGCTCCAGCATCTTTTCGCCCTGTTTTAATTCAATCTCAAGCCGCTCAAGGTCCTTTTTTACCTTATCGAGTCCCAGCTTGGTAATCTGCGCACTTTGGATAGCCTCCTTCATTTCTTTTTCCGAAGCCACAGGGCTGCCACCAATTTGTTTGTTATACAATTTTTCGACAATCGCCAAATTATCCCTGGCATACTCATATTTTACCTCCGCCTCTTTGATCTCGATGGTACGTTTTATCTCTATCTGCAGCCTGATGCCTTTGATTTGAAGTTCGATCTGCTCGCAATCCAGTTGCACCAGCAGATCGTCTTTCTTGACAAAATCCTGTGGTTCACGCGTAATCTCGGCAATGATTCCACTAACAGCCGCACTGAGAACCACCATTTTCTGTGGGTCCAGGGCCCGTCCTTCCTGCAATTGAGGCTTTTGCTGGGCGATTAACGACGATGCCCCAAACAAACACACCACTAAAGTTAATACCGCTGCTTTGTAACTGATTTTATTCATGTCACCATCTCCCTTCTAGAACATACTCACCCTGACAAAATCCGCAAACTCATGCGTCACAGCATAGAACAGGCTGCGCTTGCCGCACTCGATAGCCACCTTGCCTTCCATCCCCTGTCGCGGCTCTATATCATCTCTGAGGCTTTCCGGTTCACTCACACGCACCTCAATAACATTACGGTATTTCTGCTGCCCCGTAGCCATAACGTGAGCACGACGGGCCACCGACAAAACCTTCGACCGGAAAATTTTTTTGGGATAGGCGTTGAGAATAACATTCGCCTCCAGGAACTTCCCCGTCTCATCCGGATCGAGCCGGTCATAAGCCCTCAAAAGCTCGCCCGCCTCGTCTTCGGGAACATTCACCAGCAGCCACCAGGGAGAATCGCCTGGCACCACGTCAAAAACCGCGTCTCCCCTTACTACCGGTTTCAAAGGTAATTTAGTTATTTCACTTTGACCGGTTATCACCACCCCGGCAACCGGCGCTTTGATGTCATACTGCTTCTTTTGCAGCAGGAGTTTATCCCACTCGGCCGTCAGGGCCGCCAGCCTATGGACGTACTGCGCCCTTACGTCAGCCGACTGACCGGCCTCATCACGAGCCAAAGTCGCCTCACTGACAGCGTTGGTCACACGATCTATTTCGCTGTCGATTATCCGCGTATCCAGACTCGCCAACACCTGGCCTTTGTCCACTTTTTGGCCGCTGGACACGAAAACATCCTCGATCACACCTTCCTGGGCCACGTAAGCGGAACGGGCTTCTATCGGCACCAACTCGGCCGTACCGATCACCTTAAGCTCCTTTTGAACCAGTAGGGGCGTGATGACAATGGCCAGCACTACTGCCGCCCAGACCACCAGTCGCACACGGGCCATCATATATATCTTGTCCCGTATCGCACCGACAGCCCGCACCAGGGGCGACAACGGCAAATGACGATATGTTAAACTGTTCGAAAGGGCACTGCCCGCCTCCGCCAGCAAACCTTCAATTTTTCTACGCTGCGGCTGATCGATGGCCTGTTCCGTCGCCAATTCCACCACCAACGCCCCAACCACCCGTTTGTCAGATCGGATCGGAAATATCCCCAACACCATCGAGCCGGCCTGCAGCATATACAACCGGGCCGCTGTCAACAGATCGTCACCGTCTCCCAGCCCGTCCTTAACCGCAATATTGGGATTGTCCACCAGCAGTACCTTATCGTTACGGCACACCTGACGGGCTATCTGCGTTATGCTTTTGATAAAGCTGCTTTTGACCGCCACCGATTCCACTCCAGAAACCGCTTCCATCCGGAACTTCCCTCGGCTGGAAAATGTACCTGCCATGCACCGATAGACCGTCAACAACTCCTGGGCGTAGTTAGCCAGTGCGTAACAGGTCCGTTTCGGGTCCAGTCCGCTGTGCACAGAGCTGACAAACTGCCTTAAACGATCGCTTTGGGCGATCTGTCCCTCCAATTCACGTATCTGTTGCCGCTGAAGAAATATCCCCGCATGATCGCACAGACCCTGCAAAAAACCCACATAACCTCTCACCGCTCGAGGATCCACTTCCCTCGGCGAAATGAGCAGCAGTATCGCCGTTACCTTGTCCATCGCCATAATCGGCACGAACAGCAGCGTATGCGGCGAATCGTTAGCTCCCGCCTTGCCAAGGCCCCCATCATACATATCCGTCCCGCCGTAAGACGGCAGAACTACCGGCCCTGACGTCTCAGCCACCCTGTTAAGGGCATTGCCCAACAATTCAAACTGTCGGCCCTGCTCCTCCAGACCGGCCAAGGCCAGATTTATATGGCAGATGGTAGTCAATTGGCTATGCTCACCGATTTTCCAGACCGCCCCGCCATCGCCAAGGACCGCCATAACCCGCTCCAGGAACAGGCGAAAAAAATCCCCTCTTGTGTTGTCAGAGACGCTAAGTTGAGCTATATCCCGCTCTAAGGCGGCTAATTGTTGACGAAAGGCTGCACTTTCAACATCGGTTTCCATCTAACAGGTGTCCTAATTAAGTCTTTTGGGTAAGAAACGATACGATAATAACAGAACCAAGCGACTATTGAAACACTTTTTCCACCGTTTTGAAATATTTTGGCCACGTCGTGTCAAAGAAAACCACCGATTTAGCTTTCGTCAAGCCCGCCGAGTTCCCTCCAACACTTTTCAATTCCTACTCACCCAAATTCTGCGCAGAAACCAAGCAACACCAATAAGTTACGTCATTTGCCAAATAATAATTTTAAAAAAATGCTTGCAAAAAAATTGTGATTCGCTATCATCGTAGTCAACTGGTTGTTTCTTATGCCAGTGGAGGCGTATATGATCAAGATCGAATCTGGCACGAAGTTTTCTCGTTAAGACGAAAAGGAAGAAGATTATTCTATAACAAAGTTGAGTCTGTCATTTTTTTACAACTTTGATATATTTGACGTGGCAGCGTGTTTAGTGTTGCTGAAATAATAAGGAGTTTTTTGATATGAAGGTTACAGTTACATCGAATGGTCAGGAGATGGATTCGGAAGTTGACCCTCGTTTCGGGCGGGCGAAATGGTTTATTCTGGTGGACACTGATTCCGGGGAACATGAGGCGATCGACAACAAGCAGAATCTCAATGCGGCCCAGGGAGCCGGCATCCAGGCGGGACAGAATGTTGTCGAGCTTGGCGCGGAAGCTGTTATTACCGGCAACGTAGGTCCAAAAGCTTTGCGGGTTTTACAGGCAGCAGGCATTAAAATATATCTCTGCAGCAGTGGTACTACGGTGGCTGAAGCTATAAAGCAACTAAAGGCGGGTGATCTCAAGCAGGTTAATCAGGCTAACGTGGAAGGACACTGGGCTTAAACGATGAAAACTTTTTTAGAGTGTGTACCGTGTCTTGTCGGTCAGGCTTTGGGAGCGGTCAGGTTCGTAACAGATGATGAATTGATTCACGAGGAAGTGCTTCGTAAAGTAATGGCCAAGGCCAGTGAGATGGACCTTTCAATGACGCCGCCGGAAATGGGGCAGGAAATTCACAGGTTAATCCGGCAAATCACCGGCAACAAAGATCCTTATCGAGATATCAAAGACTATTCCAATCAGTTGGCTTTGCAAATATATCCCCGGCTGAAGGAAAGGGTCGGGCATTCAGCGGATTCCTTCGAGACAGCGGTGCGGGTTGCGATCGCGGGTAATATAATTGATTTCGCGAAAATGAACGATCTTGATGACGCAAAGATTCATCAGGCCATTGAAGATTCATTTACAGCGACTTTATCCAAATCTGCGGTGAACGATTTACGCAACGCAATAGACAAAAGCAAAAATATTCTTTATATCGGTGATAACGCCGGTGAGATTGTTTTTGATCGGTTGTTACTTGAGCAGTTACCCTGTGAAAAAATAATGTTTGTTGTCAGAGGCAGTCCTGTTATCAATGATGCGACAATGGAAGATGCTCACAAGACAGGTCTTAGTGAAGTTGTAAAGGTAATAGATAACGGCTCAGACGCTCCGGGGACGATTGTGGAGACGTGTTCGGAACAGTTTCGCAAATGCTTTGATGAAGCCGATCTGATTATTGCCAAGGGACAAGGGAACTACGAGACGTTAAGTGATGTTGATAAGGATATTTTTTACTTGTTCAAGGTGAAATGCCCTGTTATTGCCAAAGATGCCGGCGAGAAAGTAGGTAATCTGGTACTTCAAAGAAAGAAGGAAAACCATGCCAATTTATGAATATCGATGCAAAAAATGTGGACAAGTGACGAGTTTTTTGGAAAAAGTTGGCGGCAAACAAAAACATACCTGTAAAAAATGTGAATCACAGGAACTAGCGAAGGTTTTTTCGACCTTTTCCACATCATCGAAGTCTTCTTCAACGGGTGATTCGAGTTGTCCTACAGGTACATGCCCGCTATCGTAGCAAAACAAAGAGATAAACAGTAATGAATACACTTATTGTTTTTAACCGTCCCCCATACGACGGGACCGATGTCACGTGGAATGGTTTGCGATTGGCAGAACAACTGCTTAAGGTTGGAATTGAAGTACGGATATTCCTGATGAATGATTCCGTTGATCTGGCACGGGATGCATCAAAAGCACCCGAGGGGTATTTTGACTTGCAAAAAATGCTAAAGGATTTAATTGCCGAAGGTATTACGGTAAAAGTGTGTGGGACATGTAAGGCCCGGTGTGGCTTCTATAAAGGCGAACCTTATTTTGAAGGCGCTCATGACGCTACGATGCCGGAGTTGGCTGATTGGGTCAAGCGAGCTGACAGGATTGTTACATTCTGAGGAGATTATGGACGAAATAACCATACATCCGATAGGTGTAATTCATTCACCCTATAAGGAGGCAAAGGACATTCCCATTCAAGGAAGGTTCAAAAGTGAAGTAGCGGCCTGGATAGAACTGAAAGAAGAATACACACCCGGGCTGAAAGACCTGGATGGCTTTAGTCATGCCATCATACTATATTATTTCCACAATTCCCAAAGGGAGGAGCTGGAGGCAGAGCCGTTTCTTGAGGGGGTCAAACATGGGATATTCGCTATGAGGAGTCCGCATCGGCCTAATCACATAGGTCTTTCGGTTGTAAGGATCAAGATCATCGAGGGCAACAAGATGCATTTTACAGAAGTAGATGTTTTGGATGGGACGCCAGTACTTGACATCAAGCCTTACGTCAAATATTATGACCAGCGAGATAATGTAATTTGTGGATGGTTAGACAAACATTTTGAGAATGGAGAAATTCCCAATAAAACAATTATAAAATGATGAGATCACGTGTTAGTTAAGGAGACGTACATGACAGATGATAAAACGTGCGAAGGCTGTCAGGAGGAAGGCTGTTCTATCGGCGCACAGCGCAGCGAGGAAAGTATAGAGCAGATGGAACTGACGGAACAGATGTCACGAATTGAGCACAAAATAATCGTCCTTTCCGGCAAGGGCGGCGTGGGCAAAAGCACGGTGGCGGCTAATCTTGCAGTCTCATTAAGCCTTAACGGCAATCGTGTGGGGTTGTTGGATGTGGATATTCACGGTCCCAGTATCCCCAAACTGCTCAAGCTCGAAGGACACAAACCAGGTCTAAGAGATAACGCAATCGTTCCCGTCGAGATGAGTAAAAACCTGAAGGTGATGTCCATAGGATTTATGCTTCCCAAAGAGGATATCGCCGTCATCTGGCGTGGCCCGATGAAAATGAATGTGATCAAGCAGTTTCTTAAAGATGTGGACTGGGGGGAGTTGGATTTTCTTATTATTGATTCACCTCCCGGAACAGGTGATGAGCCACTGTCCGTTTGCCAGCTTATAGAAAACCCGGATGGCGCGATAATCGTAACCACTCCCCAGGAAGTAGCCCTTGCCGATGTGCGAAAATCCATTAATTTCTGTCGGCAACTCAAACTGCCAGTGCTGGGCGTAGTCGAAAATATGAGCGGCTTCGCCTGTCCGAAATGCGGTGAAGTAACAAACATTTTCAAAAGCGGCGGCGGACAGCGCATGGCCCAGGAAATGAACGTTCCATTTCTGGGCAGTATCCCAATAGACCCGCAAATATCAGAGTCCTGCGACGCGGGAACGCCATATATTTACCATTACAGCAAAACTGAAACAGCCAAAGCTTTTCAAAATGCTATTCAACCAATACTTGAATTGTCGTCGGATAGCAAAACCATTGCGTAGATACCTTCACCAGAGAGAAAACTGCACTATTGACTGAGTGATGCCAAGACTTATAATGTTTGTGCTGACATAAAGAAAACTAATGGTAGCTCTAATGTGGATTAGAAGGCGAAAAAATCGGCATGCGATGAGACAGCTCGTCAGTTATGTCCTGCTGGCGTTTTATCTTTTTGCGACATCTGCGACCAATCTTTTTCATACCTGTACGCATGGCGGTAATCTGAGGCATAATGTTTTCAATCATGGTATTTTGCAAAACGACACTGAGTGTGATGTCCACTGGCAACATAAAACCATCTGTGAATACCGCGGTGCGGTGCACCAGCAGAACCATGATGGAACTATGTGTGCCGCATGTCTATTTTTGGCGGTCAGTAAAACTACGGTCCCTTTGGCCATATTGATTGAGTATGCCGTCCTCGCGGTGGCACACAATCCATTCGGCGAGACAGCAGTTGCTCACGAATATATCCTTTCCGGCCTGCAAACCCGGGCTCCTCCAACTACCATATCATAATATCTACTGTATTATAAGATCGAATAGCACTATTTTTCGCGGATAAGATTGTCTGTGTTATCATACGGCTATATCCAAGGAGACATAGAATGCAGATGAAAAGCATATTCTGTGTTGTTTTCTTTATCGTTGGGTCTGCCTTGTCCAATACAGGTTTTGCCCAGAACGAGAAAACCGCAAATAATGATATTGAAGAACTTAAACAGAAGGTTGTGGAAATGCAGCATCAGATAGAAGAGCTGAAAAAACAGCATACTGTTGAGATTAAGGGCCATGAAAGCAAAGATGAAACGGATTATTTGCGTCGATTGGCTGAAAACATAACGAAAAAAGATGAGGCTGAGGTAAAACCCGCGGTGGAAACCGTCTTCACCTCCGGTGAACTGAGCTTGCAGGCCCTCAATCCGGAAATCAGTGTGACTGGTGATATGCTGGGCTATTACAAGCACCAGACAGACACCAGGAAACGCAGTGATTTTATCTTTCGTGGGCTTGGTTTGCATTTTGAGGCTTATCTCGACCCTTATTCAAGATTCAAGGCCGCTGTGCCTATAAATGAAGATGGAGCTGAACTGGGTGAAGCATATTACACACGTTTCGGGATACTTGATGGAGTGAATCTGACATTGGGAAAGTTTCGCCAGCAGTTTGGCGTTGTTAATCGCTGGCACAAGCATGCGCTTGACCAGGTTGATTTTCCTCTGGCACTACGGAAGATTTTCGGCGAAGGGGGACTGAATCAAACGGGGGCATCTGTGGATTTGGCATTGCCAACAAGAGGAGAAGCTTCGCAAGAATTGACTTTTCAGGTTACCGATAGCGAGAATGACCGACTCTTCGGCGGTGATACGCTGGGCAATCCCTGTTTGTTGCTGCACTATAAGAATTACCGCGATCTTTCTGATAGCACTTATCTCGAATGTGGCTTGACGGGCCTGTTTGGCTGGAATGATGTATGGGAGGTAGGTTCAAATAAGGAGCACGATGCGCTTGGTACACAGGTGTTTGGTGCTGATTTGACTGTGAGCTGGGAGCCGGCAGAACGTATGCGATATCGCAATATCGAGTGGCGTAGTGAGGTTTATGTGCTCAATCGAGACATCGTAGCTCCAGATGGCTCCGGAAGGGATAATCTGGACGCGTGGGGCGCCTATAGCTATGTCCAAACAAAAGTATCCCGTACTCTAGATATCGGTATCAGAGGTGACTACTACAAGCCGGATTGCAAAGATTACGCAGGAGCTTCTCTGGAACCTCTAGCTTATGCCAGTGCGAACGCCTATCGTTGGCAAATTGGGCCGTATATTACGTGGCATCAAAGCCCTTTTGTTGAATTCCGCGTTGAGTGTGACCATGCGGATGGACATAGAATGGAAGAACCTGAAGATGTGTTGTGGCTGCAGATGATTTTTGCCGCAGGACCACATAAACACGAGCGATACTAAGAAAGGCGCCTATCATGAATAAAACAATACTTTCTGTGATTGTATGTATATTGATCGTCTGGACAAGTTTGATATCGATCGGCCAGGCTGTCGCTACAGATGACAGAAGCAAGCTGAATGTCGTAACTACACTGCCCGATTATGCGGTAATCGCAAGGACAATTGGCGGTGAGCGTGTTTGCGTCAGGTCGATTGTTCTTGGCAGCCAGGATGCACATTTTATCAGGCCCAAACCGTCTTTTGTAAACGCCATGCGCAGCGCAGACGTTCTCATTTCAACTGGGTTGGATCTGGAATTATGGCTACCTACAGTGGTTAATAAATCCGGCAACAAGCATTTACGCAGCGGCCAGAAGGGATATGTTGCCGCTGCCCAGGACATGCGTTTGCTGGAAAAACCGTCAGTTGTTTCTCGATCTGAGGGTGGTGTTCACCTGTATGGTAATCCGCATGTTACCTGCAGCCCGATCAATATGAAGGTTGCCGCGCGAAACATAGCAACCGGACTTATCGCAAATGATGCCGAAGGTAAGAAACTTTACGAAGATAACCTGAACAAGCTGCTGGGCGAATTTGACAGGCGGCTGTTCGGCGACGATCTGGTTAAGATTATCGGCGGTGAAACTCTCTGCGGTCTGGCAGAAAAGGGGAAACTTATAGAATTCCTGCAGGAGAACAAATTCGAGGAAAACCCGTTGATTGACAAACTTGGCGGATGGATGAAAAAGATGCTTCCCCTGCGAGGGACTTCCATTGTCACCTATCATAAGAATTGGGTTTATTTTGTCGATCTTTTCGGCTTGAAAGAAATCGGCACAATCGAACCCAAGCCCGGCATTCCCCCATCACCAAAACATGTAACCGGTCTTGTCAATCTGATGCGGGAAAGAGATATTCGTATTATTCTTGCCGCCAATTATTTTGACGAACAACAGATCAGGACTATAGCCAACCGCGTAAATGCCGAGCCTGTTATCGTTCCTTTGTATGTTGGCGGCGTGCCGGGTATTGATGATTATTTTGAGCTTGTTGACTATTGGATTGATAGATTGTTAGAAGCGGCCCAAAAGAAAAACCTTGTAGGTGAGGGATAACTATATGTCAGAAACGATACGTTTTTTTTCTGTTCAGATTGCCTTGATCGCCGTGGTTTTGATTCTGCATACTTATCTGGGCCTGCATATAGTCAGACGTACTCTTGTTTTTTCTGACCTTGTGCTGGATCAACTGGCTGCTTTCGGTGCTCTTGTCGGCATAGCTCTTGGTATCCAATATGGCTCCGGGCCTTCTTATATGGTCTCGATGGTAGCTGTTCTTTTGGGTTCGCTCCTGCTTGCTGTAATAAAACCCACAGGCAAGGTAATACCCCGCGAGGCTGTCATTGGGATTATGTATGCATTGGCCCTTGTTGGGTCTCTTTTGCTGGGCGACAAACTTAGCGGCGGCGGAGCCTATGTTACCAAGACCCTGGCCGGTTCCATGTTGTGGGTGACCTGGCCCCTGGTTGGGATAACGAGCTTTGTTTATGTGATACTTCTGCTATTTCACTACAGGTTTCGCCATAGATTCATCGCCCTCGCTGAAAAGAACCAGGGGCCAAAACAAAAGATAAAAGACGAAAAGCTATGGGATTTCCTGTTCTTTACTACCCAGGGGATCATTACGGTTCTGATCATGCCAATCGCCGGAGTGCTGCTTGCTTATGCGTTTCTCATGATACCGGCAGCCATTGCCGCGATGTTTACCAAAAGATGGGCAGGCGGTGTTGTGATTGGCTGGATTATAGGTTTTTTCGCGTGTGTAATCGGGCTGTGCCTGTCTTATTCCTGCAACCTGCCCTATGGCCCGACATTGATCTTATCCATGGGATCGTTTTTTGTTATCGCAGTGATTTTACGCTCTGTAATTCCAAAGAGTTAATCGTAAAGGCTTAATCTATGTTGCCAATAATTCAGACGCTTGGACTGTCTTTTCTTGCCTGCGTAATGATGGTTATGATTCTTGGGTATCTGGGTATTCACGTACTCAAAAGAGAAGTTATCTTCATTGACATAGCCCTGGCCCAAATTGTGGCGGTAGGTTCAATCGTAGCCCATCTTGCTTTCGAGGCACATGGTGATTCCATGGTTGCTTATGCGATTGCATTTGGCTTTGTTTTGTTGGCGTCCGGTTTTTACGCCCTGGCGCGAAGCCGGGTTGTGCAGATACCGCTGGAAGCGGTGATTGGGGTTTCTTATGCTATTGCCGCTGCCGGAGCCCTTTTTTTGGTCGGCACAGCACCTGGCGGCCACGTCCATATCCAGGAAATGCTCTCTGGAAGTCTTCTTTGGGTAACGTGGACAGACATTTTTATGTCTCTGGCGGTATTTTCTGTGGTCGGCCTATGTCTTTACATCCTTCATAAACCGATGAATCGAATATCCGACAATTACCGGGATCCGTATGCAAACATGACAAAAACGATTGGCTGGGATTTCCTGTTTTACGCATTGCTTGGGCTTGTGATTACCCTGGCGGTCAGGATGGCCGGGGTGGTTGTTGTATTCGCTTTTCTTATCATCCCCGCTACCATATCAGCGGTCTTTTCTTCTCATAGCACGATCAGGCTGGTTATCACATGGACAGTTGGAACTGTCTCATCATTGGGAGGGCTTTTATTCGCATATTACCTGGATTTTTCAGTCGGCCCGGCAATCACGATGTGCCTGGGAGTGGTTTTGGTTATCGCGGCCCTGAGTAGGGTATTTGTTGGCAAAATATTATCTTTAACATAAGGGTTGCGGTTTTGCAATCAATGTGGTATCTATAGCATTTGTGCAACGTTGTATTGTTAAGTTAAAGCATCTGGCGATAGGAACCAAAAACAATGAGTCCCGCCAAAGGTAATACGGAAAGAGACATTATTCTGGACAGCATAGCAGATGGGGTGTTTACCGTCGATAGAGATTGGAATATCACCTCGTTTAATCGTGCGGCAGAGAGGATAACGGGTGTAAAACGAGAGCAGGCCATCGGCCAAAAATGTTTTGACGTCTTTCGGGCCGACATCTGTCAAACCGCATGTGTTTTGAAGCAGAGTATTAAAAGCGACAAAGAGATTATCGACCGCAGGATCAACATTTTAAATAATAAAGGCGAAAACATTCCTGTTAGTATCAGTACAGCGGTACTGAAAAATCAGAAAGGTGACGTAATTGGAGGGGCCGAAACATTCAGAGACCTCTCGACAATCGAGTTGCTGCGGAGAGAAATTAATGCCAAATATACCTTTACTGACATCATCAGCCAGAATCATAGTATCCGCCAATTGTTTGATATCCTGCCGGATATTGCCCAAAGTGAGAGTACTGTGCTGATCGAAGGCCCCACCGGGTCCGGAAAGGAACTATTTGCCCGGGCCGTACACAACCTCAGCCCACGCAAGAAAAAGAAATTCGTGGCGGTCAATTGCGGTGCTCTGCCGGATACGCTATTGGAGTCTGAATTGTTTGGTTATGTCAAAGGTGCTTTCACCGACGCCAGAAAGGACAAACCGGGTCGATTTGCCATAGCCAGTGGCGGCACGATCCTCCTTGATGAGATAGCCGATACATCCCAGGCAACTCAAGTCAAGCTTTTGAGAGTGCTGCAGGAAAAGGAATACGAGCCTCTGGGCAGTACCGAAACGATAAAAGCTGATGTGCGGGTAATAGCAGCAACTAATAAGAACTTGCGTGAACTTGCCGGGCGAGGGCAGTTTCGCGATGATCTGTACTACAGGCTCAATATCGTCAAACTAACCCTTCCGCCGCTGAGAGATCGGCGGGAAGACATCCCCCTGTTGGCCGAGCATTTTATACACAAATTTAACGCCAGAAAAGGCAAGAATATCCAGGGAATATCTCCAAAAGCGATGGCTGTCTTGATGCGGCATGAATTCCCCGGGAACATCCGAGAGTTGGAAAATATCATCGAGCACGCCTTTGTTCTGTGCCGTGGTCACGAGATTAATCCGGAGCACCTTCCGCCGGAGTTACTAAGCGGCTTGCCAAAAATAGATCTCTCGGAAAACAAAACCATCATGGTGATGCGAGACCATGCGGAAGAGGCATCCATCATAAGTGCCCTTCGCAAACATAACGGTAACAGGAACAAAGCGGCATTGGAGCTTGGTATCGACAAAACCACCCTTTGGCGGAAAATAAAAAAACTCGGAATCACTTGGCCTGCACATAAAAAAGCTACTCTGTGAGATTGCAACAATGCAATCATCAACTCTCACTTATCGCGGCTACGCACTCTATTATAGTCTTTCCTGCGAAATCATCCTAATATAACTCTTTTGTCTGAAAGTTGTTACGAGACATGTCTCTTTCTGTGGGGTTTTGGCACGTTTTTTGCTCCAGTGTCTCTCCGTAAGGAGCATTTTTATGACAAAAATTGCCATAGCACTTTTTGGCTCGCGTGTTTCGCCGCGTTTTGATTGTGCACCGGCGTTTCGCGTGGTTGAGACGGACGACGGAAAGATATTGAACGCTGAAGACATCTCTGCTGAAAAGTGGAATGTATGGGACAGGATAAAAAAACTCAGTGAGCTGGGTGTCGAGACGTTGATTTGCGGTGGAATTGACTGCTTTTGTGCACAACAGATCAGCAGAGGTGGTATTAGAATTTATTCATGGATAACAGGTGAAGCCGATGATGCTCTGAGTTGCCTGCTCAGAGGTGAATTGGAATCTGGTTTTATGATGGCCCCTGGTGGGCGATGTCGTGGGCGATGGCAATTTGGCCAAGGCCACGGTGGTGGTCGAGGACGAGGCAGAAGACGGCGAGGTTTGCCTCCGGGAGCCTGATAATTTAAGGAAAGGTGGTGATTTTTATGCCAAGAGGTGATGGAACAGGACCAACAGGTCAGGGACCGGGAACTGGTAGAGGAACGCCAAGACAGGCAGGATCAGGACGTGGTCGCATGGGCGGTCCCTTTGCTTCGGGACCAGGCGGAAATTGTGTCTGTCCCAGTTGCGGCCAAAAAACACCGCACACAGCAGGGCAGCCGTGCAATCAAATGCAATGTCCAAAATGCGGTGCGGCCATGACAAGAGGTTAACTGTATATTGTAATTTGTGAAAACTTATGAACCATTTTTTTAAGGAGTATAATCATGCCAAGAGGTGATGGAACAGGCCCTGCAGGTATGGGCCCAATGACAGGAAGAGCGGCAGGATACTGCGCAGGTTATCCGGCGCCGGGCTATATGAATCCGGTGGGCGGTCGAGGCTATTTTGGTATGGGCCGAGGCGGCGGCCGAGGCGGCGGCTGGGGAAGGCGTAACATGTTTTACGCTACCGGCCTTCCCGGCTGGCAGCGTTTCGGCGCAGGCTATCCGGCTTATGGTGGTGCGGCGCATTATGGTAACGTAGGACCCTACGGAGCGCCCTATGGTGGGCCTTCTGGCGCAGCGACAACCAAAGAGCAGGAATTGGATATGCTTAAAGGGCAGGCCGAGTACTTTGAGGACGCCCTGGACGGAATCAAAAAGCGTATCACCGAACTTGAGGCTAAATCTTAAAAACAGGCGAACCGACAATTTGCATATTCCTGTATGCCTTGCTGAATAGAATGTAAGGAAGGTTTTGTTTACGACTGGGCAACACAGACCTCCACGGAGGTGGTCTGTGTTGCTTTCCAAACAAGGAGGTGGCACAGCCACCTTCCCTGTTTAGTATAGGAGATTTATGATGAAAATAGCAGTTACATCCACAGGCCCTGACCTTGACAGTCAGGTTGAGCCTCGATTTGGCCGATGTCCTTACTTTTTGATTGTTGATTCCGAAACGTTTGAGTTTGAGGCCGTGGAGAATCCTAATGTCGCCCTGGGTGGCGGAGCCGGTATTCAATCGGCACAACTTTTGTCGAATCGTGGTGTGCAGACGGTCCTGACGGGCAACTGTGGTCCCAATGCCTTTGCGACTCTTGGAGCCGGGGAGATTCAGGTAATCGTAGGTGTAGGCGGTGTAGTCCGTCAGGTAGTGGAGCAGTTCAAACAAGGGGCGTTTTCAGGAGCGACCGAGCCGAATGTTGTCAGTCATTTTGGTATGACTCCACCAGATCAATCCAGTACCTCTGGTGCACCGACTACGCCAATGGGCGGCGGAGCAGGTGGTGGAAGAGGTATGGGTATGGGTGGCGGTCGTGGTATGGGCCAAGGTATGGGCGGTGGTCGTGGTATGGGCCAGAGGATGGGCGGTGGTCGTGGTATGGGCCAGAGGATGGGCGTGGGTGGTGGTATGGGCCAGAGGATGGGCGTGGGTGGTGCTATGGCAGTTCCTCCAATAGGGGCTTCCATGCCTGCAGGGCCGATGTCAAAACAAACAGGCAACCGCGAACAGGAACTGCGAACCCTCAAATCTCAAGCCCAGGAATTGGAAAATCAGCTTCAGTCAACCAATGCCCAAATTAACGAAATCGAGCATGGAGGTCGTGTTTGGGGCTTGATCGCAGTGGTAGAAGCAGAAAAATGCACCGCATGTGGTCTCTGTGTGGAAGTGTGCCCAACCGATGCGATTTCCACTGATGATATTGCTCAGATCGATCGGGAAAAATGCAATGGTTGCGGTCAATGCGTTGCCGAATGCCCACAGGGCGCCTTATCATTAAAGAAGACATAACAAGTATTAACATTTGAAACAATGAAGATGGCGCAGCCATTTTTCACAGGAGATGACGGATATGGCTCAATTGCCAAAAATGGTTAAGGATGCGATAGGTAAGCAGGATGTGTTTCCCGTTGCAACGTGTAGTCAGAATGGAATACCTAATGTTGTTTATATTAAGTTTTTAAAAGTAATTGATGATGAAACAGTGCTCATCGCGGATAATTATCTCAACAAGACACGTGACAATATTCTGAACAGCACAAAGCTTGCTTTTGTTGTCCGTGATGAGGAAAAAGGTTCTTTTCAAGTGAAGGGAACCGCTAAACGGCTGATAGATGGGCCGATGTATGGCGAGGTTCAGAAATGGGTACCTGAGGAATTTCCCAAAGTTGCCGCTGTTGTCCTACATGTTGAGCAGGTATATAATGGGGCGGAACAGGTGGTTTGAAAACATTTTGATACTATAAAAAGCAATGAGCTTGTAATGGAATTAGCTGGACAAACGCTGGACCAAAATCATACGAAATGGAGATGTAAATGGAAGTAACAATTAATGACGACAATTTCGAAACAGAGGTATTGAATTCGGACCTGCCGGTACTGGTGGATTTCTGGGCCCCGTGGTGCGGGCCGTGTCGTATGGTATCGCCGATAATCGAAGAGATAGGCGAAGAATACGAAGGCAAACTGAAAGTATGTAAACTCAATGTTGATGAGGCTCCTGAAACAGCGGCAAAATATGGCATCAGAAGCATACCAACGCTGTGTATATTAAAAAACGGCAAGGTCGTGAATGAGATAGTGGGCGCTGTGCCCAAGAATACAATATTAGAGAAACTAAAACCACATATTTAATGAGGGGACAGTGAAAAATAGTGCAACGCCACAATGCGCCCGATGTGAGGCGAAGAAATGTCGCGATGGTATGGATTGCTTTGCCGAAGCAGACCGGCATAAGAAATTATATCAGGATGCTGATATAACAAAATTGCATAAGGCGGCATCTTCTATAGAGGCACGATATTATGGGAAAGAGACGCGCCTGGGCGAGATGATTCTGTTTGCAAAAGAGTTGGACTGCGGGAAGGTTGGTCTGGCTTTTTGTATTGGCTTGTCGGAGGAAGCTAAGATTATTGATGGGATTCTTTCCAGGCATTTTGAGGTGATCTCAGTTTGTTGCAAAGCCTGTGCATTAGAGAAGAAAGATTTTGATCTGGAGACGATTTCGTCAAACGAACGGGAAATCATGTGTAATCCGGCAGGACAGGCAGCATTGCTAAACCAGGCGCAGACCGAATTAAATATTTTATGTGGTCTTTGCGTGGGGCACGACGCGATTTTTACGAAGGCATCTGTCGCCCCGGTAACAACGCTTATCGCTAAAGACCGTGTGCTGGCTCACAACCCGGCTGGAGCTGTTTATAGCAGGTATATTCGAAAGACACTTCTTGGTAACGAGTCTTTTGCGAAATTGAAACCGGCACAGGAGATACCGATGGAGCAGGAGTAACAAATAACGTGAAAATATCAATAGCAAGCGGCAAAGGCGGCACAGGTAAAACAACAATTGCCACAAATTTGGCTTTGGTTCTTTCGCGACAGGGTCAGCCTGTGGAACTGCTGGACTGTGATGTGGAAGAGCCTAACTGTCATATCTTCGTCAAACCTGAATTCGAGTCAAGTAGGTCAATCACGATACCGGTCCCGGAAGTTGACAAGGAAAAATGTAACAGTTGCGGTATCTGCGGCGAAGTATGCCAGTATAGTGCGATTGTCTGCCTGAAAGGGTCGGTTATGGTCTTTGAGGATATGTGTCACGGCTGTGGCGGGTGTATGCGGTTTTGCCCGGAGAAAGCTATTACCGAAAGAGAAAAGGAAGTGGGAATAGTCGAAATCGGCCATGCAAAGGGTTTCCATTTTCTGCACGGCAAGCTAAAAATTGGGCAGGTTATGGCGCCGGCGGTTATCAGGGGCGTAAAGTCAGCAGCCCGCAAGAGCGAGATCACAATTATTGATGCACCACCGGGAACTTCGTGTTCTGTAATAGAAGCTGTTAAAAATACTGACTTTGTTATCCTGGTAACAGAGCCAACTCCTTTTGGATTAAATGATCTTAAACTGGCTGTGGGTACGGTCCGTGCCCTGAACCTGCCTTTCGCTGTAGCGATCAACCGTTGCGATATTGGAGATGAAGCGGTAAAGCAATATTGTGGGGCTGAGGGTATTAATGTTATTTTGGAGATTCCAAATGACAGGCGTATCGCCCAGACTTATTCCCGTGGCGAGATAGCCTCAGAATGTCTTGGCGAATATGCAGATATTTTCACCAATTTCGCCGAGCGTATAACTGGTCAGGCAATAGATGCAAAATTATACGGATAAAAAAATGGTTCCTCATAAGAATCTGTACAGAACACGAGGCTAAGAACTGCTGTATCCTATTGACCTGCAAGGAGATACGTCATTTGTCGCGACATTCGGAAGCAACCCTTGG
>Ga0209706_10000372_pt1 | contig 25299 bp, 22 predicted proteins | sample PPLLaktember2015_6_FD_187263 | JGI IMG/M metagenome (GOLD analysis project Ga0209706, IMG submission 187263) | Freshwater sediment microbial communities from Prairie Pothole Lake near Jamestown, North Dakota, USA - PPLs Lake P8 Core (1) Depth... | ecosystem: Environmental > Aquatic > Freshwater...
GCCGGTCCTGATCCCGGCGATCGCGCCCGCGGGCGGCTTCGGGATGATCGTCGACGACGCCGCGCACGCGGCCTTCGCACGTCTGGTCGCGCCGGGCTCCTCGTACCGGAACGCCGTCGTCGCCCACTCGGCGTTCACCTTCGACGACTACGATCCCTCGCAGCGGACCGGCTCGATCCGCGCGCCCCTGCTCCTGATCGCTTCGCGGAGCGATCGCTTCGCCCCGTTCGCGGCCGTCGAGGCCTGCGCGGCGGAGCGCCCGGGCGTGACGCTGGTCGAGATCCCGGGCGATCACTTCGACGTGTATGAGCCGCCGGTCGCAGACCAGGCCGCGGAGTCTGCCGCCGGGTTCCTTCGTGACGCCCTCGCTCCGCCGGCGGCCTCGCCCGCCGACGCCGCCTCGGCTACGAACGGGCGATGAGCCTCGTCCTGCTCCACAACCCGCGCTGCTCGAAGAGCCGCGCCGCGAAGCAGCTCCTCGACGAGCGCGGCGCAGTCTACGCCGAGCGCCGCTACCTCGAGGAGCCGCTCTCGCGCGCCGAGCTCGCGGACCTCGCCCGCAAGCTCGGGCGGCCCGCGCGCGAGTGGGTGCGGAAGGGCGAGGACGCGTACCGCGAGGCCGGCCTCGGCCCCGACGCAACGGACGCCCAGATCCTCGACGCGATGGCGCGTCACCCGGTGCTGATCGAGCGACCGATCCTGATCGCCGGCGAGCGCGCGGCGGTCGGCCGGCCGCCGGAGGCGGTGCTCGCGCTGATCCGGTAACGGCGCGAAACTCGTCGGCCATGACGCATCCGATCCCGCTGCGCGGCATCGTCGAGGGCTACTACGGCCCGCCCTACTCGCACGAGGCTCGCCTCTGGTGGCTCGAGCGCCTCGGGCGCTGGGGCCTGAACGCCTACGTCTACGCGCCGAAGAACGATCCGCTGCAGCGCGCCGAGTGGCGGACGCCCTACGACGCCGACGCCCTGCGGCGCTTCGCGAACCTCGTCGCGCACGGCACGAAGCACGGCGTCGACTTCGGCTTCTGCCTCTCGCCGGGGCTCTCGATGGCGTACTCGTCGCCCGAGGATCGACGCCTGCTCGAGACGAAGTTCCGGGCCTTCCGGGAGCTCGGCGCGCGGCTCTTCATGCTGGCCTTCGACGACGTTCCCGCTCACCTGACCCACGATGCCGATCGCCGCGCCTTCGCCTCCCTGGCCGACGCCCACGTCGCCGTCGCCCACGACGTGCGCGAGGCCCTCGGCGCCGACGCGACCCTCGTGCTCTGCCCGACCGACTACGTGGACGTCGCACCGACGGACTACCTCGAGACCCTCGGCGCGGCCCTCGACCCGGCGATCTCGGTCTGCTGGACGGGTCGCACCGTCTGCAGCCCCGAGATCCGCGGCGACGAGGCGGCGATCCGCGCCGCGACCCTGCGCCGGCAGCTCACGATCTGGGACAACGTCCCCGTGTCGGACGGGCCGATGCGCCCGCTGCTGCACCTCGGCCCCTTCGCGCGGCGCGAGCCGGCGATCGCCGCGCACACCGCCGGCCTGCTGCTGAACACCATGGAGCACGCCCACGCGTCGGCCGTGGCGGTGCACACCGCCGCGACCTGGCTGCGCGACCCCGCGGCCTACGACGCCGAGGCCGCCTGGCGGGCGGCCCTCGCCGAGCTCGGCGCGGGCGCGCCCGACGCCTTCGCCGACTTCGCTGCGGCGCACCGCTTCTCGGCGATCCATCCCGACGACCGCGATCCCGAGCTCGAGGCCGCGATCGGCGCGCTGCGCGAGGCGCTCGACGGGGGGCGCAACGCCGAGCCGGCAATCGCCGCAACGAAGCGCCTGCTCGAGCTGCGCGCGGGCTGTGCCGAGCGGCTGCGGCGCGACCTCGCCGACCGCGAGCTCGCGCGCGAGCTCGAGCCATGGCTGGTCTCGCATCACGCGGAGACGCAGCGCATGAGCGCGGCGCTCTCGCTGCTCGAGAGCGCCGTCGGGCCGGCCGCGAAGCTGCACCGCATCGTCGCCTTCTTCGGCTTCGAGACGCGCCTCGCCCATGCGACGCCGGCCGGCATGCACGTCAGCTACGGCCCGCGGCGCGCGGTCTACCCGCAGCTCGCGTCGCTGCGCGACGACGAGGCGCGCTTCGGCCCGGACCCCGCGCTCTTCCTCGACCGCAACCTCGGCGACGAGCTGGTGCGGCTCGCGGAGCGCGTGGCGCTCGCGCGCCTGGGCGGCCACGCGGCGGCGCGCCTCCCCGGCTCGCGAGGCTGAGCGCAGCGGGGGCGGCGCCCCTGCGCGGCCCGCGAGGCCAAGCTCACGCGCGGCGGCGCGCGATCTCCGCCAGCTCGTCGAGGCCGTCCTCGCGTCGCAGGCGACCGACGTAGCCGAGCTCGCGACGCGCCTTCGCGTCGGAGACCGTGACCTCCTCGCCGATCAGCCGCACCGCCGCCCGCGAGAGCGGCGGGTGGCCCGGGAGCGGCAGCCAGGTCCAGAGCGTCTCGGCCGCCGCGCCGAGGAAACGCGCGACGCCCCGGGGCACGCTGCGGATGCCGTCGGCCGCGAGACCCTGCGTCGCGAGCATCTGCGTCAGGAAGGCGCGGAAGTCCACGGGCGGGCCGTCCGTCAGGAAGTAGGCCTCGCCCGAGCGACCGCGTTCCGCGGCGAGGAGCGCGCCCTCGCACACGTTCGCGACGTGACACGTGCTCGTGAGGTAGTGGCCGCCGCCGAACCAGACGAACTGGCCCTTCCGCACGGCGTCGGCGAAGCGGGGGAGCAACGACGAGTCGTCGCGTCCCCAGATGAAGCGCGGGCGCACGATGCAGGCGGGCAGCCCGCGCGCCGCCGCCGCCTGGACGCGCCCCTCGGCCAGCCCCTTGGTGAGCGGATAGAGCCCGATCGGCCGCGCGGGGATGGGCCAGGTCTCGTCGGCGTTCACGATCGGCGGCCCGCCGACGAGGACGGCCTCGGTGCTCACATGGACGACACGCGGGCCGCCCTCGGCCTCGGCGGCGCGCAGCACGTTCTCGGTGCCCTCGACGTTCACGCGCTGGAAGTCCGCCGGGTCGCCGAAGTCGTCCACCTTCGCGGCCGAGTGGAACACGGCGTCGCAGCCCGCGATGCCCCGTCGCAGCGCCGCGACGTCGTCGAGATCGCCCGGCGCGGGTTCGGCCCCGGCGGCACGCACCGCCGCCTGTGCTGCCGCCGAGCGGGCCAGGGCGCGCACGACGTCGCCGCGCTCGCGCAGGGCGCGGATCAGGTTGCGGCCGACGTAGCCCGAGCCGCCGGTCACGAACGCCAGTGCCATCGTGCTGCCTCCCCGCTTCGCGTCGAGTGTAGGCGCGAATCCCGTCACGGCGTCACGACGCCGCGGGTACACTCGGTGTCGTGAGCGACGCCGACGCCAGCGTGGTGGGTGCGTACCTGCAGGCCCTGCAGGATCGCATCTGCTCGGCCCTCGGCGCCGAGGACGGCGCCGCGCGCTTTCGCGAGGATCGCTTCGAGGGGCCCGGCGGCGCGCTCGCGCGCCCGCGCGCCCTCGAGGACGGCGCGGTCTTCGAGAAGAGCGCCGTCCACTTCACCCACGTCCGCGGCGACCGCCTTCCGCCCGCCGCCACCGAGCGGCGTCCCGAGCTCGCAGGCGCGAGCTTCGAGGCGGTCTCGCTCTCGCTGATCGTCCACCCGCGCAATCCCTTCGTGCCCACCTCGCACGCCAACCTGCGCTTCTTCCTGGCCCGGCCGCCGAACGTCGAGCCGCAGGTCCAGCCGGTCTGGTGGTTCGGCGGCGGCTTCGACCTGACGCCGTTCTACGGCTTCGTCGAGGACGCCGTGCACTGGCATCGCGTCGCCCGCGCCGCCTGCGCGCCCCTCGGCGCCGGGGCCTACCCGCGGTTCAAGAAGTGGTGCGACGAGTACTTCACCATCCGACACCGCGGCGAGACGCGCGGCGTGGGCGGCCTGTTCTTCGACGACCTCGCCGAGGGCGGCTTCGAGAAGAGCTTCGCCTTCGTCCGCAGCGTGGGCGACGCCTACCTCGAGGCCTACCTCCCGATCGTGCGGCGCCGGCGCGACACGCCCTACGGCGAGTGCGAGCGCGAGTTCCAGCTCTGGCGCCGCGGGCGCTACGTCGAGTTCAACCTGGTCTACGACCGCGGCACGCTCTACGGCCTGCAGTCGGGTCGGCGCATCGAGTCGGTGCTGGCCTCGCTGCCGCCCCTCGTGCGTTGGCGCTACGACTGGCAGCCCGAGCCAGGCAGCCGCGAGGCGGCCCTCGCCAGCGACTTCCTGCGCCCCCGCGACTGGCTGGGCGAGGCCGGTGAATGATCGCCGACCCGCTCCAGGACCTCGCGCGCTGGCAGGCCTCGGGCCAGTTCCTCGAGATCGACGGCCGCCGGGTGTTCTACCAGGAGGCCGGCGAAGGCCCGCCGCTCGTCTGCCTGCACGGCTTCCCGACGAGCTCGTGGGACTGGTCGCCGCTCTGGTCGCGGCTCGCGGCGCGCTTTCGCGTCATCGCCCCCGACTTCATCGGCTTCGGCTTCAGCGCGAAGCCGCGCGACTGGACCTACGCGCTGGTGGATCAGGCGACGATCGTCGAAGAGCTCCTGCGCCAGCGCGGCGTCGCGCGCTGCCACGTGCTCGCCCACGACTACGGCGTGAGCGTGGCCCAGGAGTTCCTCGCCCGGGTCGAAGAGCGCGAGGGACGCAGCGCGCCGGGGCTGCGTGTCGATTCGGTGCTGTTCCTGAACGGCGGGCTGATCCCCGAGAGCCACCGGCCGACCTTCGGCCAGCGCATGCTCGAGAGCCCGCTCGGCCCGCTCTTCGCACAGCTCATGACCGAGAAGCGCTTCGCCGCGAGCCTGCGCGCCGTCTTCGGTCCGCGCACGAAGCCCGACGCACATCTGCTCCAGGCATACTGGCAGCTCGTCTCGCGGGACGGCGGGACCCAGATCGCCCACAAGCTCATCAGCTACATGGCCGAGCGACGGCGCCGCAGCGAGCGCTGGGTGGGCGCGCTGCAGCGGGCGCGCATCCCGCTGCGGCTCGTGAACGGCCCCGAGGATCCCGTCTCCGGCCGCCACCTCGCGCAGGCGTTCGAGCGTCTCGTGCCGAACGCCGACGTCGTCTACCTCGAGGGCATCGGACACTACCCGCAGGTGGAGGATCCCGACGGCGTCTGGCGCGCGTTCGAGGCGTTCCACGCGCGGATCGCGGCGCGCGGGGCGTAGCGCGCCCGCGCCTCAGAGAACGTCGAGCCGCCGGCCGTTGCTCTCGAGCGTGATCTCCGCGAACTCCGCCGCGCCGCTCCCGTGCTGGAAGAGCGCGACGGCGATCAGCCACGCGGCCACGATGCGCGAGGGCGGCTCGCCGACGAAGCGCGCGTAGTCGTCGCGCACGCGCCGGCGCTCGGCGCACCAGCTTCCGAGGCCGTCGCGGCCCGAGCGCACGACCACGTGGGTCTCGCGCGGCGTCCAGCTCGGGATCGGGCAGGCGTAGCCGGTCTCGGCCGGAAGCGACGCGCTCCAGTGCCAGGTCAGGTCGCGACCGTTCTCGAACTCGAGCGCGAGGCTCACGTAGTCGTGCTGCAGCAGCTCGTTCTCGGGCTTCGCGGACGGGAGCTCCGCCACGCGCCAGCGCCACGAGAGCGTGGTGTCCGCGCCGAGCGGGAAGTCCACGGGCTTCTGGAGGATCGCGACGTCGTCGCGGAAGCAGGCGCCGATCGAGGGCCGGCCGTCGCGTCCGCGGCCGTGCCCCGCTGCGAAGATGTCCGAGTCGCCGAGGAACCAGAGATACTGCCAGCCGGGCGGACGCGGCACGGGATGCGCACGGCGCGCGGACTCGGCAACGACGAGTGCGTCGTCGTGCAGCGCCGCCTCGAGGACCGCGAGTCCTTCGCTGGCGTCGCCGCGCCAGCGCAGGCAGACGGCGTCGATCGCGCCACGCACGCCGGCGTAGGCCTCGACCGGCGTCGCGAGGCGGCCGTCGCGCGTCCCCCACTCGCCCTGGAGCGTCGCGAGGCGGAGCGTCCCGCCGTTCGGTGCGTCGCGCGTCTGCGTCGCCTGGGTGCCGCGCCAGATCGTCCCCGCGTCGCCGACCTTCGCCCAGAGCGCGTAGGGCGGGCCCGTCTCGATCACGCCGCCCGCGACCACGCGGCCGCGCGCGAGGATCGTGACGGCGTCGCCGGCCTCGAGGGCGAGGCCGGTGTCGATCCAGGGCGGAGCGTCGCCGGGAAGCGTCAGCACGCGCGCGTCGGCGAGGAGCGCCGCGCCCGGTCCCGCGCGAAAGCGCGCGAGCTCGCGCTCCCAGCGCGCGCGGAAGTCGGCGCTCGCCTCGTCCATGCTAGGCGCGCCCGCTTCCGAGCGCCGAGTAGGCCGCGTCCACCAGCCGCGCCGCGCGCGGGTCGATCAGGATGTGCGGGCCCATGCGGTTCATCACGTAGCCGAAGCCGAGCTTCGCTTCGGGGTCGGCGAAGCCGAGCGAGCCGCCCGCGCCGGGATGCCCGAAGACGCGATCGCTCGGGCCGAAGAAGGCGCCCTCGACCCCTCGCTGCGGCAGCATGAAGCCGAGCCCCATGCGCGTCGAGAGACGCAGCACCGCGTCGGGCCCGCGCGACTGCTCGGTGCGGCAGCGCTCGACGGACTCGGCGCCGAGGCTCGGCAGCGCGTCGTCCGCCGCGGCGCCGTAGATCGTCGCGATCGCGCGCGCGTTGGCCTGGCCGTTCGCGCCCGGAATCTCGGCGCGCCGCCAGGCGGGCGTGTTGGCCGAGGTCATGATGCTCGGCGGGTTCGCGAAGGCCCGGGCCGTCATGCCCTCGGGCTCGCGCATCACGATCTCCATCAGCGAGGGCTCGCCGCCGGGCGTCGGCGGCGCCATCGGCGGCGCGCCGAGGCGCGCGACGCGCTCGTGCTCGCGATCGGGAAGGCCGATCCAGAAGTCGGCGCCGAGGGGCCGCGCGATCTTCTCGCGGAACGTCGCGCCGAGGCTCATGCCGGTGATGCGGCGAACCACCTCGCCCACGAGCCAGCCGAAGGTCACTGCGTGGTAGCCGTGCTGCGTGCCGGGATCCCACCAGGGCGACTCCGCTGCGAGGGCGCCCGTCATCGCGTCCCAGTCGAAGAGCGCGTCGCCGGGCAGGAGCTGCCGCACGGCGGGCAGGCCCGCGCGATGCGAGAGCAGCCAGCGCACCGGGATGCGCCCCTTGTCCGCGGCGGCGAACTCCGGCCAGTAGCGCGCGACCGGCGCGTCGAGGTCGAGCTTGCCCTCGTCCACGAGCTGGTGGGCGCAGAGCGCCGTCATGCCCTTGGTCGTGGAGTAGACGTTCACGAGCGTGTCGCGCTCCCAGGGGCGCGTGCGCTCGGGGTCCGCGTGGCCGGCCCAGAGATCGACCACCGTCCTGCCTTCGACGACGACGGAGACCGCCGCGCCGATCTCGCCCGCGCTCTCGAAGTTCTCGGCGAAGGCGCGCCGCACGCCCTCGAACTTCGGGTCGACGCTGCCGTGGATCTCCGCTGCCGCCATGTCTCGTCTCCTCCCGCCGGGCCTGGCCACGCTACCAGAGCGCGCGGGCGGCTGCGGGCCCGACGCTCAGGCGCTGCGCGCGAGCTCGGGGATCGCCGCGAGCGCGGGCTCGAGGGCCGCCCGGAACGCCTCGACGGCGGGGCGCTGGAGCGTGGTCTTGCGCGCGACGAGGCTCACGGGGCGCCAGAGGCCGGGGCCCGGGAGCCGGAGCAGGGCGCCGTCGGGCACGCCCATGGCGAGCGCGATGCCGCGCGGCACGAGAGCGTGACCGAGCCCCGCGCGCGCGAGCTGCACCAGGCAGGCGTACGACTCGACCGTCCGCTCGACCACGAGCTCGACGCCGCGCTCGCGCCCGAGCTCCGCCACCGCGGGCCGGAGCGCCCGCGCCGTGGCCGAGCCCTCCTCGATCGCCATCACAGGCAGGACGCCCCTGCGCAGGGCCAGGCGGCCGAGGCCGCTCGGCGCGATCACCATCTCCTCGCGGCCGAGGGGCTCCACCACGAGGTCGCGCGCCGCTAGCTTCGCGCCGGCGACGATCGCGAGCATCACGCGCCCCGAGCGCACGGCGTCCACGGCGACCGGCGAGCGGTGCGCGTGGAGCTCGAGGCGCAGGCGCGGGAGCCGCCCGCGCACGGCGGCGAGGGCGCTCGCACCCCACGACGCGAGGATCGACTCCGAGACCGCGATCGCGAGGGGCGTCTCGCGCTCGCGGGCCTCGGGCGCGAGCGTCGCCCGGAGCTCTGCGAGGAGCGGGCGCGCCCGCGCCGCGAGCGCCTCGCCCATCGCCGTGAGGCGCACGCGGCGCCCCTCGCGCTCTACGAGCTTCGCCCCGAGCTCGGTCTCGAGCGCCGCCACGCGCTTGCTCACCGCCGACTGCGAGATGCGCAGGCGCGTCGCAGCCCGGGTCATGGTCCCGAGCTCCTGGATCGCGAGCAGGGCTTCGAGGGGCGCGAGCATCGTCGATTCCATTCTGGCATGGATCGCTTTCCGGGGATTCTCTTTTCGCGGGGATCGGCCGGGTCGATCCTCGGGCCATGGAACCGCTCTTCGTGATCGCCCTCGCGGCCGTCGCCACCTCGATACTCTCGGGGGTCTTCGGCATGGCCGGCGGCCTCGTCCTGATGGCCGTCTGCGCGGCGCTCCTGCCCGTGACCGACGCGATGCTGGTCCACGGCGCGACGCAGATCGTCGCCAACGGCTTCCGCTTCTGGCTGCTGCGCGAGCACGTCCACTGGCGCGGCGTCGCGTTCTTCGCGCTGGGAGGCCTGGCACCGCTGGCGCTGTTCCGAGCCTTCGCGCTGGCTGTCGATCCCGCCACCGTCTACCTGCTGCTCGGCGGCATCCCGATCGCCGCGTCGCTCGTGCCGGTGCGCTACGCGCCGCGCTTCGACCGCGCGGGGCAGGCCGTCCTCTGCGGCGTGACGACGACCGCGGGCCAGCTCACCGCCGGCGCCACGGGCGCGACCCTCGACGTGTTCTTCACCCGCGCCGGCCTCGGCCGCCACGCCGTCGTCGCGACCAAGGCCTGCACGCAGGCCCTCGGCCACGGCATGAAGCTCGTGCACTTCGGCCTGCTCGCCGCCGCCTCGTCGACGCCGACGAGCGTCACGCCGGCGGCGCTCGTCGCGCTCGCCGCCGCGGCCCTCGGCGGAACGCTGGTCGGGCGGCGCTTCCTCGAGGGCATCGGCGAGGGCAGCTTCCGGGTCTGGACCCGCCGCCTCGTGCTCGCGCTCTCGGCGGGCTTCCTGGTGCAGGGCGTGCGGATGGTCGCACTCACGGGCTTCGGAAGATGAAGAACACCGCGCCCACCATGCAGAGCCCCGCCCAGAGGTAGTCGAGCTTGATCGCGCTCCCCATGTAGAAGATCGAGAACGGCACGAAGACCGAGAGCGTGATCACCTCCTGCAGGATCTTGAGCTGCGGGAGGCTCATGGTGCCGAAGCCGATGCGGTTCGCGGGCACCTGCAGCAGGTACTCGAAGAGCGCGATGCTCCAGCTCGCGAGCACGGCCAGGTACCAGGGCTTGTCGATCAGCGTCTTCAGGTGCCCGTACCACGCGAACGTCATGAACACGTTCGAGAGCACGAGCAGCACGACGGTGCGGGCGACGACGGCGGGGTCCATGGCGGGCGCGCTCCCGGGCCGGGGCGGGCCCCGACGGCGATGGCAGGATGGGTGGGGTCTTCGTCATTGCGGCCAGCCGCCGCATCGCCGAGGATGCTCCCATGGCGCGAAAATCGGAGCAAGCGACGCGACGCATCGCGATGCTCGCGTTCCCGAACGTGCAGATCCTCGACGTGACCGGCCCGCTCGAGGTCTTCGCCCGGGCCGGGCGCTGGCTCGAGGATCACCGCGGCGCGCGGCCCGCACCGTACGCGGTCGAGATCGTGGCGAAGCGCGGCGGGCAGGTCCGGTCGTCGTCGGGCATGCGCCTCGGGGTCGACCGCACCCTCGGCGCCGTGCGGGGCCCGGTCGACACCCTGCTCGTCGCAGGCGGCATCGGCTCGTTCGAGGCGATGCGCGACCCGGCGCTGCTCGACTTCCTGCGCCGGCACGCCCCGCGCGTGCGCCGTCTCGGCTCGGTGTGCACCGGCGCGGGGCTGCTCGCCGAGGCGGGCCTGCTGGACGGCCGGCGCGTCACCACGCACTGGGCGTACGCCCCGCATCTCTCCGCGCGGTATCCGAAGCTCGAGGTCGACGCCGAGCCGATCTTCGTGCGCGACGGCAAGGTCTGGACGAGTGCCGGCGTCACGGCCGGCATGGACCTCGCCCTGGCGCTGGTCGAAGAAGACCACGGCCACGACGTCGCCCTGTCCGTGGCGCGCGAGCTCGTGATGTTCCTGAAGCGCCCGGGCGGCCAGTCGCAGTTCAGCGCGCAGCTCGCGGTGCAGTCCGCAGACCGCGAGCCCCTGCGCGAGCTCCAGGCCTGGATCGCCGAGAACCCGCACGAAGATCTCCGCGTCCCGCGCCTCGCGCGCCGGGCCGGCATGAGCCCGCGCCACTTCGCGCGCGTGTTCCACGAGAGCTTCGGCACGACACCGGCCCGCTTCATCGAGCGCGTGCGCGTCGAGACCGCGCGCCGACGGCTCGAGGAGAGCACGTCCGGCGTCGAGGCCGTCGCCAGCGAGTGTGGCTTCGGCAGCGCCGAGGTCATGCGCCGCGCCTTCCTGCGCTCGCTCCGCGTCTCGCCCGCCGACTACCGGCGGCGCTTCCGGCTCCACTGAGCCGCATCCCCGAGGAGAACGCCATGGGAACGACGATCGGCATCCTGCTCTTCGACGACGTCGAAGAGCTCGACTTCGTGGGGCCGTGGGAGGTCTTCACCGGCGCCAAGATGATCGCGCCCGGCGACCACATCGTGACGATCGCCGAGCACGACCGCCCGATCCGCTGCGCGAAGGGCATGCGCGTGCTGCCGGACCACACCTTCGCGAACGCACCCGCGCTCGACGTGGTGCTCGTGCCCGGCGGCATCGGCACGCGCCGCGAGGTCTCGAACCCGGTCGTGATCGACTGGCTGCGCAAGGTGGGCGGCGAGGCGACGTGGGTGACGAGCGTCTGCACCGGCGCACTGCTCCTGCACGAGGCCGGCTTCGCGCGCGGCAAGCGGGTCACCACGCACTGGGCCTTCGTCCCGCAGCTCCGCGAGCGCGGTGACGTCACGGTGCTCGACGGCCCGCGCTACGTGCGCGACGGCAACGTGGTGACCGCCGCGGGTGTCTCCGCGGGCATCGACATGGCGCTCTGGCTCGTGGGACAGCTCCACGACCCGGAGACGGCGCGGAAGACGCAGCGCTACATCCAGTACGAGCCGGCGCCGCCCTATACCGCGGAGGCGTGAGCCCATCCGGCGGGGCCGGCAGGGAGCTCCTACCGCAGCGTGACGGCGTCGCTCATCGGCCCGCGTCGTCGTCGGGCGCGCGGGCGGCGTCGAGCAGCACCCGGCGCTCGGCCTCGGCGATCACGCGTCGCACCGGGAGCGCGGTATCGGGGTTGACCGAGATCGACGTGATGCCGTACCTCACCAGGTGCTCGGCGTACTCCGGCCGATTGCTCGGCGCCTGACCGCAGAGCGACGAGGTCAGGCCGTGGGCGCGCGCGGTGCGGATGATGCGCTCGATCGCGTCGAGCACCGCGGCGTCGCCCTCGTCGAAGAGCTCGGCGCAGATCTCCGAGTCGCGGTCGACGCCGAGCACGAGCTGCGTCAGGTCGTTGCTGCCGATCGAGACGCCGTGGATCCCGAGCTTCGCGTAGTCGGGAATGCGGTAGACGACCGAAGGCACCTCGGCCATCACCCAGCGCAGGAGCCCGCGATCGCGGCCGAGGGCGTGGCGGTCGATCAGCTCGAGGCAGGCCTCGAGCTCCCAGAGCGTGCGCACGAACGGGATCATGACGTTCACGTTCGGGCTCTCGGCGCGCACGCGCGCGAGCACGTCGAGCTCGAGCGTGAAGAGCTCCGGGTCGCGCACGTACCGGAAGCAGCCGCGGTAGCCGATCATCGGGTTCTCTTCCTGCGGCTCGTAGCGATCGCCCCCGCGCAGCTGGCGGAACTCGTTGGTGCGGAAGTCGTGCGTGCGGTAGACGACCGGCCGCGGCGCGAAGGCGCGCGCGATGGTGAGCACGGCCGCGCTCATGCGCTCGACGAACTCGGCTTGCTTCCCCTCCGCGATGAGCTGCTTCGGATGCGCGCCTCCGAGCGCGTCCGTGATCATGAACTCCGCACGCAAGAGGCCCACGCCGTCGACGGGCAGTGCCGCGACCTGCTCGGCGTGGGCGGCGATCGCGAGGTTCACGTACAAGCGCGTGCCGAGGGGCTGCACGGCCTCGACCTGCGCGGGCTCGGCCGCAGCCGTCGATTCGCCCGCTGAGACTCCGGACACTCGCGCCGCAGCGGAGGCGACGTCGCCGCGCAGCACCTGGCCCTTCTTGCCGTCGATCGTCACCACCTCGCCGTCGCGCAGCACGCGCGTCGCGTCGCGCGCGCCGACCACGCACGGGATCCGGAGCTCGCGGCTCACGATCGCGGCGTGGCAGGTGATGCCGCCGCCGTCGGTCACGAGCCCGACCGCGCGGCGCAGGATCGGCACCCAGTCCGGTGTGGTCATCGGCGCCACCAGCACCTCGCCGGCCTGGAGCTCCCCGCCTTGATCGGGACTGCGCAGGACGCGCACGCGGCCGCTCGCCCGACCCGGCGATGCGCCGAGCCCGGAGACGAGCACCGCCCCCGCCTCGGCCGGCGCGGCCGCGGCGGCGCCCGCGCCCTCCGCGCCGATGTCCTCCAGCGTCGTGATCGGCCGAGCCTGCAGGCAGTAGAGCTTGCCCTCGGCATACGCCCACTCGATGTCCTGCGGCACGCCGTAGTGTTGCTCGATGCGCAGGCCCATCCGCCCGAGCTCGAGGAGCTCGTCGTCGCGGAGCACGCGCGCGCTGCCCTCGGCCTGCCCGAGCTCGACGCGTCGGGTCGTGCCCTGCGGGTCACGCTCGAGCTTGTGCGTCTTGTGGCCGATGCGCGCCTCGAGCAGCCGCGGGCCCTCCTTCGCGAGCAGGTAGGTGTCGGGCTCGACCTGGCCGCCGACCACCACGTCGCCCAGCCCGAACGCCGCCTCGATCACGAGACGCGTGCGATCCCCGCTCGCGGGATCGGCGGTGAAGAGCACGCCCGAGCGCTCCGAGTCGACCATCTGCTGGACGACCACCGCGATTGCGGGCTCCTCGTCGATCCCCTGGCTCTTGCGATACGAGACCACGCGCTTGGCCCACAGGCTCATCCAGCAGCGGGTCACCGCGTCGAGCAGCGCCGCCTCGCCCTGCACGTTCGTGTACGTCTCGTTCATGCCGGCGAAGGACGTGCCCGCCGTGTCCTCCATCGTCGCGGAGGAGCGCACTGCGACGCGCACGTTCGCGCCGAGCGCGCGGTAGGCCTCGAGCACGGCCTCGCGCGCGCGGGCGGGGAGCGGGGCCTTGGCGACCAGGCCCTGCAGCTCGCGCGACCCGCTCTCGAGCGCGGCGGGGTCGCCCGGATCGAGCCGGGCGGCGAGCTCGCGCATGCGTGCGCGCACGCCGGCCTCATCGAGGGCGGCGAGGTAGGCCTGGGCGCTGATCGCGAAGCCCGGCGGGACGGGCAATCCCGCAGCGGTCAGCTCGCCGAGGTTCGCGCCCTTGCCGCCCGCGGTCTCGGTGTCGCCCTTGCGGATCGCGGCGAAGGGTTGGACGAACGTCGCGTGGCCCGCGGCGGCTTGGGACGCCGGGGCTGCGCCGGGTCCCGCCTGGCTTCGAGGCTGCACCGTTCACCTCCTGGAGGCCCCGGACGGTCCGCCCGCGGGTGCGCGCCAGGGCCGTGCCAGTCGCCTAGGTTCCAGTCTTCCCGGCCTGCGGCCGATGGCAAGCGCGCCCGAAGGAGACCGACCCATGACGGCTCACGACGTCCTCCGCGTGTTCACGAAGACCCTCGGGAACCTCGAGAAATGGATGGACAAGGCCGGCGAGTCGGCGAAGGCACGCGCCTTCGAGGTCGACGTGCTCGCGCAGGCCCGCCTGGCACCGGACCAGTTCGCGTTCGTGCAGCAGGTGCAATCGGCGTGCGACCAGGCGAAGTACGCCGCTGCGTACCTCTCCGGCAAGCCCGCGCCCTCGCACCCGGACACCGAGCGCACCTTCGCCGAGTGCCGCGAGCGGATCCGGAAGTGCACGAGCTTCCTGGCGACCGTCGACGAGAAGGACCTCGCCGGCGCCGACGAGCGAAAGGTCGCGCCGCCCTGGCTCCAGGGTCGTTGGCTTCGCGGCAGCGACTATCTCGCCGAGGTGGCCGTGCCGAACTTCTTCTTCCACGTGACGACGGCCTACGCCATTCTCCGTCACAACGGCGTTGCGCTCGGCAAGATGGACTTCATCGGGTCGCTTTCGACGCGCGAGGGGTGAGCGGGGCGGGCGGGGCGATCAGCGTAGACGTCGAAAGTAGACCCGACGCGCATCGGTGCCGTGAAGTGCCCGCATCACGAAGCGCCGACCGAGGCGCAGCGGGACGTGCTGGCGCTCGCAAATCGGCTCTGGCGGTTTCCTGCCGCTAGGGCGGTACTGCGCGACGGGGTAATACCATGAAGATCACCACCAAGGGTCAGGTGACCATTCCGGTCGAGATCCGGGAGAAGCTCGGCCTCTTGCCGAACTCCGAGGTCGAGTTCGAGATTGTGGGTCAGGCGGTCCAGATCCGGAAGGCACGGCGGGCAGAGGGCGCGGGACGCCGAGGCAAGTCGATCGTGCAGCGAATGCGTGGACGGGGCTCGATTCGGATGACCACTGACGAGGTCCTGGCGTTGACCCGGGGCGATCGCTGACGGTCGTCGTCGACAGCCACGTGCTGCTCGACGTCCTGGCCGAGCACCCGAACTGGTCCGCCTGGTCGAGGCAAGCCCTCTCAGAGTGCGCCGAGAGGTCTGCACTGGCCATCAACCCGCTCATCTATGCCGAGGTCTCGACCGCCCGAGTGGGCGATCCCGGCCGGCGTCACGAAGAGCTCGTTGCCGTTTCGGTCCTCGATCCGCGTGATCCCGAAGCCCTGCTGGAGGTCGACCGTGCGGCCGTCCTCGGTCCGGAGCTGGAAGCGGCGCGGCTCGTAGGGCGTGCCGTCGAGCTCGTCGGTCAAACGCCCGATCGTGGGCAGCGGGTCGTTCGGGTGGTGGACGATCGCGCCCGGGGCGCGCACGCCCGTGTTGCCGATGACCTGGAGCGTCGCGTTGGGCGTCGTGCCGTCGACGAGCTCGAAGCCCACGTCCGCGCGGCAGCCGCCCGAGAAGGGCATGGCGTTCTCGAGGGTGGGGCGGAAGACGTAGCGCTCGCGCTCGGAGAGCCGGATCTCGGTCAGGTGGTCCTTCTGGTCGCGCACGATCCCGCAGGGGAGCGAGAAGGGGTCGTCGTCGGTCGCGATCACCCAGCCGGTCTGGATCTCGACCTTGTGCGTGACCTCGCCCGAGACCACGTCGAGGGTCCAGCCGACGCCGAAGTCCTGCTTCCTCTTCATGCGGCTGTCGTAGGTGCGGACGACCGTGATCGGGATGCCCGACATCGGAATCTGCAGATCGACGAAGCTCACGCGGAAGACGCCGATCTTGGCCTGGCCGTCGATGCGGACGGCGCGGGTGGTCTCGGCCGAGAGGCCGTTCACGTCCTCGGCGCGCAGGCGCAGGAGGTAGAGGCCGTTGACCAGCAGCGTCGGATCGAGGGTGCCGAGGCGTGCCGCGGGGTCGATCGGGCCGTAGCCGCGGGCGATCTCGGTCCAGGGGCCGGCGGGCTTCGGGGCGCCGTCGATCTCGTGGTAGGCGAGGGTCCAGCGGAAGAGGTTGCCGTCGGGGTCGGTGGCGGTGCCGGTGACGGCTTCGCCTGGCCGTGCCAGCCCTGCGCGCCGCGCGCGAGATTGCGCGACTGACGTTCTTCACAATCGTCGCGGCCGGCCTGGGCGACCTACGCCGCCGCAGGGGCAGCCAAGCAGCCAGCTACCCCGGAGAACCGGGTGTCGGGGAAATACTCAGCTTGCACGGCCCGTCACCTCAACCCTACGCTCGTAGGCGTCGGCTCTTACAGAAGGGACGTGCACTAGCCGTTCGCTGGTTCCAGCGGTTCACGTGCATACTGGTTCAACGGATCTAGTCAATCAACAAAGAGATACCAAGGCTCGGCGATGGGTTTGAAGTAGGGACGCCCACGCGCGGGTATAGCAACGTCCAAGTCCTCTACGACGCGCTGAGGGTCGACCTGAAGGATATATGCATATCCCTTCTCTGAACCGTCTGTAACCAACCCACGCGTACCACAGGTGATGTAGAGATCTCTACCGCGGCGGAAGATTCCATCGGGACAACCGATTCTCTTGAACAACGAGCGATACGTATCCCATCGCGCGCGCGAAATGCCCCACTTCTCCTCGGGTCTCGGCCATTGGAGGTTGTCGGCCAACCAGGTGAAGTCCGAGGCAATCCGAATCACGGACGCGTCTTCGTCGGACATCCGTCGAATCAATTCTAGATCGGCATGAATTCGTTCGAAGCGACTCTCGAGTGATGAATCGCTGGGAAGCGCCTCGGTCTGCTGCCTGCATGCCGGAATACATACCATGAAGAATGCGAGCAGAAGAAAGAGCCGGCTTTGCTCGCGGCCACTCACCTCGCTAGTACCTCCGGTAGATGAACATCGGAATCGGGTGTCGAAGGACTTCGCTGGCCCAGAAGTATCCTCGCTTGATCCAGTACGCGTCGTATGAGGAGTCTCCATACGGCGCTTCACCAGTGAACGGCAGGGGAACCTCACCGATTGTCTTGCAGAGCTCTCCACTTCCATCACTACCCCCCGGGTTGTCGGCGGCTTGCGCCTCGCCTGCCTTGCAGAGCGCCACCCAAAGCGGAAATCCGAAAGCCCGAGCGACGGCACCGAAATGGAAGTTCCCAAATCGCTCGTAGAGAACGAACGATTGCTTCTTGTAGTCCCACGGTCCGCCTTTGGTGACTTGATCGCGGAACCACCACGCATCTGGAAAGTGTGCCGCCGCAATCCTCATGTTCGCGAAGATGTCGACACCATCTGGAACCGGAATATTCGGCGTTTGCGGAATCCCCGGATCACTCTGAGCGACACGAAGGCGCTCTCGCCGCTGATCAGCGTCTTCTCGAAATAGTTTCGTAGCCATGAACGGGAGGCTGAGCGATTGGAGGTTCGCGGCGATTCCCATGGCTGCTGATGCTTCGGCGATCCCTCCTGCGAATCGACCAGAACGATCATCGAATCGAACCGGATTTTGTCGTGCGTACACGTAAGAATGAAGTGTGGCAGGATCACGCTCCATCCCCGCAAACGGGTCCGTACTAACAAACCTCCCCGTACCCGCCCGCATCCAGCGGGCACGAAGATGATAGAGCTGGGAGCGGCGCTCCTCCCATTGCCCGCCATAGCGATACGGGCTCAGCGTGGTCCCCGTGGCCGCCAGCGTCTTCCCAAACGCTGAGTACGCGACCGTGTCCGTGATCGCCTGCGTGGCGTCCGCCATCTGCCGCACCGACCCCTGCCCGTCGTGCAGGAAGTAGGTAGCGGTTGACGTGGCGGCGTCGAAGCGAGCGAGCGGCGCTCCGTCGTCCCCGTGCTCGTAGCGAGCCACGAGTTGGTTCGAGGCGCCCCGCTCCTCGATCACCTGCGAGAGCCCGCGGTTGGCGTCGACGAGATACTTCGTCGCGACGCCATCGACCCGCGTCTCAACCCGGTCCCCAGCGTGGTCGTAGGCGTGCTGGACCAGGCCGACGCTCGGGCCGCTCACCTCGACGAGGCGGTCCTTCGCGTCGAAGCGGTACTGCGTCGTCCCCGTGGCATCGGCCTTCGACTGGAGGTTGCCGTTCGCGTCCCAGGTGTAGGTCGCGACGCCGTCCGAGAGCAGTCGGTCGTTCGCGTCGTAGAGGCTCGTTTCGATTCCGGACGCCGTCGTCCGGGTGAGACGGTTCCCGACGGCGTCGTAGCTGAAGGCCTCGGTCTCCGCGGGCTGGGCCGGCTGCTCGATCGTCTCGCTGAGGAGGCGTGAGAGCGTGTCGTACTGCCAGGAGACGCTGCGGCCGCTTGCCTCGTCGAGCCGCGTGCGGTTGCCCGCCGGGTCGAGGGTGTAGGCGTAGCGGGCGAGGAGGCTTCCACCCGAGGTGCGGCTCTCGATCGTGGTGAGCCGGTCGCGCAGATCGCGGCCGTAGACGGTCTGGACGCCGTTGGGCTGGGTGAGCGAGGCCGCGTTCCCCGCGGCGTCGTAGCCGTAGGTCGTGATCCCGCCCTGGGGGTCGAGGATCGAGGCGAGCCGCCCGACGGCGTCGTAGCCAAAGCTCGTCGTGCCCGAGGGCGTCTCGAGGCTCGTGCGGTTCCCCTCGGCGTCGTAGCCGTAGCGAAGCGTGGCGCCGCCCGGGTTTCGCTTCTCGACGAGGCGGTCGTTGGCGTCGTACGCGAAGGTGGTGATGCCGCGGGCATCCTGGACGAGCGCGAGCTGTCCCGTGGCCGTGTAGGCGTAGGCCGTGGCCGTGCCGTCGGCGTGCTGCTCGAAGACGAGACGGCCGCTGCGGTCGTAGGCGCGGGTGATCTTCTTCCCGTTGAAGTCGATCGCCTCGACTTCCTGGCCGGCGGCGTCGTAGCTGCGCGATGACCGCTCGCCCTGGGGCTTGGTCTCGGCGACCTGGCGTCCGAGGGCGTCGTACTCGTAGGTCCGCCGCCTCCCCAGGGCGTCGACCATCGCGGTGCGGTTGCCGAGGGCGTCGTACTCGAAGCGCGTCTCGCCGCCCAGGGCGTCGCGCACGAGCGTGAGCCGCCCCACGGCGTCGTAGGAAAACTCCGTCCGCGTCCCGGCCGGGTCGATCTCGGCGGTGACTCGCCCCAGGACGTCGTACTCGGTGCGCGAGATCGTGCCGTCGGGGTGGGTCGTGGTCGTGAGCCGGCCCGCCGCGTCGTAGCCGAAGCTCGTGGTGCGGCCGTTCGCGTCCGTGACCGAGCTGCGGCGGCCGGCCTCGTCGTAGACGGTCGTGGTCTCGTGGTTGAGCGCATCGCGGACGAGGGTCTGGCGGCCGGCGAGGTCGTAGCCGAAGACGGTCGAGTAGCCGCGGCGATCGCGGACGCTCGAAAGCCGCCCGGCCGGGTCGTAGGCGGAGACGGTCTCGGTGCCGTCGACGTAGCGCGTGCGGGTCGGCTTGCCGTTGCCGTCGTAGAAGAGCTCGGTCGTGCGGCCGGCCTCGTCGATGCGCGCCGTGGCCTGGTCCTCGGCGTCGTAGGCCGTGCGCGTGATCGCGCCGTCCGCGGCGCGGCTCTCGACGAGCCGCCCGAGCCGGTCGTAGATCGACTCGGCCCTGCGGCCCAGGGGATCGACGCTCGCCGTGACGCGGCCCGCGGCGTCGTACTCGCTCTTCGTCTTGTGGCCGAGCGGGTCGGTGGTCTCGAGGAGGCGGCCCGCGGCGTCATAGGCGAAGCGAGTCCTGAGGGTCTCGGTCGCGCCGCCAGGCAGTGTCCGCGTCTCGCTCGAGGTCAGGGTCCGGCCCGCGCCGTCGTAGGTGAAGCTCGTGACGTGGCCCGCCGGGTCGGTGGTCGAGACGAGCTGGCCCTTCACGTCGTAGGCGGCGTGGGCGGTCTGGCCCAGCGGGTTCGTGAGGGAGGTCAGGTTGCCCTTGGTGTCGTGGACGAAGTGGGTGACCGCGCCGTCCGGGGCGGTGCTGGTCAGCGGGTTGCCCTTCGCGTCGTACGTGTTGGTCGTGACGCGGCCGTCGAAGTCCGTCTCGGTGAGGACATTCCCCTGGGCGTCGTAGGTCCAGCTCCGGGTGTCCCCGAGCGGGTTGGTCTCGCTGGTCTTGCGGTGGCTTGCGTCGTAGGTCCAGGTCGTCGTGGCGCCGTTCGGGTCCCTGGCCGTGAGCTGGTTGTCCCGGGCGTCGTACGTGTAGAGCCACGCGTGGCCCTCGCGGTCCTCGTGGCGGGTGACGTTGCCCCGTTCGTCGTACTGGAAGGTCTCGCGGAAGCCGAGGCGGTCCTCGCGCGCCTCCTCCCGCGCCTGGACGTCGTGGGCGAGCTGGATCCGGTGGCCGTCGGCGTCGATGACCGCGACCAGGCGACCCTCGGCGTCGTACTCGGTCTGCGCCGCGCGGACGCCGAGGGGGTCCACGATCTCCTGGAGATCGTGGCGGTCGCCGTAGACGAAGCGTGTCTCGTCGCCGGTCTGGCTCTCGAAGGCGACGAGGTCGCCGGCCCCGTCGTAGCGGTAGGCGAGCGCGTGGCCCATGGGATCGGTGATGCGCGTGATGCGGCCCAGGGCGTCGCGGGTAAACGAGACCGACTCGCCGCCCGAGTGGGCGATCCCGGCTGGGGTCACGAAGAGCTCGTTGCCGTTTCGGTCCTCGATCCGCGTGATGCCGAAGCCCTGCTGGAGGTCGACCGTGCGGCCGTCCTCGGTCCGGAGCTGGAAGCGGCGGGGCTCGTAGGGGGTGCCCTCGAGCTCGTCGGTCAAGCGCCCGATCGTGGGCAGGGGATCGTTCGGGTGGTGGAGGATCGCGCCCGGGGCGCGGACACCGGTGTTGCCGATCACCTGGAGCGTCGCGTTGGGGGTCGTCCCGTCCACGAGCTCGAAGCCCACGTCGGCGCGGCAGCCGCCCGAGAAGGGCATGGCGTTCTCGAGGGTCGGCCGGAAGACGTAGCGCTCGCGCTCCGAGAGCCGGATCTCGGTCAGGTGGTCCTTCTGATCGCGCACGATCCCGCAGGGGAGCGAGAACGGGTCGTCGTCGGTCGCGATCACCCAGCCGGTCTGGATCTCGACCTTGTGCGTGACCTCGCCCGAGACCACGTCGAGGGTCCAGCCGACACCGAAGTCTTCCTTCGACTTCACGCGGCTGTCGTAGGTGCGGACCACGGTGATCGGGATGCCCGACATGGGGATCTGCAGGTCCACGAAGCTCACGCGGAAGACGCCGATCTTGGCCTGGCCGTCGATGCGGACGGCGCGGGTGGTCTCGGCGGCGAGGCCGTTGACGTCCTCGGCGCGCAGGCGCAGGAGGTAGACGCCGTTGACCAGGAGCGTCGGGTGGAGGGTGCCGAGCCGCGCCGCGGGGTCGATCGGGCCGTAGCCGCGGGCGATCTCGGTCCAGGGGCCGGCGGGCTTCGGGGCGCCGTCGATCTGCTGGTAGGCGAGCGTCCAGCGGAAGAGGTTGCCGTCGGGGTCGGTGGCGGTGCCGGTCACGTCTTCGAGGGCCGTGCAGGCCCTGCGCGAAGCGCGCGACATTGCGCGACTGATGGTCTTCAGACTCCTCGCGGCCTGCCTGGGAGACCTACCCCGCCGCGGAGGCAGCCATGTGGCCCGCTATCCGGGAGTTGCCGGGTGTCGGGGAATACTCAGCGTGTACAGACATGCGATTGACGTCTGCTCATGGCCGTGGTGGTGAATGTTGCCTGAAACGATCATTGTTCGAGCCCGATTCAAGCGTTCCGAGAAGTTTGTCGAGCCGACTGTCGCCTCCAACCTCCGGTGTTCCGGAGTCGGAAACCCAGATCTCGAGGGATTCCATCGCCGTATCGCCTTCGAAATAGGTCCACTCGAATACGAAGCCCGGATCGGTCTCGCGGATCCTCTTGGGTCCGGACAGCAGACGCGAGTCAATTCGTGCTTCCTTGCAGAAGCTCTCGAATCGCGACTCTGCAATCCTTCGAGCCGTCTCTTCCGAGATGCTCTGTTCACGGCATGCCCCAATCACCAGCACTGCAAAGAAGAGGACGCTCGCGCTCAGCCTCGTTCTCATTCACCGCCTCCAATCTGGCCCACGCCATAGAAATAGATGAAGTACGGCGTTCCGGAGCCAGCAAGAATGTTGGCCAATAGAGTCTTCGCATTTCTGTCGAGCGAAGAAGACCCTTCCACAACGGCAGCATCGGCAGGCTCGCGTCTCGTTACGCCGGTTCAGATCTCCACGTCGCCGCCGGCGCAGACGGCGGTGACGGGCTGGGCAAAGGCACCGAGCGCCGGATCCCACTCCTGGTACACGACCGTGTCGCCCGCGGCGCAGAGCTCCTGCGATTCGCCGACGGCGAGCGAGCCGGTGAAGAGGATCGCGCCGCAGGCGTCGCTGCCGTCGTTCTCGCAGGCGCGCACCGGCGAGGCGGCCGTCTCGGCGTCGGTCCGCACGAGGCGACAGCAGGCGGCGCGCGCGTCCGCCGTGGACGCGAGGAAGAGCACGACGACGAGCCGGGCGACGCTAGAGCTCGACATCGTTGCCATCGCAGCTCGTGCCGGTCACGAGGGACGCCGGCTCCTCCGGCGTCGCGCCGGGGCGCTCGACGCGCACGGCCGAGGTCTCCGAGCAGACGTTCACGGTCTCTCCGACCGCGAGCGGGCCCTCGAAGAGCACCGTCTGGCAGCCGCCGGGCGGGCTCATGGCGCAGACGCGAATCTGCGACTCGGCTTCGCCGACGGCGGTCACGTCACAGCAGGTGGCGCGTGCAGTGACGGGAAGGATCAGGAGTGCGCCAGCCAGCCCCACTGCTCGTACGGCGCGCGCGGCGCGTGCCCGCGGGCGCTCCCCTCTCAGCATCGTTCCCACTTCCACTCTCCAGCTGCCCGCGCCGCGTTCCCGCCTCGCAACCGGGCTCGTATCCGCTTCGACCCGCGCGATCGCGCACGCTACGCGTTCGTGCGTCTTCGAGTCAAGACGAGTTCGCGCGAGAACGAGCGGTACATGCGGAGTTCGCCTTCCTTTCGCCGCCTGGGCTCACGGACGCGTCCACGGGGTGCCACCAACGCCACACCGCCGCATCCTGTCACCCGCATGCACCCGACCCGCATCGCCGACGCCCTCGCCCGCGAGCTCCGCCCGCTGCGCTTCGGCCCACCCGTCGCCTGCGTCTACCAGCCCCTCGAGTACGCGCGCGCACCGCACCACCTCTATCTCCGTCGCTACGGCACGGCGCCGCGCGAGGTGCTCTTCGTCGGGATGAACCCGGGGCCGTTCGGGATGGCGCAGACGGGCGTCCCCTTCGGCGAGGTGACGCTCGTGCGCGACTGGCTCGGCATCGAGGCGCCCGTGAAGCGGCCGGCGCGCGAGCATCCGAGGCGGCCGATCCAGGGCTTCGCGTGCGCGCGCTCGGAGGTGAGCGGCGCGCGGGTCTGGGGCTGGGCGCGGGAGCGCTTCGGGACGCCCGAGCGCTTCTTCGCGCGCTTCTTCGTCGCGAACTACTGCCCGCTGGCGTTCGTCGACGCGAGCGGCGCGAATCGCACGCCCGACAAGCTGCGGGTGCGCGAGCGCGATCCGCTCTTCGCGGCGTGCGACCGCGCGCTCCGCAGGCAGGTGGCGCACTTCCGCCCCGCGCTCGTGGTGGGGATCGGGGCGTTCGCGGAGGCGCGCGCGCGGGAGGCGCTCGCGGACCTCGACGTGCGCGTGGGCGGCATCTTGCATCCGAGCCCCGCGAGCCCGCGGGCGAATCGCGGCTGGGCGGCGCAGGCCGAGGCGGAGCTGCGCGCGCTCGGCATCACGGTGCCGTGACCCCGCGCGCCGCTGCTAGGCTCGACGCATGCGAGCGATCCCCGGGATCCGCGGCGCGCTCCTCGTCTCGGACGTCGTCGAGCGCGAGCACGGCGAGGCGCTCGCGCGTGCCGCGCGCGGCGTCCCGCGCGTGGTCGTCGGCGAGGGCGGAGCGACGCGCGGCGACCCGGCCTCCGTCGAGATCGCCTACTTCTCCGGCGACCTGTATCCCGCCCGCATTCGCGACTTCGCCGTCGCGCTCGGGAAGGCGGCGGACGTGCGCTGGCTCCAGACCTTCAGCGCCGGCGTGGACCACCCCTGGTTCCAGTCGCTGCGCAGCCGCGGTGTGCGGCTCACGACGGCGTCGGGCGCCGCGGCGGTGCCGATCGCCCAGACCGTGATGCTCTACCTGCTCGCGCTCACGCGGCGGCTCCCGGCCTGGCTCGAGGCCCAGCGCGAGGCGCGCTGGGCGCCCCACGAGATCGTCGATCTCCAGGACCGGACGCTCGCGGTGGTGGGGCTCGGGCCGATCGGGCTCGAGGTGGCGCGCCTCGGACAGGCGATGCGGATGCGCGTGGTCGGCGTGCGGCGCGCCCTCGTCGGCGACGAGCCCTGCGAGGCCTGGCCCCTCGCGCGTCTCGACGAGCTCCTGCCCCAGGCGGACGCGCTGGTGCTCGCGCTGCCGCTCACGGAAGAGACCCGCGGGCTCCTCGACGCGCGGCGCCTGGCGCTGCTGCCGCGACACGCGCTGGTGGTGAACGTCGGCCGCGGCGAGCTCGTGGACGAGCCGGCGCTCGTGCGCGCGCTCGAGGCCGGCGCCCTCGGCGGCGCCGGCCTCGATGTGTTCGCGACGGAGCCGCTCCCCGCCGAGAGCCCCCTCTGGCGGCTGCCGAACGTGATCGTGACGCCGCATTCCTCGGGCGTGACGCCGGGGAACCAGACGCGCGCGACGGCGATCTTCCTCGAGAACCTCGCCCGCTACGCGCGCGGCGAGCCGCTTCGCAACGAGGTCGCCTGACTACTCGACGACGAGCTTGCCCTCGAGGGTGCGGCGCGGGTTGTCCATGTTCTCGATGCGGTCGAAGAGGCGGACCTTGAACGGGTACTCGCCCTTCTTGAGCGCGCACGGCAGCACCAGGTCGGGCGCGTCGTCCTCGAGCGGCATCGACACCAGCGCCTCGCTCTCGGTCTGCCACTGCGGCCGCGCGTCCTTGCACTCGAGGCTCTTCGTGATGCTGATCGGGAACGCGACGGCCGCGAGGGAGTCCGAGTCGTTGTCGAAGGTGACCTTCGCGCCCTCGGCCGCCTTCGCCACGGCCGGCTCGATACCCTCTTCCTCGATCTCGATCTCGACGTCCTTCCGGTCGTGCGAGTCGGCCGAGGCGATCGCCGCGAGGCCGAACGTGCAGGCCGCCGCGACGCCCATGGCTCCCGCGATCCGGACGATTCCACTGCGCTTCATGACCTTCCCCCCTTGGAGCCCCGCCCGTTGCGCCGTCGAGCCCGCAGCCTGCGGAGGCCGCGACTCCTGACACGCCCCCTCGCGGGGCGGACGGCTCGCGCATCATGCGCCAGGAATCGCCGGAATCTCAAGCGGAATCTGGGCTGTGGGCGGCGCGCGCTCAGAGCCCGAGCGCGGCGGCGACCGCCTCGCGCGAGCGCACCCCGTCACCGAGCAGGTACGCGCTCGAGCGCGCGCGCTTGTAGTAGAGATGGGGGTCGTACTCCCAGGTGAACCCGACGCCGCCGTGGATCTGGACGTTCTCGGCGGCCGCCCGGTCGAAGGCGTCGGTCGCGGCGGCCTTCGC
>Ga0209706_10000377_pt1 | contig 25190 bp, 22 predicted proteins | sample PPLLaktember2015_6_FD_187263 | JGI IMG/M metagenome (GOLD analysis project Ga0209706, IMG submission 187263) | Freshwater sediment microbial communities from Prairie Pothole Lake near Jamestown, North Dakota, USA - PPLs Lake P8 Core (1) Depth... | ecosystem: Environmental > Aquatic > Freshwater...
AGAGACGGCGTGCATTCGTTGCAGTCGGTGTGTGGATTATTGTCCGCTGAAGCTGGTACCGACCCGCATTGCCCACGCGGTCAAATCAAGGGATATCGATATGGCACTGGAATATGATTTGCTGGCCTGTATCGAATGTGGCTTGTGTAGTTATGTTTGTCCGGCGAAGATACCGTTGTTACAATACTTGCGGTCCGGCAAGCTGATGGCGAAAAAGGTTAAAAGTTAGCAGATGGCAGCGGAAGAAGAAAAAGAACAGGAAAAGAAGCTTTTACTGATGGTCTCGTCGAGTCCGCATTTAGCGGAACCTGCCACCAGCAAGCGGATAATGTTCGAGGTCGTCATCGGCTGTCTGCCGGCGGTGGCGGTGGCATTGTGGCTTTTCCGGGGTTCGGCGGCGATGGTGCTGATATCGTGTCTGGCGGCAGGGCTGCTTACGGAATGGCTCTTTAACGCGGTACGCAAAAAACCACAAACCATCACCGACGGCAGCGTTATCATAACGGCGATTATCCTGGGGTTGTCACTGCCGCCTTCGATACCCACCTGGGCGGCGGCGATGGGAACAGCCGTGGCGGTGGCGGTAGCGAAGATGCTGTATGGCGGGCTGGGCAGTAATATATTCAATCCGGCAATGATGGGCCGGGCATTTCTGATGGCGTGTTTCGGTATGATGATGACGACATGGACGCCATTGGCAAACGAGCCGCCTTGTACGGAAGTGGACGCGGTGACGCAGCCGACGCCGCTGGCGTTGGCGAAGCAACCGATCAAGGACGCGGCCAACGAAGACAAGTTGGAAAAAGCCACGCCAAATGAAGTTGAAACGAAAATGGGGGCGATGTTTTTCGGCAGGACAACAGGATCGCTGGGCGAAACGTCGGCATTGTGCTGGCTGATCGGCGGGGTGTTTCTGTTGGTCAGGCGTACGATAACATGGCATATACCGGTGGCGGTGCTGTCCACGGCGGCAGTGATCGCGGTGATACCTTGGCTGGCGAATCCCGATGTATATGCCAATCCGCTGGTGCATCTGTTTGGCGGCGGGCTGATGATGTGCGCGTTTTTCATTGCGACCGATCCGGTGACTTGTCCGCTGACCAAGCTGGGCAGATTTATATTCGGGGTCGGCGTGGGCGGATTGATTATGCTGATTCGCCTGAAAGGAGGCTATCCGGAAGGTGTGATGTACGCGGTGCTGCTGATGAACGCGATAACGCCGCTGCTGGACCGATGGACAAAGCCAACGCCGTTGGGAGGACACGTAAGTGCTGGGTAGATTTATAAAACAATCGTGGCTGGTGCTGGTGACGGCCCTGGTGTTCGGACTGCTGGTCGCTATTGTCGATGGTGCACTGCAAGAGACGATAGAAAGAAGAGCCAGGGAAAAGGTATATAGTAAACTGAAGGTGTTGTTTGGGAAAAACAGCATCCCGGAAGAAATAAGAGGAAAGGAAACTGACAAGAAACCATTATATTACGTGATGAAGGATGATTCTCAGGCGTTAATGGGTTATGCCTTTGAGGCAACAGGCAGTGGGTTCGCGGATAAGATTGTTTTGCTGATCGGGGTTGACGCGAAATTTGAGAAGGTCAGGGGGATTGACGTTTTGAAGACCAGCGAGACCCCCGGTTTTGGCGATAAGATGAAAGACGAAAGTTTTAAGGGACAGTTTACAGACAGCCAGGCGCCTGCAGCCGGTAATAAACTGGCGGTTATTAAGGCCGGCAGCCCGGCCCAATTGCAGATACTTTCGATTACCGGTGCTACCATCACATCCGAGGCGGTGGTCAAGATTGTTAATGACGCGGTGATCGCAATGCGTGAAGTCATAAAGAAATAAAGAAGTTGAAAGTTAAGAAGCCATGGCATCGGAAGAAAAAAACAAATTGAACGCAAAGCACAAAAGTGAAGCGATGGCGTATTTTGTGCATGGGCTGTGGGAGGAGAACGCGATATTTCGTCAGTTGCTGGGCATGTGTCCGGTATTGGCGGTGACGACTCAGTTGCAGCCGGCCCTGACGATGGGGGCGGCGACGATATTTGTGCTGGTGTGTTCGAACGTAGTGGTTTCGCTGATGCGTAATCTGCTGCAGAGCCATTTGCGGATATTGATGTTTACGCTGACGATCGCCGCATTTGTTACGATAGCCGATCTGCTGCTGCAGGCGTATCTGCCGGCCATGAGCGAAAAACTGGGCCCTTACGTACCGTTGATTATCGTGAACTGCGTGATTATCGGCCGGGCCGAGGCGTGCGGCAGCCGAAAACCGTTGGTGACAAGCTTCTTCGATGCACTGGGGATGGGAATCGGGTACACGTTCGGACTTTGTGTGCTGGCGACGGTGCGGGAGATTTTGGCTGACGGAATGATCTGGGGCATAGCAGTGATGCCCGACGGTTTTGTGAACTGGAACGTGATGAAGCTGCCGGCGGGGGCGTTTTTGACGCTGGGAATCCTGCTGGGACTTAACAACCACTTTTTCGGGAAAAAATGATTGCAAGGTAAGAGGTAAAGAATAATGGAAATCGCAAGCCATTTAATAGTTGTGTTCATATCGATTGCGCTGGTTAATAACCTGGTATTGACCAAGTTTCTGGGAACATGTCCCTATTTGGGTGTATCGAAACGCGTCGATACGGCGTTCGGAATGGGTTGTGCGGTAACGTTTGTGACAACAATCAGCGGAACTGTGACATGGATAGTAAACAACCTGATCCTGTCGCCTATCGATATGCCATCTCTGAAATATATCGCCTTTATTATGGTGATTGCCGGTATGGTGCAGTTGGTTGAGATGTATGTGCGGAAGTTTTTCCCGCCGTTGTACGAAAGTTTTGGGATATTTCTGCCGCTGATAACCACCAACTGTGTGATTTTGGGTACGTGCCTGTTTATTGATTTGTGGGGTTATGGTTTTCTCGAAGCGGTAGTGGCAAGTTTCGGAGGTGGACTGGGCTTCACGCTGGCGATTTGCATTATGGGCGGAATTCGTGAAAACCTCGAATGGGCCGATGTGCCCAAATCACTGCGGGGAGCAGGTATAACACTGATAACCGCGGCGATTATGACACTGGCGTTTATGGGATTTTCAGGGATGATTAAAGGGTGAACGAGTAGATGAGTAAATGAGTGGATAGCCGTTGATTTGAGAAAAGACTGGAATGATTTATAACGTTTTAAGTGTAATTTCTAATATGGGCATGTTGGCCCAGATCGAGATAACCTCTATAGTCATAGCTGGAGTGACCTTGCTGGTGGTGGGGTTCGTCTTTGTAGTGGTCCTGGCGATTGCCGATGCGAAACTGAAGGTGAAACAGGATCCGATGGTAGAGGCGATTTTGAACGTTCTGCCGGGCGCCAACTGCGGTGGATGCGGATTGGCGGGGTGCGGGGCGTATGCCGAGGCGGTGGTGACCGATCACGGACTGATGGGCAAATGTGGGCCTGGCGGTGAATCGCTGGTCCATAAGATAGCCGCGATATTGGGCATAGAGGCATCCGCGGCGGCACCCGTCCGGGCGGTGGTGCACTGCTCGGCAAAAACGGCGGATAAGATCAACTCGACCAGATATGACGGACTGGGCAGTTGTGGTGAGATGCAGGTGGTGGCCGGTGCGATGGGGTGCCCGTACGGCTGTTTGGGAGGCGGAGATTGTCAGGAGGCGTGTGAGTTTGACGCGATCCATGTTGTCGATGGTCTGACAGTGGTTGACTACGAAAAGTGTGTGGGTTGCGGAGCGTGCGTAAAAGTGTGTCCGCGACAGTTGATCGAACTGCTGCCGATGCAGGAGGATCCTATGCTGGTGATAGCATGCGCATCGCGTGATAAGGCTAAGGATGTACGCAGTTACTGTAAAGTTGGATGCGTGGGCTGTGGGTTGTGCGTTAAGATTGCGCCGGATATGTTCCGGATGGAGCAGGATTTAGCGGTCATTGATTATGAAAAATACGCCGGTCCGGAAGAGTGCGATAAGGCGCAAAAAAAATGCCCGCGGAATATGATGGTTTATGTGGGAACAAAGGTAAAAGTAAAAGATATTGGTCAAGTAGCGGAAGCAGAAAATGTCACTAAAGTCGAATAAAAAGGAAACAGGGTATGCGGCGAGTAACGGTAAGACTATTTTGCAGACCAAAGTACCGGGCCGTGAACCAACCCGTGGCAAGGTACGCGATATCTATAACCTTGGCGATAAGCTGCTGATCGTAGCGACGGATCGTATCAGCGCCTTTGACGTGATAATGGCCAACGGCATATCGGATAAGGGAGCGGTGCTGACGCAAATATCGCTGTTTTGGCTGGATTGGCTGGGCGATACGGTAAAAAATCATCTGATCAGTACGTCGGTCGAAGATTTTGGCGAACCGTTCACTGCCTGCAGCGAACAGTTTACCCGACGTAGTATGCTGGTGAAAAAAGCGCAGGTATTACCGGTGGAATGTGTGGTACGTGGGTATTTGGCCGGTTCGGGCTGGAAAGAATATCAGCAGAGCCAAACGGTTTGCGGACATAAGCTACCGGCCGGTTTTCGGCAGTGCGACAAACTTGACGAACCGATATTTACGCCGGCGACCAAAGCCGAGTTGGGCGAGCATGATGAGAACATCAGTTTTGCCCAAACGGCAAAAATTGTCGGGATGGAAACGGCCGGCTATATCCGTGATAAAAGCATTGAGATATATATCCGGGCAGCGGAATACGCCTCCCATCGCGGTATTATCCTGGCGGATACCAAATTCGAGTGGGGCTATTGCGACGATGAGATAATCCTGGTCGATGAGGTGCTCACGCCTGATTCGTCACGTTTTTGGCCGGCGGATAAGTATCAGCCTGGCCGCGACCAGGAGAGCTACGACAAGCAGTTTGTGCGAAACTACCTGGAAAGCATCAACTTCAACAAACAGCCGCCGGGACCGGAGCTGCCGGCGAACGTGGTGGCCGGGACGCGGGCACGTTACGTGGAAGCGTACGAGAAACTCAGCGGCAAACAATTTTGATCGTCAGAAAGGGAGCAGTTGTTGGGGATGGTTGTTTTCAACAGGAATTTGTGTGAAATAAATTTCTATTGCTCATAAGCCCCGTTTGGGGCTTTATTTTTGTGGTTGGCGATCCCCAAACAATGGCTCAGGTGAAAGAAGAAATGGCGGATGTGTTTTGCTATTTGCTGACGATGGCTCATACGATGGACATTGATCTGAGTGAAGCGTTTTATGAGAAGATGAAACGTAATAACCAGAAATACCCGGCAGACAAATATTATGGAAAGTATAAATTATAAGATCGTCGCAGGTATGACTAGTGGCTAAAAACGAATACTCCAAATACCAACAGGACCTGATAGGACGCTACTATAAGAACCTTGATGCGATTATGCTGGGGAAATTGCAGGAGCTGGTTACCGAACTATACCTGGCAAAGGATGGACCGAAGGAAGATAAACTTTGGGAAAGGGCTCATAAAACCATGGTGAAGATGAAGGTGCACCCAACCCTCATAGAGCATATAATGCGCAAGCGCAACGTTGAGGTCCTGGCTAACAACTTACAGGACTGGCTCAAGAAAACCAAAAAGTAGCAAATAAGGAATCAGCAGACTATAAGCATATATACGTTTTGTGTAAGCGTCTCATTAAAAAGGATTGACAGTATAAATGGCCAGGGATGGCACAAACCGGCACGTCATAGAGCGGGAGGGAATTCCGATACATTACTGGCTGTCGGGGCCGAAAGATCGTCCATTGGTTGTCCTGACGCACGCCGTAGCGACGGATCATAGTCTTTACGATCAGCAGGTAGAAGTTCTGTCGAAAAATTACCGGGTGTTGGTCTGGGACGTCAGAGGACATGGCCGGTCACGACCAATGAGGGGAGATTTTTCGATAAGGTTCTGCGCGGAAGATTTGATGGCCATTATCGATGAAATTGGTGTTGACAAGGCAATGTATGTTGGACTTTCAATGGGAGGATTGATAACACAGGAGTTGGCTTTCAAATGGCCCCAACGAGTCAGGGCGATGGCGTTGGTGGGCACAGTCTGTCTGACCTGGAAGCAGCCTTTGCTTGTTAAGTTGATGAAAGCAGTATCAACTTCCGCATTTCGGTTATTTCCGAAAGCACTTTTGTGGTGGTTTGGTGGGGTTTGTGCGGGTATTAAGCCGCAAACGCAGGAGCATGCGCGGGAATTGAGACAACATATAACAAAAAGCGATTTCATAAAGTTTTGGAAAGGCATTACGCGGTGCGATCATTACGAAGCGGATTATCATATTAAATGTCCATTTTTATTAACGCATGGGCAGCGCGACAGTCTGGTAGGGCTGGGCGTTATCAAAAGAACAGCTCCGTTTTGGGCTTCGCGGGAGCCGAGCTGCCGATATGTGGTGATACCCGATGCCGGCCACAACGTCTGTATGGACAATCCCGAATATTTCAACCGAATATTGTGTGATTTTCTAGCTGAATGCTGATTATTGCCGGTGGGCATCTGACGGACAAGAAGGCTTGCAAAGTGAAAGTAGATCGTTTATAATCATGTGATTGAGCAGATGTTACAATTAGAGGAAACTGCCGATGGCCAAACGCAGGATTGATGTTACGGGCATGATAGAGAACAGCGCCCGAGATGTTTATGACAAAATCAGTAAACGCCGCAAGCCCAGGATGCGGGTACCGGTGCGCAGCCTGTCTAATGTGACGTATCGTCCGAAAAGTGGTTATTTCGAACTCAAAGGTAATTTCAAGGAACGCACCCTGACGGTCAACACAGTCAAGACGTTTGCCCAGACGCTCAAGATGATGTCACTGAGCAAGGAACTGATCGAAGGCGATGACATCGCTACCAAAAGAGAGGCATACTACATCAGCAAAAACTGGGCCGAAGCCGCCTTCAAAGAGCAGCCGGAATCCGATACCGTTATGGAAGACGTCGAGGCGATGTTCGGGGTGATCCGTGAGCAGTTGCGGTTTGTGCCGGAAGAGAAAGGCGGCGAAATTGCCGGCCGACTGATTGTTGTGGATCGCGATAGTCACGGTAAGAAACTGAACATCGATTGTACCAGGTTCGGTTCGGGGGCGTATTCGATTCCCATCGATGTGGAGCGTTTGGATTTTTGCAGTAAAGCGAAGTTTATCCTGGCAATCGAGACGGGAGGCATGTTTCAGCGTCTGCAGAACTACGGTTACTGGGATAAGACCAATTGCATTATGGTGAGCATGGGAGGGGTCCCGACGCGGGCGTGTCGCCGCTTTATTCGCCGGCTCAGTGACAAACTCAAGATACCCGTTTATGCCTTTGTCGATGGCGATCCGTATGGTTATTTTAATATATATCGTACTTTGAAAGTAGGCTCGGGTAACGCGGCGCATCTCAACGAGTTTTTCTGTGTGCCGCAGGCGAGTTTCCTGGGCGTTACGCCGCAGGACGTAAAAGATTATCAACTGCCGACCCATCCGCTCAAGGAAGTGGACATCAAACGGGCCAAGGACGCCTTAAAGAACGATCCGTTTGTTCAGCATCATAAACCCTGGCAGCAGGCGATTAACCAAATGCTCAAGGCGGGGGTACGCGTGGAGCAACAGGCCTTTGCCAAGCACGGACTGGATTTTGTAGTGAAAAACTATCTGCCGGAAAAACTCAGGGACACCAAAAAATTCCTGCCGTAACAGTAAACGATGTATAAAAAGGTAAATTATGACCTCACCAGAGTCAACGCTCAATGATAAGCCGACTTCCCGTTGGCTATGGATCGGATGCGTATTGCTGGTGATAGGGGCCGGTTTACACAGTGCCGATCGGGTAGTCGGAGGGGGTGATACGTGGGTGGCGATGGCGTGCGGCCGTTATACCCTGGGCCAGTGGGCTCTTGGTCAGCCGAACCGGACATGGCAGATGCGACTGCTGGACAAGTTTGGAATACATACCACCCAACAGGAACCGTTTGGCGCCCGGAGCCGGGCTTTCGAACCGGTCAGCAGAAGCTTATCCAGCATATTTAAACGACTTTTAGGTGCCAAAGACTACGATCCCAAGCTGGACGAGGTCGGCTGGGTCAACCAGAACTGGCTGACCCATGTGATGTTCTACAAGATGAAAAACGCCTGGGGCGAAGAAGACTCGGCGGTTTCGAAAGGTGAGAGCCTGATCGTAGTCTATAAGTTTTTGCAGTCGATTTTGACTGTGCTGTTTGCCTATGGGGCGGCACGGGTGCTCGGTGCGCATCCGATGCTGGCTGCGGCTGCGGCGGCGTTTGGTATCTTGCTGAGCCGATCGTTTGTCGATCTGCGGCCGAACGTAAGCTCGATTCTTTTCGCAATTATCATGATATTCCTGTTAAGCTGCTGGAAAAAACGGCGATATTGGGCGCTGGCCGGAATGATACCGGTTATGATTATCTGGTCCAACGTCCATGGTGGATTTATTTACGCCATTATGATTTTTATGATAATGTTGGGCGGACATCTGGTAATGAAGTTTTTGGGTTTGGTTTGGCCGGAACGATTGGCGGATGTCGATTGGCGGGGCTATAAGTTATTATTGGCAGGCGCGGTGCTGGTTATGATCATACCGGGAATCTTCAGTCCGTTTGGCTGGGAAAATTTGGCACATCCTTTTATTATCGCCACGGGTCAGGAAGGCAAGATATGGCGCAATGTAAGTGAATGGCGGCCAATATGGGATACGGACGGTTTTGGCAATGCCACGCCTTATGTTATATTTTTGAGTATTTTGGGGTTGGTTTTTGTTGTTTGGTTGGTCTTGTTTTTCATGCGGCCAAGTTTGCCTCAGCCTCGCAGACGACGAGAACGCCTGGCGATTGAAAAATTTCCCTGGCCACGAATTGACCTGGCCCAGTGGGGAATAATGGCAATTACGATATACATGTCAATGGCATCGCGCCGTTTCATATTTTTAGGTGGAGTGATATTGTCACCGTTCTTGGCGCAGATGACCCAGGAGATTGTGGATATGGTGCGTTTGCTGCGATTGCACAAACAAAACCAGCCATTGCAGCTTGCGGGTATGCTGTCCCGACCGGCGATGGTGGCAGCGGCGCTGAGTTTGACTGGGGCACTGGTAATGTGGTTGATTTTTGGCTTGGCGATGCGGGATATTTATTATCGACCGCCCTCTGACGGCGTAGAACTCAGTGTGTTTCGACGAATGGTGGGGATATACGATCAGCCGGTCGGAGCCATGAAGTTCCTAAACGCCAACAAGATCAAAGGCGTGGTCTTCAACGAATGGACTAGCGGAGGATACGTAGCGTTTGCCCAGGATCCAGACCTCCAAACGGGCCGGCCCAGGTGCAAAGTGTTCATAGACGGCCGAGCCCAGGCGGCTTATAACGTCTCGCATTTTACCTATTGGCAAACGCTCAAAGGAGCAATACTACCTTCCGTGAATGTGGAATTTCAAAAGTCGGTACGCCAAATCGCCCGGTCCTTGGAGATTCCCGGGAATGATCCCGAGTCTTATGACAAGCTGGTCGGGCAGGCAATGAAAGACAAGAAACTATCTAAGCGATTAGTTGATTTGGCGGGTAGAGTACCCGAATTATACGCCGCTTTTCAGCGGGTAGAGATGGGGCGGGTAATCGAAAGAATCGGATCGAATGCCCACGACCCACAGTTGTACGAAAAGGTGATGAAATATTATCAAAATGATCTTCAAAAGCTGTTGAGTTTGTCGGTGGGCGATCCCGATCTTTACGGGCATCTGCTCGGGCGGGAAGGTATCAACGTAGCCCTGGTGTCGCTGGGGAGATCGCCGTCGATGTTCAAGTTGTTCATGAGTATGAAAGACTGGAAGCTGTTTTATGTCGATGAACGGAATGCAGTCTTTCTGCAAAAAAGTTCCCCGCTCAATCAGGAATTGTTCCAGAAGGCCCTGGCCGGTTTGGAATACCCGGACGAGTTCTCGCGGAACTATTCGCTGGGACTGACCTATTGCCAGACCGGTGAGCCGAAAGAAAAAATTATCGAAGGGATAAGAGCTTTAATGTCTATCGAGCATTATACTCCGAAAACTCACAGTTATATTTATGGCTGGGGCGAACAGGCGGGGATGCACGAAGAGCTTTGGCAGTATTTTTCCCGGCAGCAGCAGTTTTACAGGGAGCTGATCGATAAGAAGGAGGAATTTGGCTGGCGGCGAAATTGGCTGGCTTTACGTTCGTCGTACGAAAAGTTGATTAACCTGTCACGCAAATTGAACCGGCACGATGAAGCACAAAAATATGAGCGGGAGTTGAAAAAATATGAATCCGAGTATGACGAAAAACTATCCGAGTATAACGAAAAGCTATTGGCACAAGACGAGGGATGGTTCTGGTGAACGATTCCAAAATAAGTTTATCGGTTTTTTTCCCATGTCATAACGAAGCCGGTTCGATAGCATCGCTTACGCACCAGACGCTGGAAGTACTCGAAGAAATAAGCGACGATTACGAAGTTATTATCGTTAACGATGGCAGCACCGACGCGACGGCCCAGATAGCGGACCGGCTGGCACAGGAAAACCAACAGGTCAAGGTGGTCCATCACCCGATCAACCGGGGCTATGGCGGAGCTTTGCAGAGCGGTTTCCGCACAGCTGGCAAGCAGTGGGTCTTCTACACCGACGGGGACGGCCAGTTCGACATCAAAGAACTGCCCCCCCTGCTGGAGCTGACCGACGAATACGACATCATTACCTGCTACCGCCTGAACCGTCAGGACAATCTGATACGTAAGATGAACGCCTGGGCATGGGAAAAACTGATGAACTTTGTCTTTGACCTGAAACTTAGAGACATAGATTGCGCCTTCAAGCTGTACCGGCGCGAGATATTCGATCGGATAGAGATGCGCAGCGAAGGAGCGCTGATCGACGCGGAAATATTGGCCCGAGCCAAACAAGCCGGATTTACCATGACCCAGAGAGGCGTCCATCACTATCCACGCACCAGCGGAGACCAAAGCGGAGCGAGCCTGAAGGTTATTTTCCGGGCGTTCAGGGAACTGTTCAAGCTGCGCCGGGATATTTTATCAAGCGGCGAGAAAATAACAAGACATTAGAAGAGATCGGCAGGGCTACCTCATCTAATTTTTCTAAACCGCCCCCAGGAGCCAAATAATCAGGTTTAGATCATCACACAACCATAAAAAAACCTCATGTACCCTCATTTTTGATACTGAAAACCGCACGAAGACTCCACCATACGAACCTGCCCATCGACAATTTACCGACGGATAAGGGCTGACCTGAGGGCAGATGGCAGATGGCAGATGGAAGGTACCACCAGAAACTCAGGCATGGGGTTCGAGTGAGAGGTCAGCGGTGTCGTTGGCCTTTAACTTATGGTAGGCCAGTGCGGCTACCATGGCGGCGTTGTCGGTACAGTATTTTTTTTCAGCTATGATCAGGTTGAGTCCGATATTGGCGGCGGTTTCCTGGAAGTGGCGTCGAAGGGCTGAGTTGGCGGCGACGCCGCCGCCGAGCAGAATGGTATTGGCGGCGGTCTTTTCGACGGCCCAGATGGTTTTGGTTACCAGAACATCTATCACGGCGGCCTGAAAGCTGGCGGCTATGTCAGATTTTTCCATGTCGGTCATATCGGGTACTCGGTCGGCGCCTTTCATGTCCTGGCCGCGGCAATGGTAGAGTACAGCGGTTTTGATACCGCTGAAGGAAAAGTTCAGGGAACCTTTTTCGAGCCAGGTTCTGGGGAATTTGATCGCTTTGGGGTCTCCGTTTTTTGCGAGTTTTTCGATTGACGGGCCGCCGGGGTATGGTAGTTTGAGGATGGCAGCGACCTTGTCGAACGCTTCGCCCGCGGCGTCGTCGATAGTGCGGCCGAGCAGTTCCATGTTGAGTGGGCCGGTACAGTTGTAGATGCTGGTGTGTCCACCGGATACGGCCAGAGCGACGGCGGGAAAACATTTTTGGTTTTGGTCTTGTTCGAGCATGACAGACTGCAAATGTGCGTGTAGATGGTTGACGGCGATTAGAGGCTTTTGCCAGGCCCAGGCGAGGGTCTTGGCGGCGGTGACGCCGATCAGAAGGGCAGGTGACAGGCCCGGGCAGTTGGCGACAGCGATGGCGTCGATTTGGGCAGGGGTCAGCGAAGCGCCTTCGATAGTCTGGCGGAGGATGGGTATGATGTTTTCGATGTGGGCGCGGGCGGCAATCTCCGGTACGACGCCGCCGTACTTTTGGTGCAACTCGATCTGGGAGGCGATGGCGGAGGACAGAACGTTTTGGCCGTCGGAGACCAGGGCCGCGGCGGTTTCGTCGCAACTGCTTTCGATGCCAAGGATAATGGTTTGGGTCATAATTGATGTCCCGTTTTTGTTAAGACCAAATAGAGCGGGTAACTCCTTCAGCGAGCTTGGTCGAGCTATGCATACTTATTATAGCTGATTTGTAGGAGTCTTGCAAGTGGGGGCTGATCAGAGGGGCAAATCGGCAACATTAGGCCCCAATAATGGTTTATTGGAAATATGAGATCGAGAACAAATATGGGTTGCCTGACGGTGTGGGCCGGGTTAGAATATAAACAATAATAAAACTGACACATTGGATAGTACGGCGGTTTATAGCGAATTACCGTGAGACCGATCACGTCGAGGTCCGAGCGAAGTACGGGTCTCTGGAGGCGAACACGAGCATATACATTAATCTGCTTCTGTTTGCCGTTAAGCTGGTTCTGGGGTTGTCGGTCCGCAGCGTGGCGGTGATTGCCGATGCGGTGCACACTCTTTCCGATACAGGCACGTCGATCATTATTCTGATTGGGTTCAGGATTGCAAAGAAGCCGAGCGATGAGGAGCATCCGTTCGGTCACGGCCGGGCTGAGCCTATTGCGGCGTTGATCGTGGCGATGATGCTGATTATGGCTGGTTTCGAACTGATGATGTCTGCCTGGGAACGGCTATTGCATCCGCAAATAGAAATTGCCAAGATCAATTGGATGGTGGTGGTTATTCTGGTAGGGACGGTCGTGGTCAAAGAGATGATGAGTCGTTTCGCTCGTGAGTTGGGAAGAATGATCGACTCGGATGCGCTGAAAGCCGATTTCTGGCATCATCGTTGTGATGTGTTTTCGACCATACTGGTACTGGCGGCGATGGTTTGTGTCCAGTCGGGTTTTGTGTACGTGGATGGGATAGCGGGGGTGGGCGTGGCGATGATAGTGATGTACAGCGGTTATGTTGTTGCCCGTGATGCGATGGAACCGCTGCTGGGCGAGCGGCCTAGTCAGGAACTGCTCAGAAAGATCGAAGGCATTGCACGGGACGTCAAGGGTGTAAAGGGGGTTCATGACGTGATCGCCCATCGTTACGGTCAGACAAATCTCATTTCGCTGCATATCGAGGTTCGGGAAGATCGGCCTGTGGCCGAACTGCATGACTTGTCGGAGCAGGTAGAGGAATTGCTCGAAAGACAGATGGGCGGTTCGGTGGTTGTGCACATCGATCCGCTCAATAAGAAACACGAGCGATATAGGGAGATTAGTGATGCGATCGGTGAGGTCACGGCCAAGGATGAGCGTATTAAGGGTTTTCATGATTTGCGGATTGTCGGCCAGAAGGCAAAGGTAAGCGTGATATTCGATATTACGCTGAGCGAGCAGGTGAACCGCCAGGAGAGAGAAGTTATCGTTGAGCAATTGCGGGAAGCTATGGTGAAACGGTTGCCCGATGTTCGCCTGGACATCAAGGCGGAACCGAGGTTTGCCTACAGCAGCTCTAACCGCATAGGGCACCGGGCTAAAAACCGCTAAATGTTGCCTCAATCATATCGATTATGCCGATTATTCCTTTGTGAAGAATGAAGCCGAAAAAACAGTCATAAAACTCCAAAGCCACGACCAACCGGTTGAAAGAGCACATGGCAAAGGGCGGAATATAGCCGCAGTGCTCTTTCTGGGCGTAGTTACGATCACGTTTTTTACCTCGCATGGCACGCTCAGCGTGGATCCACCTAATCGATACATTGTGGCAAAATCCATTGTGGATCACGGCGATCTCCGGATGAGGCTGGAACCGGATGAAACACATCCGCCAGGCACACGTATCGGCCGTGATGGGAACTATTATTCCGGTTTTGGTATCGGTCAAGCGATGATTTTCGCGGGACCGTACTATTTTTTTCATCATCTGCTCGGCATAGATTCCGACAAGATAATTCGTTCATTGATTTCGCTGACCGTTTTTCCGCTGACACTCGGTTTGATTGCGGTGGTGTTTTTCGCCCTTTTGCGTGGATTCGATTTTTCAAGAAGGCATAGTTATCTTGGGTCGGTCCTGCTGATTTTCGCGACCGGCCTCTGGCAGGTTTCAAAAGAGGGACAGGAAGACACACATTTAGCCCTTTTTTATATCGTTATAGCATACGCGATACGTGGCTACCAAAAAAGTGGCGAGCTGAAACATCTGATCCTTTCGGGCTTTGCTGTTTCGTTTGCCTTTCTCACACGGTGCGATACCGCTCCCACTGTAATGTGCTATATGCTGTTCGCGTTTTATTTGATATATAGGAACAACCGGGCGGCGAATCCAGTTGAAGGTGTTTGCGGTAGCGGACCGGCCGATAGTTCCGGCAGATTGCGCCGGGGACTGATGCCATACGTGGTTGTGATCGCCTTTACTTTACCGGCACTGTTGATTCACTGTTATATAAACTACAGTATTTACGGCAATCCGTGGTCGGCGCCGCATAACTCGTTTTCCCTCGCGTTTTTGCCGAGGGGGCTGTCGGGTCTGCTGTTGAGTCCTGGCAGGAGTCTTTTTATTTATAACCCCATTATCGTGTTTGGGTTCATCGGGCTTATCTCGCTGTGGCGTTTTCATCGGGCCTGGGCGGTGTTTGCAGGAGTAACTTTTACCTGTTGTCTGATCCTGCACGCTGCGGTCGATTGCTTTCATGGAAACTGCTGCTGGGGGCCTCGTTATCTGTATCGTGTTATTCCGTTTTTATTTATTCCGCTGGCTTTTTGGCTTTTCGGCGATCCGTCATCGCCGAAAAAATTCCAGAGTTTAACACGACGGCTTGTTACCATCGTCGTGGTGTGCTTGAGCGTACTTGTTCAGGTTGCCGCGGTTTCTATGCACCATGTTCGGGAGCTGACCCAGTTGGAAGCGGCCTACAACGTTTCATGGAGCGAACGTCAATGGACGATGTGGGAGCCACAGGCACGTTTTCTGATGATGCGTCTGGTGAATATCGGCGAAAGTATCGACGAAATGATAAATGACAAGATCCGGCCGTGGCCTACTGTCCCGGACGATCAGCTTTCTGCGCAGGAAAAACTGAATACTCCTGCGCTGCGATACCTAGCTTTTTGGCCGTTTCATATAACTTATTACCTGCCGGTGGTCTATCCCGCAATAACTGTTCCACTTTGGGGCTCGACGTTGCTGCTGCTGTTTGGTTTTACTATGGGGCTGTTTATTTTGTACCGCGGCTATCGAGGTTGTACGGGATAGATAGCGACAAAGGGGCAAAGAGACAAAGGGGCAGTCCACTGAAGCGACACGCCTGCCAAGGCCCTATAACTGTAATCGGCCGTTCGGGGAATCGTCATAATTGCGATAATCGATACAGCTTTTCGTTTAGCGGTTCAACCAGGTGGAATATTAACCGATATAGACTACGAGTTGTTGTGCGGATTTTATCAGGTAAAACAACTTATCAGTATTTAACAATTATCTGTGGCAATTGGTAAAGGTCTCCAGAAATGGATTTCCTGCATGATCCGATAATTTTAGCATTTTCGGTTCTGGTGCTGCTGGTGGGTATTTTGATGTTTCGATCGCAGCAGCGTCCGGACATTTGGCTGCCGGTGACAGTCATTTTGATTTTTGCATTGCCGAGGGCGGGACTGATATTGCCTTTTGTGGATTTACCGCTGCCGTTAGCTCACATATTGGCATCGGTTTTTATTATTGAATGGCTCGTCCAGCGTCAGAAACCGGTCAGTGGTGGAGTACGTTTCAATCGATTTTTTCTATTTTACGCGATAGCTGCCGGTGTTGGGCTGATGTTAGGTTTGATCGGTCGCGCCAGTTATATTGTGATATTTATGGAGTTATGTTTTTATCTTTTCGTGATAGGCATTTTCTTTTATGCCAGCGAAACGTTTTTTCAACAGCGGCATTTTTTGCTGTTTTTCCGGATGGTTTTGGTCATATCGGTTTTGGTCAGCCTTTATGGGATATCGCAGATGTATCTGGGGTCAAGATCTTTGGTTCCGAATGTAACATATACCGCGGGCGGCGCAAGCGTTGCGAGGACGTATGTTGAGGCAAAGGAAATGGAGAACATTCGGGTTTTGTCGAGTTACGGCGACCCGAACGTCTTGGCCAGTCAACTGGTAGTTTTTGTGGGGATGGCGTTGGCGCTGGTGATAGGCGCAGGTATATCGTGGGGTGTGCGGTTGCTTTGTCTGGGGGTGCTGATCATAAATGTTCTATGCATAGTTTGTACGGGTTCGCGGATGGGTTTGATATGTCTGCTCATTGTTCCCATAATAATCCTGGGTTGGCGAACGCGATGGGCTTTTTTGATGCTGCCTCTCATTGTACTGGCAGGTTTTCTTTGGGCTCCCCAGTTGATTCAGTCAAGGTTGGGAGGACAGTTTCAAGGCGTAATTGAGGGTACGGAAGGGAGACTTATGTTCCCGGAGATGGCCTGGGAGCTTTTCAAGGGGTTGCCATTCGGTTGTGGATTTGGCAGAAAAGTTGCATTGCAGATGAGCGGCTTGGACTGGAGTTTCATAATAAAGAATACGCAGACCATCTGGGCCAGCGGTTTTAATTCCTTCTGGTTGAACATGTTTTGCCGACTGGGGGTGCCCGGGCTGCTGAGTTTTCTGTTGGTTCTGATAGTTTTGTTTCGATATATCTGGTGTCAGGCCAGGATGGTGAATGACGTTTATGTCAAAGCTGTTCTGGTGGGGACGCTGGCGGGATTTGTCGGTCAGGGAGCAATCTGGATGATAAACAATACGTATATGCTGCCGGGAGGTGGTTTGAATTTCTGGTTTACGATGGGAATGATGGTGGCGGGTTGTCGTGCGTTTGCGGTACAGACGTATCCGACGATGCTTCCGGTACAGCCGCAGTGGCTGGCCAGACAGGTTGCTACGGCGTGAGAGGAGTAGATTGGTAGATGAGGGGAGAAAAGAAAGAGCTACAGGGGCAAAGCGAAGGACGAGAAGCCAAGAACAAGAGACGAGAAACAAAAAAGAAAGAACAGGGCTGGTCCTTGTGAAAAAATCACCATGAAAATAGTTTATCTCAACGGACCTTATCATCGACTGGCGTACTCACGCAGCAGTCGATCCCCTGCGGTAACCAAAAGCGGCACGGTTTATTACCCTTTATGGTTGGCTTATGCCGCCGGCGTAGCGCGGCAGGAAGAAAATTTTGATGTCGAACTGATAGACGCCGTGGCCAGACGGTGGGATCGCTCCGATGTGGTGAAATATCTCAGGGACGCTTCGCCAGAGCTGGTTTTTTGTGACACTTCCACGCCAAGTATTGATGAAGATATGGCTACGGCCGGCGCGATCAAGGACGCGTTGGAACACTGCCGGGTGGTCATGGTGGGCACTCATGCCACCGCGTTGCCGGAAGAAGTACTAAGGGCTCAGCCGCGGATTGACGCGGTGGCTCGTGGCGAATATGACATTACAGCCGTGGAGCTGGCTAAAGCTCAGAGAGAAGGTCGTTCGTGGAAAACAGTAGATGGCGTTACTTTGCGTCAGGGTGAGGAGCTTGTAGTTAGCCCGGATCGGCAACTGATACAGGACCTTGATAAATTGCCCTTTGTGAGCAAGGTATATAAGGAATCTTTACGTCTGAAAGATTACTTTTTTTCCGCGGCACAGTTTCCGATGGTGATGATTATTACTTCTCGTGGTTGTACGCATCGGTGTCGATGGTGTTTGTATCCGCAGGTTATGCACCGGGGAAAGTACCGGATGCGCAGCAGTGAGAACGTGGCGGCGGAGTTCGCCTATATTGCCCAGGAACTGCCCGGCGTTCGTGAAATAGGTATTGAGGATGACTTGTTTACGGGCAGTAAAAGGCGGCTGCGTGACATCTGCGAATTGCTGATCGCACAAAACAATCGGCTGAACTTTTGGTGCGATACGAGGGTTGACCTGGATTACGAGACGATGCGTTTGATGAAGGCGGCTGGATGTCGTCTGTTGATAGCTGGTTTCGAGAGCGCCGATCAGGCGATTCTGGACCGGATCGACAAAGGCACTCAATCGGAACAGGCCGGTCAGTTTATGGCCGATGCCAGGCGGGCCGGGTTGCTCGTTCATGGTTGTTTTGTCTTGGGCAATCCAGGCGAAACCTATGCGAGTATGCAGGTGACATTGGAGTTTGCCAAGAAGCTTGATCCTGACACGGTGCAGTTTTTCCCCATGATTGTTTATCCGGGTACGAGTATGTATCGATGGGCTTCGGAAAATCATTATCTGCGAAGTGAAAACTATAACGAATGGCTTACGGCGGAGGGCTTGCATAACAGCGTGGTGGATATACCTGGGCTGGAGGGGCGGGAAGTAGTGCGATTTTGTAATTATGCACGACGTGAGTTTTATCTGCGTCGGAATTACATCTTTCGCAAACTGATTCAATCGTTTACCAGTGGGCACGAGGCGAAACGTAATATCAAGGCGTTTCGGCGTTTTGCACGGCATTTGATAGCCGGTTGATTTTTTACGTTATGGGCGGTTGGTATGGAAAGTGTGATTTGTGAGAAAGATAAAAACATGAAGATTGTGCCTGCGGTACGGTGGGAGCAGGTAATGTGCAATCTTTGCGGCCGGGATGAAGGTGAACCGTATCACAGGGAACGGCTGCCATATTTTGACGAAATGCTGGATTTTCAGATAGTGCGTTGCCGTCATTGCGGATTGGTTTATACGAATCCGAGGCTGGCGGATCATAACGTCGCTTATCTGCTGGGTAGTAGCGATGATCCGGAGGAGATAGAAAGGCACGGCCAGGCCAAGGGGACTGTTTTTGTCGGGGCGCTGGACGAAATTGAACGTTTGCAGCAGCGCAGCGGAGATAAAACCGGCGGCAGATTGCTGGACGTCGGCTGCGGCAGCGGGCATTTTCTGGCTGCGGCCCGACAGCGGGGTTTTGAGGTGTGTGGTATCGAGCCGGCTTGCGTATCGGCCAATTACGGGGTTGAAAAGTTTGGCCTGGAGGTTATCGGTAAGAATATTCTCGATGTCGATTTGCCTGCCGAGAGCTTTGATGTGATTACGGCGTGGGATGTGATCGAACACGTAGCGGATCCGCAGGCCGTTTTGGAACAGTGCGCCGACTGGCTGCGCCCGGGTGGGATAATGGCGCTGCGCTTTCCTTCAGCGACGTGGCAGAAGATCAAAGCGGCGATTTTACATCAACTAATGGCCAGCCGACGATGGGTTTTTGGACCGACGATACATTTGTATTTTTTTACCGAACAGACATTTACTCGAATAGGTCAAAATGTGGGACTGGAAGTTCTCAGAACGAAAACGACCGCTGCCGAAGCTAACACCAATAGTGCCGTTCTCGATCATGTCAAGCTGGTCAGTAATATGGTGATTCGCGGTATCGAGACGATCAGCGGCAGACATCTGGGAAATCTGGAGGTCTATTGTCGCAAAAGAGAGGGGAATTTATAAAATGAGTGGCCAGACCCATGATATCTTGCAATTGGTTTTTTGGGCGAGCCTGGGAGCAACGGTTTACACTTACTTCTTGTATCCGCTACTGCTGATGGTATTGTCACATCTGGTGCGGGGGAACCGGGGAAAAGTCGGATACCCATCGGCAGAGCAAGTTGCCGATAATATGCTGCCGAGGGTTACAATGGTAATCAGCGCTTATAACGAAGAGGCGGTTCTGCCGGGGAAAATCGCCAACTGCAAGGCTATCGATTATCCCACCGAAAGGATTTCGTTTCTGATCGGATCGGACGGGTCGGACGACGGGACGACTGATATCTTACGCAATATCAATGACAATCGCTTTGGTACCGTGCACAATCCGGTTCGTTCGGGCAAAGTGCAGATGCTCAACCAGTTGTTAAAGATGGTTACGCTAAGCGATATTGTGGTCTTTTCAGACGCCAATACGATGTATCAGGCCGATGCGATACGGCAGATGGTCAAGCCGTTCGAACAGCCCCAGGTTGGTTGCGTGATCGGAAAGCTGGAACTGACGGCGCCGGCAGGTGATCGGAACGCATGTCAACCGGAAGGTCTTTACTGGCGGTACGAAAACCGGATCAAGCAAATGGAAAGTGCCCTGGGTGCGGTTCCCACCATCAACGGTGGCATATTCGCAATCCGTCGGCAGCTTTACGAGGAACTGCCCGGCCATACGGTGACGGAAGATCAGGTGCTGGGTATGAAGATTATGGTGCGCGGGTATCGATGTATGTTTGTCGAGAACGCGCGAGCGCGGGAAACGGTGTCGAACTGGGCGGGCGAACTGCGCCGGCGGGTTCGAATAAGCGCGGGCAATTTTCAGTCGTTGTTTATGGTGCCGGGTATTATGAATCCGCGTTGCGGGAGGGTTAGTTTTGCCTTTATCAGTCACAAGCTTCTGCGTTGGCTGGTTCCTTTCTTTCTGGCGGCGATGCTGACAGCGAATGTCTTGCTGGCGGGGGAGCCTTTCTACGGCAGTACACTGCTTTTGCAGGCATTATTTTATGCCGGTGGCCTGATCGGCATAGCGTTGCCAAAGCTCAGCGTCCCCAAGATATTGATAGTACCAAAATATTTTCTGGCGATGAATATTGCTATTCTTCTGGGTTTGGCGCGTTTTCTGACGAGGAGTCAGAGGGTCACCTGGACCAAAGCCGCCAGGCACGAACCTTCTTCGAAATAGCAGACCTCGGCTGATACTTCGCAAGAGGGGATACCCGGCGTCGTTATCCACTAATAAGAAAACGTGAAAAACCAATCGTTATGGGTATAATAGTGTTATAGTGGTCGGATTATGGACGCCTGTTATGAGTGAAGGGTTGAAGCTGAGAGAGAACGATCGTGTGGCGGTCATCGGTGCGGGACCGGCTGGGTTGATTTTCTTGATCAGTTTGGCTTGCGGATACATCCATTTGTTCCGCCGATGCGAGCGGTCGAGCTCGGGGTCATAATGCCAAAATTTAATCATCTCAGCATCAACATAGCCGGACGAAACGGAGGACAGATATTAAAGAATTTAGTGGACGAGTTGGTGGGTGGATGAGTGTTAAGTGGGTCGGTATCAGAACTGCCGCGAGCTGTCCAGCAGGAAGGTGACGGGGCCATCGTTGGTGCTGGTGACGTGCATGTGGGCGGCGAACACACCCGTGGCGACGGGTACGTTTTGTTGTTTTATAAGCTCGATGGTTTGTTCGTAGAGCTGACGGGCCAGAACTGGCTCAGCCGCCCCGTCAAAACCGGGACGCCGACCTTTACGGCAATCACCATGCAACGTAAATTGGCTGATCAACAGGATTGAACCTCCAACGTCACCAACACTGAGATTCATTTTATCGTTTTCGTCCGGGAAAATCCGCAGATTGACCAGCTTTTCAGCGATAAACTGAGCATCGCTGACAGTGTCGCCATTACCGACACTCAGATAAACAAGCAGTCCACGATCGATTCGACCGGTGATTTGCCCGTCAACTTCCACTTGTCCATGAGATACACGTTGTATCACGGCTCGCATACACCGCACCTTATCAACTAACGGTTTTATATCAATTGCAGTTAATTGGGACCGATCTGCTATTAGTGTCATTCCCGCGCAGGCAGGACACGAAGCGAAGCCCAGAGCTACGTAAGCGAATGGTGCTATCCATTATTTGCTTCTTTGTTATGGACTGCCGCTTACGGGCGAAGGCGTGTCGCCGGCCCAGTTTGTCGGATCGTTGCCGCTGTCATCCGCGCCAGTGGATATCCTCTGCAGGGCATCGCCAAGGCCGTCAGGCGATGTTGGCCAGGGACCCACATCGGCGTAGATCACCTCATCGACAATAACCCAAAAATCAGGATCACCGGGCAGATCGCCCGCTTCAGGTTTCTCCAGGGCTACTTTCTCGCCGCCGTTGGAAAGATTACCACTCCACGGGCCAACAATATCGTCACCGGGCGTAAACTCACCAGTACCGTACGCGGCCTCAAAAGCATTCACCTGGCCGTTTCCCGGCGAAGGATCGGTAGCCTTGCCGCCGGTGCTGAGCCTTGGGAATTCCCCATATTCCAGGAAATTCGGCAAAAATCGCCTTATCACGGCCATTCGAGCGGTTTGCCAACCTCGAAAATGCGAAATAAAGCACAAATACGACCATATTGGCCCTTGCGTATATGATTTCTCGCATTTTTACGCATACCGACGCTCGCAAAATATTCCAGTTGGTAAGCCTTCTCTGTTTTGCCGTATGCTCAAGTTTGCCCGTCGTTGGGTCGAATCGCCTGCTGTCACAACACACCTGCCAACGCACCAATCTCTTCCTCACTCAGCGCATTGTCATAAATCCGAACATCATCCAGCATACCAACGCTGCCGTCTAAAGAAATCAAAACATCCATGCCGACTGCGGTGTCGATTTTCTGACTGCCAAAGCTGATGGTGGTATCTTCTGGCTCCCCATCCACATAAAGCAGTATATCTTCGACTTTCACATTACCTTTATCCGGCAACACAATCGCTACGTGATGCCAGGTATCATCGTTTATAACTGTATCACCGACAACGCTCCCGCCAATCACGGCGGCTCGCAGGTTGCCGGCGGCATTGATTACATTAGACCATAGCCCACCGTTGATTGCCAGCGTACCCCAACGCACAATCGAGAATGTCGATCCATTTGATTCAACCTTAACCCACGCGCTTACAGTCCGAGGATTCGACCCGCTGATACCTTTGTAACCTGCGACTTCCACATAATCACCGGCCCCGTCAAATTCCAGCGCCCCGCCAATCTTCCCATCACCCGGCCACCATGTCGGATCACCGTTAAGCGTTCCGTCATTGCCTCCAATACTATCACTGGCAACCGTACCACTCGACTCATCAAACTTCCAATGGGCCATAAGGCGTGGAACTCCTTTCAGCCAATTACCACCCAGGATAAGCAGATCATCCAGTCCAACACCATCTGCCTCGTTGATGTCCGCCCCGCTACAGAAATCATTGCCCGCGTTACAGTCGATTTCCAGCCAGTTGGTAGCTAAACAAGCGAAATCCACCAAATTGATCCTGCCGTCGAGGTTAGTGTCACCCCAACCAGGCAATTCGTAGTATGTAAGCGATACATCATCGACCTTGGTCTGTAGGCCTGAGGCATTGCGATCGACGCCACACACAATCGTCAGAGCCTGTCCAACGTAACTGGCAAGATCGGCAGCGTTATATGTCCTGAAGAATTCCTGGACGCCGCTCAAAGTCGGATTCGACGAGTAGGTAGGCGTCACTACTACTCCGTCTGCCAACAGCTTAAGCGCCACAGGAGTCGCGCTGCCAGTGGCGTACATCGAAAGCGTATAGGTGGAGTTGCTCTGGATGTCGCCGAGAGAGGCCGCCGACGTGATCAGCCCACCGGCTGGATTGCCCCAGCCGCCGCCGTTGGCCAGGTAGCAATGTACCCCGGTAATGGGGCCTTGGCTTGCTACGGAACCCTGAAGGTTTCCAGTAGTCTCGTCCCGGCTGTATGTGCCGCCAAGAGCGATCCACCCAGCCCTGTCATATCCGAGCCATCCGGGGATATCGGCTACCGTGCCGCTGCTTGCGTCGGAAAAGTTATACGTTCCGCTGCCGCTATCTATCGGGCAATCTGGTCCTACGCCCTGATTCCAGGCGTTAGTTGACAGTACCCCGGTGATCACAGTCTGGCCCGGTTTGTAAATCAATTCAAAACCGCTGTTGGGCATGGCAACCGTTATGCTACCTTCAGAATAGGTCGTAGCATTGGCCGGGGCCGATGCGGTCCCGGTATTAGGAATGCTGTCACGCATCCGTACCGTGTAGGTGTACTGCGTGTCAGGGCTCAGTCCCTTGTCGTTATAGACAGGGTTGGTTGTCCACCCGCTGTCAGTTGCACCGGAATGACCGGAAGTCTCATCGAAGAAGTACTCGACCGGGCCGGTTTCATCGTCGCCAGTTGTCGCCGTCATCGTGATCTGGGTATCGTTTACCGCGGCCGGAGGCGAGGCGAATGTCGCAGGGTTGGGCGTCGGCGGATTAGCCTCAGGCGTTGTTGCGCTGGCCGGGCTTGATGCGGTGCCGGTATTCAACCAGGGGTCACGCATCCGTACCGTGTAGGTGTACTGCGTCTCAGGGGCCAGTCCCGTGTCGTTATAGACAGGGTTGGTTACCCAGCCGCTGTCTGTTCCACCGGGATTGCCGCTGGTCTCATCGAAGTAGTACGCAATCGGTGCGGAATCATCGATACCTGTTGTCGCCGTCATTGTGATCTGGCTACTGCTTACCCAAGCGGGCAATGAGGCAAACGTCGCGGGATTGGGGGTCGGCGGACTATGATCTTCATCTGTGGTTGCAGATGCAGCGGCAGAGGCGGCAGTGGTATTCTGAGCAGCACTGGTATCCCGTGCCCTCACCGTGTAGGTGTACTGCGTCTCAGGCAAAAGGCCGGTATCGGTATAAGTGTTGCTGGCCTGCCAACCACTGTCGTGGCCGCCGCCGGCGGTGCATGTAAATTTGTATAGAACACCGTTGAGATCATCAGTGGCAAGCGTAGCCGTCATAGTAATCGAACTAGCTGAGGCTGACGCAGGAACCGAAGACCAGGTCATCGGGTTTGGCGTCGGCGCAGTGGTATCAACCGGGGGGTTCGGGTCTATCATGGTTGTCATGTCGCCAGCTATGGCGTCGCCTATCAGGTAATAGGTCTCGGCATTGCGGTTCCAATGATAACCCTGATCGGCCGGGGACTCGGCCACCGGGCGCCATAAGTTCTGAGTGTCGATGACGGTCACATTGCCTTCGAATTCGGGATAGGTTACATAGTTTTCCATTGCCAGTTGCGCCAGTTCTACCTCACTGTAATCAGGGTTTCCGTCCATTCCTGTGGTGGCTATGACAAATGGCATATCGGGTCTGGCCAAATCAAAGCGGACATCTTTAATGAAGTTTTCCATGTTCTGTTCGTATTCGGCTGCGTAACTTGGAGTGACACGG